>Ga0210394_10000943_pt1 | contig 51318 bp, 40 predicted proteins | sample IncBWC12MmetaG_FD_160121 | JGI IMG/M metagenome (GOLD analysis project Ga0210394, IMG submission 160121) | Forest soil microbial communities from Barre Woods Harvard Forest LTER site, Petersham, Massachusetts, United States - Inc-BW-C-12-M | ecosystem: Environmental > Terrestrial > Soil >...
GCCGGGAAGATGCCGGGCATGTTGGTGTGAATGCCGAGCAACTCCGGAGGCGCTTGCACACCCATCAGCTCGGTGATGACTGCACCCCAATCGCCGCCTTGCGCTACGAATTTGTTGTAGCCGAGGCGCTTCATCAGCACGGTCCAGGCACGCGCAATGTGGGCGGGGTCCCACCCGGTCGTGGCCGGCCTGCCGGAAAAGCCATAGCCGGGCATCGACGGAACCACGATATGGAACGCGTCGGATGCATTTCCGCTGTGTGCGGTGGGATTGGTTAGCGGATCGATGATCTTCAACTGTTCGGTGATCGAGCCGGGCCATCCATGCGTAACGATGAGCGGCAACGCATTTTCGTGTTTCGAACGGACGTGAATGAAATGAATGTCCAGTCCGTCGATCTCGGTGAGGAAGTTCGGTAGGGACTGCAGTTTTGCCTCGCACATGCGCCAGTCGTAATCGGTCGCCCAATAACGCGCCAGCGCCTGAAGCGTCGCAAGCTGCACGCCTTGCGAAGCATCCGCAACGGTTTCCCGTTCAGGCCACTTTGTCGCTTTGATGCGCCTACGCAATTCGGTGAGTTCCTCTTCTGGAAAATTCACTTTCTGAAACGGACGAATAGCATCTGCTTGCTCGCTGCTTCGTTGTGTACCAGTGGTTTGGGTCATGGTGTCCTCGTTTGGCGTAATTTTGGATTCTTCCGTCCACGGACCTGGCGATTAGTGTTTTTACATCCCTGGAAGGGCGAGTTCCGTCGGTAGGCGGCTGAGCGTAACACAAAATAATCGTTCGGAGCATTAAATCCCGGCTTCTCTCCAGCGGTTGATCGCTCACGGCTGGCGTCAGTCGTTTGTGACTGAGCTCAGCAGTTCGGACCGGTAGCGATTAAATCGTGCAAGGACAAGAGTGTAGAAGTCAGAGAGAAGTGAAGAACGGTTCAAGACCGTTTCGGCCAGCGACCGCATTTAACTCGGCGAGCGTCTCGATTCCAACTCATCAGGCGGGGCTTAGAGAAATGCCGCGTGCCTTTCGCACACGAATCACCCATCTGACAAGGAGGAGTGCACCTACAAGCGGAGGTAGGCACGCCAGCAGGCGGGCGAAGACTTCAAACCAGGTAAATCTGTATTTGCCATAGACGTCAGCAATGGGTTGAAGGTTTAGAGTGATGCCCAATTCTTGCGCCTTTGCTCGGAGAGCACCGTGGCTTGGAAAGTTCGCGTGTCTTCCGATTTGAGTGTCCAGGAGGAAATAGGAATCCACCTGCTCTGGATTTTTCACAGATTGCTCAATGGGCCGGCTATCGGAGCCACCAAGGACATATCGGCCCGACACCTGAACTTTTCTTACGCCTCCAACAGCGTCTTCCTGCTCACCAACTCCTCCGTCAGACTGTGTCTTGGGGTTATAGACCCATCCTCGATCCGTCGTATCTATCATCAACAGCGAATAGCCGTTGGGCAGAGGACATTCCCACGTATCACCTAGCCCGGGGTCTCGATGGAGGACAGTTTCATTGATAACTGCTTGGAAGATGAAAACAGCGCCCGCCCATCCTAGGCAAACCAATGGGAGCAGACTGGCTGTCAGAATCAACCTCTTGCGGCCATCCAGTGCTCCGCGTGTCAGATATGCCGCTGACAAACCGAAAATGAGTGCCCCTGCACCGGAAAGCGCAATGCCAACTACCGCCCAGATTAAAAGAACAAAACCGATACCCATGTTGTTCTTCTGGGATGATGATGACACAGCGATAGGCATTGCCGGAGAACCGCAACTCAGGTCATCGGACAAGAAGTAACACCTAGCGTCGAGGGTGGCGAGAGACAGCGATCAATAACACTTCGGCTTGGTGGCTGCTAGTCTGCGGGCCCGGCAAACAACAGCAGATTCCCATCCGGATCTTTAACGATGAAATTCTTAGCGCCCCAAGGCTGCTTTTTCAGTGTCTGGTGAAAGGTAACCCCAGCCGACTTAAATTCAAGAAACAATAGCTTGATCTCGTCCGCCGTAGCGACGGTCATAGATACCGACAGTAGTTCCTCACGATTGCGGACCGTCGACTCGATTACGGGACCCTCGACATACCTAAGGTTGAGACGCGCTGCGTCGCGACCCATCTGTGCGTAGTAGGGAGGGTCGCCGTAACTGAATACGAGCGAAAAGCCTAACTTCTCATGGAAGAATTCGCATGATCTCTTGATATCGGTGACGAACAGTTGCGGTTCTGCGCAGACAATCGTCGCTTTCGATGGCGACCCGTTCACTCTGCGCGACGTGGCGGAGAGTCCAGCTTTGAGGGCCTGCCAACTATCGAAGCCGTGCTGTCTTGCGACCATTTCTTGCGCATCGCTGAGCTTAAAGTTCGCCGCAAGAATCTCCGAATCGGACATATTCAAGAAACGAGGCATAAGCCCGCGGATTTGTGCGGCGACGGGATAGTGCCGTTCACGATGCCAATGCAGTATGAGCTTGGCTTGCTTTTTCAGGTTTTCTAGATTGGGCATGTAGGCCTCCACGATGGGATCGTAGGTGGGCATTGCCCTTCGGCGACGCGCCGATGCACCCTACATGCGCCGCTGGCATCATCTGCTGCCTTGTCAGTAATTGTCAACTAAGAACGACGTTGACACTAAGAGCGACGACACACTACGCGTTGGTCAGCAGCACTTACAGATTTTTGTCCTATCGCGGGTAAGTCCGAAGTAATGCAGACGGCGGCCGCAACGGTATCGCTAAGATACTGTCGGGTCGACAGTTGCCTAAGACTCCGGCGCTGGCCACTCCCTCCGCTACGGCCTAAACGCGCCGCCTGCATCTGAAGCCTCCGTTATCGGAGTGGCCAGCGAAGACAAGACGGATATACTTCCAACATGGATAGTGGGTTTCTGAATCGCCTGGCGAAAGTTCTCAAAACGGGAAAGAGCGCGGCGTGCCAACGCGCCATCGAAAGGCTTCTCGCGAAGATGAAGAACCGATACGAAGGCGGCGAATTTGACAGCCCGTCCAAAGCGGAGCTGGCTTTTCGGAAGATGGTCGAGGAAGAAACTGCATGCAAGGAATAGAAAACAGACAAAACGGTTCCTCCGTGGCTAGACGATAGATCTCGCCTGAAGCTGCGCAACAACTGCGAAGAACCGTTCAAAACCGCATGGTCATTGGAGAAAACCGTCGCGTCCGGCGGGGTCAGACGAACGCGCCGAATGGGCTTTTTTCAGTAGACTCTCGCGTTCGGCGGCGTAAATCTGCGCCCACTCGTAAAGCCGTGCGTTGTGAATGGCCACGGCGGCAGGGACTGCCAGGGACTTGGCGAGACGAAAATGTTCGGTCGTAAAGCTTCGTGGTCGAGACTCGCTAACCGAAAGCAATCCGAGAACCGAGTCGCCCACGACGAGGGGCACTGCGATCCAGTCGCGAATCTTAATCAGCGCCTTGGTGTCGCGCCAATCGTTTTCTTCGCGCGTGTCGCTCAAGTGCACACTCTTCCGCTCGACGAGTACGCGCTGCAAGAACACGTTCTCACTCGCTTCGAGAGTAATGACCGTTCTCGTCCGGGCAGCGGGTGACTCGCGAGCCACGAACAAACGCCCGTCTGTTTCCGTGAGGATCACGCTCGCCCGTTCGTAGGGTATGATCTCGAAAACGCAAGCCAACAAGGTATCGAGCACCACGTCCATCCGCAGGTTCTGCGTGAGGGCCATCGTGGCTTTGCGGAGGGCGTCAGCCTCCGCACGAGCTGCATCAGCCTGGTCGCGAGCGGCTTCCGCGTCTGCCAAATGTTTGGCAATTTGAGCATCCGCAAGTTTTCGAGCGGTGATGTCCTGAATCGTGCCCGCCAATCGATGGATCGCGCCGCCGTGACGCCGCACCGGAAATCCATTGAGCCAGACCCAGCGAATCTCCCCATCGGGACGGACGATACGGAATTCTTCGTTGAGAAGTCCCGTGCAAGTGGCTTCTTCGAGCTTCCCGAGCACATGAACACGATCGTCTGCATGAATCACGTCGGCGTAAGAGGTGGGATTTTGCGAAAGGCTCTCGATAGAACGGCCAGTAATCGTTTCATAGGCGCGATTGACCTGAAGAACCTTTTTTGTTGAAGCATCAAGAAGCCAGAAAATTTCCAGGATGTTGTCGGCCATCTGTTGAAGGCGTTCGTTGCTGTCGCGTAGAGAATCCTGGGCCCGGATGCGTTCGGTCGTGTCGCAGAGAATGACAACGTGACGCCCAGGAACGTAGTTGGCGGTCGCGGTGAAGTGCACGAACACCCTCGAACCATCTGGGCGAAAGAGCCGCGCCGGGCCTTTCCGGTAGGATTGTTCGAGAAAACTGCGCCACTCGAGCTCGAACGTGTCGGTGTTGGCGTAGAACTGCGCAAAGGAATGTCCGAGAAGCACAGCAGGTGGCGCACCGAGAAGCGCGAAAGCGGCGGGATTGGCGTCGAGGCAGATGCCTTCATCGTTGAGAATCAGGATGCCATCGAGGGCATGCAGGTAGATCGACGTAAATTGTGATTCCGTGGCCTGAAATCCTCTACGACCCAAGTGCCAAGAGCGGACCTGCAGAAAGGCAGTAAAGCCGAGTGAGGCCATGAGGACCGTTAGCATAGGGGCGAAAAGACTCGAAGCATAGGCACGGTCACTCAACGCAACAATAACCAGCAGGAGGGCGACGGCGAGCAATAGGAGAGAGCTAACGAGAAACCACAACGGATCGTTCAAATCCGGATTGGAGTGAATTCGGTTCGCGTCGGCCGTGTGCTTCGGAGTCATACTGAGGCGTTAGGCAATGATACCGTTACGGTTCCGTTAGGATGCTACGCGTCGGCCGTGATCAGAGTCAATAGCGATGTTGTCTCAATCGAGCTGTTTCGACGGCGAGACGGGGTTTGTACCCTTAGAGTTCAGGCATTTCTCGGCGAGCCGGTGGACCGCGTCGTCCTGAAAGTCCTTGGGCTCAATCCGCATTACGGGGCTCCAGATTGATCTTGAAATTGTCGAGATAGGATTTGTAGAGCTGCACTGATCGCTTTCGGCGTCCGAGCTGGCCCGACATTTCGTAGAACGCCTCGACCGAGTCCGTCACCAGAAAGACGTGCGAGATGTCTGGCCGTGCCGCGAGTTTTGCCGAGAATTCCTTGAAGTGATTCTCCTTGAGCAGCACACAAAAGGGACTGCCTTTAGGAAAATGATATTTGCCCGAGCCCTTGGCGAGCTCCGGTTCGCCCGCGGCTCCGGCCATCAGCCACAGGATCGGCAGGATGGCTTCGTAGCGCTCGCCGCGCCCGACATCGACTGGATCGAGAAAATCGAGCTTGAAGTATTGAGCGTTTTCCTCGAAGCCCAGGCTCATCGCCCGGCCGTCGAGGTATCGTCCCGGCAATTTGGATTTGTTCCTGCGCTCGCCGGTCAACACCGCCTGGACCCGCGGCCACGTCACGGACACGCAGATGCCGTGTTTTTCGTACTCGACGCTGCCCGGCTCTACGCCGTCCTTCTCCAGTCGCGCCGACCGCTTGGCATCAACTTCATTGTTCGTGACGAGGACGCATCGCCGCTGACCGCCGTAAATCGTATTCAGCATGCAGGTGGATTGCAACGTCGTACCCGAGCCCGCAAAAAAATCGAGGATAAGCGCGTCCGGCCGCGTGCGCACGACGGCCGCCAAGGCGTCGGCCACGGAATAAATCGACTTCGGAAACGGAAAACTGGCTCGGCGGCCCAGAATGGTATGCAGCAGCGTCGTGCCGTGCGTGCCGGCGTCATGCGACTTCTTCCACCAGACCGTCTTGAGCTTTTTCGATTCAGGCTTGCGCTCCCAGATGTTGAGCGTCCAGCTGTTGGTCGCGGCATTGAACTTTCCGAGCCGGACGCGGCCCGCGTCAATCAGTTCTTGCATCTTCGGTGAAATGAAGCGCCAGCAGCGCTCGTTCTTGTCCTTGTCGATGGGCCAGACCGTGAGCAGGCCGTTCGTTTTCTCGGCTGTCGGATGTTTCTCGAGAGGCAAAAGCGGTGGCCCGGTGCGCACCACCTTTTTCTTCTTCACGTCGATGTAAATCGGGTAGAACTGGTTCTGCCGCTGGTGGCGGTAGCTCGACTCGCTGCCGCGGCGGCGGGCATGCCGCAATTCCCATTCGCCGATTTCCTCCGGGGGAAACGGCATATCCGCATCCTCAACTTCCTCGATGTCGATTTCATCATCACCATTTCCGTTCTCGTATTCCTCTTCCGTGGCTTCACCCTCTTCCTCCCCTTCCATGCCTTCGCGTTTGGGCTGGGACGACGGGTAGAACAGCGCGCCTTCGCCAGGGGCTCCGGTGATGCCAGCCTCTGTGGGGATTCCCTTGATGACACTGGTTTTTCCAAGATCGGGGACGCAAAAGAAAATATATTCGTCCACGCGCGCGAAATTGAGTTTTCCCGTGCCTTTCGGGTTGATGACTACACTCACCATATGACGCAGGTATTCGGGGAAGATGCTTTCGAGAAGCATGCTTAAATGGCCGATCTCGTTTTCGTCAATGGTGACGATCAGAACGCCGTCCGGCTTGAGGAGCCGTTTCGCCAGTTCCAAGCGGCGCTTCATCATCGACAGCCATTTGCTGTGCCGGTACTGATCGGCCCGGTCCACGTAGTCGTTGTTGTATTTCCAATCTCTCGCGCCGCTGTTGTAGGGCGGGTCAATGTAAATCGCATCCACGCTGCCTTCGTAGCAGTAGAGGAGCACCTGCAGCGCATGGAAATTATCTGCGTTGATCAGCGTATGGAAAGGCTTGCCCGGTGCGCGCGTGATACCTTCGACCGGAACGAGCGCCGGGTACATGGGTTCGCTGAAGCGCTTCACCACCACCAGCTCGTTCTTGGGAGTAACTTCTTCGGCCCCTCCGCTCTCCGGCATGATTGAGACTTTTTTCCCGTTCACGATGCCGGTCACAAGAAAGAATCCGGCGTTCCTGTTGGCACGCTTTGCAACTCTGCTGCCGGGATTGACCGGCAAGCCGGGCAGCTGCACGACTTCCGGCAAGTGCTGCTCGAAGACGAGCCCGAACCTCTTTCTTGCCTTGAGCTTTCCGACTTCGGAGGCTATCTGGTTGCGCAGGCGCGGATCAGCGATGTCTTTGATCAGATCCTCGAGAAGCGCCATAGTGGATGCAAGTGTCCTGAGTAGAGACGTGAGATCGTATTTATCCGGTCGGGAAAAGCTAACATCCCCTCCAGGATGATACAAGCTTTGCTGATCAGAGACGACGGCAGGTGTCTCCAATGCCGGTTCCAGGTTTCTGCAGTGGGAGATCACTCTGTGCGGAAAGTTACCGAACTCCTGCGGACTTCAACGCGTGGACAAGCGATTCCATGAGTGCAGGCGGTTCCTACTTCTTTTAGGGTGAGGTGCATTAATAGACGACGGGGTCCATCCTGTGCGGTTTCTTTACCGCACTGGGAGCATTTGTGTTAGGACCCGAAAAGGGCTCTTATGACACGGACAGCTTGGTCTTCCTCTTTAGGAGTGCGACCCTCAAGGATTCGCTGGAACTTCTCGATAGCAGTTGAGGAGCTTGCTGTTTCGTTCTCGAACTCAAAGAATCTTTCAGGCGATACTTTAAACGCGCGAGCAATTGCGCGGATCATCCAAAGTGCTGGCCATTTCTCGCCTCGCTCGATCTCTCCTAGATAATCGGCATCAATTCCTGCCAATTCGGCCGCGACTTCCCTGGAAATTTTCAGTGAACCGCGAACCGCGCGAACATTTTGTCCAAATAAGACTTGGGAATTCAACAATTCCGGCGGGCACTGACGGTCTGGGTTAGACATGATCGCTCGATGCGTAAATTACTGGGAGACAAATCCTCGTGGAATAGGCCTTGAGCCTATAATTCAGCTTGATATGTAGGCTTATAGCCTATATAGTTAGGCTGTATCTCTGCCTCGCGGGAAGGCAAAGAGGGAGGATTTCGCTGTAAGGTGGATTAAGTCCCAGGCAGGAGTTTCGAGCCCTTTAGCAATGCGAAACAGTGTACGAATCCCGGGCCCTTGGATTCCTCTCTCGAGGTCGCTGATGAAAGTGCGGTCTAACCCCGTTCTCTTTTCTAGTTCCGCTTGCGAAATTTCGAGTTCTTTTCTGATCTGTCGTATCACCTGTCCAAACGCTCTCTCCACACCCGAGCGCGGTTGAATTTGTTTGCGGCGTTTGGCCATGGTGAAAACATCGTGCTGAGCTGTAGGCAATAGGCCAAGGGACAGTTACCGACAATATTAATTAGATTGGTTGAGAACAGTGTTGGGAGGACGAAGTACAAGGGTGAAATGAATTTTCTGCTTTCAGTTCGGTTCTTCGCCGCGCCTCTCCGAGATAAGGAGGGTGGTCTTTTGCTGCTAGGAAGGGGGTTTGGCCAGGAACTGCGTGCAGAGGCCTCGCACGTCGCAAAGGCCTCTATCCGACAAAAGAGCGCGATTGCACAAAGGCGCATGTTGGGGAGAGCCGAAAGGCAACTGCTTGGTCACACGCGAAGCCTAGAAGATGTCGCGGAAGGCCCGCCCACACGGATGGGCGGGGAACGGCTCGGAGTAGACCGCCGGCAACTTCAACCTCAGAACCGGAGGGAACGTCGATCGCTTGATGCATCTGTAGAACGATCTCCCACGCGAAAGGGGAGAGAAACGGGGCAAGGCCTAACCCCGGGAGCACTTTGCATGTCGGAGCGTTTAACACGAGGAGAATGGGCCTGGACACGGATTACGGGTCTCCCGAGCGGTTGTCAAAGGTTCGAGCAGTCGTATCCTTTATATGTGGGGCTGGGGAGCGCCTAGCTATGTCGAGCTCTTTCCCCGCCGCCCGCTTTCCCGCCTTGCCTCTCGGCCGAGAGAAGGAGGCTAAGGCTGATTCTTTGCATAAGGATGTGGTTCCCGCCCCGTCCGAAGAGCTTACTGATGACGCGCTCATCGCGAAGATCTGCGAAGATGACCAGGAAGCTCTTGGTCTACTCTTCCGGCGCTATTGTCGTCTCGTCTGGTCAGTCGGACAAAGGATCCTCCGGAACAAGGAAGAGGCTGACGATCTGCTACAAAATGTGTTCCTGTCGGTGCCGCGAAGGGCCACCACCGTTGATCCTTCGAAAGGAACGGTCCGCTCCTTTCTCGTGCACATTACCTACCAGCGCGCCATCTCTCACAGGCGCTATCTTTGCTGCCGGCAGTTTTATCGCTCACCTGAACCGGAGGGAGAAACGGTGGATCGTATTCTTGCCGGGGATGGCCCGGGATACGATGAGTCTCTCGAAGCGCACTTCGGCAGAGAAGGATGGCGCACGGCTTTTGCGGAATTGTCCGAACAGCAGCGTGAGACGTTGCATCTTCACTTTTTTGAGGGATACTCGCTTGAAGAGATAGCGACGAAAAGCGGAGAGTCTTTCGGCAACGTGAGGCATTATTACTATCGTGGTTTGGAGAAGCTGAGGAGGCATTTACCGAGGGCATAGGGCGGCGATCATTGGAGCCACTTCCCGAATCTGGTGGTGATGCCATATAGAAATCAAGGTGCGCAAGGTGGCCACAATTGTGGCCACTTGAAGAATCAAATGGAGGCTACCGTGAACGGGTGATAAGGTAATATCCTCCCACGTTGGTAGACCTCCGGAAGATCTTGAGTTGGGGCATGGCAGTGCGAGTTCAAGAGACACCATGGTAGCGGGGCAAGGAACACCGAACGGTGACGTGCGGTCAGGCCCGGAAACGCACCCGGAGTTCCTCAAACTGTGCGCCTTGTCTACTTCTGGCACTTTAACCGAGGAAGAGCAGAAGAGGTTGCGGGAACACTTGGCCGTCTGTCCTGGCTGTCGTGAAGCGAAGAAGGAGTTCGAGACCGTAGTGGATCATGTGATCCCCGCACTCGCTCCAGAACTGGAGGGCGAGACTCCCGCGGAAAATCCATCGTTCTCCGCAGATGCTGCCGAGAACTTATTCCTCAAGAGGCTCTCCGAGCAAGACAAGAAGTCGCGGAGCCGTCTGGCGGACGCCGAGCCCTGGCTCTCTCCTCTCGTAATCCGGCAGAGCCGAAATTTCCGTCGCAGATTTGAAAGGTACTATTTCTGGCTGCCCATGGCTGCGGGCATTTTGCTCTGCACGGCTCTCGGAATCGTCGCTTACCGGACTGGGATCTATCGCGGCGTTGCGGTGGGCAAGTTGTTGGAGGTCAGGCCTGCCATCACGCCGGCGAGCTTCGAACCTACCCTCGAGGCGGCCAGTCGCGATCGCGATGCTGCCAACGCTCAACTAGCGGAGCGAAACAAAGCCATCGCCGAGCTCGAACGCGAAATCGCACGGCAGAGAAGCGAAAACAGTGATCTAAAAGCAGAGCAATCGGGCGAGCAGCTCGCCTGGCGGACCAAGAGCGAGGAGCAAAGGAAGCTCGCGGAGGAACGCGATCTAGCCCAGCAGGTGGCAGCGGCTGATAAGGCGGTGCTAGAAGCAAAACTCGAAGATCTCGAGCGACAGCGCTCGGAAGATGTCATGCGCGCGGCAAATCTCGAGGCCCAGGTTGCGGAACTCTCGCGATCGCTTCAGGGGCAAGAACAATCCAGGGCCGAGGAAGAAGGGTTGCTTGCGAAAGACAGGGACATCCGGGAACTTATGGGCGCCCGCGATTGAACCATGTCGCCACTGATCCGGCCGGGGACCTTCGTCCAGATCGACGTAAAGCAGACGCATATCAAGAACGAGACGGTCCCTAGAGGTTCGGGACCATTTGCACGGCCGGTGTACTTTTTGGATATCCGCACAGGGTATGCCTGCGGCTGGTGCCAGCTCGAGGACGGGATCCTCACCCTCATTCCTCACCCGGACTCCGGCGTCAAGGCCCGGAGCTTTCGACACCCGAGCGAAGTCGAAGTTGTCGGGCGCGTGACCGAGATCTTCATGTGTATCGAGGAGGAGCGTCAGGCGAAAATCGAAGAGCCGATGGGGCGGAAGAATCCGCCGAAGAAGTAGGACAAGGGCTTTTCGTCTTCCTCGAATCGACTTCGAACGTCACATAAATGGCATCGATTTGGCTCTTATCGAGATATCCGATGGGCCTGTGCCCGCGCTTTTTGCGCGACAACTGAGATGAAGGTAGTACTGTAGCCTGCCCATACCTTGGCAGTCACTCGTACTATTGTCGGTCCGTAACGGATCAGACAAAGGATAGGCGAAGAACAATCCATTTCTAGCTATCCCAGCCGCATACTTGATTCTGTGCGACGAAGCCACTGGTCAGCAGTCTTTCTCGTCGATTTTTTGAGACCAAACACTTGCGCACCAGGCCTGCCCCAGCGGATGCAAAGTTCAGGAATGGAACGGTCCAGGAAGTAGCCGATGAGGAAACTCTCGCTCGTTCGAACTCTTCTGCTGTTTTCCACGTTTACGACGGGTGTGGGTTTGCTGCTTTTTTGCGCAGCCTTCCTGATCTTTGATCTGCATTCATTTCGCGAAAAAAAGGTCTATGACCTCAAGTCGACCGCGGATCTGCTGAGTTCAAATGCGAATTCCGCTTTGGGGTTCGACGATTCTGAGGCCGGCGAACAAATTGTCGAAGCGATGCGGGTGCGTCCGGGCATTCGCACGGCGATTTTGTATAAACTGGACGACAAAATACTCGCGTGGTATGTCCGGCGGGATCTGACGGGCAGCTATGTGCCGCCGAAGGAACCTCCTCTCGGCACTATCTGGACGCGCGATTCCCTGTCATTCGCGGAAACGGTCTTCTTGGAAGGACAGCCGCTCGGGACCATCTATATTGAGGATGACCTCACCGACGTACGCCATCGAATGGTTCACTTCGCATGGACTGCGAGCGTTATGGCCCTCGCATGCATATTCGCTGTTTACATTCTGGCCATGCGTCTCCGCCAAACGATCGCGCGGCCGATTTATGATCTTGCGGAGACTGCGCGACAGGTTGCTTCCGGAAACAACTACTCTCTTCGTGCGCCAGGAGGCTCTGGCGGAGAACTGGGCCAGCTAAGCGCGGACTTCAATTATATGTTGGGAGAGATCGAGCGAAGAGACGCCGAGCTCACGGTGGCGAGAGAGACTTTGGAACGGCGGGTTGCCGAGCGTACCAAAGAGTTGGAATCGGAGATTAGAGTGCGGCAAGAGGCGGAGAGCCGGTTGCTCGAAGCCAAAGAAGCGGCGGAAGCGGCGAATCAGGCAAAGAGCGAGTTCCTTGCGAACATGAGCCATGAAATCCGCACGCCCCTTAACGGGGTCATGGGCATGACCGACCTTGTACTCGAGAGTGACCTTACGGACGAGCAGCGCGACTATCTGGATACGGTGAAGATGTCGGCGGACTCTTTGCTAACCGTGATAAATGACATCCTCGATTTTTCAAAAATCGAAGCGGGGAGAATCGATCTGGAGTTTGTCGATTTCAACTTGCGGGATTGTCTAGAAGCCACCCTTAGAACCGTCGCGCTGCGTGCGGACGAAAAGGGCTTGGAACTCCTATGCGAGGTGGCACCCGAAATACCGGAAGTTGTGAAGGGAGACTCTACGCGGTTGCGGCAAATCATCGTCAACCTTGTGGGCAACGCCATCAAATTCACGAGTGAAGGCGAAGTGGCGTTGCGAGTGCAGGCCCAAGATAAAGACGATCAGGACCTCATTTTGCATTTTTCAGTATCGGATACAGGAATTGGAATTCCGCCAGAAAAGCAGAAAGTCATTTTCGATCCATTCACGCAAGCCGACACATCGACGACGCGGAGATTTGGCGGAACTGGTCTGGGCCTGACGATTTCCAGCCGGCTAGTCGAAATGATGAACGGGAAGATTTGGGTCGAAAGCCAAGTCGGTAGTGGCGCCCAATTCCACTTTACTGCGTGTCTGGGGGTTGCGGACGCGAAGACAATCGAAATAGGGAGTATCGCGCCGCCGGAAGTGTTGCGCGGTGTGAAGGTTTTGATCGTCGACGACAACCGCACAAACCGTCGCATCCTCGAAGGGATGTTGCGCCGGTGGGCGATGAAGCCTATGGCAGTGGAAAGCGGGGAAGAAGCATTGTCCCAGCTGGCTTCCGCTCGCGTGGCCGGTGAGGCGTTCTCACTTGTTCTGACCGACATGCACATGCCGAACATGGACGGTTTCACCCTGGTGGAGCGAATTCGGCAGCGGCCTGAGCTATCGACCGCAACGATTATGATGCTGACCTCGGCCGGCCACCGCGGGGATGCCTTGAGGTGCAGAGAATTGGGCGTATCTGCGTACCTCCTAAAGCCCATACGACAATCCGAATTGCGCGAGGCCATTGCCCGGGTCCTTGGGGCGCGGGAGCAAAAAGGAGCGATTCCACTCATCACCCGATACTCGTTGCACGATGCGCGAGATGCCGAGGCTTGCTTGCGTATATTGCTTGCGGAAGACAATCCTGTGAATCAACTGCTCACGACGCGTTTACTCGAAAAAAGAGGTCATCGTGTCACGGTGGCTGGAAATGGGCGCGAGGCGCTAGCCGCAATCGACAAAGAAAGCTACGACCTGGTGCTCATGGATGTCCAGATGCCCGAGCTGGACGGCATCGAGGCTACTATCGCGATCCGAGAGAAAGAAAAGACCGGAGAGAATCACCTGCCGGTGATCGCCTTGACTGCGCACGCCATGAAAGGGGATCAAGAACGGTGCTTACAGGCGGGTATGGACGCGTACCTTTCGAAGCCGATCCGGGCCCAGGAACTCGACGAACTCCTCAACAGGTATGTGGCACGGAAGATGGAGCCGGCCGTGGCGACCGAAGGCCCTCGACAAACGGAAGGATAGAGTCACTGCTGCGGGAGAATATGATGCATTCGCACCACCCCGTTTCGAATCCAGCTGTCAATCTGAATGAACTCCTGGTGCGTGTTGACAATGACCATCAGCTGTTGCGGGAATTGATCGACATTTTCAAAGGCGACCTTCCGGGTCAGATGTCGACACTTCGCTTGGCTGTCGCTCAAAATGACTCAAAAGTGACGGAAAGAGTTGGCCACACGTTGAAGGGGATGTTTTTGAATCTAGCCGCAGCCAAAGCGGCCGCAGTGGCCGCCGACCTTGAAGAGTTGGGGCGTACCCAGGTCACCACTGACGTAGAGGCTGGGCTGGCTATTCTCGAGGTGGACGTTGCAGCAGTCCTCGCGGAGCTCGAAGCTTATTTGACGAAGACAGAATCATGAGGATTCTTGTCGCAGACGATGACCCTCTCTCGCGCACGCTTCTCGAACGAACGCTGGTGCGAGCGGGATATGAAGTGACCGCTGTCGACAACGGGCGGTCAGCTGCGGACTGTCTCTGCTGCCAGGATGGGCCGCGGCTCGCGCTGCTTGACTGGGTCATGCCCGAGCTCGACGGGCCGGCTGTCTGCCGAGAGGTCCGCCGAAAGCACGAGCAACCTTATGTCCACATGCTGCTGCTGACTTCCAAAGAATCGAAACAGGACGTTGTCGAAGGGCTTGAGTCCGGCGCGGATGATTATTTGATAAAGCCGTTCGATCCGGAGGAGCTCAAGGCCCGCCTCCGAACTGGACTGCGCATTCTGCAATTGGAAGATAAGCTCGTCGAGGCGCGGGAAGACCTGCGCTTCAAGGCGACCCACGATCCACTGACGGGTCTTTTCAATCGCGGAGTTATCGTGGATCTGTTGGGACGCGAGCTCGGCCGCTCGCATCGCGAGGGTAGTTCCGCCGTGGTGTTGCTGGCGGACGTGGATCATTTCAAGAGTATAAACGATACACGCGGACATGTTGTAGGCGATGCAGTGCTTAAGGAGGTTGCCTGCCGAATTCTTAGGTCGGTGCGTTCCTACGACTATGTGGGTCGTTATGGCGGCGAGGAATTCCTTGTGGTGTTAAACAATTGCGACGTGTCCCTGGCGCTCTCACGCGCCGAGCACATTCGCCAAGCAATCGCCAACGCCCCGGTTCCTACGGCATGGGGTGCGATCCCAGTCACAATGAGCTTAGGAGTACTTGCGACGAAAGATTGGGGATTCCAATCGGTCGAAGAAATCATCCACGAAGTCGACGCGGCTCTCTACCAGGCCAAGGCCGATGGCCGAAACTGTGTTCGCTTAGCAGGCCCGCAATCTCCGAAACCGAGCGTCTCATAAAAGCGTTGGCCCGGTCGACGTCGGAGACGGGCACCACCACAACCTCGAGTTTCATGTTCACCATCTTCTACTCCACCTCGAAAATGACTTCCAGCTCGACCGGGGTGCCGAGCGGGAGGCTTGCGACACCATACACCAAGCGGCAAGGGTTCTTGTCTTTTCCAAATACGTCTTGAAGCAACTGCGAAGCGGCATCAGCGACTTTCGGCTGTTCGCGGACATCTCCCGAAGTGGCCACGAACACGCCGAGCCGTACGATGCGAGTCACTTTGTCGAGCGATCCCAAATGCTTCCGCGCGACCGCGAGGACGTTGAGCGCTGCGAGGTGAGCCGCCTTGCACCCGGCTTCCACATCGAGCTCCGATCCGACCCGCCCAATGAATTTCGCCCCACGGCCTTCCGTGGGAAGCATGCCGGTCAGGAAAAGCAGATTGCCCGTCTGCACCGCCTCCACATAGGTGCCGAACGGCTCCGGCGGCGCCGGGAGCGTGATGCCAAGTTCTTTCAACCGCTGCTCGGCTCTGCCCGCCCGGGACCCTTCGCGAGTTGCCATTTGCTCTTTCGAATTTCCATTCATTCCGCGCTCCTATCGCGATCCTCGAACTGTCCGTCAGCTACCAACGACCAGCGTGAGCACCACCATCCACGTGGAGCACCTCTCCGGTGACTTGGCCTGCCTGTGCCAGGTAAAGAACAGCGTCGACAATGTCTTTTATGCTGGCGATTTTCCCCATTGGCTGTAAGGCCTTAAGAGCGTCCTTGGGATCATTTTCGTGCAGCGGTGTGTCCACGACGCCTGGGGCGACGGCGTTGAAACGAATGCCTTCCTTGGCATACTCGATTGCGAGGCTTCGCGTTACTGTATTCAGACCCCCCTTGGTAATCATCGAAACCGAGGCATTGACGCCAGCGATGGGGTTATCGGCAAGAGATCCGGAGATGGTCACAACGTTCCCGGACTTCTGTTTCAACATCTGTTTCACTGTCAGCTGAGTCATGTACATGAAGCCAAGCAAGTTGACTGAGATCAAGGCATTGAAGTCCTCTGTAGTAAACTCCGTGAAGGGCTTGACATAGAAGATTCCGGCGTTGTTCACCAGAACATCGATGGTTCCGAAGTGCTTGATCGCTGCTTCGACAGTTTTGGCGGCGGTCTCCTGTTTGCTGATATCGCCATCGACGAGAACCAGGCCGGGTGAGGCAGTCAATGATTGACTGGCTCGAACAGACGTCGCCACGACGTTATAACCCTCCTTCAGGAAGCCCACCACCAAACCCGCACCAATACCCTGCTGTGCTCCCGTGACGATCGCTGTTTCCTTGCCTGACATACATACTCCTTTGTTGGTGCCAAGTTCTTTCAACCGCTGCTCGCGCTGGAGGTCGCGTTCATCCGGGATCCTTCCCAACTGACCTGGCGATCATTGTTTTACGTCGCTCGAAGAGTGAGTTCCGTCCGTGAATGGCAAAAATGCTATCACAAAATAAACGTCCGTCGGCTTCCCGCCGGCGATTCGTTGGTCACTGCGGGGGCGTTCCTCGGGAGTAATTCGAGGCGTTGCTGTCGCGGTATAAAAAAAACCAGAGCCTCTCGCTCGATTTCAGTGCGCCGGAACAATCTCCCATTGCTGCGTTGCGCTACTGCTGTTTAACGGCTCTTGCACGGCGAAACCGGCTTGCGAACCGACTCCGCCGCCGATATCGAGCGCCATCCCGCTCACCCGATTCACAAAACTGAAGAAACCATTGCCCGCCGAAACAACGTCCCACTCAAGTTCCTGGCCGCTTCCTGACGGCGATTGGATGATGAGGTTTCCCGCTGCGCTGGAGCCGCCAGAATCATCCAAGACATTCGTTGTGCCGCCCGCTCCCGGATTGAGACTGGCAATCTGAAAGTAGCCATCACTGTTGCTGCGAATCCGCAATTGCTGGCTCAGCGTTGGATTTCCGTTGTCCACCTCGGCGTCTAACATGGCACCCGCATCGGTGGAGGCTTGAAAAACAGATAGAATTTTCCCGTTCGAGCGATTGACGAACTTATAGCTCAGTGTAGCGTCGAGTTTTCCACCCAGTGCATCGATTCCGGGAAGTGGCTCAGAATAATTTGGATCGTTGATGTTTGTGGCGCCGGAAGTGTCCGCGTTGTTAAAGAGCGTCAATCCATTCCAGATGTATATCGCGTTCGGCAGATTGTCGCCGTTGAAGAGTCCGCCGCTTCCGTTAGGGATGTTGACACCCGCAGCGTCCCAATACTCAATTCCCATCCCGAGATTGTTTGGTAATCCTTTTTGCACGCTCTCGAGGTCAAGCAGATATTGCCGCTGCAGCGCCGCGGTAGGTGGCGCATACCACGGATCATTCGATTGAAAGCCGTTTTCGTAGTGCTCCCCGGTTTCGATAAGGAAGATAGGTTTCCCGATGTTGTTGGCGGCGGCAACAAGCACGTCTTGCTCGACCGGTTGGTTGTTCGGATTGGAAGCCGCAGACTGAGCGTCGGTCAAGGGTCCATGGAAGATGGGGTAGTAACTCTGGCAGATAGCGTCGTACGGAATACTGTTGCTATTTGCGAGCGTGAAGAATTGTGTGAGATTCCATGCTGGAGTGATGTGAATACAGGTAAGCGGGGCCGGAATCGCGGCGCCAATCGAGGTGTCGGCCACCGCGTCCTTGATGGCTTGCATGGCTTGCGACTGTATCGAGGCGAAACCGCCAAAGTCCGCTCCCGTCGGACTGCCAATGTCGCCCAAGAAGCCCGTATCCACTTCATTGCCAATCGAGACCAAGTCCGGCATCGTTCCCGCCTGCCGGTACGCCTTAATCTCTGTTTTTACGTAGGTGTACACGTCGGTCTGCAACTGTCCGAGCGTGTGCCCGGCCCATGCCGCTGGGACGCTGGAAGAGACGCCACCGTCGAACAGCAGGGTCAGTTCGACGCTCATCCCAAGATTCTTCGCGCGCTTCGCCAGGTCCAAATCCTGTGCCTCTGTTTCCGCGTAGCAGGCGTTGTTGCTACACCCAGCTTCGGATGCCCTCGCATACGGCGGCACCGAGGTTGGCCGCAGACGCACCATGTTGACACCGTGATTCTTAAGAATCTGAAGGACGTCCTGCGGCTGCTCGGCATCCTTCCACCAAGATAATCCTCGCGAGGCGCGAGCAGCTTCCTGCTTCACCAATAAGGCATTGTCCACCCCGCGGAAGAAGACCGGACGCAGCAACCATTGCTGGCTTTGCGTAGCACTGCCGGATAACGCCGTTTCGTTAAGTGTTGCCCCTGCGGCCGTCGATCCTCCATTCAAATCGAGCAACAAGCCTGTGCTGGCATTCGCGATGCGGTAGTAGCCATTGCTTGTTGCTGTAAGAGTCCATTGCTGTGTTGCGATTGCGGCACAGGGATTCTGCACCACGTAGGTCACGCCGGAATTGGATACGCTGTCGAAACACAGACCGTTGCCGATATTGTTGATCCGCCAGACGCCGCCAGAAAAATGGGTAAAGGCCCATCTCTGACTCAAGGTGGTGAAATTCCGTGGATCCTGAACGATGCGGTCGCCAGGAGTGACGGAATTATTATTCAGGTCAGCTTGCATACCGCTGAGTTGATTCAAGACGTAATAGACCTCGCCATTGAGCGGAGTCATATCGGTGGGTTCCGCCGGCTGCTGGCTGGGCGGCGCAACTGTGATGCTGGCCGAAGTTGTCTCGCCCGTTCCTCCTTCGCTGGAACGTACCGCGCTAGTCGTATTGTTCTGTACCCCTGTGGCAGTCCCTGTCACATTCACCGAGAAAGTGCACGAGGCGTCCGCGGCTAGCGTCGCGGCAGAGAGGCTCACGTTGCTCGCTCCGGCCGCTGCCGAAATAGTTCCGCCACCACAACTGCCGGTCAATCCGTTAGGCGTGGCGACAACTAACCCGGCCGGCATCGCGTCGGTAAACCCGACATCGGTCAGTGAGGAACTCGCGTTCGGATTGGACAAGTGGAAGGAAAGCGAGGCGGAGCCGTTCAACGCCACGCTAGAGGTCCCAAATGACTTCGAAATCGTTGGCGGCAGGATCGTGGGAGACGCGGAAGATCCACCTGATGAACCCCCGCCGCACGCAGAGCAGCAAAGAGCGCCCAGGATGATCAGGATCGAGCACCACGCAAGGGACGTTCGCGTCGGCAATTTTCGGTTAGCTCCGGGTCATCACACCGAAGGCCGCTGACTAAAGGCCGTGGGCGTCAATCATCAAAATAACTGATGGCCAGACTCTACCTTTCCGCTGCAAGGGCACCATCCTACTAAGGTTGGATTGACTGCAAGACCACACAAGGAAGGAGTAACGAGATTACCGAATCGTTGAAGGAGATTTACGGCTCCGCATCCAGGTTTTGGTCTTCCTTAGAGTTCGGCTTCTTATTCATCTGCCTGTAGAGTGTTTTGACTTGCTCTTTCGCCTGCTTGATCTCCTGAGATAGGCGAAACTCCTTCTCGGCTTCGTCTTTCAATTGAAGCTTCTTGCATACCATCGCTAATCGGTAGTGTGCCTCGCCATTCAGTGGTTCCGCTTGCACTGCCATGCGCAAATACTTCAATGCCTCCTGAGGCTTCTCCATGGTTACCAGCAGTCGGCTGAGACCGATTTGAGCTTCCACTTCGTTCGGGTCCAGGACAAAGGCACGCTGATAGTGCGCATATGCGGCGTTTGGATCGGAACGCCGCCACGCAATCTTTCCAAGCAAGCATTCGATCTTGGCACTATTGCCGTCGAATTTCACGGCAGTTTCCAGTTCCTTTTCCGTTTCTGCCTGCGCTTCTGCGTCGTTGGGCGCCGCTTCCAGGATCGCTTCCGCTAGTTCGTAATGCGCGCCCGGCAAGCGCGGGTTCAGTTCGAGCGCCTTACGGTAGTGCTCCGTGGCGTCCTTCAGGTTTCCCTCATTGATCAAGTGTTCCGCGATTACCTGCTGCATGCGCGCGGAGCCGGGTGCAAGCATCGCGAGCTTATTCAGGGTGTCATCGGCCAAATCAAAATAAACCCGCTGAGCCATGTATAGGATTTCGACGTTGTCAGGGTCGAGCTCGACGAGCGACTGCATTACAGAAGCGGTGCGGTCAAGGTTGCCCTGTTCAGAGTAGACACCCGCGAGTTCCAGGCCCACCTGGATTTTCAGGTTTTTGTCTTTCAGTTTGGGGAAGGATTTCTCTAGTAGCCCCTGTGCGGAACTTTGGCCGAGCCTTCTTTCGCAAATTCCCAGGAGAGCCTGCGTTTTTGACAAAGATGGGTCAACGGCAAGGGCGTTGCGCAGATATTGGGAAGCGTTTTGATAGTCATGCTGAAAGAACGCAATCACCCCCAAGTTTGCGTTCGCCTCGGCGTTTTTGGGATCGAGCGCCAAGACGGCGTCGAACTCCTTGGCTGCAGAGCCCGGCTCGTTTGCCCTTAGGTACTCCGCCGCTTTCTGAAGGTGATCGTGAATCGTTGCGGCCCGAGAACCTGCCGTTTGTGCCTCTGTCGTGGAGAACGCGATTGTGAAGAGCAGGAGAACCAGGAGCAGTTGCCCGCCGACGGTGCGGCCGACCCGAATCGCAATCACCGACAGCAGTGTGACAAAAGAAAACACGGATTCAAGAACTTTACTCTGTTAGAGCTCGTCAGACTCGCCGAAGAGCTCAAAAGGTAAAGTGCACGCCAAGTTGTATAATGCGCCGGTTCCCGTTACCGCCTGCCGGACCGGTGATGGTGCCGGCGGTGGGATCGGCCAATGCTCCACTGCTTGGTCCGCACGCTACGGTCATGTCGGAACAGGTGTAACCCACATTCGCGTCCGGGTTGGCATAGTTAATGTGATTGAACGCGTTATACATGTCGGCTCTGATTTCGAGTCTGAAATTTTCGTGAAGGGTGAACTCCTTTCCGATGCCGATGTTCACGTTCGAAAAACCGGGCCCGATCAAGGTGTTTCGCCCGTTGTTCCCAAAGGTGCCGGGCAATGGGTCGGCAAAGGCTGCAGGGTTGAACCAGCCTTGAATGTTGGGATTCGATGATTTTGGATTGCCGATGATACGTGGATACAGCATGGAACCTGCGCTGAGGGAAGGGGCTAGCCCCGGATCAAGAGCAGTTGCAACGGAACTCTGGATCACCGGGGTGAACGGCACTCCCCCGTGCCATTGGAAAAGAGTGGCGACGCGCCAGCCGCCGGCAATCTGGTCAAGCGGGCCGTGGAGCGCAAACTGTCGCCCGTGTCCGAAGGGCAACTCATAAACGACCTGGCCGACGATGGTATTGGCGGCATTAAAGTCTGACAAGCCGTAATTGGCCGCAGGGCTGTACGCGTTCTGGTAGATGTCAACGCCCGATCCGTGACCGGTGCCGGTTCCAGTATCAAGCGATTTTGACCAGCTGTAATTGAACATGAAGTTCAGGCCATACGACATCCTTTTTTGAACACGCACTTGCAGGGCGTTGTAATTCGACCATCCATCGTAGATTGCGCCAGCAATGCTGTTGAAGTTGGGGTTGGGATTCCCGCAGTTGTAGCCCGTACAACCTAATTGACTTGCCGGGGCTTGGTTGATATCGGTTTGGAAGTTCAGGTTTGTGCCGCGGGTGTAGACATAGCTGGTGTCCACCAAGAAGCCGCCCGCGAACTCGTGTTGTACGCTGAAAAGCAAAGTCTGCACATAGACCGTGGGCATACTCCGCGGGTAGTACTGCACGCCGCTAAAGTTGGCGATCTCCGGCGAAAGTGTTTGAAGAGTTGGAAATATGACTGTCCCGACGGGCGGTCCAACAGACAGCTTCCACGGAGAGCTGCCGTTGACGTATCCGCCATTTCCCTCGTTGTGGGGATTGAACCCTAGGCCAAGAGCGCCATCCGTGTAATTTTCCGCATCGCGTGGCGCATTGAAAATGCCGTAGCTTGCCCGAACAGACCACTTGTCGCGGGGCGACCAGGCGATGCCGACGCGAGGACCGAATTGATTGTAATCGCCGTTTTGGATCGTACTCAGGTTGCTCGTGTGGCCCCCGAAGGCGGTGTCGCTCTGTCCGCCATAGAGGATGGCGCCCTTGTAGAGCCCGCCATTCGCGGAATTGGGTAGGACCGGGTCGTAAATGCCGAACAAGTTGTGTTTCACGCCCCAGCCGGACTGTAATTGCCAGCGGAGTCCCAGGTTCAGAGTAAGATGCGATGTCACTTTATAGTCGTCGCTTGCGAACAATGCCGCGTTCCAACTGTGCGCGCTGGTCGGGTCATACTCGTAGACATACCATCCGTAAACGTCGCCGGCGAGAAAATCGGCGTACGGAATCCCGGTGACGCTGCCGTTAAACTCGAAGTTGCCAGAGGTGATATCGCCCCAGTTTGTATAGTTCTGGTAGACCTTGTCGAACTCGCCTCCAACTTTGATGGTGTGTTTGCCGCGAATCAGGGTGAGGATATCGGAGACGTTGTATACTCCTTCGCCCAGAACGGCACTGATGTTGCCGTTTTCGTTGCATCCGGCGCCCAAAGCCATGCATCCGGCGCCGGCGCCGGTATCGATCGTGATTTTGGGAAACACGTCGGACGGAGCATTGGTGCCATACGTCGGCTCCAGACCGATGGTCGTGGGAACTCCCTTTCCAAGGGATGGTGGCACGTACTTATCGAGCTCGCGGCTTGCACCTACGCGAAACTCGTTCAGCAGCGTCGAGCTGATCGTATATACATCCGAAAGTTGGCCGGTGAGATTGTAGTTATTTCCCTGGGAATAGGATGTGGCGGGATTTGGGTAGAGAGGATCGGCGGGAACGTACGACACCTGGTTGGGGTAGTAGTTAAAGCTGAAGGAGAGCCTTTGTTTGTTGGAAATGTTGTAATCGACCCTGCCGGTGTACCACGTACTCAGGTTCGGACTGGAGCCGTTGAACACATAGTTGTTAATGGTGGGGCAGGTTTGCGCGACGGTCGCCGATACATTCACCGGGCCCGGGCATCCCGAAACCCATCCCCGAGCGTTTGAAGTGGGGAAATAACTCTGAAGCTTTAACGCCACCGGGTCGTAGGTTCCCAACAGTGTGCCGGCGGGGCTAAAGGCTGAGCCTGTCGATCCGGATATGCCATAGAAATCTCCCGCTTGCATGGCGGCAGTCGGATAGGTATAGAGACCGGAGGTTGGAGAAGAGGCCGGATTGCGCTGGTAGGTAAAGAAGAAAAACAGCTTGTTCTTTATGATCGGGCCACTCACGCTCCCGCCATAGTTATTCCAGTGCTCCACAGCCTTCGGGCCCGTTGTGTTGTAAAAGCCTCGGGCGTTTAGCGCAGTGTTCTGAAGGAACTCATACGCGCTGCCGTGCCACTGGTTCGTGCCGCTCTTGGTGATCACGTTGATGGAAGTGAGGCCATTGCCATACTGCGCGGGAGCGTTGGCAGAATTGATGCTCACCTCGCCAATCGAATCAATCGGCATGATGAAGTTGCTGCCGTTGAAATCCCTGGGAGCGGTCCCACTCGACCCATCCACCAGAAAGTTCACGTTGTAGGCCTGCGTGCCATTCACTCCAATCTGTTGGCCGTTGGCTTCGCCCGTTCCCCCACCAGCATTCACGCCGGGAATAAGCTGAGTCATCTGGGCGCGCCAGTCGACGCCGACGATAGGCGCGGTCTGAATCGTGGCCGTACTCAGATCAACCTTCTGCGAGGTTGTTTCCGTCTCGACGAGCGGTGGCGCGCCGTTCACCACAACCTCTTGGGAGGTGGCGCCGATCTGGAGCGCCGCATCGACAACCACGGTTTCAACCTGGAGAGTAATGCCTTCGCGCCGAAATTCGCTAAAGCCTTGCTTCGTGAAAGTAACGCTGTAGTTCCCCGGCACCAGAAATGGGACGTCGTATAGGCCGGACTGGTTTGTCGTTGTTGTGGTAACCACGCCTGTCTGCACGTTTTTTAGGCTGACCGCCACTCCCGTCACAACGGCTCCGGTGGGATCCGTGGCGGCGCCTTTGATCTCCCCCGTATTCGCGTTTTGTGCTTTGGCGAGCGGTGCGCATAAGATTGCCGCCAAGAGCAAGAAGACAAGCCCGTACCGACGAAGAGCTTCCGCATTCATCACTTGAACCTCCTGAAAGCTGTGAACCGCCTCAAGCACCGGACAGCTTCGGTCCATGACGCAAGCACGGGGTGGAGAACCTCGACTCACCGTCCCTCGATCGTTTTCTGCCACAACGCCGCGCAAACCGCAGGCCTACGTTCGAATGCACAACTATCGGGGTGGTCTTATTGGTCGCATATTACGACCTGAATGCCGTCCAGGGAATCCGTCTAAAGTAGGATTGTCGATGGAATGTATCGTTTTTTCCCATAATTAGACGCTGGCGGGTGCCCTCCAGGACCTTGGGGGCCACCCAATATCAACCAAAAGCGTCCTTGCGGTATTTTGGCTGGGAAAATCTCAACGCCGGTTGACGGAAATGACGTACCACACGGTCGCGGGGTTGCCCACCGAAAAGGTCCACCCATCCGCGGTCTGGCGCGCGGATCGAGGGTCGCCAAAAGGGTGACCGGCCCCATCCAATGCGGTTACAGTGATGGCGGTTGCCCCTTGAATCCCGCGAAGGACGACCTTCCCCTGAACCGGGTCGATTAAAGTAGGCGCGCCCCCTTGCTCCGCCAAAGTCGTTCCGGAATCGTTCCACTTCATCCCGGTATTCGCCACTCGCGACGTCGCCGTCAGGAGCATTTTGTCTGCTAACGCTAACGGCTTGGAATCCAAGGAGGAAACTACGATGCAAGCAAACTTGTTCGAAATCTCCACGAAAAGATTTTTCAGCTCCCGCCGACTTTCTCCAATGAATCCAATGAACGCCTGTGTTCTATCCGTGTTGACAGTAACCACCCCGGCATTCGGTGGAGACGTGTACCACGTCAACTCACCTGTGTCGGAAAGAATTGGACTGGTTTGTTCTGCGATGAATTTTCCGGTAGGCGGTCCACGGAGAGATCGGATGCGAACTTCGTGTTGCAGCGGCAGCGAAAGCGGGAACCCAGGTGTGAAATAAGGCCACTCGGAGTAAGGTAGCCTTGCGCTGTCTCGCACCTGTTCGGTCGAGTACGTCCTTTCGATCGTCTTTAATGCGGGCCGGACGTCCAGCCTGCGGAACATCAAGGCTCCCGCAGCGCATTCCGTCATGCGGACTGGATCGAGGGAGATATCAAAAGGATCACCCACATAGGGCGGCCAATCAGGCGCAAGCTTGGGCTCAAATGTGTACAGAACGATGGCGTCCCAGTCTTGAAAACTGCCGTAGGCCGCGATGACGGGAAAGCCTTCGGCGGCAAAATCGTTAGGAAAAGGATGATTGAATTCGCTTACGGTGTACGGCTTACCGGCGAATGCCGTCCGCGACAACTGAACCACCGTGGAGTGAAGAGGATCGTTTACCATCGGGGAATTCTTTGCTTCCTTCGAGCCGGGATGCTCCCAATAAACGTGTCCGTCAAGAAGTTCCATGCGGGAAAGAGATGTCAGCATCGGGTAGCTGCTAGTCGAATGAGCGTGGTCGGCGGTGCCAATAATGGGGACCTTTACTCCTAGTGCATTTTTCAGGAACGCGCTCATGTCCTGATAAAAATGGTCCTCCATGTACATGTAGAAGGACATTTCCGTGTCGAACCGCTCTTTCGGGGCTGCGGCCGCTTCTGAACTGTTAAGCAGCGGAACGACTTGGTCTGCTTGCACGCCGGTCAATTCGCGCACCCTTGCTATTTCCTCCGCGCTGCGCGTTTCCTTCAACCAGGTGTTGTACCGGCCTGTGAGTTCCTTTTCGAAGTATGGCCCGGGCGGATGGAACCCTATCCACAGCCCATTCTCGTTCACGATTTCGATGAGAGCCAGCGCTGGTTCATTGCGATACTCGGTGTTTGTGTAGGGATTCTTGTGCGTAAGGATTTGTCGTGCATAGTCCTTCTCCAATTCGATCATGCGCGAGTCGAACAGAGTAACTCCCTTGCTCCAGTGGCCCGGTTCATACTCGGGAATGTTGTCTCCCGGCTTGAATGTCCGCCCAACGTTAAGATTCAGGTCGACGTAGATGCCGCGTTTCTTGAGTTCGGCGACGAGGAAATCCAATCGATCTAACTGATTGGAATCGAAGTGCTGTGTATCTTGCCGCGTGCCATCTATGATTCCTCTGGGTGCAGGCAGATCGAGGAAGTGCAGGCGCACCAAATTCACGCCGAATCTCGATAAGGTTGCCGACCACATCGGGGCGTCTTCCTTGGGAGGAAGGAGTACCGAACCCTTGCTCCAGTCCGTCAGGTGTACGCCCCAGAAAAGGATGCGTTTGCCGCCGTCGGTTACCAGATGACCGTTCTGAATTTGCACAAAGCCGTTCTTGCCAGCGGGGGCCTGTTGCAAAAACGAGAGGTCCGCGGGAGAAGAACCGGGCGCACGATGGTTCATTACATACGGCTTCAGAAGTGTATCCGACGTTTGAGCGTTGGCAGTGGCCATGACCAAACAACCCATAAATGGCGCGCTACAAAGTCGCATCCAGCGTCCCATACTTGTCGGCATCATCCGTCCTCCGCAATTTGTGCTGTCGTCAATGAGGCCCGTCTATGAGGGTGTTTTCGATGGGTTGCGTGGCCTCTTGGACATGAGTGATAACGCTGGCCACTGCTTGATATTCGGGGATTGCGACAATCTCTTTCAATCGGACCACCTGTCCCGAGGCAGGGAAAGTGAGCTGGCTCCCGGGAGGTAGATAGATGGGCTCATCTTTTCTCATCGGAAGGATTTGCAGTTCGAATTTTGCATTCTGGTTGATCAGGTTGACCCGCTGCATGCCAATTTCGAACGGCGTTCCTTTGTAAAAATCATCGTTGATCAGTTTGCCGTCCGCATACAGCCGCGCAATATCGCCCTCATAGCTAATCCGCAGAAAAAGGTTATGCACAGCAGGAGAGTTGATCGTGGGGACATCGAGGGCCCACTGCGCCGCTCCCTCGAAGACCGCAGCTTCTGGAACTTGGACCACTTCCTTTCCCATGCGGGCGGGCGGGCGCGGAGCAGCATCTTTAATTTGTTCTATTCCCACCTTAACGTCTACCTTGCCGACATGTGTCATATATTTTTCGAACTGTCCCTCCGCACCGAGCGAAGTGAAGAGGGTTGGTACGCGGTCCAATTTAGGCAAAATCTCAAAGGTTAACTGAGCCGGATCGGTGGTCAGTAGATGGATAGCGCCCGCTTCAAAGAACACGTCCGCCGGTGATAGCAACAGACGCTCCTGTCCGTCGAGTGTGGCACGCCAGGCGTTTCTCGCCATTTCCCTGGAAAGCACCAGGATTCGTACTTCCCTCCCGTCTGCTTTCTTGATGTGAATTGCGAAATTTGGTCCCGGCCGGATCTGATCCACGTACACGGAATGGTGTTCTCGAACGACCCTGGCGCCTGCCGCTTCAATCGTTTCGTCGGAAGCGGCGAGGAAGGAGAACTCCGGAGGCAAACCCGGCCACGCAAAAAAGACATAAGTGTGTAACTGATCCAATTTGCATAACAGCTGAGCGGTGGCGTATTTGAGAAGGCTTCCTCCCAGGTCAAGATTCACCGGCCAGAACACATAGGCGCCCCCTGGAATGCTTATTGGGCGGCTTGGCACATTTATCTCGCCGGAAACAGTTTTCAATCGAATCTGGAGTTTCCTGCTTACGGGCAATGGATAATTCCTCTGATAGGTGTTGATGAAAACGAAGCCATGATCTCTTTCAAAACGCACGGCAACGCGTGGCGTCGCTGTGTCGGTTTTGCCTGCGGGTACGACATCCGGGAAGTACGGGATCATGGGAGCAAGAGAGGCGCCGAAATCGTTCAGGAACAGATGAAGAGTTTTGAGATTTCGGTACGATGAATTCTCTTGGCCGAATGCGCCGAGTGGCGCCTGATAGTCATACCATTTTATTGGCAGATCATTGGGGTATCCGGTAGCCTGAGACTCCTGCAGCGTTGTTCGTTTGCCGTCTGGATTCGTTCCGCCCTGAAACATGTAGTAACCACTCAGCACCACACCAGATCCCATTTTCACCAAGGTCATTGCGGCCGCGTCGTCGTCCGTCATCACAGGTCGCCGATGATAAGAGATTGCCATCCCGCCTCCCATTTCTGCCGTGAGGAAGGGATAGTTAGAGTAGCGGGCGTCCAGGTCGGGTCGCTTGGAGTGCAGGTCGTCGCCGACATTCTCGTCACTTCGAATTGCCGTGAAGAAAAAGTTCGCGTTTGGCGGCAACTGATTCAGACTCCGGCTCCAAAAGGCGTCTCCGTAACCTCCGAAAACGGGAAGGAACTCCTTCGCCGGTACTTCGGCGGCATCCCAAGCCGTAGCCGAGTAAAAGGGCGCGTCTATCCCTGCTTCGCGGACAAGTCGCAGAAGGGTCAGCATGTGCTCGTCACCCTGGCCAGGGCCGTGGCCATGGTATTCGTTTTCAACTTGCACACCGATAATTGGCCCGCCCTGCTTCCAATACAGTCCATCCGTCTGCTGCCCGATCTGCTTAAAGAAACGCTGGACGTAATTGAGGTATGCCGGATCGTTCTGGCGTGTCTGGCATGTCCTAGCCAACCAGTCGGGCAAACCACCATTGCGCACTTCACCGTGAGCCCAAGGTCCAACGCGAATCCACACATACATGCCATGCTTGGCGCACAGTTGAACAAATTCGCGCAAGCTGCGTTGTCCACTCCAATCGAACTGGCCTTCAATTTCCTCATGATGGATCCAGAAAATATAGGTGGAGACGATTTCGACACCACCGGCTTTCATTTTCAGAATCTGTTCTTCCCACCCGCCTTCGGGATAACGCGAGAAGTGAAACTCGCCCATGATGGGAAACCACGGCTGGCCGTCTCGAATCAAGTAACGGCGGTTGGCGGAGAGGGAGTGTCCTTGAGGTGATGGGCCGCCCACGGCAAATGGCAGGGGAGTTGGCGCAGTCGGGGGTTGCCTGACATCGATTTGCACCGCATTACTGGTGCCTTGCTTCTGGGCTTGGGCGGAATGCACTTGAAAGAGTACGGAGCAAGCAAGGAGAGACAACATAGGACGCGGTCTGAACGCGTTTCTGATCATTGGAATTCCTGATACTCGTAATGCGACGGATAAATGTATACGCGGAGGGATTCGTGGGAATCCGACTAAGGTAGTAGTGAGGAAGCTTTTACGGCTACAAGTGTTCGAGCCCGCGCTGCAATGCCGCAATCACCGCTTGGGTACGATCCACGACCTCCAACCGCAACAGTATGACGCTTACGTGGCATTTCACGGTAGCTTCTGTGATGCCGAGTGCGGTGGCGATCTCCTTGTTGTTCTTGCCGCGTACGATTAAAGAAAGAACCTCACGCTCCCGCGGACTTAGCTCCGCGTTCGGAGTGCGATGCGCCAGGCTGCGTGCGACGGGCGGAGGAAGGAATCTCGACCCCGAATGCACGCGCCGCAAAGCATCCACCAGCGTCTCGTGCGACATGCCTTTGATGAGATAGCCAAGCGCACCCGCTGCGAGTGCCTGATGAATATCTTCGTCTCCTTCATAGGTTGTAAGCACTACACATTTAGCCTTGGGATCGCACTGACGAATCACGCGCAAGGCTTCCAAACCGCTCATTCCCGGCAAGCGAAGATCCATGAGAGTGACATCGGGTGGGTGCATCTTGAAAAGGCGCACGGCCTCCTCACCTGTGCCCGCTTGCCCACTCACTTCCATGTCCGGCTGTGCCGCGATGATCGCTGCCACTCCCAGACGCATGATCGGATGGTCATCGACGACGAGGATGCCGATTTTTCGCTCTTTCGTCATGCACGTAAAGGAATCGTAGCTTTCCCATTGTTCCGATGAACAGGGACTCGGAATGCCAGTCGAGTTCCTTTTCCAGGCGCGCTCTCAACCGCAAAGTGCCCGGCCACGTGTTCGATCCGCTCTTGCATCCCGATCAATCCGAAATGCGAACCCTGTGCCATAGAGACTTCCTTGGGATCAAAACCTCGGCCATCGTCCACAACCTGCATTTGGATCGAGTCAGCGTCGAAATGCAGAGCAATGCGAATTTCCTGCGGTTGTGCGTGGTGTACGGCATTCGAGACGGCTTCGCGGGCAACCATCAAAACGACATATTCTATGGCTCGTTCGAGCGTGACGGGAGTGCCGGTGACCTCAAGTTTCACGGGCACGCCTGAACCGTGGCTGACCTGCTCCGCCATCTGGCCGAGCAATTGAGCTACGTGCGGAGATGTGCATCCTTCTTGCCGTAGATTCCAGACGGCTTGCCGGGCTTCATCCACAGTGGCGCGAATTTGGCCGCGCGCGGAATCGAGCAGATCCTTCCGTGGCCCTTCCGAATTGGGTTCGAGAGACACCACAGCTTCCAACAAGGCGGAGGCACTGGCGCAACCCTGGATGACGGTATCGTGCATTTCGCGCGCAATTCGGTTGCGCTCTTCGAGTACGGCCTCGAACCGTTGATGCACCTGTCTCAAGCGAATGCGATAGACGGCAAAAACACTCCCAAGGATCAGTATTGCGCAGAACGCCAAAAACCATCCCGAGCGGTACAGATGAGGACGCCATTCGATCGGCAACGAGGCATTGGTGACTCGGTCGGGCATGTTCATTTCAAAGGCCTCGACTCGAAATTTGTATTGCCCTGCGGGCAAATTCGTGTAGGAGGCGGCCCGGCTGCTCAATGCCTCGGTCCAATCGCGATCAAAGCCCTCGAGCTTATACCGAAAGCGTATGCGTTCCTGGGAGCGAAGCCGGATCGCACTGTAGTCGATTTCGAGCCTCCCCTCTCCGGGAGGCACAACCAAAGCGCTCGAGCCAGGGGCCTCCCGTCCATCCACCAGGACTTGTTCGATCATCACTTGTGGCAAATCGCCTGGCCGCGTTTGGTCAGGAAGAACTCGAACTGGCCCGCGATTGCTTGGGAACCATAGTTCGCCTCCCAATGTGAGGGCTCCGGCCGGCTGGGTGCCCCCGTGCATTTGAGTCGCTTCGACGCCGTCGGACAGTCCGTAAAGCGTTACGGTGGGACGAAACTCCGCGTGCTCCGCCAATTTGTCCAAATCGCCTCGCGACACCGATGAAATCCCGTCCGGACCACTCATCCAAAACGTTCCGCGCGAATCCTCAAGAATATGATAGACGCTATTGCTAGCCAGCCCCTGCTGGCTTCCATACGAGGTCAGTCCGCCCCCCCGCCAGCGAAATAGCCCTCCGCCGCGTGTGCCGAACCATAAACCCCCATCGCCATCTTCGTGAATCGCCCAGACCTTCTCGCTGGCGAGGCGCCTCACAACCGCATCATGGACGAACTTACCGTCTTGCCAGTGACTCACTCCCCGGTCCGTACCAATCCAGATGGCACCTTGAGTGTCTTCGAGCAGCGCGCGAATGCTGAAGTAACAAAGACCATCGGCCATGCGGTAGTTAGTCAAAGCACCGTCGCGCCAACGATTGATGCCTTCATCCGTTGCGATCCAAATGCTCCCATCACGACTCTCGAGAAAAGCCCTCACGAAATCGTTCGTCAGGCCATTGTGCGTGGTGAGGTGAACCCTACTAGAGCCTTTTGACCGATATGCACCGTGGCCGTCCGTTCCGATCCACAAGGCGCCCGAGCGGTCTCGTAAGACATTGCGCACTCGGATTCCTGGCTCCGGTGCGGATATCAACTCGGAATAATCGCGCTGCATATTGATTCTGTAAAGGTGAGTGCCCGCCACCCAAAGCGACCCGTCACGATCAGCATAGACCGTGCCGAAATCCGCATTCGGCGCATCTGGCAGAGGGAAAGTACTCATTGCGGCGCGACTCAACCGCAGCAGACCCGTCTGCATCCCTACCCACATGTTTTGTTCGCTATCTTCAAACAGCGCAAGTACGGTGCTCCCTGGAGGGTTATCTGGTGTCTGAACTCGTGTGAAGTGGCCGTCGCGAAAACGAACCAGGCCTCCCCCGATGCTGCCGATCCACAAAGTCCCCCCGCGATCCTTGCCCAAGGCACGCACGGTGGTGGAAACATCGGATACCTTTTCGAAACGTCCACTCTCTAGAGTGCCTCGCAGACGCTGAAGACCCGACACGGTCCCCACCCAGAGTGTTCCGTCATCGGTCTCGAGAATGGATTTGACGCGCGTGGCACTTGGATAACCCTCTAGAAGGAATTCCTGGCATTCACTCCCCTCCATCATCACCAGTCTTGAGCCACCTACCCATAAGCGTCCCACGTGGTCTTCGCGAATGGCGTGTACAGCGAGGGCAGGTATTTTGCCGTTGCCATCCCTGCGGCTGAAGCGTTCACCGGAAAACTGGAACAATCCGTCGTCCGTTCCGACCCATAAGGTCCCATCGCGGTCTTCATAGACGGCCCTTATGAAACCGTTGGTCAAACCATCCGGCACCGAATACGCTCGAAAGACGCCGTTCTTGTAACGCAATAAACCGCCGCCGTCGGTACCGGCCCACAAGCTACCGTCGCGCGAAACAGTCAGGCAGAAGATGCTCTTCTCATGTATTTCGGGGGTATTCTCGCGGTCGAAGGCGAGAAACCTCACTCCGTCGAATCGCACCAGCCCACCGCTCGTTCCGATCCAGAGGTAATGGTCAGGAGTTTGGGCAAAAGACTGTACCGTGTTTTCCGGAAGCCCATCCTGGGTCTGCCACACACGTCGTGTATAGCCATCCGGCAAGTTGCGTTGCGTGACCGCCTCCAGTCTCATGGCCATGAGGAAGGAGAGACCGCAAAGCCAAACATAGCGATACCGATACATCACGGATTGGCACATCCTACCATTTCGAGGCGCGTTAGCAACCGAAGGTCTGGAATCCCTGCGAGCGCCAGCTTTCATTCGACTCGCGATCGGGAGCCGGATACAACTCATTTGTGCTGCAAGAATCCTTGAACAACCAGCCATTTCCGGAAGAGCTTGGGCCAATCATAAACAGGCAGCCAATTGTTTTCCCTAACCCCAAAACCGTGCTCTGTTCCCGCGTAGACGTGGACTTCTGCTGATACATCAGTGCGATTGAGAGCTGAAAGACCCGGCGTCACGGGGTCCTCCGGAAAGGAATGGCCCATTGCCGAACTAGGCGTCACGGTTTATTTGTTTAGGCTGACCAGATAGGATCGTGATCTGGCGCAATAGGGGATTGATGGCAATCACTGTGCAGGCACATCTCTTTGGAGGCGACCCATGATGAGCGGATTCAAACAGTTTGTTCTGCGTGGCAACGTGGTTGACATGGCGGTTGGTGTAGTAGTTGGTGGCGCGTTCGCGGCGGTAGTGGCTGCGCTCACGAAAGATCTGCTGACACCACTGATCGCAGCACTCGTGGGTAAGCCCGACTTTTCGGCAATCCGATTCACAGTGAACGGAAGCGTCTTTGCTTTTGGTGATTTCATCAATGCTCTGGTCTCGTTCTTCTTGGTTGCTGCAGTTGTTTACTTCTTCGTGATTGTGCCGATCAATGCGTTGACGGCCGAAGGATCAAAGCTAATCCGCAAGGTGCTTGCCGATCGCGCGCGCGGCTTGGAGGAATCGTTATCCTGTCTCGACGACTCCGAGAAGGAGACCCTGAAGAACCTCCTGCGAAAGGTGAGTCATGCGACAGAGAACTGCACCACCGTCAAGAGCAGCATGGGTCAAGACGAACAAACAAACGCAGAAAAAAGTTAATTCGCCACAGCGTCCCCAATAGGTATGCAGTCATGCGCCTTGTAAACAGAAAAACATGGATTCCGGCGAGCTTAAGCTTTGCAACGGAGCTCCTTTTGTGCCCGCAAATCGCGACTTTGGTTGGAGTTCAGATGGCACCCATGCTGTGCCTCTTCAGGAGTGCCGCTCAGATCTGGCCGTGTGGCAGATTCATCGACGGATAGGAATAACGGGTGCAGGCCCTTGTGCGAGAAGTAGGACATCCAGTGTCGAATGAGCTTACGAACGAGTTTCAGAAGAGACATGCAGGGATCAGCGAAGTTCCGAAAATCAGTCAAGCTGCTTCCCGGTGCCAGAGGTCTTCTTCGTTATCGGAAAGAGATTGGTATACACTAGGCGGTCGCTGCGAGCGGGCAACACGTGAAGGACCACCTGCGGTGCTGGCACTTGAGATTGCCGCCGAGGTGCCCATCAACACAAGAGGTCAAGCGGAGCGTGCGAAGGCAGACCCTGATATTTCGTCGGGCCGCGGCGGTTGCACTCGCTACACCTATCGAGAATACTCAGATGGATGGGAATCATCGTGGATGAGATTGCGATCATGGACAAACCCAAGGAACTAAACGAGATCGTTCTTCCGCAAACTGTGGTTGGCCCGCTCACACGCGCGGCGATTTTTCTGGTCGTGTGCATTCGTCCGGAGCAGGACTGCTATGCGACGTTACGATCATTCTGCGCGGACCTCTCAGGGCTCGTGCGCGCTGTTGAGTTTCGAGACGCGGAAGCCGGTCTCACATGCGTCGTTGGATTCGGTTCAGATGCTTGGGACAAACTCTTTGGTTCACCTCGCCCTGCCGAGCTCCATCCGTTTCGAGAGATTCGCTCAGGCGCCCGCTATGCCGTCTCCACCCCGGGTGAAATCCTTTTTCACATTCGAGCCAAACGCGCCGACCTCTGTTTTGAACTGGCTGCACAGATCATGGACAACATCGGCGATGTAGTTTCGGTTGCCGACGAAGTTCACGGCTTCCGCTATTTCGATGATCGCGATGTCATCGGGTTCGTCGATGGCACAGAGAATCCGCGAGGCGGTGCAGCGCACGAGGCTGCAATTGTCGGTGACGAAGATCCCGCCTTTGCAGGCGGCAGCTATGTCATCGTCCAGAAGTATCTTCACGACATGAAGGGATGGAATGCTCTCCCGGTTGAGACGCAGGAGCGCATTATTGGCCGCAAGAAACTCTCAGACATCGAACTGAAAGACGCCGAGAAGCCACCGTTCGCGCACAATGCGCTCACTACGATCGAAGAAAACGGGAAAGAAGTTAAGATTCTGAGAGACAACATGCCGTTCGGGCGGCCGGGCCACGGCGAGTTCGGGACCTACTTCATCGGTTATAGCCGCACTCCGCGCATCACTGAAACCATGCTTCAGAACATGTTCGTGGGCCGTCCCCCTGGCAATTACGACCGCCTGCTCGATTTCAGCAAACCAGTTACCGGGAGCTTATTTTTTGCGCCGTCATCAACGTTTCTCGACAACATCACCGGAGACGCGCAGAACTCTCCCGCAACCTGAGCCTCGATGAGATCGGACGCGCCTTCGGCCTCGTTCGTGGGCGATACATCACTCAGAACGCAGAATAGGATCGCCTCTAAAGGACAGAAAGAGGAATAACCTGCATCCGGAGTTAGCTCCAATCGCGGACGCTGCATGGTCGCAGATTGAGGAAGAAACGACCCGGAGTTGCCACGGGTCATCTGCGGTCGATCTCCGCTCCTGTAACGGGCTGATCCGTTGCCGTGGAGGCTGGCATCGATGAGCGAGCTCCTCGACGGGCTCTATTGGCTGACGGCTTATCGCGCGTTTGCAGAAGCTCACAATCCATAGCCCGGTGGTTCAGGCAAGTTTCTCTGATACTCCATTGACGAGCGATTGCAGAAGCGTCGCTACGTCTGGATATTGGGCAATCCCAGCACTTTGGCCGGCCCACAAGGCTAGGAATTCGCTCCGTCCAGCCTGCTGCGCTGGCACGGCGAGGTTCCGCATGAGGGCCCGTTGCAGCGGGTACGGGAGAACGGCGACGCCGGCGCGGTTCATCTCTTCCAGGAGTTGATTGTGAATGCCGCGTGCCAGACGTCCGGTGAATCCACGTGTAAGCGAAGTTCGGTTCGTCTTTCCGCTCAGGATCGCCTCCCGGTGCAGCGTGGTTGCTCCAGACTCTTCGCAGGCAAGAAAGACCGTCCCCATCTGCACACCTTGGGCGCCGAGCGCGAAAGCTGCAGCGATGCCCCGGGCATCCGCGATTCCTCCAGCCGCTACCACCGGTACCGCCACCGCATCCACGATCTGCGGTACCAGAGAGATAGTGCCTGTGAGCGAATCTTCCGAGGAGCGTAGAAACGATCCGCGATGTCCGCCGGCTTCGAACCCGGATGCCACAACCACATCGGCACCGGCTTCCTCCAGGGCGATGGCCTCGTCCCGTGTCGTCGCGGTGCCCATCGTGAGGATGCCCTGGCGATGACACTCTTCGAGGATCTCCTTCGGCGGAATGCCGTAGATGAACGAGAAGGCAGGCACCTTAGCATGGAGCAGAACACGCACCTGATCTTCGAAGCGAAGCGGCTGGTATGGTGAGAACTGCGGCTTGCTCGCACCGACCGCCTCAAGATGCGGAGCTAGATGAGAGAGCGCGCGTTCGAAGGCTTCGGCATCGGACGTTGCGGCACCCTCATCCTCCATCGAAACCCAGAGGTTCATGGCGAAAGGTTTATTGGTCAATGAACGGATCTCGGCAACGACCTCCTGAATCGCCGACGGAGCCAGGCCATGCGCACCGAAAGAACCGAGACCCCCGAAGTTTGATACAGCGGCGGTAAGGCGCTGCGAGGAAAAGCCTCCAAGCGGCCCCTGGATGATCGGGTACTCAATTCCGAGTTTGTTTGAAACGCGCGTCCTGTTCCATGCTGAGTTTCGTTTCGCCATAGTCAACGCAGAGGCGGGTCTCCCCGCCTGCTCATGTCTCGACTTCCAGGATGACTTCAACCGTCGCGGGCATGCCCAGAAGAAGACTTGCCAGTTCGCATCCAGTTCTTTCCGCTCCGCGGCGGCCGAATTCCAGAAGATCCTCGTTCACCCGGGCATCGCACGAGCATCCTTGAATGGCGCAGTATCACAATTGAGGCTGGCGCGGGCCCAGAAAATGATGGGTGATGTCGCCACCGCGCGCAAGTCCTACGAGGATTTCCTTAACCTTTGGAAGGGCGCTGATCCCGACATCCCCATCTATCGGCAGACGAAGGCCGAGTACGCTAAACGGCAAAACGGCTAGACAATCCGGTATCGCCTGGTCGGTACGTGGTGCAGGCACTCGACGAGGCGAGCCAAATTGATCTCGGATTTCCATACAACCTGTATGCAAAAGAGTTCGTCCGCGCGATCGCATATGGCGGTAGGCGAGATCAGATCGTCAAATGCGACAACGTAGCTGTCGCAAGGCTACTCTTCTGACATGACAAATCGTTTCCGAGTTCCGGGCACGCTTCCGCGAAGTCTGTGTGCGGCTAGCCGTTGACTCGACTCCTGCGTGACTCGCCTATTCCGCAGGAGCCGCAGCCTGTAAGATTACCCTCAGGGAAGCGAGTTACCGATCTATGCAGGAAGCGGCGAAAAATCTACTCCTCGTTCTCGTTGCACTTTTTCCGATCGTGGACCCTCTCGGAGGCAGCCCGTTCTTCTTGGCCCTGACCAGGGACTACGCTCCGGAAGCGCGAAGAGCATTGGCATGGCGCATTGCCATTAACAGTCTTTTCCTTTTGATTGGGTCTTATTTTGTCGGGACCTATATCCTTGCGTTTTTCGGGATTTCGCTGCCAGTGGTGCAGGTCGGCGGAGGGCTGATCGTCATCGGGACAGGATGGGCACTGCTGAAGCAGCGAGACGATGAAAAACACGACGTCCACAGAACCGTCCAGCCGCAAGACACATTCCGCCACGCATTCTATCCCTTGACACTGCCGCTGACGGTAGGCCCTGGATCCATCTCCGTGGCGATCACGCTCGGCGCGAACGCGGCGCACCGTCACGCGCTTCATCCTTTAACGATCTTAACTGCGCTTATTGGAATGGTCTTGATCGCGATCAGTATTTTGCTCTGCTATGGATTTGCTGACCGGTTGGCACGAATCCTGGGAGCAACCGGGATGACGGTGATCACGCAGTTGTCCTCATTTTTCCTGGTTTGCATCGGCGTGCAAATCGCTTGGAACGGGATCAAGGAGTTGCTGGAGTCGGTGACGTTGCATATTGGCTGATCAAGCCGCCAAAGAGCTTTAGCCCAGTTGAGCGCTACCTAATAAGGTGGCGATCTGAAATTCTAGGGTAACGAGCGTACCGGGCCTTAGCGGTGCACACCATGGCGTCTGATGGACGAGGTAGTGCCCTTGGCGGAAGCGGCGTTATTTCCCAACATTTAAGAACGGCTCATGTGCGCTTACGATTCCGCCAGTTCCTTGAGGTCAAGTAGTTCGTTCCTGGTTTTATCCAGTCTGTCAAACTCTACTTCCATAGACCTCATCCACTCTTGTTTCGAGGTTTTGCCATCTCCAGCTACGATTAACCTTTTGCGGCCGTCGCTAGACTTGCCGGGAAGCAAGACGGGCGCATAGATGGCGAGTGCTTTGCTTTCTTTCGGGCGTACAAACCGTACCGGCCGCGCTCTTGCCAAAGGGTGGCCGGGATACGGCGAGTAAAGGTACAAAGAAGCTCGGCGTACTCTGACACTTAGAATTTTGCAGCTGCCCCTGTTAACCGAAGGCTCCACTCGGACCAAAAACGCGCTTTCTGTAGAAGTGGTTTCACCGAAGTCGGCGATTCAGTGTTGTGGCATACGTTATCGGTAACTAACGAGTTTATACGTGCCGGAGCGACGTTCAGACAATGAGGTTCACGAAAACCGCTCCAACGTGGTGCGCGCTTCCGGTCTGCGGTCAGTGAAGGTTTGGCTTTGGCCGGATGTTATCTTTTCATTTCAAGCCCAGCGGTGTGAAGCTATCGCCCCGTTTGATGGCCAGCTGGATAGGCCGCGGCGGCCCCGTCTTCGGCACGGTCACTTCCATCCACAATTCCTCTCCGGCACTACGTACAGAGGGATCCATGGCATGCTCCGGCAGAAAGAAAGCCACTGGTTCCATAAGCGCCGTTACTGGTGCTCCCCGGTTGATGATCCGTCGGCTTACATGAAGACCGGTTGGATGCTCGGCGGGGTTTGCGACCAAATGGCCGTTTCTTATCTTCAGCGTGACGTTTAGCATTTCCCCCGAGAAATTCCAGGGACTTCCGTACACGTCTTCCGGTGACACGCGTAGCTGCAAGCTCAAATACCTTCCCCGAATCGGGAGATTCGGATCGTAGGCCACCGTTTGCACCCAGGAGCGCGGCAACCGCGCTCGGTCCATCGCGTACTTCGCGGCCAGGCTCGCCACCAGCGCCAGTTGTGCGCCGGCCAAAATCAATCCCTTTTGCAAATTCGTCATTGCATTCCTCCCGACACATGAGCGACCAATTTCCGCCGCGTTCTCTCCAGCGCCCAGCCTCCTAACAGGAAGAGCACTCCCAGTCCGATGAGGCTTGCCGCCCGTCCCAATTTGTCCATCACATCCGAAAAATAAAAAATCACGACTGTCAGCGCAAACCCTGCTACACCCAGGTTGATTCGTTCGCGGCGCCGTTCGAGCAGTCCCCACCCGATCAGTCCGAGCGCACCCAGTCCCGCCCAACAATAAGGTCCCAGGGTACTCCAGACATAAATGCGCAACGGTCCAGCCGTGGCGGAATCAACTGAGTGAAACGTTGCAATAACCAGAACCCAGACCGCCGACAACGCATTGACCCAAGCGGCTTTTCTTCGCAGTACAAACGCAAGCAGCAGCGGCGCGCCGATACCGATAATCCAGCCAAAAACGCGCACCATCTCCGGCACTTCGGGACGACCGCGCCAAAACCACAACGATTCGCGCTCTCCGACAAACGCCAGGATGGCGAGGGGCAAAAGCGGGATTCCTCCAATCCACGCGAACCCTCGCCGTAGTACGGAATCCTCCGCGCCAGTTCGCGCCGTCAGATACGTGAGGGATAGAAGAAGCAGTCCATCTAGGATCAGTCGACCGCTGTAGGAGTAACCTTCCGTGCGAACTTGCCATTCGCCTGCCAGCCACGCTGGTACTAGCAAAGCAAGCAGAACGCTTTGCGGCCATTGTCGCAAGATTAGCCAGCCTGCTAGCGCCCCGATGGCCCACAGGAGAATTCCACTCGGCCAGTGTTCCTGCAGGTTGAAAATTTGTGCGGTGAGAAAAATCCCCGCGCCCACGCAGATCGTCCCGATCGCGTAAAACGTGGCCGCGAGTGCCGGGAATCGGTTTATGGTTAATGCTCCCGCGATTGGAAACAATCCCGTCAGCAGGAGCACGAGAGTAAATCGCCAAGTGGGTGAGAGTTCGTCCCAGTGCGCCGCCACAAACAGCAGCACTCCCGCACATAGCAGCACCCCACCCAGCCCTAGCGCCAACAACACCGGCCACCGCAAGCCTTCTTTCGAGCGTTCGGACTCCTCGAACGCTCGAATTCGCGCCGCCGTGTTTCCATCCATAACCCCGGCGCTGATCCAGCGATCGAGCCTCTTGTTCAGGACATCCGTCATTCGAGAGCCTCCGTTCATCGCCAACCACTGCTACCACGCGCATTCCAAACAGCATGGCTGAGACCAAAACGCGAATGTCGACTAGCGCCTGCGCTTCTGTTCCGCAACTAAAACGACCAGTTCTGCATAGTTCGTCGCCGCACCTAGTGAAAAGATACGTGAATGTTCTCGCGTCTCGCTTTGCCGCCAAGCATTTCAAAGCCACGACGGAACTCTTCAAAACGGTTATTCCACGATTCGGCGAAGTTGCAAGACATCTCAAAAGCAAAACACGCGCACGATGCAAGCGCGGGAGCAATCAAGACCCAGAACATGTTGTCGTATCGCATGTGTTTTCCCTCTGTGCCAAACGATACGACCAAGCGAATTTAGCGGCCACCGCCACCGTTACAGTTTCGCAACTGTCACACTTCAGACTGCGATACAATTTGCCAACAGGTTGGATTGCAGTAGTACGAACCACATGGACATCTGGATTGATAAGAGGAGCGAAGTATCCGTTCGGCAGCAGCTCGCAGAACAAATTATCTTCTTAATCGCTACGGAGAAAGTAAAGCCAGGTCAAGCTTTGCCAAGCGTCCGGGAACTCGCGCGACGCCTGAAAATTCACCACAATACCGTAAGTGAAGCGTACAAAGATTTGGCTCGCCGAACGTGGGTGGTCAGGCGGAAAGGAAGTCGCGTAGTTGTTCGGTCAGAAGGAGAGCGGGCCGCACTGACCAACGGGCATGACGTCGACGACCTTATTAATGCAACGATCAGGGTGGCCCGCGAGCGAGGATATTCTCTTCAGGCGCTGCGCGAGCGCGTGAGAACTCGGCTGCTCGCTGAGCCCCCAGACCATATCTTGGTTGTGGAAGAAGAGCTGGGCCTCCGGCGACTCCTTCAGCAGGAGATTCGCTTGGCACTCCGGCAGCCGGTAGACGGTTGCTCTCTCTCCGAATTGGCGGTACAACCCGGTTTGGCAATCGGTGCTTTAACGGTTGCGGGGCAATATCTCATTGGCGACGTGGATCGGCTAGTGCCCAAAGCAGTTCCCGCCATCGCCCTAACATTTAGCGTGGCCGATGAACAGTTGGATCTCCTGCGCCGACTCGATCACCCTTCGGTTGTTTGCGTCGTTTCGGTAAGTCGAGTGTTTCTGCAGACCGCACGAAGCCTATTGGCCCCGGCACTTGGGCGTCATCACGTAATGAGGGATTTTCTTTTTCCTCCCGAGGATCCGAAAAACTTGCGAGCGGCCGATTTGGTTTTTGCAGATTCCATAGCACGATCGCAGCTCAGACATTCGAAAGTCTTCGAGTATCGACTCATATGTCCTAGCTCTCTGGAGTACGTGCGCACGGCGATGAAGTCCTATCAGATGCGCTTATCGTGACGAATGAGCGAATGGATTTGGCATTTCCCGTCCTCGCTATGGGAACTGCGCACGCAGATCACTTCAACGAAAAGCCGACTTTTCGTCCAAGTGAAACTGTGTCGATAAACACATGTGCGTTTGAACCTTCGTGCTTCCGCCAGCCCACCCCAAACACATCGTCGATCGCTAATCCAACCCTCTCCCTGCCCTGGAGGCGTATTCAAAACCCATAGATGGCCCGCGTCCGCCGCAACCACCAGCGGCCTACTTCAAACGCCCCAATCGAAAGTGCCCCGGCATACAACCGAACCCACTTCCTACGTCCCTCTCGGGGCACTTCCGATTGAGTCATAGCGTTTCTCAGGACTAAAGCATCATGGTGCGCGTTCGAGTGCGGGCGGATGCCAGCTCCCGTTTAGGATGACTGGTTTCGGCCAATACAAGCGAAGCATCAGATTCCAAGGCCCGTCTCCGCAGGGCAGCCAGTTCGAGTGGCGATCTGGCCCGGGATCTTCGCTCTGGATATATAAATCGAGAGATCCATCTGGATCAAACTTCAATCGATCGCGGTCCCCGATGGCATACCGGTTGATTGGATTTGCGATGAAATAGCCGTCTTTGTCGTAGGCCGTGACGGACCAGAAAGCCAGTACCGGCGGCAAGTTCGACGCATCGAAATGCATCCGGTAACGCATTGCGAGCGTACAGCCCACGAACTGAAAATCCCTCCAGAAGAGCTACGACGAAGGAATTTCTACGAAACATCCCGAAAGGACCATTTTCAACGAACCCACTACGGCCAAGCCTTGAAGTATTGCAACTTGGAGGAAGTGTGGGACGCATTGATCGAAAAGGCAGAGTTCCACAAGCGTACAGAAGCGGTTCGCGAATTCAACGGCAAGAACCGGTGGCGCGAGCGGGGCATCGCAGCGATACCGCTGAAATTCGGCATGGGCTTCCACCCGAATACCAGAGTTTTGTGGGCGGATGTTGAATTATACTTACCACGACTTTCGTGACGCTACGTCAGCCGCCTATTTCACCTACGGTGACCTCCACTCTGTGGAGCGCAAACTCTTCGGCGCGTCTTGTTGAGAACTTGGCGTCCATCTAAAGCTCAGACTCTCCCCTTTGGGAGGAAAGTACTGCAGGAATCTGGAGGCCTTACCGAGGCCGAGCATCATACGAACGGACGGCATCATAATTGCCTGGGGTGGGCAAGTGGAAGGGCCGATTCGACAGTACAATCCTGTCGGCGTTCCGACCGGGTCATTCTCATTCAAAACCAAGCGCGGTGTGGGCGACGCCGAACTGCATGAGGTCATCGTTCATGTGCCTGCCTCCGTAATGGGCGAGCTTGGCTTCGGAAAGCCGACTAGAATCACGGCAGGTTTGCGATGTTTTCTATAGATATTGAGCGTCTGCTTCGATAATCTCAACGGCGGTTGCTGATGCTGGCGAGGCCCGAAATGAAGAAATTGAGCTACTGTTTGATCTGTTTCTTGTTACTAGCCATCTTCGATCAGGCGGCATGGTCGCAGGAACCCCCGTCGGACGAGCCGACGGCAAATGTTGCCGGCAAATGGGTTCTCTACTGCAACGATCCCCAAGGGACTACGTCGACGAAGTATCTTGATCTCGAGCAGGATGGTAACAACATTAAAGGCCACTTTAAGGGAACCTATCAGTCCGGCGGAGTCGAAGGCACAATCAACGGGCGACATCTGGTGGTGCGCACCAAAAACCGTAGCGCGCTGGTATTTCGCGGAAGGATTGATGGACCAAAAGTGAATGGCGCTGTACAGGGCAGCACCTACACCGGGACATTTCACGCCCGCGCCGGCACAGGAACGTTTCAAGGCCAGCGTCCGCAGTAACCGTCGCCACTTCTTTTATGCCACTGCACACTTACACGCGCAGAACCGTTCTCGCGAGCCTGTTTCGAGCGGCGGCTTCCGCCGCTGTTGGCGTGCCCGCGCTAAACGCGCTCGCGCAGTCGTTCGGCGGCCCGAATCAACGACGCGGCGGCATGATGCAATTCACTGAGCCGTTCCGGCGGCAGTACCGTGTACCTGCCATGTCGATTGCCCTCTCGAAGAATGGGCAGTTTGTCTACGATCATGCGGGCGGCATGATCGATCGCGAGCACACGACGCAAGCCAGCCAGGATAGCCTATTTCGCATCGCTGACCTCTCGAAAGTGATCACCGCCGTGACGATTTTTTCGCTGATCGAAGGCGGCAAACTAAATCTTACCGACCACGCCTTTGGCTCCGCCGGAGTACTCGGCACGAAGTATGGCAAGGCTCCCTACAAAATGTACGTCACGGACATTACCGTGGATCACCTGCTTACCCATACCGCGGGTGGATGGCCTGCTGGCGAGAACGATCCCATGCTCCATGAGAATGGTTGGGACCAGTCTAAGCTGATCACTGAGACCATCGACAATGTGGCATTGACAAGCCAGCCTGGCACGCAATGGGTGTACTCAAACTTCGGATACTGTGTGCTTGGGAGAGTCATTGAACAGGTGACCGGGCAGCCTTACGAGGGCTACGTGAAAGCGAATATTCTCGCTCCCTGTGGAATCACCACGATGCAGATCGCGCAGAATAGCGAGAGGCACCGCACTCCGGATGAGGCGATCTACATCGGTCAATACTCGGAAGATCCTTACAAGATCAACATCAACCGCATGGATTCAACTGCGGGATGGATCGCTTCGTCAACCCAGCTTGTGCAATTCCTCGGTCACGTTGGCGGAGCGCCCGGCATTCCTTCGCTTCTCAAACCAGAGACGATCCGCGTCATGACCACGCCTAGCCCAGCCTATCCGCAAGGCGACGCCCGCCACGCCCGCGGCTGCATGGTCGCTAATAATGGAAGTTGGTGGCACAGCGGAAGCCTGCCGGGCTCAACGGGCCTGATGATCCGGAATCCGGATGCTTCGTGCTCGGCAGCGGTTTGCAACACACGCGCTGAGCCTCACCAGGAGATGGACACCGCCCTGTACCAGATGCTGCTGAATATGGAAAGCGATCTTTAGAGTTTCATGTATTTAAATTCATCCGCCGTGATGCCCTGGAAAGAAAGCTGCGGCACATCTTCCTGTTCGCGAACAACCATTACGGCGGGTATGCTCCGGGGACGATTCATTATCACGCTGCACACGAGCAGTGTAGCCGAACATCTGCGTCAAGAAATCCACTTCGGAAACACAGAGGCGCTGGTTCCGATTTTTGACACCGATCGGCCAATCCAAACGACTACCCGCCGTGACCATGGCTCACGGCTCGCACGGCATTGGCGCTGCAATCGCCAGGCGTCTGGCCGCGGACAGAGCACACGTGGCCATCACGTTTGCGAAGGACGCCAGCGCGGCCTCTGCCGTGGTAGTGGCGATCAAACCCGAGGGCGTCGAGAAAGTACAGTGAGCGAAATAAAACATTGCACGGTGATAACGAACGGCATCCATATGCAAATCGCCGAGAGCGGAGCGTGACCCTGGTGGTGCTGTGTCACGGTTTTCCCGAATCATGGTATTCGTTGGCGCCATCAGTTGCATGCGCTCGCAGAAACTGGATCCACGCGTTCGCGGCACAAATGGCGGTCTTGAGCCCACTTGGCCGGAAAACGCGCTTTCCACTCTTGTGACTAAGCCTAGCCGTAATTTCATAAGCCGCCGTTTGGGAGCGGCTGCTTATGAAAATCAAAGACAGAGAACCGAACAATCCGTCAGCAACGCTCGGACTTGTAGACCTCGATGTGGCTAAATCAGCGGTCCTGGGGAGTCTCCGTTCGCCCGGCTCGCGGCGTTGCTATGAGCATGCCATCTCGGAGTTCATCGGTTGGTATTGCTCCGAACCTCGCCTGGCATTCAATAAGGCCGTGGTCACCCGTTATCGCATGCATCTTGAGTCACGTGGATTAGCTCCAGGAACAGTCAACCTCAGACTCGCGGCTATTCGTCGTCTGGCATATGAAGCCGCTGATTCCGGATTGCTAAGCCCAGAGCAAGCGGCTGGGATCCGGCGTGTCAAAGGTGCAAAGAAGCTTGGCGTCCGGGTTGGGAACTGGCTTCTCGCGGACGAAGCCCGTCAGTTGTGGGAAATGCCGGATGGCAAAACATTGAAGGGAAAAAGGGACCGGGCGATCCTGTCACTTCTTTTGGCTTGCGGACTGCGCCGTGGCGAGGTTGCAGCATTGGAATTGGACGATATTCAGCGCCGAGAAGATCACTGGGCCATAGTCGACCTGACAGGAAAAGGCGGGCACGTCCGAACCGTGCCTGTTCCTGATTGGGTGACGCGAACGATCCAGGAGTGGGTCAGCGCGGCCGGTATAAGTAGCGGGAAGCTTTTTCGATGTGTTTGTCGAGCTGGCAAGACTTGGGGCGACTTCATGACTGACCGAGTGGTCTGGCACGTTGTCAAAGACTACGCCGCAAAGCTCGGGTTGCGTCAGTTGGCGCCGCATGATCTCCGCCGCTCTTGTGCCCGTCTTTGCCATGTCGCTGGAGCAGATTCAATTTCTGCTTGGACACGTTTCGGTTCAGACGACTGAGAAATATCTCGGCTGCAAGCAGCGAATCCGGAACGCAGTGAACGATCGCATTGGGATCGGGCCGTCGTCCTGAATAGAGCCATTGCACCAGAAGGACGGAAAGCCGACTATTCGACCACTTAAATGCGAGACCTTGGAGAGCCGACGAGCCCCCTCTAACTCACACAAGCCCGTTTATGGTCAGTCTCGGATGGCCAACTACTCAGAAGTCGACGCGATATTCGTAAACATAAGCGCGCTTGTGGGGTGATCTCTCCTTCCGACGTTTTCTTACGATTAGCAAAAGTTCCATTGGGCAAGAGGCTAGGCAGGTTGCTGTAAGGCTCTTGCGGGAACAGTGGCGAGCAACGGGCCTAAGCCTTCTGCGGTGGTCGGATGAGTGAAAATTGCGTCGCGCAGCACGGTGTATGACAGGCCACCCAGCATCGCCGTCTGAACTGCTGCCATCATCTCGCTCGCTTCCATGCCGAACACAGTGAATCCCAAAATGCGGTCGCTTTGAACGTCGATAAGCATTTTGACGAAGCCGCGGGTTTCGCCTATAGCCACGGCCCGGAGAACGGCGGCCATCGGTATTTTCGCCAAGCGATAGGCGATGCCGCGTTTCTTAGCTTCCGATTCGCTCAAACCGACTCGCGCAAGCTCAGGGTCCGTGAACATGCAGAACGGCACAAGCCTATCGCGCGTGGTGCGGCTACCGCCGTTCAAGTTGTCTCGGACCACGCGGAAATCATCGAACGCGACGTGAGTAAACTGAGGACTGCCGGCGCAATCCCCCATCGCCCACACCCCCGGCGCGGTGGTTTCCAATCGCTCGTTGACTTTGATGTAGCCACGCGAATCCAGCTCGATTCCGGCCGTTTCAAGCCCGATCTCCTGCGTGTTCGGAGTCCGTCCAACCGCGACCAGCAAGTCGCTACCTTCTATCGTCTGTTCTCTATTATCGGTTTCGGCGTGCACCTGTACGCTTTGACCTGAGATTCCCTCGACCTTTCTCACTTGTGTCTCGAGCAATACTTCGATCCCCTCGCTCGCGAAGTTTTCACGAATCGCTTGCGAGACGTCGGGATCTTCCGCCGTCGCGACTTGCGAGCCACGCTCGATGATGGTCACCCGAGTGCCGAATCGACGGAGGGCTTGGGCCAGTTCAAGGCCCACGTACCCGCCGCCCAACACGATCACGTGCGCGGGCAAACGTTGAAGATCGAGTGCTTCGATGTGAGTCATGGGTTTTGCGTCCAGCAGGCCCGGAATGTCCGGCAATATCGCGCGCGATCCCAGGTCCAGAAACAGCCGATCACCGGTGACCGTCCGACGACCTCCGTCGTTTAGGTACACTTCCACAGCCTTAGGAGCAATAAAGTGAGCATCGCCGCAGATCAATTCGGCTCCGGTCGCTTTGAAGCGATCGAGATGAAACTGAACTTCGCTCTCGACCATCTTTCGCTTGCGGTTGAAAACCCCTTTCATGTCTGTGGATACTGGACCCGTTTGGATGCCGTACTCGGCGCCGTGCCGCGCAAACCAATTCGCCTTTGCGCTCCAGATCACGTTCTTGCTGGGCAAGCACGCAATGTTAGGGCACGATCCGCCAATGTATTTCCGCTCCACAACAGCCGTGCGGTGACCAGCTTGGGCCGAGTTCCATGTCAGGTGCTTGCCCGCCTCGCCACTGCCGATAACAAGGATCTCGTAATGCTCTATCTCAGACATTATTCTTCATCTCCTTAGACAGGGCTCATTGCTCGACGAGCTGTTGCCCGCCGTCGATGTCGTAAGTGCCGCCTGTAAGGGCTGTGTTGGTCATAATGTGCACGGCGAGCGCGGCTATGTCGGCCGGGCCAACGACGCGCCCGATCGGCAGCGTAGTGCGGAGTTGCTCGCGGCGGGCATCAAGCTGATTGCCGAGCAGAGATGCCGACAATGGTGTGTCGACAAACCCAGCGGCGATGAGGTTGACGCGGACCGGAGCGATCTCGAGTGCCAGGTCTCTCACTAACGCTGGCATTGCGGCCGTCAGAGCGCCGATCAGCGCCATTCCCGGCGCGGTGTGGCGGCCGCCGGTGCCGCCCATGAAGAGCAGCGTTCCTCCCGCACGAACCTTTTTCCTCGCCATGCGAGCCACCTGCATGGGCAGGAAAAGATGGGCCTCCACGTCTCGGCGCGCCTTGTCAAAGTCGAACTCGACCAACTTCGCATAGTAAGGGCCGGGACCGGTGAGAAGAACGTGATCAATCCGAGCCGGCAGCTCGTTGAAGAAGCGCTCCAGTTGAGCGAAGTCGGTAGCGTCAAAGGCCGCGGTGTGCTGTGCGCCAAGCTCGCTCGCTGCGCGCCGTAGGCCCTCAGGATTACGGGCGGCGAGGACGAGCTTCGCTCCCCCATCACGGGCCAGTCGAGCGGTTTCGAGGCCGATGCCGGCGCTACCGCCGATCACAACGACGGTTTGGCCGAGAAGTTGCGGTTCGCGTTGCAGGAGAGAGGACCCGGTGGCGGTGCTCATAATTCCTCCGATCGGCTTTCAAAGTGCGTCCGTTTGTCCAACCCCAGACTCGGCCGGGATCGACCCGACCACTCGTCTCCCGAGCGATCGTTCGAAGTCGCTACGTCGGCAGCTCCGCCCCGCTTGCCTCCGCCACCATGTAGGCGGCATACCAGTCTGGCCAGTTTGCGTCGCGCTGCCCGGTGCGCTTCTCGTGCTCGCCGTGTGCGGCCTCTGCGCGCCGAAACGCGCTCGTCAGGTCATTGGCAGATGCGAAGGTCATCGTTGTGCCGTCGATTCTGCCGGGAAGTCGCGTGGTGATTTCCTGAAACAGCCAGCCGTTGCCGTCCGGGTCAAGGAATGAGGCGAACGACCGATAGCTGCCATGCGCGGGATCGGGACCCTTAACCCGAATCCGCCCGAACAGGTAGGGCTCGTCAGGGCCAGCGTAAACATCGCCAGCGCCGTGGAACACCTCGCTAACCTTAACGCCGCGACGGAGCAGATTCTCGCGGGCAGCCTCGATGTCGGCGACGATCAAATAAAGACCTTGGGCTGAGCCGGGAGCCGCCGCTGTGACGTTCTTGCCGATGATGATCGAGCAGGCGGAGCCCGGTGGGGTGAATTGAATGACGCGAAAGTCATTGTTGTTGTCGTAGTCGGCGTCGAGCCGCCACCCAAGCCTTGAGTAGAACTCCTTTGCACGGCCGACATCCGAAACCGGGATGACAACGACTTCGAACTTCATATCGAGATCTGCAACGCTCGTGCTTTTCGTCCCTTCGTCTTTGCTTAGGTCTTTCGTGCTCATGGCTGACTCCTGTCTCGTGGGGATAGCGACCGTCCTCATAGCGCTGAAATACGATCTGCTGGCGGAAGCCCCCCGACCCTCAACATCATCCTCAAGCGTCGCTTCCCGCGTGCTTCTCAGCCGGGCGCTGCATCGGCGTCACGCCAACCTGCTCCTCCGTCGTATACGGCGCTCCATAATACGGGAAATCCTTGCGAATGCGCCCGCGGTCGGGAGCAAGTCCATCGACAAGTGGCGTGTTCGCCGCCAGCGTCAACATCACATCCAAAGCATCGTCGCCCAACGCGCGTCCATTGAAGCTGGCCACCTGAAATGCCGCTGTCGTTCCAAGCTCGTAAGGCAATGTATCCGGGCAAAGCCGCTCAGCAATCCGTTTCCCGTACTCAGCCGGATTCGGCGCCGAGCCGGCATAGGTCGTCATCTTCTCCGCAAAGTCCGCAATCGACTTCGCGAAGCGCTCTAGATCTTCAGACGGAACCGACGCATTGAATTGTTCTTTCAGCTCTTGATCGCTCGGAGGGCTCAGGAAGAGGTGCGTAACCATAGGCAGGCCCCAACGCGAAACCTGTACCTCCGGCGCATGGCCAAAGAGGGAGATCGTCGCCCATGCGTTGATTTTCCCCTTCCCAATCAGTTCGCTCGGCATTTCCAGCACAATCGCCGTAACATTCCGCCTCGCAAAGGGATTCTGCTGGTGCAGAAGTGCGTCCCGATCGTAGCGCTGGTCCTTGTAGAAAGCGGTCATAAATGCGCGGAATCCAGCATTGGCCGCAAATACATCTGGAGCGATCCCAACATACGCACTAACAGCCGAATTAGTCGCGACCGAACCGGTTTCACCCTCAACCAGACTCTGTCCGGCGTCACCACGAAGAGCATCGTCACCCGTCGCCTTCCGCACCACAAACGGTTGAATGTGAGTATGCTCACTGCCATCTCCGTGTCGTGGTTCACCAAACCTGAACTTGAACGTAACCTCTTCCCTCGCATCTCCGTTCAGGTCGAACCGGAACGCGTAGAGCCCTTCTGGATGAAGCGTATCCGGAGCCGATAATCCCACATCCGGATTCACGGTCATCGCCATTACCGTCTTGCCCGAAGGGCCGTCAAATAAATAAAAGTCGCAGAGGTTGAGGCTCGGTTCTTCCTTCGCCAGTTTGGTATCGAAATGATGTGACATACAGAATCTCCTTGAAAAGCATAATTCGGCACTCTCAGGCGGTGGACTTTAAATTCCGTCGTAGCATGAATACCCACGCTTTATCCAATAGTCCGGCGTAACTATTCTCTGCGGTCAGCCGCGAAGAATGGGGGCTCCGAAGGGAGCGCCCGTCAGTCCGCCATCCACCATCAGTTCGACCGCGTTGATGTACGACGAATCGTCCGAGGCAAGAAAAAGCACAGCCTTGGCCAGATCTTCCGGCTCGCCCCAACGGGCAAGTGGAACCGTGGAAGAGAAGAAGTCGGAAACTTTTGCGGATTCCTCTGCCGTGGCATTGGCGCGCCCCGCGCTTCCAGATGGGAGTCTTCGTCGCTCCAGGGGCCACCACGTTCACGCGAATCTTGCGCGGTGCAAGGTCTGCGGCGATGGATCGAGCCATCGAGACGAGTCCGCCTT
>Ga0210394_10000944_pt1 | contig 51314 bp, 41 predicted proteins | sample IncBWC12MmetaG_FD_160121 | JGI IMG/M metagenome (GOLD analysis project Ga0210394, IMG submission 160121) | Forest soil microbial communities from Barre Woods Harvard Forest LTER site, Petersham, Massachusetts, United States - Inc-BW-C-12-M | ecosystem: Environmental > Terrestrial > Soil >...
CGATGATCGGCTGCGAAGAAGGCTGGACATATATTGCCGAATGGACAGGCGTTCCACTCTCACACATCCTGGAACTGGTGGGGACGCTGCCCCAGGCCCGATACGTTGTGTACCGCTCGATCCAACCCGAGGCATGGGATAGCATTGACATGGCTGAGGCGTTGCACCCGCAGACTCTCGTCAGCTACGGTATGAACGGCGGCGAGTTGCCTGTGCCATTCGGCGGACCTCTGCGCATGCGCGTTCCCCGCCAACTCGGCTACAAGAACGTCAAATACATCACCCGCCTCACGATCACTGACAACCTCAAACAGTTCGGCAAAGGCTTGGGCTCCGGCGTGTTGGGGGCAGAAGATGGGTACGCATGGTACGCGGGCATCTGACGGCGCAGGCCGTCGCATATCCTGCACTATGTAAGTCCCTACTACTCAGATGGGAGAAGGCCGGTCTCGAGCGGGATGCGATAATCACTTGTCATGATCTTTCTTGACGATGACTATCCGTCGCCCCGGGGAGCGGGCGTCCGGCGCTGCGACGGATAAGATCGCGTTGGATTTCCGCTGTGGCGGGACAGAATTCCCAAAGTCGAGTAACTCACATCGCGAACTCCCCTAGATCTCAGAGGAATTGGCTATAGTACAACTCACGTTGAAGATCGCTTTCCCACTCCGTGGAACGTCTCGGAACCCTTACGGACTGCAAGCACATGCTGCCCCGCTGGAGCTTCGAGCATCCCCTGAGACGAAGCGGGCGAGTGCCGTCGAACCACTGAGGGCGAGCGCGCCAGTTTCTGCCACTGAAGCACAAGGTCCGCCGAAAGGATCGAGAACGCCAGGCAGACCCACACAATGGTCTCGCTCGCACGAACGTCGAGGTTCTCCCAGCCAGTCACACCGCCGATCACTCGCCCCTCAAGAAAGACCAATGCGACCGCAAAGCTGCGAGTCATCCATTGCTGGTGCTCCTGAACTTTGCCTTTGAGAATGAAGACCATCGCAACGCCGGTTGTAATCACCCACAACGCGGCGTCCACCGCGGCGGCAATACTGAAAGATCGGGGATCGCCCATGCGTTCCTGGAAGTACTGGATGTAAAAGCCGAGTGGCGCGGCCACGAATACGCCTGCGACATAGATTCGGCCGGCTACACGATGGAGCCGCCTAAAACGATCGCGAAGTCGATCGGAGAACTGCATTGGGCCCAGCAGAAGCGCACATGCTCCGGCGATTCCATGCGGCAGCAGCCACCACTTAAAGGGCTCATAGTGCTGCCAGATCTGGTCCTTCGGATGAACCAGGAAACTTTCATCGTGAGGGATAACGTAGGCCAACATCAGGCCGATGGCAGCAAAGAGCAAATATTTTGCGCGGAACCACGAACTCCGCTTGAGCATTAACTGCATCGTGGACATCGGAAAGCCCCTACGATGATAGATTCTTGATTGGAGTCGCTGCCACTAGCGATACACCTCGTCGTTCCGGTTTGCGACTCTGCCGTCCGCGTGGCGGATCGCCCGGTCTTGGCCCAGAACGCGAGAGCGAAAATGCCGCAAGCGACGAGGAGTATGGTGGGCGGCTCCGGTGTGGCCGCCTGTGTGATGGTCCCGGTGAAGAACGAAATGGCCGCCACCGAGTCGGCGCGGGCGCAGCCAGCGGAAACAGCCAGGAGCACAGGCGCGAACGGGATAATTTTCACAGTTCTGGTGGCAATTCGTATGACAACCTCGTTCATATCGTCCAAGTCGTCGAATCCGGCCGCCTCGTATGGAGGCGATTTTTGCCGCAACTGTGCGCTCCAAAGTACGAAGTTATCGTTAGGGGAGAACGTCCACCTTCCCGACCATGCCGAGATTGTCGTGCAGAGAACATTTGTAGTTGTAAGTTCCGGGTTGCGTGAAGGTGATGCGGAAGCGTGTGGGCGGGAAAAGCGGAGGCAGCGGCACAGGCGTCAGGCCAGTATAGCCTTCGAGGGCCGCCAGGATAAATCCAGAGTGCACGCTTTGCCCAGGCACCGTGATGGTAGCGTGAAGCGCGCCGTCGCTATCGGTACTCACGCTGCACGAAGGGCTGCACGAAGGATCAAACAAATCCACCGGCTCGGTCCCAAAGGTAATGGTGTGAGCCAATATCGGGTCCGAATTTGCCCATTCAACTGTGTCCCCAGCATGGATCTCAATAATACCGTCGATGAATCGCACGACCGCGAGCGCTTCCTGGCCTCCGGGAGTCGCTGCAATCTCACCGTAGCCTGCCGTTACCAGTTTGGTATGAGAAATCACGCTTGCGGACAGCATGCCAGCCGTCGAGTGGTGCGCTTTGTGCGATGAATCGGTGTCCCGATCATCGAGTAAAGTCCGGCTCTCGTCCTCGGCTTGCTCATCGTAGAAAGCTTGGTCGTACGGGAGAATTTCCGAGGCGCTTAAAACGTGAATCACGCCAAACATTTCTGGATGAACGAGGCAAACGACCTCGTAGTTTCCCGGTGTTGGGAAGATGACGGTGAATGTTGGCGGAGTTGGCGACGGCGTGCTGATGGGCTGGCTTGTGACGCAAGTTGTGCCGTCGAAGGTTGCCGGGCTGGCCGAGAATCCGGGACATCCCGCATTCTGGTTTGCCGGGAATACCTGGCCTAGGGTGAGAAACGTCACTGTATGAATATCGCCGCTGGCGAAGGTCCACGTGATTTGGTCACCCTCATGAATCCACATCTCGTTGGGTAGAAAGGCTGCTACCTGCCTGCTCATGTCTTTGTTTTGTGCGCCGACAGTAGCCTTCCAACCTTGCTCAGCCCGAACATTGCCGGGAAAACCTAAGATTCCCAGCAGAAGCAAAGTCGGGAAGATAAGTCGCTGATGGACTGATTTGAGGAAACTCATCGAGGGACCTCCACATAATTTTGGCAGTTTGTGCGCCGTCAGCGCCCGTGCTTTCGAAAGCACCCTTTTCATCTGAATTCCGCCGCCAGCAGAACTCGTGAACACGCCGGCCATAATCTCGGAGGAGCATGAACCATGCAATAGTGAAGGCCTGTTGACGGCCTTAATTTTTGCTGTTCCTGCAAGCGATTGAAAAGGCAGGTTGTTCGCTGGGACATGACGAAATCGCTGTAGAATCCTTCTAACTTTCCGGGAGTGCTGCCATGGCATGGAAGCCGGGAGAGACTCGCGACAAGATCGAATTCGGCGAGGGCTTTGAGCTCAACCTGCGCGCCTACCAACTGCGCCAGTCTGGGCGGGTGCTTAAGCTCGAACCTACGCCGATGGAACTTCTGTTATTTCTCGTCGAGCATAAAGGTGAACTCATCACCAGGGATCAAATCGTAGAGAAGATCTGGGGCCAGGGGGTTTTTTTCGACACGGACAATAGCATCAACGGCGCGATCCGAAAGATCCGTCAGGCCCTGAAGGACGACCCCGAACAACCTCGATTCGTTCAAACGATAACCGGCAAAGGATATCGCTTCATCGCGCCAGTCACGGAATCTGGGACTAAGGAGCACGCTCAAGGACGGGAAGGAGATTCAGCCCGCGACGCAACGACAGAGCAGGCAGGAAGCGAAACGCACCTTCGAAAGCGCTGGATGTTGGTTGTTGCTAGCGTTGCTGTACCTGTACTTGCGCTGGCTGGTTACCTCTATTTTCACCGCGCGCCAAAACTCACTAACAAAGACACAATCGTCCTCGCCGATTTTGCGAACTCCACGGACGATCCGGTCTTCGACGACACGTTGCGGCAAGGCTTGGCGGTACAACTTGCGCAGTCGCCTTTCCTCAGCCTTATCTCAGACGAGCGCATCGAGCAGATGCTGAAGCTGATGGCCAAGCCAGCCGACGCACGACTTACCCCGGAAGTCTCCCGGGAAATCTGCGAACGAACTGCCAGCGCCGCGGTTCTCGACGGCTCGATTGCAAGCCTTGGAAGCCAGTACGTGTTGACGCTACGAGCAAAGGACTGCCGCAGCGGAGATGTTCTGGACGAGGAGCAGGTGCAGGCCGCAAGAAAAGAAGACATTCTGAACGCCCTAAGTCAAATCGCAAGTAGATTCAGGACCCGTGTTGGTGAATCGCTTTCAATGGTTAAGAGCCATGACACACCTCTTGCCGAAGCCACGACGCCCTCACTGGAAGCCTTGAAAGCCTACAGCGCGGGATGGCAGGCTTCCTTTTCGTCTGGTTCGGCTGCTGCTGTGCCCTTTCTCAAGCGCGCCATCGAGATTGATCCCAACTTCGCCAGTGCCTACGCGGCACTCGGCCGTATGTATGGCGACATCGGGGAATCCGCCCTATCTGCGGAGAGTACGAGCAGAGCCTATCAACTGCGGGATCGTGCCAGCGACCAGGAGAGGTTCTTCATTTCCCTCAACTACGATTTGGAGGTTACGGGAAACCTGGAGAAGGCGCAGCAGACCTGCGACTTGTGGGTGCAAGCTTATCCTCGTGCGTGGTTGCCTCACGCGCTGATGTCGGGGGCGATTTACCCTGAACTGGGCAGGTATGAGAAGTCGGTCGAGGAAGCCAAGATCGCCATAGAGATCGACCCGGACTTTTCCATAGGATACAGCATTCTTGCGGACAGCTACGAGGCGCTCGAGCACACCGATGAAGCGGAGAAGACCCTCCAACGAGCGTCCGAGCACAAACTTGACATCCCTGACTTCCATGTCCAGCGATACGCCATTGCCTTCTTGAAAGACGACAAGACAGGAATGCAGCGGGAAGTCGCTCGGTCTCGGGAAAAGCCCGGCGTGGATGACTGGATGTCCAACGCTGAAGGGTTCGCATCGGCTTTTTCCGGTCACTTGGAAGAGGCCAGGAAGATGTCACAGCTGGCAGCGGATTTGGCCCGGAAGGCCGACAGGCGGGAAACGGAGGCGCTCTACGAAACCGATGCGGCGGTGCGCGAGAGCCTGTTCGGAAATGTGTCCGCAGCAAGGCGGCGAGCTGGGCACGCGCTTGAGCTCTCAAGGAGCAGGGATGTGGAATATGGAGCTGCCTTTGCGCTTGCTCTCTCGGGCGATTCTTCTCGATCTCAAACGTTGACCGATGACATCTCCAGGCGCTTCCCCGAGGGTACGATAGTCCGATTCACATATTTGCCGACGCTCCGCGCACTTCTGGCTTTGAACCGCAGCCAGCCGGCAAACGCCGTCGAACTACTTCAATCCGCAATTCCTTATGAGGGTGGGACTCCGAACGAGGGTGGTTCTGAGTTTCTTCTGGGCGCGGGTAATCTTGACGCCGCCTACGTGCGTGGCCTAGCTTATCTGGCAGCACACCAGGGCCGCGAAGCCGCTCGAGAATTCCAGAAAATTCTTAATCACCGCGGAATCGTGGTGTGTGATCCCATCGGCGCACTGGCGCACTTGCAATTGGGCAGGGCCTACGCACTGGCGGGAGATAAGACCAAGGCAAGATCCGCCTACCAGGATTTCCTTACGCTCTGGAAGGATGCGGACCCGGACATTCCCATTCTGAAGCAGGCCCAAGCCGAACTCGCGAATCTCAACTAAGGCTTTGCGCCGCTCTTACGGGCCCTTCTCATGTCACGACAAAAAATCCCGACATCGCCTGCAGTCGATTCCGTCAATGGCACCTGGAGTCTATCGTAAGCCCTTGCCTAATACGGAGCTGATTCCGGCCAGAAGTCCGATTTGGCAGAACTGGCCGGACTAGGAATGAGTAACGCCCCTATGGTTATTAACTCCCGAATTGTCGGCTTAATCCAGAAACCATTCAGAAACGCGCTCGTAGGACATTTTCGACGCCGCTCTCTCGCGAGCGCCGACCAGCAGGTCGCGGTAAAAGGCGCGTTGGGATTTGTCGCCAACCGCGCCATGCCCTGGGATGACAATCATGCCGTTCACAGCGCCATGCCGCCGGACACTTCGATTCTCTGACCGTTCACCCAACGATTCTCGTCCGAGAGGAGCGCGGCGATCATCGGTCCGATATCGTCCGGCACGCCCGCCCGGCCCAGCGCGGTCATCTCGGCAACGCGCTTGTTAATCTCAGGATTGTCACGGACCATACCACCGCTGAAATCCGTCTCGATGGCACCCGGAGCGACGACATTTACGGTGATGCCCCTCGGTCCGAGTTCTTTGGCCAAGTAACGCGTCAGCACCTCCACCGCGCCTTTTGTCGCCCCATAAGCCGAGGTGCCCGGTAGCGCAAAGCGCGCCAGTCCCGACGAAATATTCACGATACGCCCGCCATCCTTAATTAGCGGAAGAAGCTTTTGCGTCAGGAAATACACGCCTTTGAAATGAACGTTCACGATCTCGTCGAATTGCGCTTCGGTGGTTTGGTCGAAATTCGCATGCAGCGAACCACCCGCATTGTTCACCAGATAGTCGAACCGATCTCGTCGCCAACCGTGTAGCGTCTTGCGAACATCCGCCACGAATCCGTCAAATGCGTGAAGGTCACCGCTATCGAGCCGAAATCCCGCTGCTTTCGTCTCCATCGCTTCGACTTCGCGGATGAGTGAGTCAGCCTCTTTCTGATTCGAGCGATAAGTAAAAATTACATTGACGCCTCGCCCTGCAAGATTCACCGCAGTGTTGCGTCCGAGCCCGCGGCTTCCACCTGTGATGATCGCGACTCTATCCTTCATAGTTCCAACCGTTTCGTTTGCCATAGGTACTCCTTTACTTTTTGTTTCAGCTCGGTGTCGCGTTTTGTACATCATGATCTTGCGACATGGGTTTTATACCGTCCACATCCTTAACGGTGCGGAGGGGCAGCGTGCGTGGTCTGGTCAGGTTCGAAATAGGTCCCTCGTTCAAGGTCGGCAATCATCCTCGGCTGCTTCGGCTGCCATTCCAGCTTTTCCTCAGTTAGTTTGCTTGACGCCCCTGAACAATCGCAGAACCGATAAACCCTGTTGCTCCCGCGACAAATACTTTCATCGCTCGCTCCTTGGCATTGGTTACCGAAATGCTGAACCTTCAAAACGACTCTCCGACCATTTCTTCACTTTTCTTCCAAAGGGCCTCAGCGTTTTTCGGATCGAGTGCATAGCCGCGCACGCCTTCGCTGACGCCGCTGATGGTCGCGTCGTCCGGCATGATTTTTCCGACATGGCAGTTTTCGCAATAACGACCGCCAATCTCCTCCGCTGGCGCGACGACGCCGGCCCATACGGACGTTGCCGCCCCTTGCGGAATCGTCTTCCACTGGAAAGGGCCTTTGCCCTCCGCTGCGAGCTGGTCGGTGATCTGTTTGATTATGCCTTCCATTCGGTGGGAGTCCACGTGCCGAGCCAACTCGGTCTCGATGACTCCGGGATGGACGGCTGCGGCACGCACGCCACGCTTGCGATGGCGCTGGTCGAATGCGACAGAGAAAAGAATGTTCGCGGTCTTCGACCGGCCGTAGGCAACGAATGGCTCGTAAGGTGTGCGCTCAAAATTGGGATCTTCCAGGTCGACGTTGGAAAAACGATGGCCAGCCGACGACAAGTTGATCAGCCGCCCGCCTGCACGGAGCAGAGGCGCAATCCGGTTGGCCAGCACAAAGTGGCCGAGATGATTGGTGCCGAACTGTGTTTCAAAGCCGTCCGCAGTGTGACCGAACGGCGTGGCCATCACTCCGGCATTGGCGACGATCGCGTCGAACGGTTCGCCTTTTGCTAGCAGTTGATCCGCGCAGGCGCGCACGCTCTTGAGACTGGCAAGATCGAGCGCAACCAACTCGACGCCGCCGCCATTGGCTGCGGCGTCCTTCGCGACTTGTGCGGTCGCCGCTTTGGCCTTGGCCAGATCGCGCGCCGCGCCGACGACGAGCGCGCCGTGCGCGGCAAGGGAGCGCGCGGTCTCCACGCCGAGCCCGGCTGAAACGCCCGTAATGAGGATCCGTTTGTCGCGCAGTCTTATGCCGGACAAAACATCTTCGGTTGTTGAGGTTGCCCCAAATACGCCTGCCATTCTCTTCCTCCTTGGACGGGCTGTTCGAGTGCCGTACCCAGGCGACCGCCATTGACGAGCCGCCGCCGAAAATTGGATAAAGCGGAGAGTGTCTCCGAATGTTTAGATAGCAGGAGGCTTTCTCCGGTTACTTCGTTTTTTATGCCGGCGGAGCTTGGCAAACTTTCCCGGCCAAGCCGCGGACCGACGCGCAAAGAACCGCGAGCGCATTTTGGAAGTGGCGAAGCTGGACGACGTGGCCAAACAGTGGGAGCGGGAACGTTGTACCGGCACTTTCCGACACGCGACGCGCTGCTCGAAGGGGTCTATCACCGCCAAGTGGCGAAGCTGGCGGCGGCAGAGCGGGAGCTGTCCGGAAGATTGCCCCCGGCCGAAGCGTTGCGAGCCTGGATGATTTTGCTCGTTGACTACATCGCGACGAAGCCGCAGATGATTGCCACCGCACTGAATACGCTGGTCGGAGGTCCCTCGAAGCTGTAGGAAGGTTCCCGCGCTCAAATCGGTGGTCGTCATCCGGGAGGTGCCGCTGATGTCGGTTAGTTGATGCCAGCGGGAAGGAGAAGGCAGAGGGCTAGTCCCGCTGCGTCTACGAGATTGAGCCCATGAGGGCGTCCGTGAGTTCACGATCACTCATTCGATCGAGCGCTCGAACTCCAAGTTCATCGCGGCGGTGTCCGGCGCCTGGCCCATGGTCGTGTCCAACCTCAAGTCGCTAATTGAAACGGGGGAAGTTCCTCTCGTCGATAAGCCCTGACCCACGATTGAGTCCGGGGCTATGCAGGCAACTAAAGACCCAGAAAGCCGTTCATGGCTGCAGAAACCAGCCTAATCCAATCGGTCGTTCCATGGTGACAATCAGGAATTGACCATCAACGGATTCGCAGCTTTAATACCCGCTCCCGAGTCCGTTCTTCTTCGAGGTTACGCCCACGGGCCTTTAATAAATCGTCGAGTGAAATAAGCCCCAAAAACCTATCCGTGCCGTACTCGATGACCGGCAAGCGGGTGAAACCTTTCTCCGCCATGCGATAGACGACTACGCGAAGGGGCTCGTCCGGATAAGCGTGAATAGCTTCTTTGCGCACAAGTTCACGGAGCGGTCGGCATAGCGCGTCAGCGCCGCTCTGCTCGATCTGCTCTTGAATATCTTTCCGCGTCAGGACGCCAACCAGCCGTGCGTTTGCATCCACAACGGGCAGCAGCCGCTGAGATTGCTTGTGGTCTGCCCGTAAGGACTGCTGCATCTCGCCGACGGTACTCGATGCGTCCAGTACCACGACTGTTGTGCGCATCACTTCGCGCACAAACAGAATCTCCAGCGGGTCTACCGCATATTCTCGGCTTAAATGAAATCCACGACGCGCCACTTTTTCCGTCAAAATGGATCGTTTCAGGGAGAGCACCGTAAAACCGTGAGAGATTACGCTGCCAATTAGCAGCGGAAGAAATACGTTACTATCGTGGGTCAGTTCAAACGCGAACACGATACTTGTGAATGGAGACCGCATGGTTCCGCCCAAGACCGCGCCCATGCTAATTAACGGCCAGAATCCTGCACCTTCGTTCGGCAAAAACATCGCTTCGAGGCCGCCGAGTGCGCCGCCCATCATCAATAACGGCGCCAAAACACCGCCGGAGGTGCCAGAACCGAGCGACACGGCCCAAATAAACCATTTGACGAGCAACACTCCAAGGATCACACGAGTCGTCACACTTCCCTGAAGCAATGCACCGATCGTGTCGTAACCTACGCCGAGCGCTTGTGGGAAAATCAGTCCGCCTAGGCCGATCGCCAGTCCGCCGATGGCTGGCCACCACATCCAGTGGATCGGTAAATGCTGAAACGCATCCTCGGCAGCGTAAACCGACATCGTAAGCAGTGCAGACAACGCCCCCGCCAGTACGCCAACCAATACGCACCCCAGCAGGCCGTTGACACCGATGAATAACGGATGCTCCGGGACAGGGAAGAGTGGACCAAAACCAAGAAGATAACGCCGAAGAACTGCTGCTATCGCGCTGGCCAGGGCCACGGGAATTAGACTCCGAGGTTTCCATTCGAACAGTAGCAACTCGACCGCGAGAAGAGCCGATGCTACCGGTGCTGCAAACGTGGCGGACATCCCGGCGGCGGCGCCCGCCACTAACAGTGTCTTTCGCTCCGCGCTAGTCAGGTGAAATAATTGGGCGATCATCGATCCGAATGCACCACCAGTCATGATGATCGGACCCTCGGCTCCAAACGGACCGCCGGAGCCGATCGAGATTGCCGAAGAGATAGGTTTCAGCAATGCGACTTTCGGTTCCACACGGCTGCCATTGATCAAAATCGCTTCGATGGCCTCCGGAATACCGTGTCCGCGAATTCGTTCCGACCCATACCGCGCCATCAAGCCGATAATCAGCGCCCCTCCTATCGGGACCAGTACGCTAAAAATCCCGAGGTGATTGCCTGCGGGAGAAACCAAACTCGTGCTCCAGCGCCCGAAATAAAACAGGTTTGTGAAGAGTCCGATCAATCGGAGCAACGCCAATGCAACAAAAGACGCCACTACTCCGATAGATAGCGCTAACGCTGAAATCGGCAATAAACGACTGGTGGTTGTGAAATCTCCCAGGACTTCCCAGGACTTACTTGGTTTTGCCTTTTCCATCATTTTCCGAATACCATTATATCGTAGTACGATATCTTCTAGTAGTTTCACTTCACCCGTTCCGTACTTTCGTTTTGGTTTTGGGCCGCAAACATTGCCTAGCAGGTCACGATCTTTTTGGAATTTGTTCTCTTAGTTTCGGTGGCCGTGTCGGCCCAGGAGGAATACCGGTAGATCGTGGGTGTGCGCGTCGTGAGCCAGGCCCGGCGCTCTACGACCTAGCATGGCAGAGAATGGTTGGCATCAACGGATACGCGAACTTGACATTCCTCTGCCGAATCTCCAAACACTTTGTATCAGAGAGCGGGTACAAGGTTCATGATTTCCTGGAAGGACGCGGCCGTAACGGCCGCTCGGGCGACCGCGATAAGTATTCTAAGATTGTCGCGGCGAAACTCTTCGTACGGCTGGACCTGATGCTCGCGGCAAATGAAGACTTTGTTTGATATCTTTTGACAGCTTATTCTGCAATTGAGATTCTTTTTGGGATTTTAAAACACACCGCACATCAGAATAGAGGACACAAATGATGCAACCGTTTTCGTCGATACCCGTGTGCCGACATGCACCGTGCCATTGAGCTGGCGGACTTCCTGCGCGTTTACCATGGCCACCTTGGCGATTCTGGGCCCCGGCACCATCCGAACGGGTTGTAGCGTCAAATTGGAAGCGCCAGTGTCCATCTGGTGTCTATAACTAACGACCATCGCTAACGGTCAGAGCGTGACACGGCTTCTTAGAAATCTAGCCGGTTAAGTTGAGTATCTTAGAAAGGGTCCCGCCCATGATCAACTTCTGCGTATGTGCGGGGACTTCGCAGGCTTGGAACAGCGACCGATATTGGCCGACCACGGCTTCAATTCGGTCAAGACTAGTGTCCGAGCCAAACGCCAACTTGCTGAATGCGCTCGGGTCATTCTCGGCCGGCTTAATTCCCCAATCGGTTCCAGACCACCAGAAGATGTTCCGGAACTCGCTAAGACGGCCGCTAAACTTCGTGAGAGTCGATCCACTTAGGTCGAAGAATACGTTTGGGTTCCATCGGGAAACCTCGGCAGCCCATTCATACTCGGGATTTCCGCAATGCGCACCCACCACTGTTAGTCGAGGGAATCGGCGAGCGACTTCCTCCAGGTGAAACGCACGCATTCGGTATGAAGCCACGTCCTCCGGTTCATCTACTTTCCTCCGCAAAACGATCCCCGTATGGAACAAAACGAGCCAACCGTATTCGTTCGCCAATTCATAGACGGGAGTGTAGGCAGGATCAGTGAACGGCTTTTTCACAAATTCGAGTTCTCCCAAACCTCGGTATCCGAGCTTGTGAAACTCTTTCACTTGTTGAACTGCGTCTTGGGCATCCAAGTCAACGAATCCAATCGGAATGATTTCTGCTGGATGACGGTTAGCAGCGTTCGCGATGATATTGCGGCTGCTATGGGGTGTCAGCACACATGCCGTAAGATTCAAACGATTGCAGACCTTTAGCAAATCTTCGACGAAACTCGAGTTCTTGTCGTCAAAGTGAACGTGAATATCAATGATGCGGTCAGCCTTGTCGGAATCGGGCAACGCACTTTGGGCACGCGTGCCATCCGCGAAGGACGACGCGGAGGACTTTGGCAGGACATTCGCCGCTCCTGAGATGGCTGTCGCCTTCAGAAAGTCGCGACGCGAAAAGCTCCGGTTCACTGACCAGCCTCATTCATGCCCATTATTGATGGATTTCCTTCTAACAATTCGCCGCAGTATAGCACACCGGAAAGTGCGCACTACATTCTCGGACCCTTTGGAGAGGACAGTGACCTGCGGCGATGGGGATTGAAACTAGCCAGCGTGGCGGAAAGAATGCCAGGAAACGACAATCTCGTGATAGAAAGCGTCGTCCGTACAAGAACCCACTTGTTCTAGTCGTGGTGTTTGTCGTGTTGCATGTGCTGATGCTGTTCCTGCTCCTCTTTATAAACATCGGGAATACCCAAACTGCCCTTTGCGGGCAAATGACGAAGAAAAAGCACCACTTTCCACATTTCTTCGTCAGTAAGTGTGCCTTTCCAGGCAGGCATTCCTGAAGGGTTGATGCCATTTTCGATGATCCACTTCAATTGGCCGTCTTTGTAGTCCTGCACGTCCTTCGAGGAGAGGGACGGAACCGGAGGCGACATCTTATCCGCGAAGGGGACGCCCGTTGCCATGCCATCAAGTCCGTGACAAATGCCACAGTGGTGACCAAAATGCTCTCGGCCATCTGCAATGTTCTCATCCGTAGAGGGGACAGGATTCTGATCGTCCTTGCCACCTACAGTGATCTTGTGCTTCACTTGTTTCGCCATTTCGCCCTCTACCGCTCCTGGCTTGCTCACGCGGCAACCGGAAACGAGCAGTAGAGAGCAAACCACGACCATAGTTGTTTTCCTTCTGGGCCGCATTAGTCCCTCCGCTTCCATTAGGCTCGGGTAATTTAGAACTAAAATAGTTTGACCGAGACGCCTTTCAGTGTATCGCCCTGCACATCACCGCTTACGTCTACAGGAAGATGGTCCTTCTTCTCGGACGCTTTCAGGACGTAAAGGTGAACGAATGACGACGCGCCGCCAAGTGTCCGGGGGCTCTTCGCGATGCGCCACGGCGCTTCATCGCCGACACGGATAACCGAGTCCCCGATCATGATCCCGGCGTCTAGAACTCTTGAGCCGGACCTGTAAGCCTGCCTGGCAGCCGGTGGCCAAAAGCTTCGCAATAAAACGCAATCGCTTCCGCCGCCCGTACGGCATGGCGCTATGAAAGCCAGCCGGTATCGAACATGCTTGCGGCATTTAGATCCTTAGCGAGCCACGGAACGCCCTAGCGGCATAGTAAGATTCCGCACCGTTGTGATACACGAAAACAGTGTCGTAGCGGCGATCACAAAACAGGGCGCCGCCGAGTTTTCTGATATCAGAAGGTGTTTTCACCCAGCTCGACGTTTTCGTATCGAAATTTCCAAGTTTCTGCAACTCTCGATATTGTTCTTCCGTTAAAAGCTCAATGCCCATGGCACCTGCCATATCAATGGCGTTGCCTTCTGGTTTATGTTCTTTCCTTGAGTCCAGCGCTTCACGGTCGTAGCAAAGACTTCTGCGGCCTTTAGGACTTTCGGCTGAACAATCATAAAAAATGTATTCACCCGTCTTTTTATCATGACCAACAACATCCGGTTCACCGCCAGTTCTTTCCATTTCATTGAGTGACCACAGTTTTTCAGTATTAGCTTCCAGCTTTGCTCGTATTTTCGCCCATTCAAGAGCCTTATGGCGGTTCATGTTTTTCTCAAAACGAGCTTTCAATGCTCTAAGTAGTTCTTCACATTGTTCTGGTGACAAGTCCTCTTTATGGCTATCAGTGGTTCGCGCTTTTGTTGCTCTCATAGTCGTCGCTTCCTGCGTTTCGTATCTGTACTCGGAGGCGCTCCACCACATAGGGGTTTTTCGGCTTGTCTTTGCGTTCTTATCAGTTCGCAGCTTCCACGCCGTTCGGAGTCTACCCGTTCACAACGCCGCGTCCTCGAGCGTAAGCATCAGATTTCCGTACCCCCTGCTTGCGAGGCCCGCTAAGCAAATTTCCTGCCTGCTACACGAAAGGCCGGCAATCCTGCTTGGGAGTACTCTTTCACCCCCTCCAGGCTCGGTGCAATCCGGCGAAAGTCTGCTGCGGTCATCGAGTGACTCCGTAGATACGGAGTATCTGACCATCATCGGACGTCGCATGTCTACTGCTTCGGGCTCCGGGCCGAATCTTGGGCAACCGTTCCCGTTAAGGCTTTGAGGAAGGGGGCTTTCGATAACAGTTGGCCGACCGTTTCTGGCCTCAAGCGCAACAAGTGAAATAAGGACCAACACGTGGTTTAGGATTCGCTAGCGACTATTCAATGCCGTCCAAGCAGCCAGGGAGTCCATGTAGTCCCTCCAATGGATGATCTTTCTGTTCTCAATCGTAATAACCGAGATGAACCTGTTGTCATAGGGTGCTCCACTCGAAACAATCGTACCGTGCACTTCGTACTCCAGAATCACGACGCGACTATCCCGGGAGCGGTGCACAACAAGTGCGTCGCCGGAGTGAAGCTTGATCGTCTTGCCGTATCCGGTGAAGGTTGCCATCAGATTGGCGCGTCCTCGTATCGTCGGAGGCCAACCGGGAAAGTGATAGCGAGATTCGAAGAGTGCGTCTTCGGCAAACGTGTCGAAATAGTGTTTGCCGTCAACACGTCCCCGCAAACCCTTCAGGATGACTCCGAAAAAGGGATTGAGGGCTTCAAACACGTCGTACTGGGCTTTTATCATAAACAACTCCTCTGCGTCTGACAGGGGCATCGAAGCGCCGACCGTCTGCACATCTACTTTCAGCTAGATAGCAAGCGTCTCAACCGCCCTTTCTGTTTTTGGTACGCCGCTATTTGCAAAAGACCGGATGTTCATGTCCTCAGTTCCAGTCTAAACGAGAGCAGTAATAAATTCTGATGGTTGCAGGCCATCGCAACCAAAAACTATTCTTCTCCAATAAGTTTCGAATACCCCGCAACCATCCGAATTCATAAGAATGAATTGAGGCGGCAATGGCTGTTCTGGCGCCGTTCTGGTTTTCTAAGCATAAAAGCAGAACTTGTTTCCGACGCGTGGACCTCGGAGGATCTGGCAAGAAGTTCAGCGAAATAGGCAACCTTCCGAAGAGTACGGGAACTAGACTTCTTCATGAGCTACTGGTGATAGTTCGAAGGAGAAACAATGCGCCGAGCAGTATGATTATAAGCGTATATTACCATCCGACCTTTCAGCAGATTGCATTTTTCATCGAAGAAACCGGGGAGTGCGGCGAACGCGACGTTTGTTCCACCGCGTCGCCATCAAAACGAAGACAACTAGAATCGCGGCAAGGAAAAAAGGAAGATTCGAAACGATCCACAGAACTCTCTGTACACGTACCCGTAACTGCGTGGCTCTTCGAACTGATTCCGCGGAGATGGTGACAGATTCGTTCCAATTGACGCTTTTGAGGCGCGCTAGAAACCCTTGACGAACACAGCCTTCCAGATTGTACACGCCAATCACGTGCGAGAAGTGGTTGGCGACCATCAAATCGCGTGAGAATTCTTCCCAATTTAGCCTGGCAAAATGAGGATCTGATGTGGGACCCGTTGTGCTTCCGACAGCGATGGCTTGTGCGTCCGGGCCATAGACCCAGACCAATGCGGAGTCGAGACTTTGATGGAAGCTCGAGTAAACCATCAAAACTTCTAGATCGCCGCGAACATCCACTATGCCGGTAAGCCGCTCGAGGACAGATGATCGGACGGCGCGCTCGTCCGCGATAAAAGGAAACTGGATGGTATCGACCGGATACCCATGCGACCGAATCTCTTGGATCAGGGCGCCATACGTGTATTTCGCCTCTCGTACCCGTCGCATATCGAAGTCACGTTCGAGCAGAGTCAAGAACAAATGCCATTTCCTGCCTTGCCTCAGTGTCGCGAAATCCTGGATGTTAGGTTCAATGTCCAGGCCGATCCCCGCCCATCGCAGCCCGTTGGCAGTCGTCCACTTCTCAAAATCTTGGAAGCGAACTTGCGCTTGCCGACCGTTGCTGGCATTCAGGTAATAACCTTGTTCGGTTGGGACCGTAAGCCCGGCAGTCACAGGGATGCCGTCTCGGTTCAACTGGCGCACAAGGTTCGCTTCGTCAACGGTTAAATTTGGAGTGACGGCGATACCTGCCTTCAGGTCTATCAGATCCGCGATGACACCCGGCTCGGAGAGCATCGCTTCGAGTTCGCCCGTGGACTGATCAGACGCGAAGACGAGATGAGGAGGCTCTGCTCCTTTTCCGCCCGGCACGAGAATGTCTTGTGCAGATCTCCTGCTCGGTAGAGGCGCTCCGTTCACCACTCCAAAAGTACTGACTGCCAGTGCCGTGATCCACAGCCACACCGCTATTAAGTTCCTATTCCATGGTTTCCTGCCACTACTCGTCGTGGTTACCGAGGATTTTCGCGTTACTGACTCTCCTTCACGACCCGGCCGTTGAGCGGCTGAAGGGGCCGGACATCGTGCGGGTATAGCTTGGCGAACGCGCTGATCTGCTCTGCAGAGATGTCCACCGGAGTCTGCAGCACAAACCAGGTGACGCCCTCACTGCAGGGCGGAGCCGTCAACGACCCCATGTACGTGTAATAGGATGTGACGCGGGGCAGCAGGCCAGTGGGATTGGCCTCGACTCCCGCGATCACCTCCTCTTTGCCCGGGGTGTTAGGCATATGTTCCCAAAGCTGGTGAACGGTGGTATTCGCGCTGCCGGCCTTGAGTAGAATTGCGACGGCTGCAACCTTACCGTCGCTGGCTTGGTGCATCAAATGGGCCACCATATCGGATGGCTTACCGTGAATGTATTCTTCGCTGGGATGATGAAAGTGGAATTGCGTTAGTTCGTAGGGCTTGACTCCCACAATCAGAAAGTTTCCATTTCCCGGGGCATAGTTCACTCGGACCGCCGTGTAGCCGTTGTTAATGATCCTGAGCGGGCCGTTTCTGTATTCGAACCGTATGGAGGGGAGTTCGGCTTTCTCCGCGTTTCGAACGTCGATGGGAGACTGTTCCTTGCCAACTTTGCAGGCCACGTACTCCGGGTCCAGGTCACCCCAATGTTCGGCGCCGGTTGGTCCTTCGTAGGTCCAATGTGACTTCCACTGCGCGCGTGGACCCGCAGGCACCGCCAAAACGGCGGCGACAATCAGCAATAGAGACGATATGCAACCCTTTCGCAAATTGCACCTCGCTTTCCGCTCAACGGCTTAAGTGGCTGGTCGAGGGGATCCATCGACGCGAGTATGCCATTCCCAAAATTCAACAATTCGTCTATCATCAAAGTATGAATGTCGAGCACCACGCTGACGCGGCGATCTCCAGAATTGCGGCGGCCATTGGCGAGCCGGCAAGAGCGCGCATACTGTATTGCCTGATGGACGGCCATGCACGAACAAGCACCGAGCTTTCGGTAGTAGCTGAAGTGAGTCCGTCAACCGCGAGCGTACACTTGAATCGACTGAAGATAGCGCACCTGGTGAAGGTGTTCGTGCAGGGAAAGCATCGGTTCTACAGCCTGGAAGGCCCGAACGTGGCTAGCGCGCTAGAAGGCCTGAGCGTCCTCGCTGGGGCCTCTCGAGACACGTTCGTGCCAAGCACGCCGAGCCGACTACGCGCAGCACGCACTTGCTACGATCACATGGCGGGCACATTGGGGGTCTCGCTGCACGACAGGTTTGCGGTGCTAGGCTGGCTTTCATACGGTACCAGGGCCAGTAGTGCCACCACATACGAGCTCAGCTTGGGTGGAGCGAAGGCATTTGAGGCGCTTGGTATCGACATTAAGGCAACTCGGTTGTTGCGTCGCCGATTCGTGTGCGCGTGCCTGGATTGGAGTGAGCGACGACCCCATGTCGGCGGGGCTCTCGGGGCAGCCTTTCTGAAAGTCGCACTGAAAAGAAGATGGGTGGTCCAAGATCTCGACAGCAGAGCCTTGGGCGTGACAAGTCTGGGTCGACGCGAAATGCTGACTCGATTCGGCCTTCAACTCTGATGGTGCAACCCGGAAGGTGTCAGTTCGCTTCAAAAGGCAATCGAGATCATTGTAAATTCGGTACGTAGCAGGCTGCCGCAACCAAAAAATCTTTGCTATCGGCAAGTTCCACGAACCCCGCAACCCGGTAAATTATCTCTCCAAGAACAGCTTCGGTTTCTAGGCCTTAACCGCGCGGGCTCTTTGTCGTGGTCCCTGTCTATTTTGCTCTTTTCGCGCTGGTTTCACTGCCCTATGTGAGGTACGTCGCGCCGGTGATCGAAAACTGGACGAAGGCTGTGCCCCCCTTTCGGTATTCCGAGCTACAGTATTTTTCAAGATACGCCCCAGAACATTTACAGCTTCCCACCTGTCGCACCGCTTTTCTTGGGCATCGGGAACTTTCTCGGCGAAGAGCTGTACTTCCGCGGCTATTTAATGAACAAGTCGGCATTTCTCGGGAAGATGAACGGGATTGTGAACTCGGTTCTCTTTGCCCTCTACCATCTTTGGCAGGCGGAGCAAACTTGGCCAATGATCGGGCTGGTGCTGGCGTTTGGTTTGCTCATGGCGCTCCGCAAGGATCTTTAGGTTTTCTGCTTGAACTCGGCCTGATGAGTAACCTTACGGAGCAGCACTAAACAATTCGGATGGTAGCAGGCCACCCGAACCAAAAGGCCATTGCTCACCGATGCAGCCGGGCAGGCTTTGGTATTGGGAGTCCAGAAGCTATTATGGGTGAGATCAAAAATCCACCTGTCGTCACAAGAGGAGGTAACTGGTGTCTTTGGAAATAACCCAGCGTGAGATGAATGGGATCTACGTTCTAGCACTCAAAGGTCGCCTGGCACTTGGCCAAGAGAGCACCGGGCTACGGACGATGATTGACAATCTCTTGGCATCCGGCGCCACGCGAATCGTCATCAATCTTCAGCACGTGGATTACGTTGACAGCGCGGGCCTCGGCGCACTCATCGAAATGCATCGAAGGACGAAAGCCAAAGGCGGGCGGCTCATGCTTTGTAACCTCGGCCCGAAGTTGAGGCAAGCGTTGGAAATTGCCCGGCTACTGCCTATATTTGAAACATGCCCGACTGAAGCGGCCGCTGTTGCAAGTCTCTGAGGGCAACACGCCGTAATTTCTGGACTCTAGCGGCGTCTAGTCCCTCGCTACCTTAATTGGATACTCGCGTGTACTGGGTCTTGAGAGACGGGTTCGTGGGCCGTTTGAGGCTGGACCATCGGACCCGGGCAACTATTCGAAACTGCCAGTAACGCCCTGGAAGCCGTTCATGGCCTGTTTATAGAGCCATTTCATGACGCGAGCCGCGTCGTAACAGTAGGCGACGTTATATCCGAGCGTCGAGAAGCAGTGCGGCTCGCAGCCGTTCTTCATCTCGGCAAGTTGCTTGAGATCGAACTTCTGGTTGTCCACAGTACCCCAGTCATATTTCGCGTTGTACATAGGGAAGCAGGGTGCAAGCGTTCCATCGGTACGAATGATCAGCCAGTTTTGACCGGCCCGGCAGCCCCAGTGCTCACCGACTCCGCGCATGAAGCCTTTCATATTTTGCAACCGTGGTATGGAATCTACCATTTTGTATCCCTGACGTTGTTTATCGATGAGCCAGTCCAGCAGATCATCGACCATCGGAAAATCCTCTGGCCGGATGTAGGTGTCATTCTCGTGCAAATGCCTGAAGTGGGATTGCTCCATCATGGGGGCTTCGTTGATGTGGAAAGTGAGAGAAATCCCGTTGTCGTGGGCGATCTCTACGAGCTGTTTGACATCGTCAATGTTGGTGCGACAAATATTTGTGTTGAAGAAAACGGTATAGCCATAGCGATACTGCCGCCTAACAAGGTAATCGAAATGCGAATGCACGTGCTCAAATGCTTTTGGCAGACCGGGCTTTTCCTTGATTGCGTCTACCGCGAAATTAATGGTTGCGATTCCGGCATCGGCGAGACGATCGGTTACCTCGGGACGAAGCAAACGGGCATTGGTGGCTAAATAGACCCAGAAGTCCTTTTTCGCGGCGTAGTAAATCACCTTGTGCACAAAATCGGGTCGCAGCAGCGGTTCTCCGCCGGTGGGGGCTAGTACGCGGCAAGGGGTTGATTCCAGCCAGTCGATGGCACGACGCGCAGTTTCCTCATTCATCCCCTTCACGCGATTGTCGTAGGACCAGCAGTAGTGGCAATCCAGATTGCATTTCCACTCGGTAAACAGATAGGCGATGATAGGCTGGAAATCTCCCGGCAGCATACGTGATTTTAGGTATGGTACCATCCACCCTCGCATGGTTTTAAGAATGCGAGAAACAGGCCAATGTCTTTTGCCTGTCCGTAATACCTGATCGTGAGCGGCAATGTCTGTCATGTCGAGCGCATGCAGCAGCTCTGGGTACTGCGGAAAGACGGGGGCTGGGAGTGTCAAAGGATCCTTTGGGGACTGGGGTGACGGACGCTGCGAAGGCTGCTGGAGAAGATTGTGTAATGGAACGTCGAGACGAAAAGATTGAGTAGGAACTGTAGGGAGCGTTTGTTCCATCGTGGACATGGACGAGAGACCTCTGCTTTTCACAAGATCACCGGGGGTTCTGGCTCTGCCGGCCCGCTAACGAATGCACTAGTACCGACCTGATTCGTTCAGCTTCCCTCACCGTCGCCAGAGAGATGATCAAGAAGCTGTGGTATTCCTTGGTAACTCAACATTGGATACGTGAACGGACGGGACAGTTACATCGGCAGCGATAAAAATATTGGAATCGGAGCGCGGATTTCTATGCGTCCGATCGGGGTGTAGAAGCATCAAACCCTAGATCGAAAGCCGGTTATGAAAGACACCGGCATGGCTCTCTAGCGAGTATGCAAGTGCTAATGCCATCGAGAATTTCATGGCCAGTGCAGTGTTTCCGTCCGTGCTCCACCAAGATTACCGCTACCATCAACTCGGGTACGGCGGATTCTGGCGACGAAGCGAGCATGCAGTGAGCCGCGTACTCATCACGCGCTCGGATTCTTGCCAGAAACAACTCAACTATTCCGGACTCAGCGGCGGATTGACCGCGGCAGCGATTTCGACATACCGCTATCACTCGCAAAGTGAGCGAGGATTTGGAAACGCGGTGAGTGTATGGGGCTCGCCGATGGCTAGGGATGCGGTTACGTACATGAATTAAAGAGTTTTGGCCTGATCTTCGCAAGCGTTCAAAGAACCGCAAGCATGATCAGGCTGCTGATACTTAAGCGTCAAACAGCGAGTTGAGGCTTCCGTGGGATGGAGTGCATTCAGGTCGTGGTTGAAGTTAACGTTGCCGGCTCTCGGTGGATTCGGCCTGCTCCTTTCGGCGTTCATTGATTCGTCGTTCGTCCCGCTTCCCCTAGTGACGGATTTAATCCTGATGGAGCTTTCCAGTCGCCACCCGGCGCGCATGCCGTATTACGTCGCGATGGCCGCACTTGGTTCGCTGGGGGGGTGCATCTGGATTTACTGGCTGGCTCGGAAAGGCGGGCAAGCCTACTACCGCAAGATGCAAGGGCATGCCCCGGGCAGGATTCGAAAGCTGATACAAGCCTATCCGATGGCGAGTATTTTTCTCCCCGCTGTTGCTCCATTCCCGGTGCCGTTCAAACCCTTTGTCATCGCACAAGGTGTTTTTCAAGTGCCCTTCGTAACATTTGTGATTGGCACCGTCGTTGGCCGTGGGTTGCTGTTCTTGTTTGAAGGCTTTCTGGGCGCGCGCTATGGCGTGGCGGCAAGGGAATTCATAGTGAGCCAGAAATGGGCTTCCATAGCTCTGGCCCTAGGACTCGTTGCGGTTTTCCTTGCAATCCGCCGCTTGCCGGTCTTCCGCCGGAGCGACGGTTCTCAAATGAACTGAAGCTCGCGAACGCGGCGTTCTAGCTCTCGCGCAATCTCATTCGCATCCTGGTCGGATGCAATGCGCACCGGAGCGCCAATCGTGACTTGCACGTGCCCCGGACGCGCCGAAATGCGCTCGTGTTGCTTCAGGTCGAATAGACCCCACAGATACATTGGAACAACAGGAATGTTCAACCGCTTGGCGAGGAGGCCAATGCCTGAGCGAAAAGGCAGCATGTTTCCATTCTCAGTCGTTTTGCCTTCTGGAAAAACCAAGACGTTCCAGCGACGGTCGGCTAGATCGCCCGCAAAGGCGAAGCTCCGCAGAAATCCTGATTGCTGCGGCAGTGGGAAAACATTGAAGAGACTTAACGCGAGAAGATATCTCAAACGTTCGAGCAAACGCTCGAAGAGACTTAGGCTGTTTGAGGGACGCCGCATTCTTGCAAGCCTCTCTCCGCCCATTGCGGTTGCAAGGCGGTTTCGAAATCGTGCCGGAAGCGCCGGCAGGATCCAGGCGATGTCGAGATAGGTGAGGTGATTGGAAATTACAAGGACCGGTCCGTGTAGTCCTTGGAGATTCTCGCGGCCGCGAATACGGGGAGCAGCGAGAAGATAGGTCGCGGGCCAAGCAAGCAAGTAATAGACAGCAAGGCGCGTAGCAGTGATGAGCCAATGTTGCGGCCAAGTAGGGTAGAGGTGCTGAATCGCAATAGACGTACCTTGTGCCAGGAGTTTCTCAAGTTGGCCGACCGTGGCGACGTCTTGAAACTGAGCCTCCGTCAGGTCCACCTGATGGCGCTCTTCGAGAACGCTCATGAGTTCGACGCGATCGAGGGAAGTAAGGTGTAGATCGGTTTCGAGATTGGCGTCCTTGGAGCTCAGTTGAATGGAGCGGCCGGTAATGCGGTTGATCAATCCGGCCAGAGCCGGAACGGAGGTATTTTCCATCGTGCCGCTCTTCCCATTTTGCACAATGTCGCGAATGCGAGGAAGAATAGGCTTTTCTGTCGGGGTCCTCGGGAAATCGGGCTCTGGCCAGACAAACCATTGGTGCATTTTCTGATACCCGGCCAGTGATTGATTGGCGGCTTCGATCACCGTGGCGGCGTCGCTGGCGGACCCGTTCAGCAAAAGTACGGCGCAAGGCTCGGCATTGCCATTTCTTTCGAGCCCGATGACGACGCAGTCTCGAACGCCGGGTTGTGCTCGGAGGGCTTTCTCGAGATCCTCCGGATAGATATTCATGCCAGCGGGAGTGACGATGACGTTTTTTCGCCGACCTTTAAAATATAAGCGGCCATTTTCATCCTTCTCCGCGACATCGCCCGTTCGGAACCAATCATCTGGTTCGGCTACTGAGAGAGTTTGGCCTTTATGACGATAGGCGGTGGCAACGTTCTCTCCACGTACGAGAATCTCGCCGTTGTGGTCGACACGCACCTCCATGCCTGGAAAGACTTTACCGATTGATCCTCGCGCGGAACGGAACGGATGATTCAGACTAATCAGCGAAGTAGTTTCTGTCATTCCATATCCCTGAATCACGGCGAATCCCAATCGATTCCAGAAAGTCTCCACCTGCTGCGGGAGTGCGGCTCCGCCAGAAATGAAGGCCCAGAATTTCCAGCCGAGACGCGCATGGATCCGGCGGAACCGCCACCAGCGGCGAAGAAAGTGCTGGCCGTCTGCCGCCGCGAAATCCCTCCGAAACTGATCTATTTCCCCATCGCGTTCCACATCACGTTCGATCTCACGTTCGAGAGATTCAATGAAACGAGGAACCGCGACAAGGACGGAGACCCGCTCTCGCCGGATCGTGTCCACGAGGTCCGCCGGCCTGAGGGAGTCGAGGAAAACAACAGTGCCCGCAAGCATCGGAGGAATGAACAGTCCGAGCATTTGGCCAAAGACATGACTGAGAGGAAGCAGGTTCAAGAAGCGCAGCGGATGAACAAGCTTTTCATGCCGGAGGTACTTCTGGACTTCGCTCTGCAGTCGCTCGATGTTGGCGAGCACATTGCCGTGCGAAATCACAACGCCACGAGGCTCAGCAGTGGTGCCCGAGGTAAAAATGATTTCTAGCGTGTCTTTACGCGAAAGCGATGGAGAGGGGAACGGAGAAGAATCTTGTCGTGCGGTGACTTCGAAAAGCGACTCCAAGGAGATGGACGAGATTGTTGCACATTCCTGGTGTACACGCGACCGAAAGATGAGCTTTGCATTTACTTCCCTGGCCACCCGGCAGGCGAACTCCAACGGGGAAGCGTGATCGATCGGCACGATGACAACGCCGCAAAGTACACATCCGAGAAACACGACAAGCCACTCCGCGGAGTTTTCGCCCCACAAGAGCGCTGCGTCACCCTTTGCGATGCCGCGGACCTCGAGTTCTCTGGCCAGGCGGTTTGCCTCTGCAACAATCCGCGCATAGGTCCAACTCTCCGTGCGATAGCCACGCCGCCGTCGCACAGCAATTTCGGCGCCGTGTGCCGAGTAGGTTTTAACGAAACTAAGGAGTGACTCCACGGGCATCTCGGACATCTATCTTCCCAGAAGTACGGGAGCCTCAGGCGAGTCAGGGCCCCACAATCTTTGATAGGGTTTGGCAGCCGTGGGATACACAGAAAAAGTCGTCGTGATTGGTGCGGGAATCTCCGGGCTGGCTTGCGCGTATCGACTCAAGCAACTGGGAATCCAGTGTCTCGTTCTCGAAGCCAAGGAGCGAGCCGGCGGCGTAATTGCGACGATCCGCCGAAACGGTTTCTTATTCGAGGTTGGACCCCAATGTCCGCGATTTCCGCCCTCGGTGTGGCGGCTGGTGCGCGACCTAAATCTGGATAGCAAATTTGTACCGGGTGATCCGAAAGCTAAGCGATATATTGTCCGGGACGGACGACTGCATGCAGCGCCATTCTCACCGAACGGGTTGATCACGACGCGTTTGGTCGGGCTTGGGTCTAAGTTCCGAATCCTCACCGAGGCTTTCGGTTCTTCGCGCCCTCCGCTCCGTGAGGAAAGCTTGGCCGAATTCGTCCAACGGAAGTTTGGCCTTGAAGTGTTGGATTACTTGGTGGACCCACTCATCTCCACGATTTTTTTTGGAGATGCGGCCAAGATGGGAATGGAAAGCGCTTTTCCGGCTTTAGTGGAATGGGAACGGAACCAGGGAAGCCTTATACGGGGGGCGATTCGAACACGCAAGTCCAAGCGAAACACAAATACGTCGAATGGTTCGTCTGCGCCCTCTCGTTCCAATGCAAAGCGCAGCACCTTACACGTCACTGACGCTCTGCCGTCGCTTGGCTCCTTCACCTCAGGGATGGCAACACTGGCGGAAAAACTCGCGGAGGAGCTTCAACCTGAGATTAGGTACAAAACGGAGATCCGATCAGTGGCGCCACTACAAAACGATAACGGCGCATCGAAAGCCGCCTGGGAATTAGGCTTGGCGAATGGGGAGAAAATCGCAACGGAAAATCTGGTGCTAGCCGTGCCAGCCTACGTCGCGGCGCAGTTTCTGGCAAACAACGTGCCGCAACTTTCTTGGCCTCTCCAGGCCATTGAGTACACTGCCATGTGCGCCGTGTCCTCGGCGTACAACCGTGCCCACGTGGCGCATTCGCTCGATGGATTCGGTTTCATGGTTCCGCGGCGCGAAGGGTTACAGACAATTTGCACCTTTTGGAATTCTTCCCTGTTTCCGCGGCGTGCGCCCGAAGGCAAGGTGTTAATAACTAGCTTTGCCAGGACCGAGATGACCGAGGAAGAGTGTGCGCAGACGGTAGAGTCGGAAAACGCTGGAACGTTGGGGATAACGGGTCGACCGCTGGACCGCGTCGTCTGGAAGGATTCACGGGCGCTGCCCCAGTATAACGTCGGGCATGCCCAGCGAGTATCAGAGATTGATGGCATTTTGCCCTCTCTTCCGAACTTATATCTCGCCGGTAACTTTCTCAGGGGCCGGTCGATAGGTGACTGCGTCGAAACCGCTTTCCGTGTCGCGTCGGATCTGCACAGGAACGTTCGAGGCAACGACATCTAAACCGTTTAGGGTTTTGAGGAGTTGTAGAGTTGATTCAAATAGTAGCTTGGCTCGCAGTCATTGCGTTACTTGGGGCGTTGGTAGGCGTCGTTTGCCAGACTCTAGGGACACGTAGAGACGCCAAGGCGTTTCCGCCGCCGGGTAGACTGGTCGACGTAGGAAGTCATCGACTCCATCTTTTTGAGTTGGGGCACGGCAGTCCAACGATCTTGTTCGAAGCGGGGCTCATGTCGACCGTATTGAGCTGGAGCGACTTGCAACGTGAGTTGTCCCATTCATTTCGCACCGTCAGCTATGACCGAGCAGGGTTAGGTTGGAGCGATTTGGGGCCAATGCCTCGCTCGGCTGACTGCATCGTCGACGAGCTGCATACCTTGCTGGAGCGAGCGGCCATACCTCCCCCTTACATACTTGTGGGTCATTCCTTCGGGGGTTTGACCATGCCTCTGTTTGCAGCGCGGTACCCAGAGGAAGTGGCCGGAATGGTGCTCGTCGATCCCGTCGCGCCGGCGGAATGGAATCCGCCTTCTGAACATGCTTGGAAGCTCACGCGCATCGGAGCCAAAGTGTGCCGGCGCGCGGCCTTCCTCTCACGCATTGGGCTCATTCGCTTCGTGGCTTTTCTTCTGACCACTAACGTTGCAAAGAAACCTGCAAGTCTTCTTGTGCGAGTGATTAGTCAAGGAGCGCCTGCCGAATCTGGGTCCGTTTCGAGCCCTTGGTTTTCTGCACTTCCCACAAATGAAAAAGCAATGGCATCGGTGTTCTGGGTTCAGCCGAAATTCGCGCTTACGATTGCTAGCCAACTCGAAAATCTGCCCGGCAGTGCGGAGCGTGTGGGGCAACTTGATACCTTTTGCGATAAGCCGGTGGCAATTCTGTCGGCGCGTACCGCACCAGAGGATCGGCGTAGAGAGCATGCGGCAACGGCCGAGCGCCTACCTCGCGGCGAACACATCTTAGCGGAGAACAGCAATCATTGGATCATGCAGGAGGAACCCGAGCTGGTAAAGAGCGCGATCGAGAGGGTGATTACATATTCGGAAAAGGTCGTGCCCAATCCGTTGTGAATAAATTGGCATGCCTGCGTCACCGACATGCCCACCGCGAAAGTTGGACCGTAGAATTCGCGTTGAATCCTGTACTGTTGTTGTCCGTTGCGTAGAAGCCGAATACTTCATTGTTCAAGTTCAGCCCGTAAGCCATGACCGTGAGGCCGTACTTCAACCTGTAGCTGCCTTGAGCGTCGAGTTGAAAGCTTGCGAATCGAGGATTTGAGCAGGAGCCTCGGGGGCGGTCGTGACCGTAGTCGGGAAGAGCGGGAGCACGATACGGAAGGCGGAACCGGCACCGAGTTGGCTTTCCACCTCGATCCGGCCTTTGTGGGTGTCGGCAATCCATCGCGCAATCGACAAGCCGAGTCCGGAGCCGGGCACCTCGCGAGAACGCACCCGGTCTGCGCGGAAAAAACGATCGAAGATACGCGGCAAATCCTCGCCAGCAATTCCTCCTCCGGTGTCCTCGATGTCGATGACTATCTCCCGCGACACAGCGGCCGACTGCAATTGCACAGATCCACCGGCGGGCGTGTATTTGAAAGCGTTGTCGAGGACCGCAACGAGCAAGCTCTCTATGGCGGCGGAATCCCCGTGCAGGAACAAAGGCTCGTCCGCAATGCGATACGAAAAGGACAGGTTTTTTGCTGCCGCCAAGACTGAAAACTGATGACCGATCTTCAGCAGCAACGGAGCGAGGTCCATCTCCGTGAACCGTAAGTTCGCTGCGCAGGCATCCGCCCGGGCCAGGGTTAGAAGCGCTTCGATAAGTTGCGTGGTCTCTTCCGAAACGCTCAGAATCCGGCCGAGAGACTCACAGTATTCGCGCTCCGTGCGGGTGCGACGCAGGGCAAGTTCCGCATGGGTGCGAATGAGTGACAGTGGCGTCCGGAGGTCATGCGACGCATTCGCCGTAAACTGCCGAATTCTTTTCACGGAGGATTCAATGCGCTCGAGCATGGCGTTCAGCGTCACGGTGAGCCGCTGCAGTTCGTCTGCAGCTTTCGGAACGTCGAGTCGCTGAGAAAGATTTTGTGGACCGATTTGCTCTGCAGACTGAATGATGCGATTCACAGGAGCCAGGGCTCTACCGCTGAGCCAATAGCCGAGCAGAGAAGCGAGGATGACGAGCAGCGGCAAAAAGCTCTTTTCAATCGCCCGAAAGCGGTCAAGTGCCTGATCGAACGGCTCAGTCGGAACGGCCGCCCAGATGCGGTATGGCCGGCCGTCAACTACGCTGCTTTGCAAAGCGACACGATATTGTTGGTGGTCCAGATTCGTGGTGAGGAACAGGATCACCTCACTTTGTGGCGTTGGAAGGGGAGACTGTGGGAGCAGGAACCGGGGTGAGCGAAAGACCCATGCGTTTTCTGTTTCCGCAACCTCGAAAATAGCCCCGTTCGCCCACAGTTGCGAAAGCTCGTTCAGCTCTTTCTCAACCTTTGGCTTTCCTTTAGAGGCCGACAGGGCCAGGACTCTCCGAACGATCTGCAGATTGCTGCGGGAGGCATCGTTAACGGTGGTTTCTATGCCGCGGCGAAATCCAAAATCACAAATCCAGAAAAAGGCAATGAAGGAAGCGGCGAGCACAACGAAATACAAAATCGTCAGCCGAGCGCGGATCGTAAGTTTCACTTAGGAATCACCGAATACCCAAAACCGCGGTGGGTTTGGAGCAGTTTCACGTCGGAATCGTGGTCGACCTTCTTGCGCAGCAGGCGCATGAAGGCATCCAAAGTGTTCTCCGTGACTTCGCGACCATGCCCCCATATCTTCATGAGGATTTCCTGACGAGAAACAACACGCCCGGAATTCCGCATCAACAGCTCCAAGAGACGGTATTCGGTATGCGAAAGGTGGATCTCTTTGCCCTTGCGGAACGCCCGCAACGAGCTGACGTCCAAAACCAGATCGGCAATTTCAAGCACATTTTTCCGGCGGCTCTCCCGACGCCGCGCCAATGCCCGGATTCGTGCCAGTAGTTCCAGGAACGAAAAAGGCTTCGTAAGATAGTCATCCGCGCCGGCATTCAACCCGCTGATGATGTCCGGCACGGAATCCCGTGCCGTGAGCATCAGGACCGGCGTTTCTGGCTCTCGATGACGCAACCGACGCGCCACTTCGAGCCCATTCATCTGCGGCAGCATGACGTCGAGCAGAATCACATCAAAAGCGGTTTCGTCGGACTTCTCGAGCGCAGAGCGGCCGTCGCGCGCCAGACTGATCTCGAATTGCTCCTCGCGAAGGCCCTTGGCAAGAAGCTGCGCCATCTCTGGCTCATCTTCGACGATTAATACGTGCATGGGTGAGATTCCCTGCGAGATGGTAATTTGCACTGTATGAATGGGTTGTTAACGCCGGATTGCAAGGAGATGCATCGTGGGTGCGATCGCGCGCGCCGAATGAGCGTGTAGCGCACGGTTTCCTCGCCGAAATGCACCGCCAACATCAATCCGCAGCGGCGGGCAGAGCGGCTGGCGCTACAATCGTCGCCGAGTCCGGCTGGCTCCAAGCTTCTTTTCCGTCCTTGAACTCTAGCTTGTGCATAGTCACGGTCAACCGATTGTGGTCTACCTCGGCGATCAGGTAGTGATAATTGACACCACCGTCTTTATAGAGATCGTCCGCTTTGCGGGCGATAGGATAGGCATGCGCTCCTCCGCCACCGGTCACAAAGTAAGTGATCCCGCCATGCTCGTGGCGCTCGTAGTTGTGCACGTGACCGTTAAACACCACGATCCGCGCTCGCATGTGCGGTTGGCGATCTTCGAGAACCTTTGCCAGCGCTTGCTCGGTAGCGCGCGCAGAATGACCGCCCCCAAAGGCTTTGTCGTCCGAAGAACTCGTGTAGGGCGGGTGATGAAACACCAGGAAAACAAAATCCGTGGAAGAAGAAAGATGATCGAGTTGAGAGCGCAGCCAATCACTCTGCGGACCGGATACTTCGTCCAAGGCGCTATCCAGAACCAGCATCAACGAGTCGCCGAGGCGCACCGAATAGAAGCGGCTGTCCTGGAGTTCGGGAAACCGCGCGAAGTAGTTACTCAGAGCCGTGTGCAGATTGCCTTTCAAGTCGTGATTGCCAATGGCAGGATAAACGGGGATTTTGTGCTCGCGCCAGATGGCTGTCTCCGAATCCCACACCTGCCAGTCCTGGGGATTTTCGCCGAGGTAGACAACGTCACCGCCGATCGAAATAAAAGCTGGGTTCTCTTTGTCGATTGCGGCTACCAATGTGCGTCGAACCGCGGCATTGGCCGCCTCGGTGTCGGACGGATCGTGAAATCTTGTGTCGCCAAACACGACGAAACGGAAAGCCGGGGGAACTTTCAGCTCCAACGCCACATGATTATCTGCTGACGCAGATTTTTCTTGTGGATTTTCTGGCGAACAGGAAACCCCAAACGCCGCGACTAAGAAAAGAGCGAGGAAGGTATTATTCATGACCGAGAACATGGCTCCCTATAGAGTAGCCTGGCCATTCCATCGACAGGTTAATGAAATTTCAGATTATCCCGGATGCGTCCCCGCTCACGGGTTGGTCGGGTTGGTCGTTTGGTTCTCCGATTCAATCGCAGACTTGGTCACTTTCTCTGAGACCTGCGCGGGAGTTGGAAGTTGCGTGACGTCCCATCCTCCGCCGAGCGCCTCAATCAATTGGACAGACGTGGTCATGGACTGAGTGCGGAGCGTCGCGAGCTGCTGTTGGTCAGAAAGCAGCGTGGTCTGCGCCACCAAAACGTTCAGATACTGATCTACACCCGTTTCGTATCGTGCCAAGGCTAATTCAAGGTATTGTTTTGCAGACTGCACGGCCAGGTCCTGTTCTTCGATTTCTTTGGACATTATGCGTTCTGCCGCCATGTCGTCTTCCACTTGTTGAAACGCCGTAAGAACGGTCTGTCGGTATCCGGCCACATCCGCATTATAAGCAGCAACAAACTGGTTCACCGTGGCTCGCCTCAACCCGGCGTCAAAAATTGTTTCAGAAAGCGAGGGGCCGCCGGACCAGAACCGGCTGGGCCACGTCAGGATGTTCCTTAAATTGGAACTTTCGAATCCGGCCTCGGCGGTCAGAGTGAGATTCGGATAGTACGCCGCGGTTGCAATTCCAATCTGGGCATTCGCTGCGGCCATCGTGCGTTCGGAAGCAGCGATGTCCGGCCGGCGCTCCAATAATTGGGAAGGAACACCTACCGGAACTGGTGGCGGCGTTGCGGTCAGAGGTTTCACCGGAACGGAAAAAGTGGACGGCGTCGTCCCGATCAGAACGGCGATTGCATGTTCGAACTGCGCACGAGCAATCCCCAGATTGGTACTGGCGGCTTGCGCGTTCTGCAGTGCATTCTCAGCTTGAACGAGAGCGATGAGATCATCCACACCAGTTTCATAGCGGGCGCGAGACAGGTCTACCGTTCTTTTGTCCGCTTCAATGGTGTCGGCAAAAATCTTTTGCAAGGCATCCTGACCCTGCAGCTCAAAGTAAAACGACGCCAAGCTGGCTTGCTCGCTGAGTTTTATATTCTCCAGATCGGCGGCGCTGACTTGCGCGTTGTATTGGGACTCACGAACTGTATTCCGCACCCTGCCCCAGAGATCCGGCTCCCAGGACACTGTCGCGGGTAGAGTGAAAAGATTACTTGTTGCGCCCGAACTCGTACCCCCGCCACCGATCGTATTTTTCAGATTTCCTGAGCTGTGACTTCGCGAATAGGAAGGCGTGGTTCCTACGGTAGGATACAGTTGCGCGCGCGATTGTGCGACCAACGTGCGAGATTCCATAAAATTCTCAAAGGCTTGCTTGATGTTCTCGTTGTTAACGTTCAATTGCTCTTCCAGAGCATTTAGTTCCGGATCGTTGAAAATTTCCCACCATTTGCCATGAAGCATGGCGTCTTGCGGTTGCGCCACTTTCCACGGACCCGCATCGGGCGATTGCGTGGGCAGTTCCTTGTATGCCGGCGGCGGAGCCTGCACCGTGGCCGCGGGAGGATGATACTTCGGGCCGACCATGCAACCGGCGAGCAACAGCGCAGCGGTTGGTACCACGATGGCGATATTGCGGTGATTGTTATTCACAGTGGTTTCCATCCTCGCTAATCCGCGGCGGACGGGGCTGGCGTGTCCCCCGGATGAAAAGTATCGCGTTCTTTTCCAAGCGTCCGCAGACGCAGACGATCAAGGGTCAGATAAACAACCGGTGTGGTATAGAGAGTGAGGAGTTGGCTCATGATGAGGCCCCCAACGATGGTGATGCCGAGCGGGCGGCGCAACTCGGAACCTGTCCCGGTTCCAAACGCCAATGGCAGAGCGCCGAAAAGTGCCGCCATGGTGGTCATGAGAATCGGGCGGAAACGCAGCATACACGCTTCGAAGATAGCCTCTTCCGTTGTCTTGCCGCCTTCGCGTTCCGCTTGCAAAGCAAAATCGATCATCATGATGGCATTTTTCTTGACGATACCGATAAGCAGTACGATTCCGATGATGGAGATGACATTCAGGTCTTGCTTGAAGAGCATGAGAGCCAGCATAGCGCCGACACTGGCGGAAGGCAGCGTGGAGATGATGGTAAGCGGATGCACCAGGCTTTCATACAAAATTCCGAGAACAATGTAGACAGCCAAAAGCGCCGTCAAAACCAGAATAGGTTCCGAGCTAAGCGATTGCTGGTACGCCAGCAGGGTACCCGCGAAAAATCCACGCACGGTGGTTGGCACACCCATGCGCGCCTTCAGTTGCTCAACGGCCAATGTGGCTTCGCTGAGGGAAACGCCGGGCGCCAGATTGAAAGAGACGGTGACCGAGGGAAACAAGCTGGTATGGTTGATCGCCAAAGGAATGGTATTTGCCTGGTTTGTCGATATCGCACCAAGTGGAACGTTTCCCGTGGCTGTTACATTGCGGCTGCCGGTCGGATGGTAATAGACATTCGCCAGCTGTTCGGGAGTCTGAGAATACATCGGGTCTACTTCCAACACGACGTAGTACTGGTTCAATTGGGTATAAATAATCGAGACTTCGGCTTGGCCAAAGGAATTGTAAATTTCGCTGTCCAGTGAACTGCTGGTCTGACCGAGTTTTGCGGCGGTCACACGATCGTAATTAAGTAAAACGTCCAGGCCGCCATTCTGTTGGTCCGTATTCACGTCCTGGAGGCCGGGAAGCTTTCTCATCTCCGTCAGCAACCGCGGCCCCCAGGTCTGAAGATCCGCGACATTGTCGGCTTGAATGGTGTACTGGTAAAGCGCGGAAGAATTGCGTCCTCCGATGCGCAAGTCTTGTGCCGCTTGCATGAAAACGGAAGCGGCCACCAGCTTGTTCAGCTGAGGACGGAGCCGGTTGATAATCTGTGGCGCGCCAATTTTTCGTTCGTTGAGCGGCTTCAGCGCGATAAAGACAAATCCAGCATTCGTCGCGCCCTGGCCGCCCGTAAAGACAATGAGGTTCTGAACCGCCGGATCCTTCTGGATCACCGCGGTAATCTTCTTGATCGAATCGTTCATGGTGGCGAACGACGCATCTTGCGGTCCTTGAACGCCGCCCGCCAGAACACCCGTGTCCTGCTGCGGGAAAAAGCCTTTGGGAATTTTGAGGACGATCACAACGTTCAAGACTACAGTCAGGAACAGTACCGTCAGGGTGAGAACGGAATTATCCAAAACCCAATGCAGTGTCGACCGATATAAGGAAAGTATTCGCTCGAAGAACCTCTCGGTGGCCATGTAAAGACGGCCGTGCTTCTCCTCGCGGCGGTGTTTCAGCAAATGGGCGCACATCATGGGAGTAGTGGAGAGCGAAATAGCCATCGACACGAGAATGGCAGTGGAGAGGGTGATGGCAAATTCCCGGAACAAGCGACCGACAATCCCTCCCATCAGGAGCAGCGGAATAAAAACCGCGATGAGGGAAATGCTGATGGAAAAAACCGTAAACCCAATTTCCTTTGCGCCTTTGAGGGCAGCGGCGAAGGGTTCCATGCCGGCTTCGAGATGGCGGGTAATATTTTCCATGACCACAATCGCATCATCCACCACGAAACCGGTGGCGATCGTCAAAGCCATCAACGACAAATTGTCGAGGCTGTAGCCACAGAGATACATCACCGCAAAAGTGCCGATGAGAGATACGGGAACAGCCACTGCGGGAATCAGGGTAGCCCGGCCATTGCGCAAGAAGACAAAGACAACAATGATGACCAGGATGATTGAGAAGGTCAGGGTGCGCTCGACATCCTGCACCGAAGCACGAATGGTGGTGGTGCGGTCGAGCATGATGGTGGTCGTCATGCCCTTGGGGATGGAAGCCTCGATTCCGGGCAACTCGCTGCGGATGCGATCGACCGTTTCAATGATATTGGCGCCGGGCTGCCGGAAAATGATGACCAACGCGGCGCGCTTGCCGTTCAAATATCCGGCGACCCGGACATTTTGCACGGAATCGACCACGTCGGCGACATCGGAAAGATGAACGGCCGCGCCATTGTTGTAGCCGACGATAAGTGGTTTGTAGTCTTCGGCGTGCGAAATCTGGTCGTTCGCAACAATGTCGGCAGTGAAATTTCCATCGGTAATCTGGCCCTTGGCGAGATCTGCGTTTTGCAAACTGAGCACCGACTGTAACTTCGCCATGGTTAAGCCCATGCTATACAGTTTCGTGGGGTTGACTTCGACTCGCACGGACGGCAATGCACCGCCACCGACGGTGACTTGGCCAACGCCCTGAATTTGCGAAAGCTTTTGCTCCACGACGGTGGACCCTTCGTCGTAAAGTTTATCCGGTCCGTATTTATCTGAAGTCAGCCCGATAATCATGATGGGGGAGTCCGCGGGGTTGACCTTTCGGTAGGTGGGATTGGAAGGAAGATTTGCTGGCAGATAGGTGCGCGCCGCATTGATCGCCGCTTCGACGTCTCGGGCCGCCCCATCGATGTTGCGACTCAGATCGAATTGGATGGTGATCGCAGTCGCACCCAGGCTGCTGGCCGAAGTCATCTCGGTCACACCGGCGATATGACCAAACTGGCGCTCCAACGGAGTCGCAACGGATGACGCCATGATCTCCGCGCTGGCCCCCGGCAAGCTGGCCCCTACTGAAATCGTAGGAAAGTCGACCTGGGGCAAAGGAGAAACAGGGAGGACCTTGAACGCAATTGCGCCGGCGATGGCGATCGCTGTTGTCAGCAAGGTGGTTGCCACCGGCCGGTGAATGAATGGCTCGGAGACGTTCATGCTTGTCCCGAAGGTTGCGGCTCGGCGCCCGGGAGCGTTCCTTTGTGACCCCACGACAACCGCCGCGCCAGATTGTCGAAGAAAATATAGATCACCGGCGTCGTGTACAGGGTCAGCACCTGGCTCACCAGGAGCCCTCCAACCATGGCGATGCCGAGCGGCCGGCGGAGCTCGGACCCGATACCTCGTCCAAGCGCGAGAGGGAGTCCGCCAAGCAGTGCAGCCATCGTCGTCATCATGATGGGACGAAAGCGCAATAGACACGCTTCGTAGATTGCATCGGTGGCGGTCTTGCCATGATGGCGCTCCGCTTCCAATGCGAAGTCGACCATCATGATGCCGTTCTTCTTCACAATACCAATCAGCAGCACGAGACCGATAATTGCCACAACGCTCAAATCCTGGTGAAACAAGATCAGGGCAAGAAATGCTCCGACACCCGCAGAAGGAAGAGTGGACAGAATCGTGATTGGGTGGATGAAGCTCTCATACAGCACACCGAGGACGATGTACACGGTCACCAATGCAGCGAGGATCAACAGAGGCATATTGGATAGAGAGTTGCGGAATGACGCCGCTGTGCCCTGAAAATCGGCCTGTACGCTCTTTGGCATATGCAGGTCCCCCTGTACTTTCGTAACTGCCGAAATGGCACCGCCGAGCGCGGCATTGGACGCCAAATTAAATGAGACGGTGATTGCTGGAAACTGGCCCTGGTGGGCAATCGAAAGCGGTTCGGTAGCCGTGGCAAAATGCGAGATCGCCCCAAGCGGCACGGCGCCGTTCGTCGTCGAGCTTGTGCTTCCCGCGGACGTGCTGCCTTTGCTGGAGGTGGCTGTACTGGTACTGGAAGTCAAGGCATTCACCGGCGGGTTCAGCGTATCTGCCGTGGGTGTATACATGGCCGTAGTCGTCAGGGCGTTGGAGCCTGCGGACGTCGAACCATTACCGCTGGAGCTCGCCGCGGCGCCACTGGTTCCCTGGGCGGAGTTTGAGCGAATGTAGAGTTTGTTCAACTTGTCAGGATCCAGCTGAAACTGCGGTTGGCACTCGAGGATCACGTGATATTGATTCAACTGCGTGTACATGGTGTTGATCTGCCGCTGACCAAAGGCGTCGTACAGCGTGTTGTCAATCGTGGTTGGAGCGATGCCGAGGCGCGAGGCCGTCGGGCGGTCGATAACTAGAGAAACGGCTAGACCGCCGGGTTGTTGGTCCGTCGCGACGTCTTCCAGTTCCGGCAATTGCTTTAATTTGGCAACGAATCGATTTGTCCATTCGTTCAATTCGACAGGATCGGCATCCTCGAGCGCGTACTGATATTGCGTGCGACTGACGCGGTCATCCACCGTGATGTTTTGCACCGGCTGCATATACAACTGAATGCCTTCCACATCCTTGAGTTTGGTCTGCAGCCGGCGGATCACGTCAGAAGCGCTCAGGTCCCTGTCTTCGAGCGGCTTCAGGTTGATGGACATTCTCCCGCTGTTGGTGGTGATGTTCATGCCATCTGCGCCGATAAAGGACGACAGACTCTCGACCGCAGGATCCTCGAGAATAATATCCGCGAGTTGCTGCTGCTTTTGCGCCATGGCCTTGGGACCAATTGTCGGCGTCGCTTGAGAGATGCCTTGAATCACTCCGGTGTCTTGCACAGGGAAAAAACCCTTGGGAATGATGATGTACAGGAAAATTGTGAGCGCCAGCGTTGCGACCGCCACAAACAGGGTGATCGTCTGATAGCGGAGCACAAACTTCAGCGTGCGCCCATAGAAATTGATCATGCCGTTAAACATTCGCTCCGAAGCTCGGTAGAAACGGCCCTGCTGTTCTTCGGGATTGTGTCTCAGAATGCGCGAGGCCATCATGGGCGTAAGCGTCAGCGAAACAACCGCGGAAACCACGATCGTCACCGCCAGAGTCACAGCGAATTCGCGGAACAGCCTCCCCACCACATCCCCCATGAACAGTAGGGGTATGAGAACGGCGATGAGGGACACCGTCAGTGACAAAATCGTGAAACCAATCTGCTCCGCGCCTTTCAGGGCCGCCTGCATCGGCGGATCGCCGGCTTCCAGATAACGCGAGATGTTTTCGACCATTACGATGGCGTCGTCAACCACGAAACCAGTCGAAATGGTGAGCGCCATCAGCGACAGGTTATCCAGGCTGTAGCCCAGCGCGTACATCGCCGCGAAGGTGCCAATCAGGGAGAGTGGCACCGCGACGCTCGGAATAATCGTCGAATAAAGATTCCGCAGGAACAGAAACATCACCATAACGACCAACGCAACCGTCAGCATCAACTCAAATTCCACGTCCTGAACCGAGGCTTGAATCGGTGTGGTCAGGTCGGTAAGGATGGTGATGTCAATTCCTGTGGGAAGATTACTTTGGAGTTGCGGCAGCAGCGCTTTGATGCGCTTTACCACGCTGATCGTATTGGCGCCGGGCTGGCGCTGCACGTTCACGATGACGGCAGGAATTTTGTTCATCCATGCGGCGAGATTATTGTTCTCCACACCGTCGACAATCTGCGCCACGTCGGTCAGCATCACCGGCGCGCCATTCCGGTAAGCGACCACCACCTTCCGATAATCCTTGCTGGTTACGAGCTGATCGTTGGCGTCGATCTGGTAGTCCTGATGTTCTCCGTCAAAATTTCCCTTGGCGGCGTTGACGCTGGCTTGCGTTACCGCAGTGCGCAGATCCTCCAGGTTGATTCCGTAGGAGGAAAGCGCCGCTGGATTGGCTTGAATGCGGACGGCGGGTTTCTGGCCGCCGCTGATGCTGACCAGCCCAACGCCGCTCAACTGAGAAATTTTCGGGGCTAGCCTCGTGTCAACAAGATCTTCCACCTGGGACAATGGAATGGAACTGGACGTCACGCCTAACGTGAGCACAGGCGCATCGGCAGGATTTGTTTTGTTATAAATCGGTGGCGCGGGAAGGTTCGCGGGCAAATAGGTCTGGGAAGCGTTGATGGCGGATTGGACTTCTTCTTCGGCGACGTCGATGGACAGGGTGAGGGTGAACTGCAGCACGATGACCGAGTTGCCGCCCGCACTGCTCGATGTCATCTGATTCAATCCCTGCAACTGGCCGAATTGCCGCTCGAGCGGCGCCGTGACCGTTGTGGCCACCACCTCCGGGCTCGCACCCGGGTAAAAGGTCAGGACCTGGATCGTTGGGTAGTCGACTTGCGGCAATGCAGAGACCGGCAACTGCGTGTAGCAGACAATCCCCACCAACAGAATCGCTGCCATGAGCAACGCCGTTGCGACCGGTCTCTGAATAAACGGTGTGGACGGACTCAAGGAGAGGTGCTCCCAGCAGCGTTAGCAGCAGTATTTTTGGGGGCGGAGGTAGGATTATTGGAAACGGAAACCTGTGATTTATCTTGCAGCTTGTCGAAGCTGCTCGTCGCCACCACGTCGCCAGGATTTAGGCCGGTAACCTGCGTCATTCCTCGGTCGGTAACCGCCGATTCAATATTGCGCATGTGCGCAACGTTCTCCTGGATAAGAAAAACAAATGCGACTTTCCCGTTGTGCTGAATCGCCGAAGAAGGGATCAAAGTGGCGCCGCGAATGGTGTTGACGAGCAGCCGGATATTGACGAATTCATTCGGAAAGAGTTCCGCGCTCTTGTTGCTGAAGGAAGCCCGAGCCTTCACCGTTCCTGTTGTCGTATCGATCTGGTTGTCGAGTGTCATGAGCGTTCCGGTGGTTATCTTGTTCACTCCAGCGCGATCGAAGGCATCCGCGCCGAGCTTGGCATTCTGGCGAAGTTGCTGCTGTACTTTGCCAAGATCATCTTCGGCGATGGTGAAGATCACGGTAATGGGCTGAACCTGGGCAACGACCACCAGGGTCGTCGTTCCACTGGATTGCACCACGTTTCCCGGGTCCACCAATCGAAGACCGACCCTGCCGTCGATCGGAGAAGCAATGTGGCAAAAGCCTACCTGGACCTTGTCAAACGCCACGGTGCCCTCATCGAGCTTTACCGTGCCTTCGTCCTGCAAAACGATTTTTTCCTGGTCATCGAGGGTCTGCTTGGGAATGGCCTTCCGTGCCCAGGCATCCTTGTAGCGTTCCAGATCCATCTTGGCCTGCGCCAGGACGTTCTCGTCCCGCTCCAGGGTGCCCTGGGCCTGCAGCAAGGTAGCTTCGTACGGCCGTGAATCGATATCGAGCAGCGGATCGCCTTTGCGGACCACCTGCCCTTCCCTGTAATGCACGGCGGTGACGATTCCATTCACCTGGCTTGTAATCGAAGAAGTAAAGACAGGTGTGACGGTTCCAATCGAGTCGAGGTAGTAGCCGATATCACCCTTCTTCGCCGTAGCTGTCGTCAGCGCGACCGGTCCACCGCCACCTCTCGGCCCTCGTGCGGTTGTCGTGGTGTCATGCCGCTGCAATACCAGCATGAAGCCAACAGCGAAAATCAACAGCAGCGCGAGCCATACGACGATGCGGACGGCTTTGCTCCGGGTGGGAGGAGAACCGTGTCTTTGATATTCCGCCTCATTGGGCAAAGGTGCATTTTGATCAGTCGACAAGTGGATTTTTCCTTGGCGTAGACTCTACAGCCGGACCCGGTTGCCGAATGTCCGTATAGTATGGACGGATTCCGACCCACTTTTGGATACAACGCAGGCAGTTACGGTTTCGGTTCGGTGTTCGCATTTATCCGCTCGAAATCAGCGATAGAAATTCTATTCGTCTAGGTGTACTAACTGCAATTGGGCACATCAAATGCTCACGTGCCGCATTCAAAGCCTTTCGTATCGGCATGTGGAGGCGCAATGGCCATGCTACCGACGGCCGTTTTCCCGTGGTGCGCCTTTATTCTCTGCTTCCTTCTCGCTATCCCTTTTCCCGTGCCTGGCTCCGCTCGACGTCCGAGACTAAATGTAAGAGTCCACGGTCCTTCTGGCGCAAAGGACCATTGGTGGAAGCACGCCGTCATTTACGAAGTCTATCCGCGGAGCTTTCAGGATTCGAATGGTGATGGAGTCGGGGATTTGAACGGCATCACTTCCCGCCTGGGCTACCTTCAGGATTTGGGAATCGACGCGATCTGGATTACTCCGATGTATCCTTCGCCGCAGGTCGATTTTGGCTATGACATTTCCGATTACGAAGCGATCGACCCGCAATACGGCACGATGGCCGACTTTGACCGGTTGATTGCCGAGGCGAAAAAGCGCCGCATCCGGGTCATCCTGGATTTCGTTCCGAATCACACTTCCGACCAGCATCCCTGGTTTCAGGCCTCTCGTTCTTCACGCAACAATCCGAGGCGCGACTGGTATATCTGGCGTGACGGCAAGGATCCAGGGCAGCCTCCCAATAATTGGCTTTCCTGGTTCGGCCATTCTGCTTGGACCTTTGATCCAACCACCGGACAGTATTACTACCATTTTTTTTATCCGCAGCAGCCCGATCTCAACTGGCGCAATCCCGAAGTCCGTACCGCCATGTTCAACGTTTTGCGTTTCTGGCTCAAACGTGGCGTGGATGGCTTTCGACTGGATGCGGTTTCACGCCTATTTGAGGATCCGGATTTGAAGGATGATCCGATTCTTCCCGGCACCGACGCCTACGGGGACCCTAACATTCAGCACAAATACACGGACAATCTTCCCGAAGTTCATGAAATTCTTCGCGATTTCCGCAAAGTCGTCTCAGCATTCCCGGGCGACCCTGTGCTTATCAGTGAGGCCGACGAACCCAACATTTCAGAGCTCAGCAAAATGTATGGAGCCCACGGAGACGAAATTCAATTGCCCATGGACTTTCAGATCGCGGACATCAATCAGCTCTCCGCGTCCAGCTTCCGCAAGCTTTTCGAAGAGATAGAGCACAATCCAGTCTCCGGCCAACCCTACGTTTTTTTCAGCAATCACGACCAGCCCCGCCAGTGGGACCGCTACGGCGACGGTATGCATAACGAGGAGATTGCTCGAGTGATGGCTACACTGCTTTTGACCACGCAAGCCACCCCGCAACTGTATTACGGCGAGGAAATCGGAATGCGCACCACGCCGCCGTTGCGAAAGGAAGACGTTCGTGATCCGATCGGCAAGCTCGGCTGGCCGGAGGAGAAAGGCCGTGACGGCGAACGAACTCCGATGCAATGGGACCGTTCCAAGAACGCGGGATTTACGACCGGAACGCCCTGGCTGCCCGTTCCGGAAAGCGCCGGTCGCTACAACGTTGCCGCGGAGCAGCGCGACCCGGAATCCTTGCTCAATTTCTACAAGCGGCTGATTGCTCTCCGTCGCTTGCGCCCAGCTCTCCGTATTGGCACGTACGCGGCCCTTAATTCAGACGATGAGAATGTTTTCAGCTATCTGAGAAAAACTCTGGATGATCATCACGCGATCATTGTCGCGATCAATATGACCGGGTCGGCGCACTCCATCTCTTTCGACTTCGGCTCAATCGGTTATCCAGGGTCAACTCTACAAGCTCTTCTGGTCTCGCCATCCCGTCCGCTCGACACAGAATCGCCGAAACAGTTGCAACTAGCGCCTTACGGAATTTTCATGGGCGAAATTGTCCAACATAAATGAGTTTTGGACACAAAGGTACAGCCCGAGGAGGGGCAATCAAGAATTTTTGCTTTTGTTTTGCAGCTTAGAAGTGCAGCACAACCCCGCCGACGACTTGCAAATTATTCTGGGTCTGGCTGAAATAGGTCGTGTATACCCAATCCGCTTCGCCCCGCAGCGAAAGCCGCGCATGCACGCGAAAATCCACGCCGCCTCCGGCGAGCGCCAGCAACGCGCTTCTTCCTCCATACGCCGTCTGCGGCTGGAGGTGGCTCCCGCCAACTTGCGCGTGTCCAAAGGGCTCCCAGCGTGCGCGTCTTCCCCCGATCCGGATGCCTCCCGCTCCCGCAAAGATCTTTGCGTGGCTGTTCGTGTTGAATTCCGTGGGTCCGAATCCTGTGATCACGCTCCCTTCGACCGCAAACCAAGTATTGGTGAAGTAACTCAGCGTGGTATTCAATCCCACCATGTTCGCGTCAAAGGCCCTCGACTGGAAGTGCATGTACTCCACTCCCACTCCCAGCTGCCAACGGTAATCGTCCCGGTCTCCAAAAAGAACGTATTTCGGTTTTGCCGCCGGTTCAGCCGGCGCAGGTATTGCGCTCGCCGGCGCACTCGCATCCGGCACAAAATTCGACAAGGCCAAAGTGCCCTCGGTGCTCGTTGCTGCGATTCCGGTCTGAGCCTCCGGGCTCGAACTCGCATTGGTTTGCGTCTTCGACGCGTTCTCCTGCGCTCTCACTCCGCAGGCCATCCCCGCGGCCAGCAATATTCCCATCAGTGCCTTCTTCATAGGCTTTCCCCTTTATTCTCCAGTCAGCGCTCTGGCCCGTTCTCCAAGGGTAATGAATCTTAACCCGTTTGAAGAAAATTTATCTTCAAAGAAGTGCCGAGGCGGGTAACGGCTCAACGGGATAGCCATACTATAGCGTGCTTTTGGCCGTGCGCGGGCGGATATCTACGGCTTTTGACTCACGGACCGATCCGTCTGCGTTGTGGGAAAACCGATTTTAGGGGACGACGCGATAGTTGTGGATTCCGGCTCCGAGCGAAACGCTGGCGCTCGCTGCCTGCGGTACCCACCAAGCTTTGCGCACCCACGGAAGTTTGTTTCTCATCATTCGGCGTCCCACAAAATCCATGAGTAATGGCGTGACTTGAGTCGTGGCGTAAATGGCGCCAGAATTTGCAAACGGCCGCTGCAGCGGATCTCCTTCCACGCCATAGCCGCCGCCAATCACACGCCTCGTAGTCCATGCATCGAACGCCGCCGTGCCATGGCCCAACATCATGAGGCCGTACCAAGCCTTCTTCTGTCTTGCAGTCTCGTAGGATTCGGTGATCGCCGGTTTCACCGGACCGTGGAATGCCGGTTCAATTGCTATTTCTCCGGCTGCGCCAGGTTCGAGATCCGATTTCGATCCAGAATCTGCCGTTGTCTTCGGCCTTGGAGCGTCGGGCTTGGGGGGTTCCCGTTCTGCGTTTCGATTCGAAGACGCTAAAGTATTCGTCTCAATTACGGTAGGGGTCGTCGGAGAGGAGTTGCCGGAAACGGTGTTGCAGCAAAACAACAAAAGCGCGGTGAGGACCAATGTCCACCTCAGTCATTGCAGGCCGGGGGAAGGGTCCGGGGAAAACTGCAACTGCATGAACTTTACTGGACACCCGTACAGGTGTCACTGGCCCAATGGTCCCGCTTTCGGTAGTACTGATTTACCTGCTTTCCTCTGCAGCCCACCTGCGTCGCAGGAACTGCTATAATCCCGCGCGACAGCTTTTCCTTACTGGCAGAGGCAAAAATGCCCGGTTCCGGTTCCGACTCCTCTTCTGCGAAGCGCGCGAAGCAGCCACAACCCGGCCCGAAGCCCCCGCAGTTCATCGTGATCGAAGGGCCACTGCGCGTCGGCAAAACCACCCTTGCGCGCATCCTTGCGGAACGCCTTCACGCGCGCCGCATCTACGATTGCGAGGACAACCCCTTTCTGGCCGATTTCTATGCTGAAAAGCGCGGCGTAGCCTTCCACGCTCAGCTGTATTTTCTGATGGAACGCCAGAAGCGGATCCGCGAAGCTCTTTCCGGCGACACACCCGGCCCAGTGATTTCGGATTTTTTGATGGAAAAGGACCGCATCTTCGCCAATCTCAACCTCGACGATTCGGAGTTAAAGCTCTATGAACGGTACTATGAGGCTCTCACCCTCGAACTTCCTCAACCCGATCTCGTGATCTATCTGCAAGCCAAGCCGGACGTGCTGCGTGCCCGCATTGCCAAGAAGAAAGCGCCTGAGGAAATGCAGATTTCTTCGGATTACATCGAGGAAGTGTCCCGCGCTTACGAACATTTCTTTTTCCGCTATGAAGGTGCGGATCTGCTGGTCATCGATACTTCTGAAATCGATTTCGTGGAACGGAGCGAAGACCTCCAGCAACTCCTACGCCGGCTTCAAGAGCCTGTGAAGGGTACGCAGTATTTCCTCCCGCTCGGCGGCACAGACTAAATCGTGCGCCGGTTTACTCCCTGCACGTATTTCCCTTCTTCTCTAATCTGAACTAAAGTCCACTCGGCGTGTTTTAGCCTTTTTTTAGGAGATCAGCCATGGACCGTTGGACGCGACGCAAATTCTTTGCCACCACTTTGGCCGGCAGCGCGGTTGCCGGCGTCACAAATCTGTTTAGCAGGCCTTTGCCGGTAACCGCAGGCCCTGGGGCCGCTGCGGCCGCGAAACGTCCCCTCATGATTTCGGCCGCAAACGGTCTCCGTGCCCTCGACAAAGGCATGGATATTCTTAAGTCCGGTGGAGACACTCTCGACGCCGTCGTCGCGGCAGTCACCGTCGTCGAAGACGATCCCAATGACCATTCCGTCGGTTACGGAGGGCTTCCCAACGAAGAAGGGGTCGTCGAACTCGACGCCTGCGTCATGCACGGCCCTACGCGTCGTGGCGGCAGTGTGGCGTCCGTGCAGCGCATCAAGAATGTCGCTCGTCTGGCCAAAACCGTCATGGAGCGCACCAATCACGTGATGATCGTAGGCGACGGCGCTCGCCGCTTCGGGGTGGATGAGGGCTTCGAGGAGATGAATCTGCTCACCGATGCTTCGCGTAAGATCTGGCTCGCCTGGAAAGCGCGCACCAGTTTCAACTGGCGTCCCGGGATCGACAGTCCGGAATGGAAAGAGGCGGTCTCGCGAATCTTTGATAACGATCCGAAACAAATCGCGTACGCCATGCAGGTCATCAAACACCCGCCTACGGGTACCATCAATTGCCTCGCCGTGAGCCAGAAGGGCGAAATCAGCGGCACGACTACCACTTCTGGCCTGGCCTGGAAGATTCCGGGCCGCGTGGGAGACTCACCGATCATCGGCGCCGGACTTTTTGTTGACGGGGACGTGGGCGCGGCTGGTTCCACGGGCAAAGGGGAAGAAAACATCAAGATTTGCGGCGGCCACACGGTAGTCGAGATGATGCGCAAAGGTATGAAGCCGGCTGATGCTTGCCTCGAAGCGCTCGGCCGCGTCGCGCGCAATTACAACGGCGACAAAAAGAAGCTCGGCACCTTCCACCTCTATTACTACGCTCTTAACACGGACGGCGAATATGGCAGCGCGTCACTTTGGAAAAATGGCTATCAGGCTGCCAAAGGCGCGCAATTCGCCGTGCACGACGGCACCGAAGGGCGCCTGGAAGCCTGCAAGAGCCTTTACGATGAGAACGGCCACGAAGAAGACTGATTTGGAGACAATGCTTCTGTTGTAATCTGTCCGGTAATGGACCAAGTCAACGTTTTGATCATCGGCGGCGGTGTTGTCGGGTGCGCGGTTGCGGAAGCTCTGTCCCGTCGCGGGCAGGAGATCTTTCTCGTCGAACAGTTTCCGAAGTTCGGAATGTCCACCAGTACGCGCAACAGCGGCGTCGTTCATTCGGGCATTTACTACCCTACGAATTCGTGGAAAGCCAAGCATTGCGTGGAAGGAAATCGGCTGACCATAGAATTTTGCACGAAAAATAACGTTCCTTATCGGATTACGGGCAAGCTCGTCGTCGCGAAATCGAAGGAAGAAGAACCTCAACTCCTGGCCCTTCTGAAAAAAGGACAGGAAAACGGTGTAGCAGGGCTGCGCATTATTCAAGAAGCAGAAATTCGTGCAAGGGAACCCCATGTACGTGGCTATTCCGCGCTACTCGTGCCCTCGACAGGTATTTGTTCCGCCGAGGAACTCGTCCACGCCTACGCTCGCCTTGCCGAACAACAAGGCGCCAATTTACTCGCGCGCGCCAAGGTCGAACGTCTGGAACCGCACAAGGATTGCGTGCGCGTCGCGCTTCGCGTCGGGGATGAGGAGCAATCGGAAATCGAAACTGTCGAAGCCCGCTGCGTGATCAACGCCGCCGGCCTTCATGCGGATGAGGTCGCTAATCTCCTCGGCCCTCGCCCCTGGACCATTTATCCTGTGCGTGGCGAATATTGCGAAATTCGCGGGCCTCGCGCCGAACTCGTTCAGAGTCTCGTTTATCCTCTGCCGCACACGGATGGTCTTTCCCTTGGTCTGCACTTCACCAAGACTCTCTGGGGCACGTTGCTTCTTGGTCCCACGGCCAAGTATGTTGATCGCAAGGATAATTACGAGCGAGACCGTATCGCCATTCCTGAATTTGCCGAGGACGTCAAGCACATGGTTCCCGAAATCGAGGAACGCGATCTACAACTTGCGTACTCGGGATTACGCCCGAAGCTCGTTCCTCCTTCAGGCAAGGGCATCGCCGATTTTGTCATCGAACCCGATCGAGAATTCCCGCGGGTCATTCAATTGGTGGGAATCGAGTCACCCGGATTGACCGCTGCGCCCGCCATCGCAAAACATGTTTCATCGATGGTCGAACAAATCCTGAACTAGCTCATGGATTCGACTACGATTCGCACAAAATTCTTTTTGCCCAACCTCACCTCATATGCAGCGGCGCGGTCCGCATCAAGCTTGACTACGGGGTCCTGGATTGTTTGACCGTTGATCTCAAATCCCTTCTGCTTGATAAGACGTTCAGCCTCCGACGTGGAGCTGACCAGCTCAAGTGCAGCCAGAATCTTAGACCACTTCTCGAAATTACCGGCGAGAGGAATCCTAATCGCCTCGACAACATTGGGGCTTTCGCGTCGCGACGTTATCAATCCACCCGGAGTACGCCTAAGGTGGATTTCCCTCATCTCTTCCGGTGCTTGACGATCGCGGAACACCCGCTGAAAATTCTCTGCCGCCTTCCGTCCCGCATCGGCTCCCTGAAAATCGCTCACCACCTCTTCCGCCAGCCGCATCTTGGCGTCCATCGGATGTAGCTTCCCGCTCGACACTTCTTTCTTCAGCCCATCAATCTCTTGGGGCGTGCGGTCCGTCACCAATTCGTAGTACGACCACATCAGCTCGTCCGGAATCGACATCATTTTCCCAAACATCTCACCCGGCGCTTCGGTAATCCCCACGTAATTGCCTAGGCTCTTGGACATCTTCCGCTCGCCGTCCAACCCGACGAGGATCGGCATGGTGACTACGACCTGCGGCGGCAAGCGGTACTCGCGCTGGATCTCCCGGTGCACCAAAATGTTGAATTTCTGCTCTGTCGCACCCAACTCGACGTCCGATTCCAACATCACCGCGTCGTAAGCCGTCAGCAACGGATAGAGTAGCTCATGCACGGCGATCGGCAGGTTTTTCTCCAGGCGCGAACGAAAATCTTCGCGTTCGAGCATGCGCGCCAGCCGGTAATGCCCGCACAACCGCACCACGTCGTAGCTGGACATCTTTCCCAGCCATTCGCTGTTGTAGCGAACTTCCGTCTTGTCCTTGTCGAGAATTTTATAAACCTGTTCAAGGTAGGTCTTCGCGTTGACGTCCACCTGCTCGCGGCTCAACGGAGGGCGAGTCTCCGATTGCCCGGTGGGATCGCCGATCATCGCGGAAAAATCGCCTATCAGGAAAATCGCGGTATGGCCCATATCCTGAAAATGTTTCAGCTTGCGCAGCACTACGGTGTGGCCGAGGTGAATGTCCGGCGCTGTCGGGTCCACGCCCAGATAGACGCGCAGCGGCTTGCCCGTCTTCACCGAGTTCGCGAGCTTCTGCTTCATCTCCTCCTCGGGAATGATTTCCGCGACACCCTTCTTCAGGTACTCGAGCTGCTCCTCAACGTTTTTGAATCGGGGTTCTTTCGTCATGATGTGGGGGAATTATTGAAATTCCTTGCCTTGCCATTTTCATCAAACCAGACTGCTCCATCGGCGATCATGATTCCTTGGTAGTTCACGAACATGTGGTGCGGAACCCCGCCGGCGATCCTCGCCACAAACGCCTTCGTGAAAATTGCGTCGGAATGTCTCAAGAATTCCGCGTCAGTTTTCACAGACACGCGCTTCCCATCCTGGAAAAACGTGCAAGGATAGGAGACGTATTTCGCCACTTCCTCTCGCTTGCCCTCGATTGTCGCAGCGTAAAAGGCTTGCGCATTCCTTTCGACCAGCGCATCATCCTTGGCTCCCGCAACTTCGTATTCGCGCCCGCTGGGTTTAGTACATTCGTGATCCAACCTCAGCGAAACCGGATACGTCTTGGCGCCATCCGCGCTCTTCCACGTTCCCTTCAGCACTTCGCCCCGCAGAACCTCCGTCCAACTATATTGCGGATCATGCTCGGCAAGGTGCAGATGAAATGTTCCTGTCACTCTGCCGCTTGCATCCGTTTCCTCGAGCGTGATATCGCGGTCGCCCGTCGGATTCCCCTTTAACGGAATGTCCTTGAGATATTTCCGGTAAAAGTAAGCGCCGCCAAGGGCTTTACTCTTCATATGAAGCAGCATTCCGATTCCCGTTGATTCACCCAAAGTACCGGAATACACGCGGCAAGAATCATCCTTGAGTTGAGCATGCGCCACCGCAGCTAAAATCAGAGAAAAGCCAAGCAGCTTCACGGCTCGTTTCATGCTGGCTCCTTCAACACGCGTCTTCCCACGATCCGGTATTTCTCTTCCAGAATGAGTTTCGCCGCTTCGCTGTAAATTCGGTGCTCTTCCCTTAGAATCCGCTCGGACAGTGTGTGTTCGTCGTCGCCGTCCAGCACCGGCACGACCGCCTGCTGGATGATCGGCCCGGCGTCCAGGTTTTCGTCTACGAAATGCACCGTGCAGCCCGCGAACTTCACGCCGTGCTCTAGCGCCTGCTTCTGCGACTCCAGCCCCGGAAACGACGGCAGCAGCGACGGATGAATATTGAGAATCTTTTGAGGGAACGCCGCCACGAAATAGGACGACAGCAGCCGCATATATCCCGCAAGGCAGATCAGATCCACCTTGTACTCTTGCAGCACCGCGACCACCTGCCGGTCGTATGCTTCCCGCTGCAATCCCTTCGATGGAATCATCCGGGACGGGATGCCGCGCTCCTCAGCGCGTTTCAATCCTTGTGCGTCCGGCTGATTGCTGATCACGATCGCTATCTCCGCATCGGGAATCCTGCCCGCGGACACACTCTCCGCCAGCGCCTCAAAATTTGAGCCGCGCCCGCTCAACAGCACGCCAATTCGCTTCTCCATAAACAAAAAACGTTAGCACACCTCCCGACTCCGGCCAAACGGCGCGATTTTGCGCTTTCGAGAAACTTCGGATTGCGGTAGAGTTATTTTTACTCAGGGCGAACAGAAAGCGAATGACAGGAGCCTTCTTATGAACACCGACCGCCAGCTTCGTGATCTTGTTTCCGTGGGTCCAGCGATCGAACGCGACTTCCATCTTCTCGGCATTCGATCGGTCTCGCAGCTTGCCAAACACGATGCGCGCAAACTCTATTCGCGCCTTGAGCGCCTTACAGGTTCGCGCCAGGATCTGTGTGTGCTCGACACGTTCGAAGCCGCTGTCGCTCAGGCGCGTAACCCGCGTCTCCCGGCGCACAAGTGCCAATGGTGGTATTGGAGCCGCAAGCGTAAAGCGGTGGCTTAACTTCGGTTGCTCAAAATGCCTGTGAATTCCGTTCCGTTGTCGCTTACAGATTCAGCGCGCCGGAATAGACCAGTCGCGCCTTGCCCGTATCTCCGCGCTCGATGCGGCCAATCCGGAAAAATTTCTCCCGCCGCCTCTTTAGGTCGGCTTCCGCATTTTTCACGTGCTCCGCGGGTACAATCACAATCATGCCCACGCCCATGTTGAACGATTGCAGCAATTCATCCGTATCAATCTCGCCGAGTTTCGCGAGGTATTTGAAAATCGAGGGGATCGGCCATGCGTCCAGATCAATGATGGCCTTCACCCCGCTCGGCAACACTCTCGGCAAATTCCCGGGAATGCCGCCTCCTGTGATGTGCGCCATGGCTGAAACCCATCCCTTCACCAGAAGGTTTTTTACCGCCGGTGCGTAGCAGACATGCGGCTTCAAGAGCTCCGCCCCAATCTTGTTGCCTACCTCCGCCACGTACGTCTCCGGCTTCAGCTTTGCCACTTCAAAGACCAGTTTCCGCGCTAGGGAATATCCATTGGTGTGCAGTCCGACCGAAGGCAGACCGAGCAGCGTATCGCCCGGCCTTACCGCTTTTCCTGTCAGGATTTTTTTCCGGTCCACGGCGCCCACGATAAATCCCGCCAGGTCGTATTCGCTCGGGGGATAGAATCCTGGCATCTCCGCGGTCTCGCCGCCGATCAATGCGCATCCCGCCTTCCGGCACGCGCGGCTCATCCCGTCCACCAACTGCTCGACGACGTTCGCCTCCAGCTTTCCCATCGCAAGGTAGTCCAGGAAAAACAGCGGCTCTGCTCCCTGCACTAGAATGTCGTTCACGCAGTGATTCACCAGGTCGCCGCCGACCGTAGAATGCACGCCCATCGCCATAGCGATCTTGAGTTTTGTTCCGACTCCATCCGCGCTCGAAACCAGCACCGGCTCGGTCCAGCGCCGACCATCCAACGCAAACAGCGCCCCGAATCCCCCGATTCCTCCGAGGACCGCAGGCGTAAATGTCTTGCTGGCCAGGTGACGGATGCGCTGTTTCGCATCGTCAGCGACAGCGATATTCACTCCTGCGTCGGCGTATTTCATCGTTAGCCGCCTTTTTTGGGTCGGTTCTTTCTTACACGCTACAACGAGTGTGCAGCTTGCCGGCTCGCAGCCGCTGGGACCGGGCGGCCTTGAGGGACGAGCGATTCGTCACAAGTCACACGGGGGCGGTCAACCTCTACGTCAACTTTCAGCCCAGCCCCTGGGTGGGTACAGGGCCGCCTACAGCTTAAAACATATGGAACAGTCTGCGCCACCGTACAGTTCCGGGATGAATTAGCGCATTCAGGTATGCCTCGAAGCGCGCCACAATGTCTCCGTTCCACGCATCTCTCGGTGCATCCAGCGACATATAGATG
>Ga0210394_10000945_pt1 | contig 51229 bp, 29 predicted proteins | sample IncBWC12MmetaG_FD_160121 | JGI IMG/M metagenome (GOLD analysis project Ga0210394, IMG submission 160121) | Forest soil microbial communities from Barre Woods Harvard Forest LTER site, Petersham, Massachusetts, United States - Inc-BW-C-12-M | ecosystem: Environmental > Terrestrial > Soil >...
TCCCCCCCCCTGCGTGTCGTGTTCCTCTCCCCTCTTGTCGCGTGCCTCCGCCCGCGTGTCGCGTCCCTCCGCCCGCGTGTCGCGTTCCTCCGCCCGCGTGTCGTGTTCCGCTGCCCGCGTGTCGCGTTCCTCCGCCCGCGTGTCGCGTCCCTCCGCCCGCGTGTCGCGTTCCTCCGCCCGCGTGTCGCGTTCCTCCGCCCTGGTGTCGTGTCCCACCGGCTGTGTGTCGTGTGCCTCCGCCCTGGTGTCGCGTTACACCGCCGGTGTGTCGCGCAGCGACCGTCGCGCTCACCCGTCAGTTATTCGCACTCACGAAGGGGACCGCAGAGCAACGACCGGTATATCGCGACCGACGTCGGAGAGATCTTGATCTCGTCCGGGTAGATCGCGACCTGCTGGGTCCGAATTCGACCCTTCATGACTCGGCATCTGCCCCGAGCGGAGTCGAAGGGTCCCCTCCAGCCACCCGGCAAGACTCCAAGAATTCCTGGTAACCCGGCGGCGAGAGCCTTCGGCTTCGCTCAGGGCAGGCGCCAGCGCTCCGGCTGCGAGCGCCAGAGAGCGCTTAAGTTCGGGCCCTTACCCTGATCTACTAATCGACGAGTCAACTGCCTCCCCTACACGTTCGGCGCGAAAATCGACAGCGTCTCCGCGAACTCCACCTTCGGCTGGCCGCCGATCCCCGCCGCCGCCACACCCGGCGTGAGCCGGTCCTGGACGAACTTGTTGAAGTGGTCCTGCGACTCCCACAGGTCGAGCACGTGGAACCCGTCGCCGGCCATCCACGCGGTGTGGAACTTCGCTCCGTCCGGCGGGTTCTCTTCCCATTTCACGCTCTTCCGGACCTGCTCGTACTGCTCCTTCGTCACCTCGGGCCAATGCATCAGCATCACAGTCGCCATGATCTCTTCCTCCGAACGATAGCTACGACCGAGGATCTCAAACGGATGTGCGCACGGTCTCGACGAATGCATCGACCTCGGCGTCGGTCGTCGCGTAGGCGGTGGCCAGGCGATAGACATCGGCCCCGAAGAGCTGCCAATCGTAGAAATCGAAGCCGTGCTCCCGCAGCGTCCCGACGAGAGGCGCAGGGATACGGACGAAGACAAAGCTCGCCCGTGTGGCGCCGTTATCTGCCCGGATACGACCCCAAGACGAAGTCGTGTTCGGCCGAGCGGTGGCAATCCGAGCAGCTCGTGAAGGACGCGGAGCGCACAGATGGATAGAAAAGAAACTCCCAATCAGCGGTGGAGGGATTGAATCCCTTCGCTCGTTTGATCATGACCCCATGGGACGAGGGGATGCCGGACCGAAGCTTCTCCTTCACGATGATGGAGCCCTCGGGAAAGACGCCGTGAGAATTGAGCGCGCCGGCGGCGAGGGGATTCGCGAAGACACGCACGAAGGTGTTCGCATGCGGCCCGAAAACCGCCACGTCCTTGGGAGACGCCGCAGGAACAGGTGACGTGCAGAGCGAGGCAAGCTGCGGGGGGATGGAGTACCCGTCGGGCGTCAACTGCCGCCAGGTCGTGTAATTCGCCAGCGATGAAGGAAGGGTGGCCATCGCGACCCCGCCGGCCGCGTCACCTGACAAAGGGGCGGCCGATCGTGCAGCGATCAGGACGCCGAGGACGAAGAGCAGCGGAAGACGCATGATGATTTTCAAGGCGGCGGGCGTGTTCGGAATTCCGTCACGCAGAGGCGCGGAGACGCGGAGAGGGGAAGTTGCGTCTCCACGTGAAGGACACGTTGATCCCCTCTGGCACAGCGGCTTATGTTCTGCTTCAATTCGGCCATGCTTCGGCCGGCAGCCCTTCTCTTTGCTCTCCTTCTCGCCTTCGGCAGCCGGGCGCTGACCCCGGAAGAGACGAGATGGAACCAGCCGGTTCCTCCCTTTCGAATCGCTGGGAACCTCTACTACGTCGGCGTATACGACCTGACGTCGTTCGCGATCCGAACGGAAAAGGGATTGATTCTTCTCGACAGCGGCTTTGCCGAGACCGTTCCGCTCATCGAGCGCAACCTGCACACGCTCGGCCTCGACCCCAGGGATATCAAGATCATCCTCAACAGCCAGGCTCACTTCGATCACGCGGGAGGATTCGCGGAGCTGAAGCGGCGAACCGGAGCCCAGCTCTATATCAGCGCCGGAGACAAGCAGCAGATCGAGGACGGCGGACGCAGTGATCCTGCGTTTGGCGCGCGCTTCCCGTTCGAACCGGCTCATGTCGATCACGTCGTTCGCGACGGGGAGACCGTGACACTCGGAACGACCACGCTGACCGCTCACCTCACGCCCGGCCATACCAGGGGCTGCACGACCTGGACGATGACGGTCCGCGAAGGCGGTCACAGCTACTCCGTCGTCTTCCTCGGCGGTCTTACGTCACCGGGGTACCAGCTCGCCGGCAACACCGTCTATCCGACCATCGTGGACGATTTCAAACACTCGTTTGCGACCGTTCGCGCCCTCCCCTGCGACATCTTCCTCGGCGCGCACGGTGGCTACTTCGGGCTGACCGAAAAGCGCGCGCGCATGGGAAACGGAAAGGGGAATCCGTTCATCGATCCGGGGGCGCTGGCCCGTTACGTCGATGTGATCGAGCGTTCGTTCGACGAGGAGCTTGCCGCTCAGAGGAAGAGAGCATCCTGAATCCCCAAAGCCGCCCTCGCGGCGCCGATACATCCGTACGTCGGAGTGTGAGCAGGGCTCACGCGGAGGCGCGGAGAACGCCGGGCGGAGAGAGGCGCTTACTCCTTGCGCGGCCGGAAGAGTTTCACGTAGAGCGCACGGTCGACGAAGAGAGCGATCTGGTGGTGCGTCTGCCACCCTTCCGCTCCGCTTCTCGCCGCCAGCGGACTCCAGACGAGGTGGATGTTCGCCCGGGTTTTCGGATCGTGCCAGAACGCATCGAAGGCAGGATTAACGATGTTGAGGCCTGAAGCGCCTCGGCCGGCGACGCCGCCGACGTCCGATGTCAAGCACGCACACACCGCTTCATTGCTGACCGGTCGGTGGCTAACGACGTCGCGCTTCGCGGCACAACTGGGTGCGGCAATGCCGGTCACTTTCGTGCTTCTGGAGGGGGCACGAAGAGAATGGTCGCTCTGGCCATCACCTTTTGCTGCGAGTACCCAAATGGTGACTGCACGCCGCGCTCGTCTCCGGTCTTGAAAACGATTGCGTTGCCACCATTCCTGCATGCGCATCGTTTAAGTTCCGCGATGGCGTCTGGGGTCTTGTCTGATATCACGCCGCCGCCTGGAGCAGAGGCGTTGCAAAAGCCCAACTCTTCATATGGACGATCCGTCGGCATGGACTCAAGCACCACGACGGGACAGTTGTCGGCGAGTGGTGGCCTCGTCTTGGTATCGAATCCGGTTTTTGTGAAATTGCTCGATGTGCATCCGAGCAGGGACAGCGCGATGACGACAGTTGCTTTCCTCATGGATGAGTCTCCTCCCCTATAGGAGTGACACGAACCGCCTTTTTCCGCACCCCGCTGCACCGGAACCAATTTACACTCGCCGGCTTTGCGGCGCTGAGCCTCTCCCGCTGCCAGCGTCCGATCGGATGCGCATTGAGGCCATCCACGAGCATGTGACCAACACGGGAGGATGTGAGCACCTCGGCTGCGCGCCGGGATCTGGTGTTTTCAAGAAGTTGCGTGCCAGATTCGGCCGATTCCAATCTACTTTTGATGGCAGTCTACCATTACTGCAATTTAACCATCGTGAGCATGGTTGGCGCCACTGTCACCTCCGGTCGGAAGAGAGGCTCAAAAATGCGTTCAGCAGTAAAGATTGGCGCCTTGGTCATCACAGCGTTCTCCGTACGACTGTTGCTCGCCTCTGACGTGTCATCAGGCGCGTCGTTGGTTCAGGAAGCGCCTATGCTGCGAGGCGCGGATCAACTCGACGGGGTTCGAGCGCAAATAGCTGCTATTCGGGACCGCGCTATTTCGGCCCAGGCCGCCGCGGGTGCGCGGTCGGAAGTAAGCGCCGCTGCCGATGTCGAAGCGAAGCTGAAAGATGCGCAAAGGTTTGCGAGCGCGAAGTCCCTTGCCACATGTCCTACTCAGGCGCTCACGATTCCGGCAAACGTCTCTGGTGCTCTGACATCCTCATCCTGCCTCGATCCGGTTCTTGGGAACCGCGAGGACATTTACGTTCACGGCCACAGCTGGGCAGAACATCACGATCACGATGTCGTCGAGCGCGTTCGATGTGTTTCTCTACATGGCAGGTGCAGTGAGCACGATTACTTCATTTCGTTCTACTGGCGGAGTAAGCGCGGAAAAGATCGAATACGTGATCCCATCGACTGGTTCGTTCAAAATAGAAGCGGAGTCGCTCTGGTCACCGACTTCTAGCCTGCCAACGACCGGCCCGTATACGCTGACGCTCGCGGACGGCGGAACTTCAACACCACCGCCGAACTACCCAAACCACCCGTGCGGAATCTATCCCATTACATGCGGCGGCTCGCAGTCAGCACGGCTGACCTTTGGCTCGTGCGTTCTAAGTGGTGGCGCATTTGACGATCTATATTCATTCACCGGCAACGCGGGGGATGTAGTGACTGTCTCACTCGTCGTGGCATCGTCGACATACACCACGCCGTTCGTGGCTATTCTCCCACCGCAAGGAGATAGCACCAGCCCGCCATATGCCACAGGCTCTACGTCCGCAACGATCTCGAATTTCAAGCTGACCTCCTCCGGCACATGGGCCATCGGTGTTAGCACGCTCGACGTCTTCGCGTTCGGCAACTACACAGTCACGCTCACGTGCTCGAAACCATCATGCACGACGCCTACAATTCAGTCTCAGCCGCAGAACGCATCGGTCTCGCCGAACGGGAGCGTGCTGCTGTCTGTGACCGCGCAAGGCGTTTCGCCGCTTCACTACTCATGGCACGACGCAGCAGACCCGCTGAACACCATCGGCGGCGACAGCCCGCAGTTCCAAACACCCGCGCTGACGAAAACGACGCAGTACTACGTGACTGTGTCAAACTCTTGCGGATCAGCGAACAGCGCAACGGAAACGATCACGGTCCTAGCCGCGAAGCGACGCGCGGTTCGCCACTAGGGTGCCAACCAGATATCTACGATTGCACGTTCGAGGGGACGCGACGCCGTCAGGATCTGGCGGGTCTCGAGCTCACGCCTGCCGCGCGGCTGCGGTGGCTCGAAGAACGAATGACCGAGTTGCTGAGACTTGAGGGTAAGGCCGCTCCCGCAGACCATCAGGCGGCCAGGATTTGACCGCCGCCGAGCCCCTTCGACTCCACTCAGGGCAGGCGGCGGCGGTCCGGCCGGCCAGCGGCCGGCGCTACGTGACCCCTACCGCCCCACCCCCAACCCCTGATTGAACGACGCCTGCTCTGCGGCTTTGAAGGCGATGCAGGTGTCGATCGCTTCCATGGCCCGGCGCAGGCTGCGCTCGCCGCCGCCGGCGGAGTGCGTGGCGAAGAAGGCTTGCACGTCGGCCTTGGACGCGGCGTCGCAGAACGTCGCGGTCGAGCCGGTGATGGCGCCGATGGCGGTGGGGATCTTCTGGTTCAACACGTCCCAGTGCGCTTTGGCCGCGTTCCAGGCGGTCTGCTTCGCGACAGGGTTGAAGAAAAGCTCCGCGGCCATATTGGGCAGATCCTGGCTGCGGACCTGGTCGCTGTAGACGTAATCGACCGCGCGGGCGATGAGTTTCGGGTCGCGGAAGAGCGGGATGAGGCTTCTGTACCGGCGGCCGATTTCCGGAGTCGGTGCGGTCTTGATGTGATCGAGCACCTGGTTGAACAGCGCCTCGTCACCGTTGACGGCGGCAATAGGAAGGGCGCGGTCGGCGACCACCGCATCGACCGATGACGGGTCGTTCATGTATTGCTGGGCCACGCGGCGCGCGCCGGCCACGACCTCGGGATCCTGCCCGGCCAGGCCGAGCACGCCGAGCACATTCGCGCGCATGATGCGCTGCTCGGCGGTCTCACCTTCCGGCCCCTCCCACGTCAGCGGAGCGTAGCCGTGCATGACCTGGCGCACGAACGTATGCCAGGCTTCGCGGTTCGTATCGTCGACCAGGCGGCTGTCCATGAACTCGATGTCGTTGGCGATGGCGCTGACGAGCGGCCGTTCGGCGGGACGGGGCATGGCCCGCAGCAGCGCCATGTAGTCCGCGATGTCTTCGCGCATGCTGCGCACGAGGAGCCATTCGTTGCCGTTCAGCGAGATCTGTTCGGCCGGCGGCATCTCGCCGAGGTGCGCACGAAGGCCGGCGCGCATCGCCGGCGAATAGTCGGTGACGAAATAGCCCGCGCCGTTGCGGCTGAGGAAGACCGGCCGGTCGCACGTCGGCGTCATGAACGAATCGGAAGCCTTGGAGATCATCCGGCAGGGCGATGTTGCCGGGGCACCGACTTCGTGTGCGCAGATCGGGATCGTCCACGACTGCGCCACCGGGGGCTCGCTCTTCGGCAGCATCCGTTCCTGGGTGATGGTCACGATCCGCTTGCCGTCCGGCCCGCACGCTTCCGAGGCGTGCAGCAGCGGCGCGCCGGTCTGATCGACGAACGATTTCATCACCGCATCGAAGGGCTGCTTCGTGGCCGCGGTCATCGTCCCCCACCAATCCTCGGCGGTGGCGTTTCCGTATGAATACTTCTTGAGATAGGCGCGGATCCCGTCGCGGAAGGTCTCCTCCCCTACCCAGTTCTCCTCCATGCGCAGCACCGCCGCCGTCTTGCCGTAGGCGATGCCGTCGAAGAGGGCATTGATCTCGTTGCGCGTCTCCGCTTTCTGCCGGATCGGGCGGGTGGTACGCGAGCTGTCGCCGCCGATGGAGTTGTTCGAGCCGCTGACCTCATCGAGATCGCTGCGCCATTCCGGGTGCCAGGCAATCAGCGGCTTCGGGGCCATGAACGTGGCGAATCCCTCGTTGAGCCAGATGTCATCCCACCACTTCATGGTGACCAGATCGCCGAACCACTGGTGCGCGATCTCATGGGCGACGGTGCCCGCCACGCCTCGCTTTGCTTCCACAGAGGCCGTCTTCTCGTCCAGGAGAAGCGCGGTCTCGCGGAAGGTGATGGCGCCGGCATTCTCCATCGCTCCGGCCTCGAAGTCCGGGATGCCGATCAGATCGAGCTTGCCGAACGGGTACTTGATTCCGTAGTAGCGGTCATAGAACGAGATACAGGCCTCCGCGGCCGAGAGCGCGAACCGGGTCAGATTCTGCATCCCAGGAGTGGAACAGACGCGGATGGGAATGTCGTCGACGCCGCCGCTGACGCACTGAAAATCGCCGACCAGCATGGCCACGAGATACGTCGACATCCTCAGCGTGGTGTGGAAGCGGATGGCATGCTTGCCCGGGCCGGCCGGCGTGTCCGAGGCGATGGCGCCGTTGGAGATGGCGGTGTCGCCGTCGTCGACGACGAGCGTGATGTCGAACGTGGCCTTCATGCCCGGCTCGTCGAACGACGGGAAGGCCCGCCGCGCGTCGGTGGCCTCGAACTGCGTAACGGCGTACTTGCGCACCTTCGTCTTGCTCAGATAGAGGCCGCGGAGCTGTGCGCTGAGCGAGCCATTGAAGCGGATGCGGATCGAGGCCTTGCCCGGCGGCACCGTCTGCGAGAACTTCAGCGAGGCCATCTCGTTCGGCACGTCGAACGTGATGGTCGGATTGAGCAGCTTGCTGCCGCTGGCCACGACCACGTCGGGGATCTCGAGGCCGGCGCTGTGCAGCGTGATCGTATCGACCGGTTCCTTGACGTCGACGTCGATCGTCTCCTGTCCGCTGAATTTCTCCGCGGCCAGATCGGGAGTGATCGAGATCGTGTAGTGATCGGGGACGACGTTCATCGGCAGTCGGGCGGCGGCAAGCGGCAAGGCGGCGAGAAGAAGGGCGGCAGCGGCGAGCAGGCGTCTCATGCCGCGAAGGATATCGTCAGTCGGCATAACTTCGGCAGATGCGCTCCTGCATGACCATGACGGAGGTTACGCCCCTGGTCGCCGTTCAGTCCGGCTGGAAGCGCGGCGAATCGCGCGATGCGCTTCTCCTCCGCGAGTGGCTGGTCACGAACGCCCTCGGCGGCTATGCCTCCGGATCCCTCGGCGGCGCGAACACGAGGCGCTTTCACGGTTTCCTCATCGCCGCACTCCCCGCCCCGCTGGGACGCACGATGATGTTCAACCACATGGAAGAGATCCTGGAGGGACCGGGCGGGCTCTGCTGGCGTCTCAGCGGCGACGAGCATGGCGGACGCGCGGTGGTCTTCCCCGAGGACGGCATCCTGGAAGAGTTCGCGGTCGAAAACGGCAAGCCCGTCTGGCGCTTCGCCATGGGCGGCATCCGGATCGAGAAGCGCGTCCTGATGCCGCACCTGCAGAACACTTCGTACATCGTCTATCGACTTCTCGAAGGGCCGGCCGGACTGCACCTCCGTCTCCGGCCGTCGCTCCATTTCCGTCCGCACGAGGGCTTGCTGACCGGACCGCTCGGGGACGGTTGGCGCGCGTCGATCGAGGAGAGCGGCCGGGGCATCGAGGTGACGGACGGCGAAACCTATCCGCCCCTGCGCATTCTGGCGTTCGGAGGCGACGTGAGCATCCAGCAGGATCCGCGCGCGTTCGAGCACGTTCTCTATCGCATCGAGAAGAGCCGCGGCTACGAGGACGAGGGAGCGCTCTGGAGCCCAGGCCTCTTTCACCTCGCGCTCAATCCCGGCGAAGAATGCGGCCTGATCGCCTCGGTCGAACGGTGGGAGGTCATGAACGCGCTCCCCTACGCCGAGGCGGCCGCGGCGGAGAACGGCCGCGTGGAACGCCTGTTGATGATCTCGCATCAGACCTCCCCGTTCGCCGGCTCGCTCGTCCTTGCCGCGGACCAGTTCCTGATCCATCCGCACACGCGTGTGGCCGACGAGGCGCGCATCCGCGCCACGGGCGACGAGCCGCGCACGATCATCGCCGGCTACCACTGGTTCACCGACTGGGGACGCGACACGATGATCAGCCTGGAGGGGTTGACGCTGGCCACGGGACGCTATCGCGAAGCCGGCGACATCCTGCGCACCTTCGCGGCGTACATCCGGGACGGACTCATTCCGAATCTCTTCCCCGAGGGCGAACAGGCCGGGCTCTATCACACCGCCGATGCGACCATGTGGTTCTTCCACGCCATCTGGCGTTTCCTCGATGCCACGAAGGACCGGGAGACCATCCGCGGGCTGATCCCGAAGCTGCTCGACATCATCGACCATCACGTCCGCGGAACGCTCTTCAACATCCACGTCGATCCAGCCGATGGACTACTCGTACAAGGAGCCGATGGATATCAGCTCACATGGATGGACGCGAAGGTGGGCGATTGGGTGGTCACGCCCCGCCGCGGGAAGGCGGTGGAGATCAACGCGCTCTGGTACAACGCCCTGCGCATTCTCGAACAGCTCCTGCTGCACGAAGGCGACGACACCAACGCCCGGCTGATGGATGCGTACGCGAGCCGGGCCCGCAAGTCGTTTAACGAGCGCTTCTGGTATGACGAAGGTCAATATCTTTACGATGTCGTCGACGCCAACGACGCCTCGCTCCGCCCGAACCAGATCTTCGCCGTCTCCCTCGATTTCCCGATACTCGATGAGAGCCGCTGGCAGCGTGTCGTCGACGTCGTGCGCAAGGAGCTGCTCACACCGGTCGGCCTCCGCTCGCTGGCGCGCTCGAGCCCTGATTACAAGCCGCGATACGACGGGGATCTCCGCTCCCGCGATGCCGCCTACCACCAGGGCACGGTGTGGGCCTGGCTGATCGGCCCATTCATCGACGCCTGGTTACGGGTCCACCCCCAGGACACCGCCACCGCACACACCTTCCTCGACGGCTTCCGCGCCGAGCTCGGCGACGCCTGCATCGGCACCATCAGCGAAGTCTTCGACGCCGAGGAACCCTTCACGCCCCGAGGCTGTGTAGCGCAGGCCTGGAGCGTAGCGGAGGTGTTGCGGGCGCTGGGGAGGGTGGATGACCTTCCTGGATAGGCCTCCCGCCGCCCTCCGAACCGGACGAACGATGTGCGTCAGCGCGGGCGACGCCTCTGCGCCAGCGAAGCTGGCTTAAACCGCCGGAGGCGGCTCGACGTAGGTCGGACTCTTTCAGTCCGACCAGAGCTCGCGCGATCGTTCGTTCACGCCGCTGACGCTCCGCGCGGATGATGCAATTCCACCGGCCGTGAGGGGCTCCGCCTGGACCACAGGCAGCACAAGCTCCGGTCGGACTGGAGAGTCCGACCTACGTTCGAGCCGCCTCTGGCGGCTTCCAAATACACACTCGTAACGTCCAAACTCGAGCGCCAGCGAAGCTGGCTTAAGGTCCGTAGCCCCCGGCTTTGAGCCGGGGAAAACGAGTATCCCCAAGTTGGCAGCCCGCTTGATCGGGCGACAGAAAAGCGGGGATCGACGCGTCGCTGTCGTTCATGGAAGTGCAGAGCTCAGCCCGTTGGCCCTTAACCCGGCCGGGGTATCATTGAATCGTGACGAAATGTGATGACGATCGACGTTGACGCCGTCTACGAGAACCGCCGAGGCAAGAGCTCCTTTGTGAAACGCCGCCTCGAACGACGCAAGCGCCAAGGTCGTACCTGATTATCGAACGAGGAGAGGCAATGGAAGGCATTCAGTTCGTTACCAACGACAAGGGTGAGAAGGTTGCGGTGCTCATCGATCTCGCGCGTCACGGTGAGATGTGGGAAGACATCTACGATCAGCTTCTGGCCGAGGAGCGCGGCAACGACAAGCGCGTGCCCTACGAGACGGTGAGAAAACGGCTCGTACGAAGCGGAAAGCTCCGTGCGTAGCTACAAACTCACCATTGGCAGTCGGGCGGCGAAGGAGCTCTCCACTCTGCCAGCTGTCGTCGCTCAACGGGTCGACGCCGCGATTCTCGGGCTCAGCAGCGACCCGCGCCCACACGGCGCGAAGAAGCTCAAAGGCGGACGTCGGCTTTGGCGCCTTCGAGTCGGCGACTACCGCGTCGTCTACTCCATTGATGACGATCAGGCCGTGGTTGACGTAATTGGTGTGCCGCACCGGAGCAAAGCCTACCGCTAGGACCCCGGCCCCCTCGCTACGGCCGCGCCCACCTTCTTGAACATCCCGTGCTTGGCACTCTAGTGTCGCGTCAAGATTGAAAACGGTAGTCAGGCTCCGCTCCCTTCACTGTCATCCTGAGGCTGCCGCAGCCGCGCCTCTACCGTTGATGGTTACCCAAATCAAACGTCGCGGCGGAGGACGCCGAAGGACCCCCAGCGAGCTTGCATCGAGAAGTACCACCACCCGACCCGGCAAGCGCGGAGGGGGTCCTTCGGCGTCCTCCGCCGCGGGATCAGATTTGAGCAAGCACCACGATTCGTACCGCGGCTCCGGCAGCCTCAGGATGACAGTGAAAAAGTGGAGCTTAGCGCGAGCATGCTCCACCCATGATTTCAATCTTGACGCGGCACTAGGCTTTAGGTCGGGTCGGGCGTCAGGTCTCAAGTCGAGAGTGCCGTCTCAGGGGCTCGGAGACATCTCGCTTTAGACTTTAGACTTGACCCTCCACGCTGTAACGACATCATTCCTGCCGGGCGCAGGGGTGTAGACTTTGTAAGGGTTGCGCTCCTGAGCGCTGGTCACACGATTGGATCAATGGACGACTGCATCATCTGCACGTACGAGTGGACCGCGGCGCAAGCCAAGGAAGCGTGGCGAGAACACTGGCGCCTCGTCGTACGTCCGCCATTTCGCTGGACTCTGCACATCATCTATTTCGCGATCGCGGTGGTTACAATCGCGAACCTGACTACGGGTAAGACCTCGTTCGATGCGATGGCAGTTTTCATTGTTTTCTTCCTTGCGTATCTATTCGGTCCGGTTGAGCCCCTCTGGTCTCTCGGGCCGCTCGGGTGGTTGCAACGTCGTCAGTTCGCGAGAAGGCCAGATGCGGGCGTCACAATCGAGTGGACGGCAAACGAGGAAGGATTACGAGTAAAGACGGGGGATCTCACGCGCTCGGAGCTGGCGTGGAAGGCCATCGTCAAATGCGTTCGCGTCAGACGCGGCTTCCTCGTTTACCTCACGGATACAGTCTCCCCCAGAGAGGCAATCTTCCATTTGTTGCCTGATTCAGGCTTCGCAAGCCCCGAACTTGCCGCACGCTTCGGCCTTCTTGCAGAGCAGAGAGCGCCTCGGTTCGAGAACAGCGGTTGGGACTCCGAATCCACGTGGACAACGTCCGGGTAGCTTGAACGCCGAGACGAACAGGTTCCCAAGCGCGGTATTCGCCATTCGCGAAGGCTCGGGTGTCAGGTCTAGAGTCTAAAGTCGAGATTGCCGTCTCAGAGGCTCGGAGACATCTCACTTTAGACTTTAGACCTGACCCTCCACGCTCCTCCGGCCGAAATTCGAGACCGTCGTCCGCATCGCGCACGCCGCTGGGGAGCATGTCGGCTGGATACTCTATGAACCGCGCTGGCCGCTGTCGTCTGCTGAGGTAAAGATGATGCGCAATGTCGCGGCGTTTCTGGTGGAGCGGTTCAAGCTGGACATGTAATTACCTAACGCCGGAATGATAGCGGGTGTAGACTAGCGACAGGGTTGCGCTCGCTGGCTGAGCGCGCGATTGATCCAGTGGACGACTCCATCATCTGCACGTACGAGTGGACTGCGGCACGAGCCGAGGAAGCGTTGCGAGAACACGGGCGCCTTCTCGCCCGCCCGTCAATTCGCTGGTTCGCGAACATTATCTTGTTCGCGATCGGGGCTCTCATATTGGTCGAGATGTTCGCTACGGGCAGAGGACTCCCGTTCACTACCTTGGTAACTTTCTTTGTCGTCTACTCAGCGATTCTGTTTGGGCCGTTCGGGCCGTTCATGCCGTGGATGCGACGTCGCCGGTTTCCGAGAAGACCGGATGCAGGCGTCACAATCGAATGGACGGCGAACGAGGAAGGACTGCGGGTAAAGACGGGCGACCTAACGCGCTCGGAGGTAGCGTGGGAGGCCATCACCAAGTGCGTTCGCGTCAGCCATGGCTTCCTCATTTACGGCACGGAGATATGCTTCCACGGACAGGCGATCTCCCATTTCTTGCCTGATTCCGGCTTCGCGAGCCCTGAACTCGCTGTTCGCTTCAGCCATCTTGCAGAACAGAGAGCGCTTCGGTTCGAGAATCGCGGTTAGGACTCCGAATCCAAGGGCGAGGGGGTCGGAAGGCTCGGGGGTCAGGTCTAAAGTCTAAAGTCGAGAGTGCCGTCTCAGAGGCTCGGAGGCATCTCACTTTAGACTTTAGACCTGACCCTCCACGGTCCCTGCGATCATCACTTCCCCCGCTGCCGCCGCTTCATTTCCTCGCGCCTCCGCGTGAACGGATCGGCGGCGCGCAACGCGGCCAGATCGTCCGCGCTCGACTTGATCGGCGGCGGCCACGAAATCGCCTGAAGAGCGGATGCCGCGATACCCGTGTTCGTTCCCGCTGCCTCGGTGAGGACCGCGGCGACGTTTGGCGCGCTCTGGTCGCGATTCGTGAGACTCACCGCGCCGGTGCCGAAGAGCCAGTCGAAGACCGTGCGCATGATCGACGTGTGGTCGAGATAGGACGCGGGATTGTTCCCCGACGCTGCGTTGCTGGCGCGGAAGAGCGTCCCGGGCGCAATCTGCGACGAGATCAGCAGCGCCGGCACGCGCACGCCGTAGCGGTCGAACGGAGGCGCGCTCGGGTTTGCCGGGATGTCCTTGCCGTCGAGCGTATATGCCACGGCGTTCGGCAGCGGCGCCGGCGGTGGAGGAATGTGGTCGTACGTGCCACCATGCTCGTCGAAGGTGACGATCAGAAGCGTCGTTCCCCAGTTCGGATTGTTGGACGGATCGAAGAGCGTCAGGTAGACCTGCTGGAGAAATTGCTCTCCCTGCAGGACGTCGTACGGCGGGTGATAGCTCGAGTCGATGGGGATCTTGCCGATGTCGGGGTTGGGCCATCCGTAGGGCGGCTCGATGAACGAGTAGAGCGGCAGCGTGCCGGCCAGCGCGTCGGAGGCGAGCTCGCTGATGTCGACCACCTGCGATGATCCCGAGACATAGTGGAGCAGCGCCTCGGAGATCGAAAAGCTGCCGGCCTTCCTCGGGTAATACACCTTCCAGTACGGCGCCGTCGCATTCGGCAGATTCCCCGCCGTGCCCTGCGCGTCGAGCTCCTGGAAGATCGAGTTCGTCACGGAGTGGAGCAGGACCATGTCATCGTCGTCGTAGTACTCCTTGTAATGGCGAGTCAGACCCTTGGACCACGTCGTCGCGCAATGTGCGTACATCCGGTTCGGATAGGTCTGCGTCGGCACGGAGGCGAACCACTGATCGCTGACCGCGTACTGGATGGCCAGCATCGTCGACACCGGCAGCGTGCCGTAGTTGAAGCAGTGCATGATGTCGGAGCCCACGGCATCGGTTCCGGCGCCCGGGTATCCCGGAGGGCCCCAGGAGCGCTGGCGCGGCACCTCCGACGACAGCGGCCCGTTCGGATCGCTTTGCAGTGTGTAGTTCGTGACGAAGCCGTTCATCGGCGGCGTTCCCAGCGACGGCGCTGACGGCCATGGCGGTCCGTCCTGCGTGCTGCCGAAGAGCTGCATGTTCACGTCCTGGAAAATCTCGCCGGGATCGGGATTCGGAGTGGTGATCATCTCGTCGTTCCACAGGACTGGCTGAAGGTCGGTCCACGGCTCCGAGTCGCTCGGCTCGGTGCCGGACGTCACGCCCTCGAAGCTGTAGCCGTTCACCGTGCTGCCGTTCGGGTAGAGGTTGCCGAAGATGTTGTCGAAGGAACGGTTCTCGAACATCAGCACGACGATGTTCGTGATTGAATTCAGTCCTGCCATGGTGCCTCCCGTAACAAGGAGGGTCGCCGCGCGGCCATTTCCCTACCTCGGCGTAGCCAAAATCCAGAAAGTCAGGCGATGCAGAACATGCCCATGATGGGGCATGCGCTCATGGTGCGGATGTGTCCCCGAGCTGCTTCAAGGCCGCCTCGGCGTCTTCGAGCTCTTCCTTCCGGCGCAGGTAGCCATGTTTGAAAATCAGGCGACGGGCCTCGGCGAGATCGTGCTGCGGGGATTGCCACGGGTACGCCGCTTCGCGAAAGAAGAGCCGTGCACGATACAGATGGATGTCGGCCAGGAACAACGGCATCGGCCCGCGCTCGGCGATCTCCCACGCTTCGTCCAGGTCGCTCTGCGCGCTCTCGGGGCCAGTGCGTGCGCCGGTGAGACTGCGAAGCCACGCGCGGGTGAGGAGGCCCCGGGGGAGGTAGTCCTGCCGACCGGTGCGGCGGAGTCCGGACACGGCGTGGTCCAACTCTGTCGCTGCAGTGGTGAATCCGAGCCGACCTTCTTCGAACGTGGCTGGGTGGGTGTGCTCCAGCTCGCTTCCGCGTCTCCGAGACTCGATAATCGCCACGTAGAGCGCGGCGCGGCCTAACGTTAGATGGTCGAAGGCGATGGAGAGGACCCAGTAGTTGAACTCGTCAATCTTAAGTGACTGTGCCGCGCGCTCGGCAACGGTGCGGCATAGGGCGAGACGCTCCTTGTTCTTCGGTTCTCCTTCTGCCTTCCCCGCCTCGCGCTCAACCTCCGACAAGCTCAGATCGCAATACTTGTAGCCCTGAACCGAATACAGCAGCGGGTGGTCGGGTTGCATCTCGGCCTGCCCTTGCTCGGCCTCGCGGAAAAGCGACTCGGCCTCTTCCCGTCGACCGGCTTGGTGCAGAGCGTCGGCGTGGGTCGTGCGCCCTGCCATCCGCAGAAACGCATCGCCGCTGTGGTCGGCGTAGGTCACCGACAGTCTGGCGTCCGCCACTGCCTCAGTCACCTCGCCTAATGTCAGCTCCAGCTCGCTCAGATTCACGGCCGCACTGGACGCGTTTTTCCATGCCGCACGCCCGTCCTCCATCTCCAAGGAGGCCCGCATCGGCTCAAGGGCTTCGATCGGCCGGCCCATGGCGCGCAGGCGGAAGGCGGCTTCGCTCAGCAACCACGCGTGATTTACTTCCGTTGTTGTCGGAGAGACGCGGCTCCACGGAGTCTCAAAGAAGCAGGCCACGGCTTCTAGGTCGGAACTCAGCGCACCGAGCCTATCCACGCTGTAGAACTGGCTCCCTCGCGCGATGCGGTCGTAGAAAACCTTGTAACATGCGTCCTGATACATCCCCGCTTGGCACCCGTGGGCCACGGCTTGGTAGAGCGGTTGGAGGTCTTCGAGCGTTGCGTCAGGCTTGTCCGGCGTGGTCGTGCAAAGGTATACAAAGAGGCGGCGGTGGCCTTCGCGCCGCGCGGCTTCGTGTTTCTCGCGGAGCTCGGCTCCGAAGTGTTCTCGCAGTAGTGGGTGCGTGTCCAGCGCATACCTCACCGCGCGGCCCGGTCGCTCAGCGGGCCTGTCCAACTCTTCGCGCTTCAACCCGCGGTCTACCATCCAGGCGCGGGCTATCGCGGTGGAAATGCTTACTTTTTCCACCTTCCCGGCAGGTATGAACAACAAGTCGCGGTTGATGAGCGCCAATCCCTGAAGCTGGTCGAGGGCGAGGAGCCATTCGTCATCGGGCAGTGAGACGAGGGCTTCGGTCAGTCCGGGGATGACGGGCGCAGCGCGCAGTTCGTCGAGCAGATCGGAGCGCACCGGCCTGTCGAAAAGGCCGAGCAGCCGGAGGACGGCCAGTGCCGGACTGTCGGGACCGAGCCAGTGCTCGTAGGCGCGGAGCATCCGGGCGCCATGCCCGTTGCGTTTGCCGCTGGGATCGGGGATGGGGTGGATGCGCTCGTCTTCTCTCAGGATCGGGAAACGCTCCTGCCAACCGCGGATGTCGTGGTCAGGCGTGCATTTGGCGAGGTAATTGCCGAGCAGGTTCAGGTCGTAGGCGTGCCCGTGGAACCACTCTGCCGCTTCGTCGAGCTCCCGGTCGGCGCCGAGCACACCCAGTTCCCGAAGCAAGACGCGAGCGGTGTCGGGGTCGAGCGAATGGAGCGGGTGGCGCAAGCAGGAGCCGCCGGCGTGCTCGAACGCGGAGAGATCGGTGATGTCGGTGCGGCTGGTGACGATGCAGAGGCCAGGATTGTGCCGGGCCAGGCCACGCAATAGGGCCTTCATGGCGGGGTCTTTGAACTCGCCGCCAAAGCCGCCGGGCGGTTGCTGGAGAGGTTCAGTGCCGTCGAGTACGAGGAGCGTCCGTTGGGAGGCAATGACCTCGGCAAGCTTCGCGCCTTTGGTGAAGGAGTCCTTTGGCACTTCTTCGGTTCTGTCAAACCAGGCGAAGGCGGCGTTGAAGAAATCATCGGCGCTGGCGCTGCTCTGTGCGCTGGTGCCCTGGCTATAGAAGCTCCACTCGAAGACGCGCCGCGCGCCTTGCCAGCCGTGCCGCGCCCGGCGCGCCTGCCACTCCAGTACCAGCGCGCTCTTGCCCTCACCGCCCTGCCCAATGACAGAAACGATGTTGATCTTGTCGTCCTTCTGCGCACGGCCCCAGGCTTCGTCGAGGAGATGCAATTCCTGCTCGCGACCGACGAACTGCTTGCCGGTAACGGTGAACCCGTTCCCACCGAACCGCGGCTGTTCTTCGACCGCTTCACTGACCGGCGCAAAGGGCCGCGGAGTGACATCGAGGAGCTTGCCAACGGCCTCAATGAGTTGGCGGAGCGAGTCCGCAAAGTCTGGGAACGGCGGGAGCGTCACTCCGTTGCGACTCGGCAAAGCCCCGAGCGCAGCAGGTAAGTCGGCGGGTTTCGGAAGGCTGGCACCACCCAGAAGCACCGGAATGACTGAGACGGCATCACCGCGCCCGAGAAGCGTTTCGATCTCGATGCGAACCCAGTCGGCGGGATCGTCGAGTCGTCTGGGACTATGGATATCGCTCGGGTCCGTCGTCGCCCGCAGCCATCCTGGACCGACGACCACGAGAGCCACTCGTGCCGCGTCCAGCGCACGGCGAATACGCTCGGGAAAGACCGCTCCAGGCGCAATAGAGCTGGCATCGCGAAACACGGCATCCGCTCCGAAGGCAAGCTTCAGCCGTTCGTCGAGTTGATCCACTGCGTAGACGGAATCCACGCGGCGGTAGCTGATGAAGATGCAGTGCGGCTGAGCGCTCATTGCATGCGTAGGTCCCCGAGGTGCTTCAAGGCGGCCTCGGCGTCTTCGAGCTCTTCCTTCCGGCGCAGGTAGCCGTGTTTGAAAATCAGGCGACGGGCCTCGGCGAGGTCGTGCTGCGGGGATTGCCATGGGTACGTCGCTTCGCGAAAGAAGAGCCGCGCGCGATACAGACGGATATCGGCCAGGAACAACGGCATCGGCCCGCGCGCGGCGATCTCCCACGCTTCGTCCAGGTCGCTCTGCGCGCTCTCGGGTCCGGTGCGCGCGCCGGTGAGACTGCGAAGCCAGGCGCGGGTGAGGAGGCCGAGCGGGAGTTGGTCCTGGTAGCCAGCAAGGCGGAGGCCGGACACGGCGTGGTCCTCCATCTCCATCGCTACCCTGGTGAATCCGCGCTGACTTTCGTCGATCGTGGGCGGGGAGGAGGGTTGCGCCTCCTCACGTTGGCGGCTCCGCGATTCGAGAATCGCCACGTAGAGCGCGGCGCGTCCCAGAGTGAGGTGGTCGAGGGCGATGCTGAGGAGCCAGTGGTTGCTCTCGCTAATCTCTAGCATCTGCGCTGCGCGCTCGGCGACGGCGCGGCACACGGCAAGAGCTTCGTCGTCTTTCAGTTCTCCTTCCGCTTTCCCTGCTTCCCGCTCCGCCTCCGCCAAGAGCAGGTCGCAATACTTGAAGCCCCGAAACGAATACAATAGGCGATGATCTGGCTGCAACTCGGCCTGCATCTGCTCGGCCTCGCGGAAGCGCGCCTCCGCCTCGTCCCGCCGGCCCGCTTGGTGAAGGGCGTCGGCATGGGTCGTGCGACTGGTCATCCGCTCAGACGCGTCGCCGCTGCGGTCGGCGTAGGTCACGGACTGATCGGCGTCCTTCACTGCCCCAGCCACCTCGCCTAGCGTCAGCTCCAGTTCGCTCAGGTTGCCGGCGCTCGACGGAGCGTGTTGCCATTCCTCCCGATCGACGCGCATCCTTAGATTTTCCCGCATCGGCTCGAGGGCCTCGGTCAGCCGGCCCAGGGCGCGCAGGCGGAAGGCGGCTTCGTTCAGCAGCCACGCCTGGGCGGCTTCCGTGAGCGCGGGTGAGACGCGGCTCCACGGAGTCTCGAAGAAGCTGGCCACGCCTCCCAGGTCGGAACCGAACGCGCCGAGTTTTCTCGTGCTGAAGAACTCGGCGGCTCGCACGATGCGGTCGTAGTAAACCTTGTCACACGCCTCCTGTTGTAACCCCGCATGGCAGCCGTGGGCCACGGCCTGATAGAGCGGTTGGAGATCGTCGAGTGTGGCGTCGGGCTTGTCCTCCGTGGTCGCGCAGAGGTGCTCGTAGATCCGACGGTGGGCGGCCCGCCACGCCTCGGGCTGCGCATCGCGCAGGCGCTGGCCGAAGTACTCGCGCAGGAGAGGATGTGCGTCGAGGGCCACGAGCACTCCGGAACCCTGCTCCCGGATCACCGTCAGCAGCTTGGCGTCTTCCAGACGTTGGAGGGCGACGTTGCGCTGTGCCTCGCTGATGCTGACCAGCGGCTCGGTCAGCCCGACGATGGCCTCCCCTTCCCACAAAGCCGCCAGGGTGGCGGCCGAGGCGGGGCGGTCGAAGAGGCCGAGCAAGCCCAGGAGCGCGAGGGCGCGCCGGCCTTTCGCCTGATCGTCCGCCGTCCTGCCACCGTTGGCGAGCGATTTCACATACGCGTCCATGACGTGGAAGGCGTGGCCCCCCTGCTCCTCGGCATCGGCTTCCGAGAGCCGGATCAGGTCGCGCTTGCGGATGTCCCCGCCGTGGGCGTCGCGCAGGTAGCTGCCGAGGAGATTGAGCGTCAGGGCGTGACCCTTCACGTCCTCGACCAGCTTGTCGTATTCATTAAGCGTGCGTCCGTCCGAGCTGGGGATGGTTTTTCGCAGACTGCCCTTCACCCCGAACGACTGAAGCAGCGCGACGCCGGCCTCGGTGGAAAGGCGCGCCAGTTTCTTCTCATCTACCGTTTTCCCCACATAGGCGCGCAAGTCGGGAATGCTGTAGCGGGTGGTGACGACGCACAGACCGCGGCTGTTGGCCGCCAGCCCTTTGAGCAGTGCGGCGATGCCCTGGTCTTTCAACTCGCCCGGCGTGGGCGAGGTGGGCGCGTATTGCAACGGCTCCAGGCCATCCAGGATGAGCAGCGCCCGCCGCTCGCCAACCATCTGCGCCAGCCGCCGGCCCTTGTCGAACGAGCCCGCCGCGCTGCCCGCCATCGCCGCGTCGCCGAAGAAGGTGAGAGCCTCATTGAGAAACAGGTCGGACGAAGCCGCCAACTGCTCCCGCGTTCCCTGGCTGTAGAAAGACCACGCCAGCACGGCCTCGCACCCCGGCCAGTCCCGAAACGCCAGATCCACAGCCCACTTCGCGACCACCGAGGTCTTCCCCTCGCCGCCGAGCGCAACAAAGGTGAGGATGTGAGGGCGCTTCGTTTCGCCGCGCACGACCTGGTCCCAGGCATCGTTCAGGACCTTTGTTTCTGCCTCGCGCCCGATCAGCTCCGACGGCGCGTATTTCATGATGCGGGAGATGTCGGCCTGGACGCCGGCGCTTCGTTCGCCGTCATGCGGCGCGGCTTCTTCCACCCTGCCCGGATGAAGCTCGCGGTAGCGTTCGAGGATCAGGCGGGCAACGTCTTCCGCCGGACGTTCGGACACGACGGGAAAAATGTCTTGCTTGAAACTGCCGGGAACCTCGACATGATCGAACCGGAAGGGCATTACCCGATCGAATTCACGATCGAATAGCAGTTGTTCGATGGCGCGCAGCTCGACGCCGCACCAGTTCTTCTTGAGATAGTCCTCGCAGAAGAACGGAACGATCAAGTCGGAATCGTTTGCGTAAATACCCTGAAGCTTCCGGTTGGAGGTATAGCCGATGATCAGCCCCTCGTGCCATGCGTCGTAGAAGATGCGCGACTTGCCCTTCTCGCCGCCGAACGCGGGCAGCAGGGCGTTCGCCACCTGCTCGACGTACTCGCGCCGTTCGCCGGGAAACGACAGGGCGATCGCAAAGCGCCGGTGCTTGGATGAATCGGTATCGCTCATTGGACCCAGCCCCGCAGTCACTCGGCCCGCTTGTGCCGCAGGCTGTTGCCTCGAAGCCCCCGACCCCATAATACCGTCCAGCGCGCCCTAATCATGAAACTGAGTCGTGGGGTCACACCTTCGTTCTTTGGTACTTCCGGATCATCCTCGCGCAAGTCTCGACTTCAGAATGACTTAGAACCTCCGACGATTTGCGTCGTTGGCCAGTGGGGTATCGCTTGATCGGAGAAGCGATGCGTTTGCAACAACTTAGTACAGGTTCCAGGAAATGAGTGTCCCGTCCGCGGGCTACCGTCTGCCGCCAGAGAACCTGGCTATGGACCGTAGCCCCCGGCTTTGATCCGGGGGAAAACGAGCGTCGCCAAATTGGCAGCCCGCTTGAGCGGGCGACAGAAGAGCGATGACCGGCACATCTCTGTCGCCCGCTGAAGCGGGCTTGGAACAATTGACGCCCGCGTTTGCCCCCGACTGAAGCCGTCGACTGAAGCCGGGGGCTACGGACCTTAAGCCAGCTTCGCCGGCTCAGATCGGTCATCTTCCGACTGGACACTCTCTTCCGGGGCGCTGTACCTAGGCGTGAATCCGAGCTTGAGCGCGAATCGATGCTCTTCCAGCGGGGTAGAGGCAAGTCGATGAAACGGCGCGAGTTATGTCACGTGTGAGAGGCTGGAGAGAACCGAAGGCGTGACCCAGGATTGCTTCCTGAGTCAATGAAGCTGGCGAGTGATGTCCACGTTCGAGGACACGGTAAAGCCGAGGGCGTTGACCCCCAGATCGCGAGTTGGGTTCGCTTTCCAGGACACGGTGAAAACCGAAGGTGTGACCCCCGGCGAATCATTGTTCAGCCAAGGTATCATTGAGTCGAGGCGAAATGTGACCACGATCGACGTTGACGCTGTCTACGAGAACGGCGTCCTCACGCTCAAACATCCCGTGGACTTACCGGAGAACGCCGAGGTGCATGTGACGATTCAAACCGCCGCCGAGGCCAGAACTCCGCTCGGCCGCCGCCTGCGCGAGCTGCGAGCGGAGATCGCCAGATCAGGCATGGCTCCTCTGGGCTGGGACGAGATCGAGAGTGAAGTTGCCGTCCGACGCGGCGGGTGGCGAGAAGGGTCGTGAAGCTTACGTTCGTGGATGCCGGCGTGCTTCGATCCATCGCGCTCGTGCCGTCAAGGTAGTCAGGATCTATCCAGGCGCGTGAGAAGCGTCGCGATCGCCGGCCGCCGCGGGAAGGCCGCTCGCTCGTCGTGCGTCGTGCGCCGGCGCCTCGGGATCGACGGTCTCGACGCCGTCCGTCACGAGGATGACGACGTTCGCAGCCGCCTGCCCGAACGTGTTCGGTTCGGATACGACGAGAATCGTCGTCCCGAAACACGCCAGCGCTCCGATCGCTCCCGCGAGCACGTTCGCGGGAGCGGCGCATCGATCGTCACTTCTTCCCGGCGTCGTCGAGGGCCTGGTCGAAGCTGTCGGCGACGTCCTCCGGCTCGGAGGGTTCTTGCGAGCCGGGGTTCGTGGCCAGGAAACCCTGGGCGGCGGGGGGCTGGGGAGCCGGCTCCGGAGCCGGGGGTGCCGAGCGGCGCTTGCGGCGATTCAGGGCCCGCAGCACCACGCGCTCCATCTCGGCCACATAGGAGTGCAGCTCGGCGCCATCCGGTTGGGCGGCGGCGTGCTGCGCCCATTTGTACATCTGCAGCGCGTGCACGGATGCGATGGCGAGCTTGTTGAGGATGGTGAATTGCACATCGGCCACGAAGGACTCCAGTTGCAGCATCAGGGGGCCGATCTCCTCGCGGAGCGCCATGGCGTACTCTCCCTCGTACGCGTCGAACAGGTTGCGCTGCTTTGCTGCCGAGGAGTAGGTGGTCATGGTGATCGCCGGCCTGATCAGACCGTCGGCGAACTTCGCGCTGGCGGCGATACGCCTGATCTGGCGAGCGTCGTACGTCAGAAGGTCGGGCATGATCGTCAGAAAGACCGCGATTGCATCGCGGAAACGCTGGGCGATGACGTCGACATCCTTCGTGGCGGCTACGGCGGCGCTGTCAGCGGTGGGCGAAGTGGGCGGTTTGTCGTTCATCGTCATATCTTTCATCTTTCCGGGAGGCCTGTCCAACTGCGAACGGGCGTCCTCTCATGGATCGGGGACGTTCGAGCTTGAGAAAGATTCCATGGTGATTCCAATCTGATGGTCTCTCACGCTAGCGTGCTGAAATTGAATATTTCATGTAACCTATTGAACCAATTTGAGTTGCAGTAGAACCAGATTGATACTACGTAGGAACGATATGATACTCTGGATCATCAGATTGATTCTCTCGTGTATCGAAATAATTCTCACGATTATCGATTGGATCCTACCGAGAAGCGCAATGCTCCTACCGATGATCAAGCTCACTCTACCGAGGAACAAATGATTCTCCTGATCATGAAACTGATTCTTCGAAGAACCAGATGATTCTCATGATCACCAGATTGATTCTCCGAAGAACCAGATCATTCTCATGATCATCGGATTACTTCTATGGAAAAGCACATCGATTCTTTCGAGCATTGAATTCATCCTAACTATGATCAGGTTGATTCTAAAAAGTATCAGATCAATCCTCTGTAGAAAAGAAGCAGTGATCCGTGGATCATACGGATGGAGAGATGAAAGCCTAGCCTCCGGTGGCCCGCTTGCCGGCGGCCGTCGCTACCCTTCATCTGCGTTCATCTGCGTCATCTGCGGATCAAAGAACCTACGTCGCGTCTAGTCCACGGCCGCCTTCTGCGTCAGCCGCGGGCATTGCCCGCGCAGCCCCAAAATACACCGCCGGAGGCGGCTGGACGTAGGTCGGACTCTCCAGTCCGGCCGGAACGTCCGCGGCCGATCGTTCATGCGGCGGACGCTCCGCACGGATGATGCAATTCCACTGGCCGTGAGGGGCTCCGCCTGGAACCACCAGCAGCGCGAGCTCCGGTCGGACTGACAGTCCGACCTTCTGGAGATTGGACGTTCAATGTGCGTATTTGGAATGTTGCCGGATCCACTGGCGTAGCTGGCGCGAGAACGCCGGAGGCGTTCCGTAGATTAGCCGGTGGCAAGCGCCGCGAGGCGCGCCGTCACCGGTTACCGATCGGCACGCCGGAGGCGTTCCGTAGATTAGCCGGTGGCAAGCGCCGCGAGGCGCGCCGCCACCGGTTACCGATCCGCACAAGTGTCGTACCCCGGCAGGGGTACCGGAGGGGTTGACGCATGCCCTCGACGACATCGATCTCCTACGAGCGTGTTTTCTGGTGACGCGAGCGCGGTCCGCGACCCCTGCCGGGGTCGGTGATGGCCACGATCCCTAACCGGTGGCGCCGCGTCCTTCGGCGCTTGCCACCGGCTAATCTACGGAACGCCTCCGGCGTGCTTCGCGCTGGCTTGCCAGCGATCTGTAAGCGTCAAATTCCAAATACACACCCTTTAACGTCCAAACTCCACCGGTCGGACTGAGAGTCCGACCTACGTACGAGCCGCCGGGCGGGGACGCCCGCTCGCCTCGGTCTTGCGGCACGCAAAATGCGTAAGCAGATGTCATCATGATCAAAGCACTTGGAATCGCCCTTCTCCTCATGGCCTCCACCGCCGTTTATGCCCAGCAGGACACGCCGCCTGCGCCCGTACAGATACCGCCGAGCCCGTCGCTGCAGATCGTTCCCGACCACTTCGGACCGAGCCGCCTGGACGTCGAGATCGGCGCCATCCGGCTGAATTCCAGAAGCGGACGCTACACATTCGCCTACCTCCCCCTGCTCCCACCGCTGCAGGGAACGGGCTTCCGCCCCTCGCTCGAGATGCCGAATGCGTTTGCGCTCACCGGAACGTCGATCCCCCAGAAGCCGTGGGGCCGCCGTCACGTGCTCGCGGGGATTCGTTAATCTGGGGTTCATTCACAGAAATTTTGGTAGCCCTTTGCGGGGGAGGAGCGGCACAATGGGCAGGCAGATGATCCGCTCCGCCCTCCTCCTGGCCCTGCTCGCGCTGGCGATGCCGGTTTTCGCCGACGACGATCCGAAGCCTGACTATTCGGTGGACGCCCTCCTCCGCTTTTCCCGTGATTTCGTGCTCCATCCGCGGTCGACGATCGGCAATATCGACCTCGGCAACCTCGGCGCGATGAACATCTACAAGTACGGTGTTCACGGCGTCCTCAACTATCTTCCCTTCCTGGCGCCGCTCCCGGGGACGCGCTTGGTGGACGTGGCCTCGCTCCCGAGCGCGTTCGCGCTGACGAACACGCCCATCGCGCGTTCGATGCCGTACATGCCCGACGACGCGTCGCTCTCTCCCGGCGCCAAGCGGGAGTACGACCGCCTGTTGAAGCTGGAAAAGCAGGGCGATCTCAGCGGACAGTGATCGGTTCGTGCGTTGGAGTTTGGACGCTACGATGCCGCGATAGCGGCTCAAGAAGGTAGCCAGGGGTGCGAGCGCTTATTGCGAGCAACCCCTGGTCCACGTTGTTCTCGAAAGCGTGCCGCGTCAGCGGCACTGGATGGAGTCCCCGATTACTCCAGTGCCGCTGACGCGGCACCAACCACGACATCTCTTTACCAGGGGTGCTCGCAGAAAACGCTCGCACCCCTGGCTACCGTCTTGTTGCCGCTAACGCGGCACTAACCTGCATTTCTCACAGTCTGCTTGATCGCTTACCACTTATTTTCGTCGAGAGTCCTTCTCCCCCCGCGGTTTCTTGCGGGGGGAGAAGGTGCCGAAGGCGGATGAGGGGGGCGAATACGCCTTATGAGCGATTTACCGACGCAGGTGCGAGACCGCTTGAAAGCTCGAACGCATGTTGCCGCTCGGCACGCGCGCGCGAATGACGTACTCGTGAAACGCCCCCTCATCCGCCTGTCGGCACCTTCTCCCCCGCAAGAAACCGCGGGGGAGAAGGGCTCTCGACGGGGTACAGGGTGCCGACGATTCCAGTGAGAGTGTGGGAAACGCGGCACTAAGCAGCCGGAGGCGGCTCAAAGCACAGACAAGAGTGTCTGTGCCACATTTCAGTTCTTCCTGAGACCCCAGAAGTTCTCCGTCAGCCACGTCATGAGCCCGGCGGCGGGCACGGGGCGGCTGATGAAGTAGCCCTGGGCCAGGTCGCAACCCATCTCCTCGAGGCGCTGCATGGTGTAGAGGTCCTCGACACCCTCGGCGCAGACCTGCTTGCCGAGGTTGTGAGCCAGGTCGATCACCGTCCGGACGATGGCGGCGTCGGCGTCGCTCGTCATCATGCCGAGGACGAACGACTTGTCGATCTTGATCTCGTCGATCGGCAACTCGCGGAGGTGCGTGAGCGAAGAGTAGCCGGTGCCGAAATCGTCGACCGACAGCCGCACACCCATCGACTGCAGCATCGACATGATGGCCAGCGCGTGCGCGGGGTCGGCCATGATGCTGCTCTCCGTGATCTCGATCTTGAGGAATCGCGGATCGACGTTCCATTTGTCGAGCGCCGCCTGCACCTTGGACGGCAGCGTCTCCTCGAGCAGGCTCTTGGCGGAGACGTTGACGGCGATGTGCACGGGCGCGCCCGCGTCCTGCCACTCGCGGCACTGCCGCAGGGCGTGGTCGAGGATCCAGTCGGTCATGACCCTGATCAGGCCCGTCCGCTCCGCGATGGGGATGAAGCTCACCGGAAGCAGCAGCCCGCGCGTGGGATGGTTCCATCGCAGCAGCACCTCGGCGCGCGTCATCAGGCCGCTGCGCAGATGCCGCTTCGGCTGGTAGTACAGCTCGAACTCATCCCGCTCGATGGCGCTGCGCATCTCCACGATGAGGGAAAGCTGATCCGGGAGACGCGACTCGCGATCGTCGCGCTCGTGAAAGGTGAAGCCGCTGCTGGACTGCTTGGTGGCGTACATGGCCACGTCGGCGCGGCGCATCAGCGTTCGCGCGTCGTTGCCGTGCTGGGGAAAGAGGGCGATGCCGATGGAGGCTCCCACTTCCAGCACCTGTCCCTCGACGACGAAGGGCTTCTGGAGCGTGTTCAGGATGCGGCGCGCGGTCATGGCCACGGCGTTGGCGTCGAAGGCCGAGGTCAGCACGATGCGAACTCGTCTCCGCCGAGGCGGGCCACCGTGTCGTCGATGTGCAGTTGATTGCGGAGGCGGAAGGCGACCTGCTTGAGGAGAACGTCGCCGAAATGATGGCCGAAGGTGTCGTTGACGTCTTTGAAGCGATCGAGGTCCATGAGCAGGAGGGCGATGAGCCTCCCCTCCCCGCGCGCCGCCTCCAGCGCCTCGGCCAGCCGATCGAACAGCATCATGCGGTTCGGCAGATTGGTCAGCCCGTCGTGCATGGCCTGGTGCCGCAGCGCCAGGATCTCGTTCCGTCTGTCGGTGACGTCGCGGAGGAAGGCCACCCAGTGGGTCAACTCTCCGCCGTCTTCGACCGGCACGAGCTGGATCTCGAGCTCGAACTCGTGGCCGTCTCTTCGTTGCGCGGTGGCCTCGGCGGCGAAAGGCTGCCGCGCGAAGACGTGCTGCAGCATCGAGACGAAGATCTCGCGATGACGGTCGACGATCCCAAATGCCACCGGGGTCTCCCCGATGATCTCCTCACGCTCGCGGCCGAAGATGGCGCAGAAGCCGTCGTTGACGAAGGCGATGCGCGGCCCCAGCTCCTCGACCGCGGGCGTCATGATGGCGATCCCCTGCGCGGCCACGTGAACGGCGCTGCCGAGGAGACGCAATTGCTCGCTCTCGAATCGCTGCTCGGTCAGCTTCCGTTGCAGCAGCGTCGCGTCCTCGACGGGAGCCGTGGTCCATTCCGTGCGGAGGGAGGTGGTGAGGTCTTCGGACATAAGTAAGGGGTGGGATTCTACTCGGTGCGGGGCGTCAGGGGGTTTCGGGGGTCGGGAGTCGGGGGTCGGGGGTCGTAGCAAAACAAGATCTCCGACCCAGGACCCCCGACTCCCGACCCCGGAGCCCCGTGGCAGTCACGGAGATCTTCATAGCTACGACCCCCGACACCCGACACCCGACCCCCGCGTCACTCACTTCCTCGCAAACTCCACGCTCCCCGAATACTTCGCTGGATCGAGCAACACCTTCGCGTCCTTCTTGTCCTTCAGGTACGAGTCCCAGAACATCAGCGAGATGGAGCGGATGGAGGCGAAGGTGCCGCGGTCGCTGATCTGCGGCGTGCGGGGATCCTCCTGGTAGCCAGGATTCAGCACCTGTCCCGTGCGCGGATCGACCACCGGCGCCTGGGAGGGCTGCCGGAACTGCTCACCGAGTCCCGAGGCCACGCCGGTGAAGGTCATGTGCGTGGCCCCCTTGATGAGGACGAAGTACTTGTCGCCGGTTGGCGAGTCTTCGTACGCCGTCTTGCGCCAGTCCGGACCTTCGGTCTCGTTCGCGCCGAAATCGCGGGTGCCGGTCATGTACATGGCCGGCACGTGGACGTCATGCCACGAATCCGCGGTCAATCCGCGGTTCGCGGCCACTCCCTGCGGCGACATGGCCATCATCGCTTTCACGCGCGCGTCGCCGAGCGCCAGCGGCGGATCGCCGAATGTCTTCGCGCCGGCGGCCATCATGGAGGTGAATGCGCCGTACGAATGGCCGCCCACGCCGATGCGGGCATGGTCCAGCTTTCCCTGGAGCTCGGGATAGTCCTTCTCGAGACTGTCGAGTGAATCGAGGATGAGGGTGACGTCGCGAACGCGGTCGCGCCACTGCGGCTCGCGCTCCTTCTCCCAGATCATCTCGGCGGCGTTCGGGCGGGGCTTCGACTGCGCCTGCGCCTGGGTGTTGGACGGCTGGCGCTGGCGGCGGCGATTGTTCGCGGCCTGGTCGCTGCGCATGGCCAGGAGATCGGACATCGTGTCCCTCAGCGCGCCGGCGTCGGCGTGCGATGGGCGGATGCAGACGTAGCCGTAGCTCGTCCAATACGAGATCAGCGCTTCGTAGCCGTGATCCGATCCGCCATATCCATGGGAGAAGATGATGATGGGAAACGGTCCCCTGCCGCGCGTCGGGTATTCGATCGAGACCTCGATGTTCTTGTTGCGCGCGCCATCGTGCAGGATCGCGGACGGGATCACGCCAACCGGCGACGATCCCATGTCGAAGCCATAGGACGGCGAGTACGAGGCCGGCGCGGGCGCCGGAGGCACCTTCTGCTGCTGCGGAGCCGACGCGCATGCGGCCACTGCGATCAGACCAAGTGTGACCAGGAGTCGTTTCATGGAGCCTCCATACGAATGTGCATCAACGATTGAATGCAGAATCTCACAGCGGCATTCTCGCTGAGGGCCGGAAGGCGGCAATGGGGAAGATCGTTGCGAAAGTGTTGGCGGGTCGCGGGCGACGTTGCGAAGCCCTGACTGCCGCCGAGCCGGCGGCGGTCCAGCCGGCGGGCCGCTGGCGCTACGCTGATAGCCCGAACTGCCCGCAACCTGTCTGATAGTGCGGAGTGGTGCCGATAAGCAGGACCGATGTGGCACAGACACTCTTGTCTGTGCGGTGTCTCGCCCAACTCGAGAGACTGCAAGCGCTCACAGCAAGCGGCTTCGGCCTGAGCACAGACAAGAGTGTCTGTGCCACATCGGTCCCTGGCCTGCGGCGGCAGGCAGGGAGTCTCTCAATCAGGTCGTGTTCGTCCCCTACTGTGCCGGGACGAACGTTGGGTCGTTGGTCTGCATGTCGATCACCGAGGCGTAGGCGGTGACGCGGCCCTGGCCGCTGATCACCTTGACCGTCACGCGGGCGTTGTACATGTTGGTCAGGCCCATCGACTTCAAGAGTTGCGGGTACTGGACGTACTGGTTCGGCGCGAGGTCGATCTGGGTGGACGCGGCGACCTTCGAGTCGGAGGGGACGGCCGTCACTTCGATCGTGGCCGCGTTTCCGGTGACCTCGGCGAAGCCGACGTTGGTGCGGTAGCGGTCCGACTCTTCGATCTGCAGGATCTGCAGGGGGCGCGAGCCCAGGGCCGCCGCGTCGTTGGCGGTGACTGCCGGTACGAACTGGCCGTAGGTTCCGTTCGGCGTCTGGTTGTACGTTCGGGCAGTGGCGACGAGCGGCGTGGTGGCCGTGGTGGCGATGTGCAGCGCGCCTCCATCGTTGGAGATGCCGAAGAGCGATTGCAGGGCGCTGTCGAACGTCTGAACCTGGCCCGGCGCCAGCGAGATGTCCTTCGACTGCGGCGTGCCGCCACTCTGCGAGTAGTACGTGAGCGTCGCTTTCACGATGCTGGTCGACGGGTTGAAGACACGGACGTCGCTCTGCCAGTTGGCCACGCCGTTGTTCAGATCGGCCACGCCGGGGAGCACGTACATCGAGGCGGCGGCCTGATTCACTGCCACGGGCGGGACCAGCAGCGGGTCGTTGGTCTGGTTGTCGAGAACGGAGGCGTAGGCGGTCACTTTGCCTACGGGCGAGACGACTTTGACTTCGATGCGGCCGTCGCTGACCTGCAGGTTCTTCTGCGCCAGGATCGAGTTGAGCTGCAACTGCTGGCCGCCCTTCAAGTCCTGGGTGAACTCGGTGAGCTTCTGGCCGTTGTCGCCAAAGACGCTGATGAGGACGGAGGCAGGATCGCCGGAGCCTTCCACGATGCCGAGGTTGGTGCGGTAGGCCGGCGACTGGGCGATCTGTTGCAGGCTGAGGATCGTCGACTTCGAAGGATCGCTGCCACGGCCGACGAAGGCGGCGAACGGAATGGCCGGGATGTACTGTCCGAACGTGCCGTTCGCGGTGGTGTTGTAGGTGCGGCTGGCGGCGAAGGTGAGAATGTTGGCAAGCCCTGCCGGAACGGCGGTGGTGGACGACGGCGCCGTCGTGAGCGGCCGGACCTCGAGGGTCCCGGTGGCGCCATTCGAGCCAAACCACGACTCCAGCACGTCGTCGAGGGCGAGGGTTTGGCCGGGATCGATGTCGACGGTGGTCTGATTCCCTTGCGTGATGCCGCCGTCGCCGGTGGGCGTGAACGTGACCTGATACTTCATCGGCTGCGCCGAGGAGTTCGTTACGCGGACGTCGGACTGGAACTTCGAGTTGATGCCGTCCGCGTGCGCGACGGCGGGGATGATGAGCGCGTCGGGCGGCGGGGCGCTCTTCGCGGTCGGTGATACCGGCTGCACGAGGTTGACGGAGACGGTGGTCGTTGCCGGCGGTGTCGTGCCGAGACCGGTGACGTTGCCGTGCTGCGATCCAGTGGAGGATCCGAAGCTGATGGTGACCCCGCCGCTGCTGGTGCCGACTGGCAATCCGTTCGTCGTTGCCGTGACCGTCAGCGTCATCCCCTCGGGCGGTACCGTTCCGCTCGACGGCGAGACCGTCAGCCACGGCTGGTTTGTGGTGGCCGTGAAGGTCTCGCCGGCCGCCGCGGCAATCGTTCCTTTGTGCGCAGCGCTGCCAGCCGTGCCGCCGCCGATGTGGATCTCATAGTTCGTCGTCTGCGGGTTGTCGGCCGGAGTCGAGCCGTTGGCCGAGGCCGGGTTGGTGACACTCGACGGAAGCACCTGGACCGTGAGCGTGAGCGAGAAGAGGCTGCGCTCGCCCGTACACGTGCCGACGGAACGGACGCGGTAGTAGTAGGAGACCGGAGCGTCGCCGCTGTTCACGTGCTTGAACGGCCATTCGCTTCCGTCGGTGGTGATCGAGACGGGCGATGCGAAGGAGGAAGTGAGCGATTCCTGAATCTCGTATTGCGTCGTGTCTGCCGGACCGGTCGGTGTCCAGCGGATCACATACTCGACATTGGTCGAGGCGGTGCTCTCGGCGCGCGGCGAGGGAACGCCTGGCGTCGAACAGGGCGGGAGCGGCTGGGCGGCGGTGAAGGTGCTCGAGGTCGAGCGCAGGGACGGGCAGTTATCGAATAGCGCGTCGACGAACCACGTCACGCTGCCTTGCGGCGCGCTCTGATTGTCGAGATGGGTGCTCGACGTCGTACCGATGACGGCCGGCGGCGCGTCGCCGGAGGCGAGCCAGACCATGTATTGCGTTGCGCCCGGGACGTTGCTCCATTGGAGATCGAATGGAGTGAGGACCGCGGACGCGCCGTCGACGGGTGCGGTGAGCATGGGCCGGACGATCGCGCAGTCAGCCGGAGGCGCGTAGGTGAAGTGGGCATGCGCCGACTCGACCGGATCGCATCCGTTGAACTGCGCGCGGACGAACCATTCGATGCTGCCGGCGCCGATCGAGCGCTTGAGCGTCGTGGCGGTGGTGGTGCCGGCCAAGGACGGCGTCCCGTTGTTGAACGACAGCCACAGCTCGTAGCCGATGGCGTTCTGGGCGGGCGACCAGGCGAAATCGACGGTGCCGCTCGTCAGCGCCGCACCGTTCGAGGGCGTGAGCGACGTTGCCGCGGGGTTGTTGCAAGTGGCCGCGGCGGAAATCGTGAACGACTGTTGCGCCGAGGCGGCGGAGGCGCAACCGTTGAAGAGCGCTTCGACGTACCACGCCACCGTGCCGCTGGTGAAGGTCGTGTGCAGCGTCGTGGCCGAGGCGGTCGTGCCGAGCGGTGCGAAAGCGCCGCCGTTGATCGATGCCCAGAGACGGTATCCGTTCGCGCCGGCAACAGCGGACCAGTGGAAGTCGACCACCGACGAGGCCAGCGTGGCGTTGGGCGACGGCGTCAGAAGCGACGGTGCGGAGTGTCCCGCGCAGGGATCGATCGAGGCGATCGTGAACGTTGATGACGCGGATGACGTCGGATCGCAGCCCGGGAAGATCGCGTCGACGTGCCAGGCCACGCTGGTGCCGGTGAGCGGTACCGTGAGCGAGGTGGCGCCGTTCGTGGTGCCGACGTCCTGCGGTGCGCCGCCGTCGAGAGCGACCCAGAGGCGGTAGCCGACAGCCTGGGCCACCGGCGTCCAGGAGAACGTGACGGGCGAATTCACGACCGCGTTCGGCGACGGCGCGATGAGCTGCGCGGCCGGGTGCGTGCAATTCGCCGACGCGGCGACGGTCAGATCACGCGGCGAGGAGAACAGCGTCGGGCAGTCGTTCGTAAAGTGGGCGGCCACGTACCAGGTCGACGTGCCGCTCGGCAGATTGATGGCGGCCGAGGTCGAGGTCGTCGTCGTCGCGATCACGGGGGCGCTGCCGGAGCTGGCGATCCAGAGGTCGTACGACGTCGCGTTGGCCGCGGCCGACCAGGTGAAGTTGACGGGATTGGCCAGGTTCGCGGCGCCGGCTGCCGGCGTGATTGCCGAGGGCGCGGCGTTGTTGCAGGACGGCAGCGCGTTGATCGGGATCGTGATTCCGGCGTTGTTGTTGTTTCCGTTCGGATCGCTGTTGGCGGCCGCGGTCGAGGCGTTGTCACCGGCGCTGCCGTTGTCGGCGGCGGTTGCCGTGATAGTCACCGGCGCGGCCGGCCCGACGGGGAGCGACGCGAGCGAGCAGACGATCGTCAGACCGGTCGTCGAGCACGACCAGCCGCTGCCCGAGGCGCTCGGCGCGGTGACTCCGAAGAGGTTGTTGGCCAGGCGGACGTTCTGCGCCGTGTTCGGACCGTTGTTGGCGACGTTCAGGGTGAGCGTGACCGTGCCGCCGGCGCTGACGGGATTCGGGGCGCCGGTCATCGTCAGAACCAGATCCGCGGAATCGAGGATGGCGATGTTGGCGCTGGCGGAGGCGACGCACAAGCCGCTGGTCACGGTGACGTTGATGATGACGCTGCCGCCGCTGCCAGCGGTCCAGGCGATCGACGATGTGCCGTTGCCGCTGGTGATGGTGCCGCCGGTGATCGTCCAGGCATAGGTCGATCCGCCCGGTCCGGCTGCTACCGATGCAATGTTACCGACGGAGCCGCCGGAAACGGATGAGGGGGCGATGATTGCGGTGCTCGTGGAGCTGACGGTGACGGTGACTGCCGGTGATGTACCGCTGCATCCACCGCCGTTTGTGACCGCGACGCTGTAGGAACCGGAGACTGTGGCACCGAACGATGAGCTCGTGGCGCCGTTGATCGGCGACCCGTTGAGCAGCCATTGATAAGAGGTGGCGGCGCTGGAGGTGAGCGTGACGCTGCCGCCGCTGCAGAATGTGGTCGGGCCGGAGGGGGTGATCACCGGCGAGGGTGCTGTCGTCTGCGTGACCGTGGTCGCGGCCGAGGTGCCGCTGCATCCTGCCCCGGTGGTGACAGTGACGCTGTAGTTGCCGATGGCCGTGGCCGCGTACGACTGCGCGTTGGCGCCGCCGATGGGTACGCCGCCGAGGCGCCACTGGTACGACGCCCCCGAGGAGGAGGTCAGGGTAACGCTGCCGCCGGCGCAGAACGAAGCCGGGCCGGAGGTTGTGATCGTCGGTGTGAACGCGCCGATCGTGATGCTGGCGCTTCCATTCGCGGGGCAGCCGTTCAGCGTGGCTACGACGCTGAGTGACACCGGAGAGGCCGTACCGACGGTGAAGGTGATGGATGACGTTCCCTGTCCGGTCTGCAGCGTGCCGTTGCCGACCGTCCACGTGTAGGTCGCGCCCGCGACACCGCCTCCGACAATGCTCGCCACCACGGTGCTGTTCGCGCAGGCGGAAGCGGGGGCGTTGATCGCGGCCGGAGGCGGCGTGTTGGCGGTAACGGTTGTCGGTGCCGAGGTGCCCGTGCAGCCGCCCGAGTCGGTGACGGTGACGCTGTAGCTGCCGCCCGCGGTGGCGTTGTAGCTCGATGCGGTCGCGCCGCCGATCGGTGTCCCGTTGAGGAGCCAGTGATATGTGGAGAAGCTTCCGCTTCCGCCGCTCGGATTGGCGGTGAGCGTGACGTTGCCGCCGGTGCAGAACGCCGTCGGGCCGGAGATGGTCACGCTGACCGCGCTGTTGACGGTCACCGTCGTCGTCGCCGAGGTGCCGCTGCATCCGGTGCCCGTCGTCACGGAGACGCTGTAGTTGCCGGTGGTCGTGGCCACGTACGACTGGGCGTTCGCGCCGGCGATCGGCGAGCCGCTGAGGATCCACTGGTACGACGCTCCCGCGGATGAGGTCAGCGTGACGCTTCCGCCGGCGCAGAAGGAGGTTGGGCCGGAGGGGGTAATGGTCGGAGTGAACGGGGCGACGGTGATGCTCGCGCTTCCGTTGGCTGGGCAACCGTTGAGGGAGGCTATGACGCTGAGGGATACCGGCGTCGCAGTGCCAACGGTGAAGGTGATCGATGAAGTTCCCTGCCCTGTCTGCAGAACGCCGTTGCCGACCGACCAGGTATAGGTCGCGCCGGCAACCGCGCCGCCGACGATGCTCGCGGCGACCGTGCTGTTCGCGCAGGCCGAAGCCGGTGCGTTGATGGCGGCCGGGGGCGACGCGTTGACGGTGACCGTTGTCGGTGTGGAGGTGCCTGTGCAGCCGATCGAGTCGGTTGCCGTGACGTTATAGCTGCCGCCCGCGGTGGCGTTGTACGTCGATGCGGTTGCGCCGCCGATCGGTGAGCCGCCGAGCAGCCACTGGTACGAGGAGAAGATTCCGCTGCCGCCGCTCGGATTGGCGGTGAGCGTGGTGTTGCCGCCGGTGCAGAACGCTGTCGCGCCGGAGATGGTCACATTGACCACGCTGTCGACCGTGACGGACGCCGGCGAGGATGTGGCCGAGCAGCCGAGGACGTTGGTCACTGTCACGGTGTAGTTGCCGGCCGCTGTAACGGTGAGCTGTTGCGCGGTGGCGCCAGCGATCGGCGTGGCGGAGTTGCTCCACTGGTACGACGCGCCGGCGGAGGCTGTGAGGGTGACGCTGCCGCCGGTGCAGAACGTGGTCGGACCGCTTGGTGTGATCGTCGCAGCAGGCGCTGTGCAGACGGTAAAGTTGCTGGCGCTGCTGGCTGAGCCTCCGCCGGCGGTAACCGTGATGAGACCGGTCGTCGCGGCCGCCGGAACCGTTGCGGTGATCTGCGACGTGCTGTTGACGGTGAAGGTCGCCGAGGTGCCGTTGAACGTTACGGAGCTGACGCCGCTGAAGCCCGTGCCGGTGATCACGACGCTTGTGCCGATGCTTCCGGATGCCGGTGTGAAACCGGTGACGGACGGCGCGGACGGCGCCGTGTAGCACTTGCCAAAGGTTCCCGCGCCGTAAATGGCCTGGACTTCGGTTTGTGTCAGAGCACGGCTGTACAGAGTCAGTTCATCGACGAGACCCGGGAAGAAGAAGGTAGGAGTCGAGCTCTCGATCTCCGCGCCGATGATGAGCGGATTCGTGTCGAATCCGATGGCCGTGGAATTGGTTCCGCTGCCGACGGTCGCGCCGTTGACGTAGAGCACCTGCGCCTGGCCGGCGCTGTCGTAGGTGTAAGCGACGTGGTACCAGGTGTTGGTTGCAGGCGCCCAGGTATAGTCGACGCTCGGGCCGTTGCCGGCCGTATTGCCGATTGCGGCGTGCAACGCGCCGCCTTGATACCAGATCACGTAGGAGTCGTTCGTACCGCTCCCCACGGTCTTGCTGACGATCGTGGCCGTCGAGGGGATCGTGTTGAATTTCACCCATCCCTCGATGGTCAGGCTGGACGGACGGAGGGTGCCGTTGTCGGGCACGGAGACGTAGGCGGTCGTGCCGTTGAAGCTGAAGGCCTGACCGACGTTTCCGGTGGTGTACGTCGCGCTGCCATTTGCCGTGCCGGTGTTCGGTCCCACGGAGTCGACCGCATTCGACTCGGCGCGATACCAGGCCACGGCGCCGCTGGGAACGGCCGTACACGCCGTCGGAGTGACGGTGGTCGTCCCGCTGCCGGTATTGTCGGCGGTGTTGGGATCGGGCTGCGTACCGGCGACGCTGGCGGAAAGCGTCAGCGTGCCGGGTATGGTTGGCGTGACGACGATGGTGACGGGGTAGAGAGTGGTTGCCGGAATGGATGTCCAACTGCAGGTCACTGTACTTCCGGAATGCGAACAGGTCCCGCCGTTGGACGCCGAGGATGAAACGTAGGTGGAGTTGGACGGGAGCGTATTCGTCAGGACGACGTTCGTTCCCTGAGACGTACTTTGATTGTAGGCATATCCGGTGAACGTGACGTTGCCGGCGCCGAATGTGATCGGGTTGGGTGAGCCGCTGATGCTGTAGACCGCCAGATCGATCTGCGAGTTGACCGTGACCGACTTGTTGGCGTTGTTGTTGGGAGGATTCGAATCGGATTCGGTGCCGGCTACGTTCGACACAATTGTCAGCGGACCGCCGGCCGTGGGGGTGACAACGATGGTCGCGGAGTAGAGGCTCGTTGCCGGAATCGAGGTCCAGTTGCAGGTGACCGTGCCGGCTGACTGCGAGCAACTTCCGCTGTTCGTGGCCGTGGCGGACACGAATGTGGAATTTGAAGGCAGGGTATTCGTCAGGGTGGTGCCCGTTCCTTGTGAGTTGCTGGCGTTGTAGATCAAGACGGTGTAGGTGACGTTGCCGGTGTTGAGGGTTATGGGATCGGGCGTGCCACTGATCGAGTAGAGCTGGAGATCGATCTGCGAGTTGACGGTGACCGACTTGCTCATGCTGTTGTCGGCCGTGTTCGGATCGCTCTCAGTTCCCGCTACGCTGGACGACAACGTCATCGATCCACCGGACGTAGGCGTGACGACGATCGTCGCCGTGTAGAAGCCAGCCGACGGGATCGATGTCCAGTTACAGGTGACCGTGCCGCCCGAGTGGGTGCAGGTTCCGCTGTTCGTAGCCGAGGCAGAGACGAATGTGGAGTTCGCGGGCAATGTATTCGTCAGGACGGTGCTCGTTCCCTGCGACGTGCTGGGGTTGTAGATCGAGACGGTGTAGGTGACGTTGCCCGTATTGAGAGTGATCGGATCGGGTGTGGCGGTCAAGCTGTAGAGGCGGAGATCGATCTGCGAATTGACCGTGACCGACTTGCTGGCGCTGTTGTTGGCTGTATTGGAATCGGATTCTGTGCCGGACACGCTGGAGGTGAGCGTCAGCGCGCCTCCCGACGTTGGGGTGACGACGATGGTGGCGGAGTAGAATCCGGTCGACGGGATCGAGGTCCAGTTGCAGGTGACGGTAGGGCCCGATTGGTTGCAAGTGCCGCTGTTCGTGGCCGTGGCGGAGACGAATGTGGAATTCGCAGGGAGTGTGTTCGTCAGGACGGTGTTCGTTCCCGGTGAGGTGCTGGGGTTATAGACCGAGACGGTGTAGGTGACGTTGCCGGTGTTCAGGGTGATGGGATCGGGCGTGGCGCTGATCGAGTAGAGCTGAAGGTCGATCTGCGAGTTGACGGTGACCGACTTGCTCATGCTGTTGTCGGCCGTGTTCGGATCGCTCTCCGTGCCCGCTACGCTGGACGACAACGTCAACGATCCACCGGACGTAGGCGTGACGACGATGGTGGCCGAGTAGAAGCCGGACGCCGGGATCGAGGTCCAATTACAGGTGACGGTGCCCGAGTGGGTGCAGGTTCCGCTGTTCGTAGCCGAAGCAGAGACGAACGTGGAATTCGCAGGCAGTGTGTTCGTCAGGACGGTGTTCGTTCCCTGCGACGTGCTGGGGTTGTAGATCGAAACGGTGTAGGTGACGTTGCCATTGTTGAGGGTGATCGGGTCAGGCGTACCGCTCATGCTGTAGACGCGGAGATCGATCTGCGAATTTACCGTGAGCGACTTGCTCGCGGAGTTGTTGGCGATGTTGGGATCGGCCTCTGTGCCGGACACGCTCGAGGTCAGCGTGAGCGCTCCGCCCGAGGTGGGGGTGACGACGATGGTCACCGTGTAGATGGTCGATGCCGGGATCGAGGTCCAGGTGCAGTTGACGGTGCCCGAGTGGGTGCAGATTCCGCTCCCCGTGGCCGAGGCAGAGACGAATGTGGAATTGGCGGGGAGTGTGTTGGTCAGAACGGTGTTCGTCCCCTGCGACAGGCTGGGGTTATAGACTTGGACCGTATAGGTGACATTGCCCGTGTTGAGCGTGATCGGATCGGGCGTACCGCTGAGCGAATATACCTGGAGATCGATCTTCGAGTTGACCGTGACGGTCTTGTTTCCGCTGTTGTTGGCGGTAATCGGGTCGGTCTCCGCCCCCGAAACGCTGGCCGTGAGCGACAAGGAGCCGCCAGCCGTGGGCGTGACGACGATCGTGGCAGTGAAGACGGTGAAGGCTCCGATCGAGGACCAGTTGCAGGTGACCGTTCCTCCTGATTGGCTGCAGCTTCCGCCCCCCGTCGCAGAGGAGGAAACATATGTTGAATTCGTGGGGAGCGTCGCGGTCAGCACCGTGCCGGTACCTGCTGTGCCGCTGGAGTTATAGACTTGGACGGTATAGGTGACGTTGCCGGTATTGAGGGTGATCGGATCGGGCGTGGCGCTGATCCCGTTGAGAATCAGGTCGACGCCGGCCCCTGTGCTGCCCACGGTCACCGCTTTGCTGGCGCTGTTGTTTGTGGCGTTGGAATCGGTCTGCGCGCCGGCAATGCTTGCTGCGAGCGTGATGACGCCGTTTGCCGTCGGAGTCACTGTGATGAAGGCGTAATAGGTCGATCCTGCCGGGAGCGAAGCCCAATTACAGGTGACCGTCCCGGACGATTGGTTGCATGTTCCGCTGCCCACGGGCGTTGTCGCCGAGACAAAGGTCGTGCCCGCGGGCAATGTGCTCGTCAATACGACGTTCGTCGCCTGAGATCCGCTGTTGTTGAACATATAGACGGTGTACAAAACGTTGCCCGTGCCGAGTGTGATCGGGTCAGGCGATCCCGTAATGTTCGAAATGCTCAAGTCGATGTCGGAATTGACTGTGCTCGCCTTCGTGCTCGTGTTGTTTGTCGTGTCGGGATCGGATTGCGCCGCCGAGACGGTTGATGTAAGGCTCAGCGAGCCCGCCGCCGTGGGCGTTACGGTGATGTAGGCGTAGAAAGCCGATCCTGCTCCGATCGTGGCCCAGTTACAGGTGACGGTGCCGGCCGACTGCGAGCAGGTGCCGCTGCCGACGGGCGTTGTCGCCGATACGAACGTGGAGTTTGTCGGGAGTGTGCTTGTGAGCACCACATTGGTTGCCTGCGACGTGCTGTTGTTCGTGTACTCCACGAAAAACTGCACGTCGCCGGTGCCGACCGTCATCGGATCGGGAGAGACGGTCATGCTGGAGATGCCGAGGTCGATCTGGGAGTTGACCGTGACCGCTTTGCTTCCGGTGTTGTTCGAGGTGTCCGAATCGCTCTGCGTTGCGGAGACGGTCGACGACAGCGTCAACACGCCGCCAGCGGTTGGCGTCACTGTGATGTACGCGTAGTAAGTCGATCCTGGCCCTATCGTGGCCCAGTTACAGGTGACCGTGCCGGCGGACTGCGAGCAGGTGCCACTCCCCACCGGACTCGTCGCTGAAACGAAGGTGGAGTTGACCGGTATGGTGCTCGTCAGCACTGCGTTCGTTGCCTGCGACGTGCTGTTGTTCGTGTACTGCACCAGGAACTGGACATCGCCGGTGCCGAGCGTCATCGGATCGGGAGAGACCGTCATGCTGGAGATGCCGAGGTCGATCTGGGCGTTGACGATGCTCGCTTTGGTGCCGGTGTTGTTCGAGGTGTTCGGATCCGACTGCGCCGCGGAGACCGTCGAGGTAAGACTCAACGAGCCTCCCGCGGTGGGAGTCACGGTGATGTAAGCGTAGTAGGTTGATCCGGGCCCGATGGTTGCCCAGTTGCAGGTGGCCGTACCGCCGGAATGCGAACACGTGCCGCTGCCGACCGGCGTGGTTGCCGATACGAACGTGGAGTTTGTCGGGAGGGTGCTCGTGAGAACCACACTCGTCGCCTGGGACGTGCTGTTGTTCGTGTACTGCACGAGAAACTGGACGTCGCCCGTGCCGAGCGTCATCGGATCGGGCGACACCGTCATGCTGGAGATCCCCAGGTCGATCTGGGAGTTGACGGTGACCGATTTGCTTCCGCTGTTGTTCGAGGTGTCCGAATCGCTCTGCGTTGCCGCTACGCTCGACGAGAGCGTCAATACGCCGCCGGCCGTTGGCGTAACCGTGATGTATGCGTAATACGTCCCCCCGGCGGGTATCGAGGCCCAGTTACAGGTGACTGTGCTGGCGGACTGCGAGCAGCTTCCGCTGCCAACCGGAGTGGTTGCCGAAACGAACGTGGAGTTGACCGGTATCGTGCTGGTCAGCACTGCATTCGTTGCCTGCGACGTGCTGTAGTTCGTGAACTGCACGAGGAACTGGACGTCGCCGGTGCCGAGCGTGATCGGGTCGGGCGAGACGGTCATGCTGGAGATGCCGAGATCGATCTGCGAGTCGACGATGACCGCTTTGCTGGCGCTGTTGTTGATCGTGTTCGGATCGCTCTCGGTTCCAGTGACGCTCGACGAGAGTGTCAGCGCGCCGCCGGCGGTGGGGGTGACGACGATGGTCGCGAAGTAGACGCTGCCCGCCGGAATCGAGGCCCAGGAGCACGTCACCGTGCCGCCGGACTGCGAGCACGAGCCTGAATTCGTTGCGCTGGAAGAGACGTACGTCGAGCTGGCCGGCAGCGCGTTCGTCAGGACGACGTTTGTTCCCGTCGAGGAGCTGGAGTTGTAGATTCCGACGGAGTAGGTGACGTTTCCTGTGCCGAGGGTGATCGGATCAGGCGAGCCGGTGATGCTGTAGATGCTCAGATCTACGCTCGTGGCGAATGCGGCGCCCGGCAATGCCGCGATGAGCGCGGTAGCAACGACGACGGCGCGGAGCAACGACTTGGACATGACCTCTCCCCGATACATTGGATCAATCGCAGACCGAGGCCGGCCTGCGCTGCTTGCCATCCTGGGTTGTGGACCTGATGCGCGTCCGCGCACGGCTTGCCGCGACGGGACGCTTCTTTTCGCTGATGTGAACAACCGATTCTACAGCGCTACCTCAAATAACGTCTACCTTCGCATGCAAACGATGCATGAAAGGTAGGTCGGCGACTGCACGCCGGTGGTGATTTCACTCACATTTCCTACGTTGGAGGAAGACAGATGGATGGGCCGGTTCCGACGGCGGCATCGAACCCTCCTTTCCGATCATCCGGACTTGCTCGATCTGACGGATAGTGCCTGAACGGGACAATCCGTTTCACGGCCGGCGTCGTAGACTGCGCACAGACCTCTCCATGGAATCCCGTTTTCTGATGTTCGTGATCGCCTCTGGCGCGTTCATGACGATCCTCCTCCTGCTCGACCACGACGGTCTGCCGCAGCAACTGGCCCTCGGCATCGCCACGGCGCTATTCCTCTGGTACTTCGCGCGATCGTCGGAAGTGCACGTCCGTCAGATCCTCTGCTGCATCGTCGTGGCCACGATCGGAGAGGTGGTTCTTTCGATCGGCTGGGGGCTTTACTCGTATCGTCACGCCGTCATCCCCTTCTACGTGCCGCCGGGTCACGGCCTTTTCTACACGCTGGCCGCGGAGACCGCCCGCCAGCAGGCGGTGCGGTTGCGCGCAGCCGCCATCACGCGCTGGACGCTGATCACCGGGAGCGGGATCGCCCTGTTGAGCCTCGCCTTTCGGCACGACGTATGGGGATTCATCTGGTGGCTGGGTGCGGTGGCGTTGATCTGTGTGTCGAAGAACCGGCTCCTGCTCTCCGCCTGCTTCGCCTACACGATCATTCTGGAGTGGATGGGGACGGCCCTCGGCAATTGGAGTTGGGCGGCCGAGGTGCCCTTTCTGAAGTTGCACTCCGCGAATCCGCCGGCCGGGGTCGGGATTCTCTACATCCTGCTCGATCTGATCGTGGTGGCGATTACGAGCAGGATGCTGTCGGGTGAGAGGGACTTCGGAGCCGGAGAAGCGGTGGCCGCATCGTAATCGCCTAAACGATTCCTAAACGAGGGAACTGTTGCGCGCCGTTCGCAACGGCGATAAGGTCCGCGCCATGAAACGTGCGCTCTTCGCCCTCCTCTCGCTCGCCGTCGCCGTCAGTGCCTTCGCCGCCTGGCATGTCGTCCGCCACATCCCCATCGGCGGGGGCGGAGGTTGGGACTACATGGCCATCGATTCCGCGGCCCGGCGCGCCTATGTGTCGCACGGAGACCGCGTGGAAGTCGTCGACGTCGATTCGGGCAAGGTGGTCGGCCTCATCCCCGACACGCCCGGCGTTCACGGCATCGCCATCGACCACGAGGGAGGCCGCGGCTTCATTTCCGACGGGCGCGTGAGCATGATGACGATCTTCAACCTGAAGACGCTGGACCGGATCACGGACGTCAAGTCGACCGGCGACAACCCCGACGCCATCCTGTTCGATCCGTCCTCGAGGCACGTATTCACGTTCAACGGCCGCGGCAAGAACGCCACGGTGTACAACACCCACGGCAAGGTCCTGACCACGATCGACCTCGGCGGGAAGCCGGAGTTTCCTGCCAGCGACGGCGCCGGGCATGTCTTCGTGAATATCGAGGACACCAATGAGCTGGCCATGATCAACGCGAAGACGAATACCGTGGCCAAGCGCTGGAAGCTGGCGCCATGCGAGTCGCCGAGCGGCCTGGCCATCGACCGCAAGCACCGTCGTCTGTTCGCCGTTTGCGAGAACGAGATCATGGCGGTCGTGGATGCGACGAACGGCAAGGTCGTGACGACGGTACCGACGGGCAAGGGAACCGATGCCGCGGCCTTTGACGAGGCCAGGCAGCTCGCCTTCGCCTCGAACGGCCGGAGCGCCACGCTGACAATCGTTCACGAATCGTCGCCGGACAAGTACGACGTGGTCGACAACGCCGCCACGCAACTGAGCGCGCGCACGATGGCACTCGATACGAAGACGCACCATGTCTTCCTTCCGGCCGCGAAGTTCGGCGATGCCCCCGCCCCGACGGAGAAGAACCCCCGCCCCCGTCCGCCGGTCGTGCCGGGGTCATTCGAGCTGATCGAGGTCGCACCGTAGAGACGCGCCGGAGCGCTGCCGTCCCGGCGGCTGGCTCGGCGGCGTCCTCGCCCGCCGACCCGGCAAGACTCCAAACATTTGCTGGTAACCCAGCGGCGAGACACAGACGATTGTGCCGCGTTAGCGGCAACAAGACGGTAGCCAGGAGTGCGAGCGTTTTTTGCGAGCACCCCTGGTAAAGAGATGTTGTAGTTGGTGCCGCGTCAGCGGCACTGGAGTAATCGTGGACGCCATCCAGTGCCGCTGACGCGGCACGCTTTCGAGAAACAACGCAGACCAGGGGTTGCTCGCAAAAAGCGCTCGCACCCCTGGCTACCTTCTTGAGCCGCTATCGCGGCGTCGTTACGTCCAATCTCCAGCCGGCGAGGACGCCAGCGCTCCGATTCCGCGTCCTGATCTACGATACGCGGCGATGAAACAGATCGCCGCCGTCCTTCTTCTCGTCGCCGCCACCGCTTCCGCGCAGCAGACGCTGATGCGGACGCAGAAGCCTCCGCTGCACGGCTCGCACTGGATGGCCGTGACCGGCAAGCCGCTCGCGGCCACGGCCGGCTCGATGATCTTCCAGAAGGGCGGTAACGCCGTCGATGCCGCGGCGGCGATGATCGCCGCGACCTGCACGATGTGGGACACGCTGTCCTGGGGCGGCGAGACGCAGGCGCTCATCTACGATCCGCAGACGAAGAAGGTGATCGGCATCAACGCTCTCGGCGTGGCGCCGACGGGAGCCACGCCGGAGTTCTACAAGAGCAAGGGATTTTCCCATCCGCCGGATGAGGGCGTCCTGGCGGCCGTCACTCCCGGAACCCCGGGCGGCATCATGACGATGGTGGCCGAGTACGGCCGGCTGTCGTTGAAAGACGTCCTGGGTCCTGCCATCGAGATGGCGGACGGCTACGCGCTCGAAGCGCAGTCGGCGAACACGATCGACCATAACAAGGACAAGCTGAAGAACTGGCCGTATTCAAAACAGGTCTTCCTCATCCACGACAACCCCAAACATCCAGGCCCCGTCGCCGGCGAGATCTTCCGGCAGCCGGACCTGGCCGCGACGCTGCGGAAGCTCGTCGATGCCGAGCAGGAGGCTCTGAAGAAAGGGAAGTCGCGCAAAGAGGCCATCTACGCGGCGTACGACCGTTTCTACAAAGGCGACATCGCCAAGGAGATCGTCCGCGGCGTGCGCGAACAGGGCGGATTGTTCACCGAGGAGGACCTGGCCGGCTGGAAGGTCCACATCGAGGAGCCGGTCTCGACCAGCTACAAAGGCATCGACGTCTACAAGCTGAATGTCTGGACGCAGGGCCCAGCCATGCTGCAGGCACTCAACATCCTCGAGAACTTCGACCTGAAGGGGATGGGCTTCAATTCGCCGCGCTATATCAACACGCTCTATCAGTCGATGAGCCTGGCCTGGGCCGATCGCGACTTTTACTACGGTGACATCTACGTTCAGCCGGAGAAGCCGGTGAAGGGGCTGCTGTCGAAAGAGTACGCGAAGGAGCGCGCGAAGCTGATCAACGCCGAGCACAACGATCCGAAGAGCAGGCCGGGCGATCCGTGGCCGTACCAGGGCGGTACGAATCCGTATCCCGAATTTCTGAAGAACTGGGATGCGGCGAAGCCGCCTGTGCCGAAGCCGGCCGGTACGCCGGAATCAGGCGCGCTTCGCCAGAACGAGTTCCTCCGTCCAACCCCTTCCCTGCCGGACGATTACCTCTTCGCGTTCTACGCCGGCACGACCTCGGTGGAGGCAGCGGACGCGGAGGGGTGGGCGGTATCGGTCACGCCGAGCGGCGGCTGGCTGCCGGCCGTCATCGCCGGGAACAGCGGCGTCGGTCTCAGCGAGCGGATGCAGAGCTTCGTCCTCGATCCGGCCGAGGGGCCATACAACGTCGTCGCGCCGGGGAAGCATCCGCGTGTGACGCTCACGCCGACCCTGGCGCTGAAGGACGCTGCGCCATGGCTGGTTTTCTCTGTTCAGGGCGGCGACAGCCAGGACCAGAACCTCCTGCAGTTCTTCCTCGACGTCGTCGAGTTCGGGATGACCGTGCAAGAGGCCACCGAGGCGCCGAACGTGAACAGCTTCCAGATGCACAGCTCATTCGGCGCGCACGAGATCAAGCCTGGCAACATCCTCCTGAACTCCGCCGAGCCGCCGTGGGTGCGCGGCGAACTGCGGCGGATGGGCTACACGATGACGTTCGAGGACCGGACGTCCGGCCCGATCAACGCCATCCTGATCGATCGCGCCCATGGAACGTTCTGGGGCGGATCGAGCAATCATGGTGAGGACTATGGGATCGGATGGTAGGTTCTGCGGGGGTCGGGAGTCGGGGGTCGGGGGTCGGAGCGGATACTCGGATACTGCTCGCGGTTTTTCGTCAACAGTATCCGAGAACCCGCTCCGACCCCCGACTCCCGACACCCGACACCCGACACCCGAAAGCCCCCCACCCCCCACCCCCCGTTTTCCCAACGTTTCCTTGCCATTCGCTCGCGGCTTTTGCAGAATCGCGGGCCGGAGGAACACGCCGCATGTCGAACGTCTCTCGCTCCATCATCGTTGCGATCACCCTCTCGTTGTTTCTCGCTGCCTGCGCGGCCGTGCAGCAACAGAAAGCGCAGGCCTCGCGCGCCGATACGGGGGAGTTCCACAACCTGCAGCTCTTCCCTCAGAACATCACGCACGATGAGCTGATCGCGAACATGCGCGGCTTCGCGCGCGCCCTCGGCACACGTTGCGATCATTGCCACGTCTCCAATCCGCCCGGATCAAAGGAGCAGTTCGATTTCGCCTCGGACGCGAAGCCGGAGAAGAATATGGCCCGCACCATGATGAAGATGGCGCACGCCGCCAACGCCGGCTACCTCGCCAAGCTGGACCCACACGGACAGATGGTCACGTGCAACACCTGCCATCGCGGCCACACCGTCCCGGATGCGAACGCGCCCGCGGAGACAGGAGCGGCGGAACACTGATTCCGCGATTTATCCGCAGATGGCGCTGATGAGCGCAGATACGAGAGTGACGATCATCTTTCATCTGCGTCCATCTGCGTCATCTGCGGATTGGCTTCTAACTTTCGTCATCCGCGGATTGGAACCACCGTCGGCTGGTGCAGCCAGCTCCCGGCCTCCCCGATAATCAAGCGGACGGGAAACCAGCCATGGCTCGCCTTTACCAGGCCGAGGTGATGCGCGTCCCGAGGGACGTCGAAGGCCAGCCGGCTCTCGAAGGACTCCCCTGGAGCGACGGTCGACGTCAGCGGCTCGCCGGCCAGGCCTGCCTGCGTTAACGCCTGTTGGCCGGAGGGAGAAGGCTCGAAACGGCGTTTGAGATCATCGAGGAGGTACACATCGATGTCGTTTTCCCGCTGCGTAACTCTTTTGGCGCGGCTGCTCACGCGAAGCGTCACAACGTAGAACGTCCCATTGGCACGGGTCGCGCCGATCGTGTCGAGTGGCGCGGCCTGTTCGACCGTGATGCACCAGTCGTCGAAGCATTGCGGCACGCCGACGCTCACCTCTCTCCGCGGTTCCGCCAGCGAGAACCCCACCAACACGAGCACGTAGGCGGCGGCGAACATCATCAGGCCAAGGAGCGTCTTCCCCGCCGCCCGAAAACTCCCGCGGAAGCAGAGATAGAGGATGCTGCCGACGGTGATGATCGCGGCGCCGAAGCAGGCAAGGAAGAGCAGGTCGAAGAGAGACATGGCGCGAACCATATTACGAGTACTTGCATCTGACAAGTACTTGTGGTTATCGGTTGTCGGTTGTTGGTTCGGGTTGCGACAAGCCCACTCTGACAACCGAGAACCGACAACAGAGAACCGACCCCCGACCCCCGACTCCGGTAGAATGCTTCCTCCCAACCATGCCCCGACGCGAAGAGCGAGACGACTCGACCGATCTCCTGAATCAGTATCTGCACGAGATCGCGCAGGTGCCGCGGCTCACCCTCGAGCGGGAGCGCGAGCTCGGAAAGCGGATTCAGGAAAACGACAAGACCGCGCTCGAGGAGCTGGTCAAGGCCAACCTTCGCTTCGTCGTCTCGTGTGCGAAGAAGTACCGCAACGCACACGTCCTCCTTCTTGACCTTATCAACGAGGGCAACATCGGCCTGATCCACGCCGCCAAAAAGTTCGACCCCGACAAGAACGTCAAGTTCATCACCTACGCCGTCTGGTGGATCCGGCAGTCGATCATGCACGCTCTGTCTGAGCAGGGAGGAGCGTTCCGCCTTCCGCCCAAGCGCGCCAATCTGATGTACCGACTGGAGAAGGCCATCGGCGCGGCGATGACCGATGGGAAGCAGATCCCGACGGCGGACGAGCTGGCCGCGGAGCTGGGCATCTCCGTGAAGGAAGTGCAGACGCTGCTGCGGGTGAACAGTGACAACTTTTCTCTCAACGCGGAACTGGACGACGACACGCACACGGAGCTGGCCGAGGTCATCGAGCAGACCTCGGTTCTTTCCGCCGAGGATGTCATGCAGGTGCAGGGGCGGCGCGATGAACTGCTGGCGCACATGTCCGAGCTTTCGCCAAAGGAGCGGCTCGTTCTCAGCCTCCGTCACGGCGTGACCGACAATGTTCCGAAGCGGATCGACGAACTGGCCGGCTTCCTCAATGAGCCGCGCGAGAAGGTGGCGGCGGTGCTGAGCACGGCCACGGGAAAAGTCTGCGAACGTCTGACGATCACGCAGAGCGAGTTAGCGCAACTGCTGCTCTACACCAATCCGAATCCGAAGGCGTGGTGGCGCTTCTGGTACGAGCTGCGCGACATCGGGGCCGAAATGACACCGCAGATCGACCAGGCCCGCCTGCCCCTGCTGGAGTCGCTGAGGCAACACGGCGCGGTGCAGAAAACCGTCGAGGCACTGCCGATCGAAGAGAAGACGATCCTCCGTCTCCGCTACGGCGTGCTGCAGGACGACGAGCTGACGCTGCGCGACATCGGCGAGATCCTCGGCCTCTCGCGCGAGCGCGTGCGCCAGATCGAGTCCCGAGCCGAGGCCAAGTGCCGGCGCAGCGTACGGCGGCGGTAGGAGGGGCTTTCCGTGCTGGGAGTCGGGAGTCGGAGAACGACAACTCCGACTCCCGACTCTCATATCGCGAACCTATTAATTCACCGTCACGGTCACCGTCGTGCTCTTCACATGCGCCGCGTTGCATGCGTTCCAGACTTCGACGTAGAAGGTATTCGTTCCCTTGCCCCCAAACGATGTCGTGTAGGAGCTGGAGGTGGCTCCGCCGATTGACGTGCCGTTGCCTTTGAACCATTGATAGGAGATGGGCGATGTGCCGGCGGCGACGACCGTAAGCGTCACGTTCGTGTGTTGGGTCGTCGATGTGTTCAGGGGTTGCGTGGTGATCGACGCGGGGGCGTTGACGGTAACCGTGGCGCTGCCGCTGCCGGCGGTCGCGCAGCTCGAAGCGTCGGTGATGGAAGTGACCGTGTAGTGCGTCGTCACCGACGGGCTCACGCTACGGGTGGCGGTCGTGCCGCTCGCAATCGGCTGCGTAACGTTGTCCGACCAGGTCACGCTCCACGGCGCCGTGCCGGTCAGCGTGGCGGTGATCGTAGAGGAGGCGCCGGGACAGATCGCGCCGCCGCCGCTGACTGTGGCCGTCGGAAGGGTCTTGACCGTCACGACGGTCGGCGCTGAGGTGCCGTGGCAGCCGCTGGCGCTGGTGACTGTAACGCTGTAACTGCCGGCTGTCGTGGCACTGATCGCCTGCGTCGTGGCTCCGTTCGACCAGAGGTACGACGCACCGCTCGACGCTGTGAGCGTCACGCCGCCGCCCGGGCAGATCGCGGTCGGGCCACCGGCCGTAATCGTCGCCGTAGGGTTGGCATTGACGGTGACGACGGTCGCGGCCGACGTCGCACTGCATCCGTTGGCATAGCCGACGGTCACGCTGTAACTGCCGCCGGAACTGACGGTAATCGATGACGTCGTCGCGCCGGTGGACCAAAGATACGACGCGCCGCTCGATGCGGTCAGCGTCACGCTGCCACCCGCGCAGAACGTCGTCGGTCCGCCGGCGGTGACGGTCGGTGTGGCATTGGCGTTGACGGTCACTGTTTTCGGAGACGACGTCGCGCTGCAGCCGTTGGCGTCGGTTACGGTGACGCTGAAGTTGCCGGCCGTGGCCGCTGTGATGGCCTGTGTCGTCGCGCCGCTTGACCAGAGGTACGACGCACCGCTCGATACGGTCAGCGTCACGCTTCCGCCCGCGCAGAACGTGGTCGGACCGCCGGCGCTGATGACCGGCGTCGTGACGGCGTTGACCGTGACGGTCGCCGGCGACGATGTCGTGCTACAACCGCTGGCGTTCGTGACAGTCACGCTGTAGCTGCCGGTGCTGCCGGCGGCAACCGCCTGCGTCGTGGCGCCGGTTGACCAGAGATACGACGTACCGCTCGATGCCGTCAGCGTCACGCTCCCACCCGCGCAGAATGTGGTCGGGCCGCTGGCCGTGATGGTCGCCGTGGGGTTGGCGGTGATGGTGACCGGAACCGTTGCCGTGGTAGAGCTGCAGCCGTTCGCGTCGGTGATGATCGCGCTGTAGCTGCCGCTGGAACTGACCGTGATCGATGAGGTCGTGGCACCTGTCGACCAGAGAACCGACGTACCGCCCGATGCGCTGAGCATCACGCTGCCGCCCGCGCAGAAGGTTGTCGGACCGTAGGAGGAGATGCTGGGAGTGGGGTTGGAAATGGCATTGACCGTCATTGGAGATGATGTCGCACTGCAGCCGCTGGCGTTGGTGACCGTCACGGTATAGCTGCCGCTGTAGATGGCAACGGAACTGACGGTGATCGAGGCGGTCGTCTCGCCGTCCGACCAGCGGTAGGAGGCAGCGGGCGATGAGGTCAGCGTCACGCTGCCGCCCGCGCAGAACGTGGTCGGGCCGCCGGCGGTGATGGTGGGCGTGGCGGGGTTGGCGTTGACTGTAACCGTCGTCGGTGACGAGGTGGCGCTGCAGCCGTTCGCGTTCGTGACGTTCACGGTGTAATTGCCGCTGGCGCTCGCGGCGATCGACTGGGTCGTCGCGCCGGTGGACCAGAGGTACGACGCGCCGCTCGTCGCGGTCAGGGTCACGCTGCCGCCCGCGCAGAACGTCGTCGAACCGCCGGCGGTGATGGTGGGGGTGGGAAGCGCGTTGACCGTGACGGCAGTCGGTGACGAGGTCGCGCCGCAGCCGTTCGCGTTGGTAACCGTC
>Ga0210394_10000946_pt1 | contig 51161 bp, 33 predicted proteins | sample IncBWC12MmetaG_FD_160121 | JGI IMG/M metagenome (GOLD analysis project Ga0210394, IMG submission 160121) | Forest soil microbial communities from Barre Woods Harvard Forest LTER site, Petersham, Massachusetts, United States - Inc-BW-C-12-M | ecosystem: Environmental > Terrestrial > Soil >...
CATACCTTATTTTAACGGCCCTTCTTGCGGAGCGCATCGGCTGCGGCACGTTCCAGTTGCTGTTTGGAGAATAGCGCAGGGTTGCGGGCGCCTTTGCGAACAAGTTCTCTCACTTTGGGCAGGGCGCCGATGCCGCCGCGCGCTCCCAGCGTTTCGCAATTCAGGCCGGCGGCAGCGCACGCGAAATCCAGAATGCGGTGCAGATCCCAGCGGTGGAGAATACCGTAAGAAAAGGCCGCATGGAAAAGATCGCCTGCTCCCGTGGTGTCCACCACGCGGACCTTATAGGAGGGTGCGTGCCAGAATCGCGTTCCATCCCAGGCGAGCGCGCCGTTTACTCCCAGCGTTGCGCAGATAGACCGAAAGCCGTACTTGCGCTGAAGTTGCGGCAGCGCCTTTAGAAGATTTTTCTCTCCCGTGGCATCGACGGGGAATTCCTTTGAGGTGACCGGGAAATCGACGAACGGGAGAAGGCGCAGCAGTCCGGGAGTCATGTGATCCAAGTCGGCTACAACCGGGATGCCAGAGGCGCGAGCCCAAGAGGCGGCGATGCTGGTTGTTGCGGGGTCATGCCCATCGATGTGCAAGAGGCGAGCGGAGGTGATCCATGTTCTTTGGAGGAAAGCGGGTGAGACGGTGAGGCGAGGGTCGCGCCTCCAGACGATGGTGCGTTCCCCGGAACCGGTATCTATAAGGATGAAGGACATCTGGCTGAGCGTGCGCGGGATTTGCGCGAGGTCGCTATGGACGCCGGCACGGCGGAGCTCGCAGCGGTGGAGTTCTGCCGCGGAGTCGTCGCCGACGGCGCCAACGTAATGAGTGCGCAGGCCCCACCGTTGGCAGGCGATCAGCGCCGTAGCGACTTGGCCGCCGGGCATGATTTGGGCGCCGAGCATTTCGAGCTTGGAGCCGAGGGCGGGGAATTGGGGAAGTTGGAGCACGGTGTCGGTGGCGTTTTCGCCGATGCCGAGGATATCGAAAAGTTTGGCGCGCATAGGGTAGTGGTGCAGGGTATCGGAAGAGAGGAGAAATGCAAAGCAAGATGAGTGTGCCTCGCGTGTCCGATAATTTTGCGCGGCGCAGGAGATTAGTTAACAGAATCCACCGAGGAGTGTTTTGGTGTGCCGGTCGCGCGAGTGATTGCACCTCAAGTACGCCTTGAAGTGATGGATCGTCGTCCACTTTTGTGAAGTGCTGCGTTTTATTTTTGTGCGAGACGTTACGTAAGCATTGCGCGGCGAGAGCGTGTATGGTAATTAAATTAGTTCTGCGTGTGGCTGCGAAGCGGACATGATTGTGCATGTAACTCTGCAATGTGTTCGTCGCAGCGTCGGCGCGCCGACCGCCCATGCCTGCCAGGGAAACGGAAGCCATCATCTTGAAGACCTTTTCGCTGGGAGAGGCGGACCGCCTGGTGAGTTTCTTCGGGCGGACTTCAGGACGGATGCGTGGCGTGGCTGCCGGTGCCCGCAGGATAAAAAATCGATACGGTTCGACGCTGGAGATTTTGTCGCATGTCCAGCTCTGGTACATTGAAAAAGAGACGCGGGATCTGGTGCGCATCCAGCAATGCGAGCTGCTCGAATCCTTTAACAAGTCGCAGAGCGATTACGAGCTGAGCACGGGGCTGGCGGTTGTCAGCGAAGTCTCGGAGCAAGTTCTGCCGGAGCATGAAACGGCGGAGTCTATGTTCCGGTTGCTGCTGCTCACGGTTCGCGAAATCGAACGTACGGGAGCATGGCAGTTGCCGCTCAGTTACTTTTCGTTTTGGGCGGTGCGGCTCGGAGGCTGGCTCCCGAAGTTTGATCGATGCGCCGCTTGCGGAACGCCATTCGGAGTGCAAGCCGCTTTTCATGCGCCGTGGGAAGCAGGACTGCTTTGTGAGAAATGCCGGCGCGGCGGAATGCGTCCTCTGCATCTTGAGGCGCGGCAACTTGCCGAGCGATTCGCCGGTGAGAAACTTGATAAGATTGAATTCCTGCCGGCGATGCATCAGCCTGCTGCGGAATTGCGAGAGGCTTCGCTGAACTGGATCGAGCATCACACAGAGAAACCGCTCGCTACTCGAAGGCTTTTGGAGACGACTTGACAGCTAAAGTAAGACTTGAGAAAAAACCTGTCGGCCTAAACTTTCAAGATTTAGTTTTGAAGCTCTCTCATTTTTGGGTGAAGCAGGGATGTGTGTTGCAGCAGCCGTACGATGTGGAGGTCGGCGCGGGCACGATGCATCCAGAGACGTTTCTTCGCGTGTTGGGCCCCGCGAGTTATCGTGTGGCGTATGCGCAGCCAAGCCGTCGGCCCGCCGACGGAAGATACGGCGAGAATCCCAACCGGCTCTACAAGCACACGCAATTTCAAGTGATTCTGAAACCATCGCCGGCGGACGTTCAGGATCTTTATCTCGAGAGTCTCGGAGCCATCGGCATCACTCTGAAAGAGCATGATATTCGGTTTGAGGAAGACAACTGGGAATCGCCTACCCTTGGAGCTTGGGGAATTGGATGGCAAGTGCTTCTGGATGGTTTGGAGATTACGCAGTTCACCTATTTTCAGCAGAGCGGGGGCATCGACCTCGACCCGATCTCCGTGGAGCTGACTTACGGACTGGAGCGCATCTGCCAGTTCCTCCAGGATGCGTCGAGCGTCTACGATCTCCGCTGGTCGGCGGACAAGACGTACGCCGAAATCCGCTTGGCGGAGGAGCAACAGTTCTCCGAATACAGTTTCAACCGCAGCGACGCCAAAGCGATCCGAGCGGAATTCGAGCTGCACGAAAAGCAAGCCAAAGAGTTGCTCGATGGGTTCGCCGGTACCGAGGGGAAGGAGCGCGCGCGGTATCCCATTCTTCCGGCTTACGATCATTGCCTGAAGTGTTCGAACCTCTTTAACTTGCTGGATGCGCGTGGCGCCATCTCTACAACAGAGCGGGCCGCACTAATGGCACGAGTGCGTACGCTGGCATGCCGCGCTGCTGCGGCTTATCTCGAACAGATTGGCGGACCTGCCGTGCGCCGCGAGGTGCGCGGATGAAGCTGCCCAAGGAAAAAGTGATCGAAAAGAGAGTTGAAGTGTTGCTTGAAGTTGGCAGTGAAGAAATTCCGGCAGGGATGTTGCCGAAGGCGGAAGAAGACCTGCGTGCGAATCTCGAAAAACTTCTTGCGACAGAGAATTTATCTGATGGCGTGACGGTTGAAACATTCAGTGCACCTCGCCGACTCGTTGCGCATGTCCGCGGCTTGCGTGAAAAACAGGCTGACGTGGAAAGCGAAGTGACAGGCCCCCCGAAGTCGGTGGCGTATGATGCCGTCGGCGAGCCGACACGCGCGGCACTCAGCTTCGCAGAAAAACAGGGACTTCCACTGAAGGACCTTTATATAGTGAAGACTCCCAAGGGAGAATACCTCGCCGCGAAGCAAGTGAAGCGCGGACGCACGGCCGAGCAGATATTGAACGAAATCCTCCCTCGAGTGATTCACGATTTGTCCTGGCCGCGATCAATGACCTGGACGGGGATTGATGGGGCCAGATTCATTCGGCCGATTCGCTGGATCGTTGCCGTGGTGAACGGCAAGCCGTTGAAATTTTCGTTCGCGGGAGTCACGGCGGGAGACACCACGCTCGGCCATCGGTTTCTCGGGAAGGGACCGCTGCGGGTTAAAGACTTCGCGGACTATGAAAGGAAATTGAAGGCGAACGGAGTGATCGTTCGGCCAACGGAACGCGGAGAGAAGATTTCGAAAGAGTTGGCTGCGCATGCAAAGAGGGCAGGGTATCGAATTCACGAGGACCCGGACTTGTTGCGGTTGGTGACCTACCTTAATGAATGCCCGAGCGTGCTCGAAGGCGATTTCGATCCAGCGTATCTTGCGTTGCCCGACGAGATTTTGATCACCGTCATGCGCGGGCACCAAAAGTATTTTGCTGTGGAGAAAAGGAATGGGGGAGTGGCGCCGCATTTTCTCGCGGTGATCAATCTTCCGAAAGATCCGAAGGGGCTGGTACGCGCCGGACACGAAAGAGTGTTGCGAGCACGGCTAGCCGATGCGCAATTTTTTTGGGAGTCGGATCAGAAATGTCGGCTCGCCGACTATTTGCCGAAGCTCGAACGCGTCACGTACGAATCGCGGCTGGGAAGTTACCGGGACAAAGTAGAACGCATACGTGCGGTTGCGCGCTGGCTTTCGGAGCAATGGTTCAGTCGCGGCTTGGTGCAGGCGCACGTGGCGGCAGCCGATCGCGCGGCGGAACTTTCCAAGTGCGATCTGGCTACGGAGATGGTTCGCGAGTTTACGGAGTTGCAGGGAATCGTCGGCGGGCTCTACGCGCGTGCGCAAGGCGAACCGGACGATGTCGCCGATGCGATCTACGACCATTACCGCCCCGTGGGACTGGACGATCCGATTCCGCGAAACCTCACGGGCTGCGCTGTTGCTTTGGGAGACAAGCTCGATTCGATCGTGGGCTGCTTCGCGGTGGGATTGGTGCCTACAGGATCGAGCGATCCATATGCTTTACGGCGCGCGGCTTTGGGGATCGTCAAGATTATTCTGGAGCGCAAGCTGCCGGTCTCGCTGTCGTTAGCGATAGGCGCTGCGGCCAAAGCGATTCTCACTAATCCTCCGAAGAAGGGGGTGACGCCGGAGCAGGAAACGCAAGTTCTCGATTTCCTATCGGATAGGGCAAAGTTTGTTCTGCGCGAGCGCGAGAAGTTCAGCTACGACGAAGTCAATGCCGTCTTCCGTGCCGGGGTCGATGATTTGGTGGACGCGCATAAGCGGCTTGTCGCCCTCAAAGCCATTCGGAAGTCGAAAAACTTCGAGCCGCTGGCTGTGTCCTTTAAGCGCATCCGAAACATTTTGGAGAAATCGAATTTCAAGAAGGAGAACGCTCCAGGGATACAGACTGATTTGTTCGAGAGCGGTGTAGAGCGCGAGTTATTCTCGGCGGTGCGTTCGGCAGCGGCCAAAGTGCAGGCAGAGAAGCGCGCAGGAAAATATCAAGAAGCACTTGAAGTCATTGCGGGCCTTCGAAAAGCGGTGGATGACTTCTTTGAAGGCGTAATGGTGATGGCAGAGAATGAAGCCATGCGAAAAAATCGGTTGGCGTTGCTCGCGGAAATACTGAGAGAGTTCACGACGATCGCGGATTTCTCGGAACTGGGCGGCGAAGAGCGCAGGTAGGAAAATAAAGTTTTGCTTTAAGTTGTGAAAACAAAATTTACGTCGGCGTGCCGACAAATTTTTCCGGCCGTCGTACAGATGTGAAGTCGCGAGACGGTTTTAAAATTCAAAAAACGACAAGCGAGGAACGCCGTGGCTAAATGGGTCTATTTTTTCGGAGCGGGCAAGGCGGAAGGGGACGGAACACAGAAGGCACTCCTGGGCGGCAAGGGCGCGGGATTGGCGGAGATGAGCAAGATTGGGCTGCCCGTACCTCCCGGTATCACCATCACGACAGAAGTCTGTACCTATTATTACGGGAACAAGAGGACGTATCCGAAGTCGCTCGACGCGGAAGTGCGGAAGGCCGTTGCGCGCGTTGAGAAGGTCATGGGCACGAAGTTTGGCGACAACAAGGCGATGCCGATGCTGGTGTCGGTGCGTTCGGGCGCGCGCGATTCGATGCCAGGCATGATGGATACGATTTTGAATCTTGGCTTGAACGATGAGACGGTGCTGACCCTGGGCAAAGCGACGAAGAATGATCGTTTCGCGTGGGACTGCTACCGGCGGTTCATTCAGATGTACGGCGACGTCGTGATGGGAGTGCAGAAGCGGCCAGAGGAAGACCACGAGCCGTTTGAGGTCGTGATTCACGGTTTGAAGCATGAGCGGTATCACGCGGATGTGGATGATCCGAAGCTGACGGTTCAAGACCTCCAGGAATTGGTGGTTCGTTTCAAGAAACTGATCAAGGAACGCAGCGGAAAAGAGTTTCCGCAAGACGCCTGGAAGCAACTTTGGGGAGCAGTGGGTGCCGTGTTTGGTTCGTGGATGAATGATCGCGCCATCGTTTATCGCCGCAAATACAACATACCGTCCGAATGGGGAACGGCCGTAAACGTACAGGCCATGGTTTATGGAAATACAGGCGACAAGTCGGGATCTGGCGTGGCGTTCACGCGCGATCCAGCCACCGGTGAGAAAGTTTTCTACGGCGAGTTTTTGATCAACGCGCAGGGGGAAGACGTGGTGGCCGGCGTCCGGACTCCAGAGCCAGTGGCACAGCTCAAGAACTACCTTCCCAAGGCATTTAGCGAATTGGAGAAGATTCGCCAAACCTTAGAGAAACACTTTAAGGATATGCAGGACTTCGAGTTCACCATCCAAGAGGGCAAGGTGTTCATGCTCCAGACGCGCAATGGCAAAAGGACTGGACTGGCGGCCGTGCGCGTTGCGATTGAAATGGAGAAAGAAAAACTGATCGACTGGAAGACCGCCATCCGGCGAGTCCCTGCTGACCAGCTCGAGCAAGTCTTAGCACCCATCTTTGACCGCAAGGCGGTTGATGCTGCCAGGGTCATTGCCAAAGGATTGCCCGCCGGTCCCGGAGCGGCTGCCGGCCGGATGTATATGAACGCGGATCGCGCCGTGGCGGCTGCGGAAAAAGGAGAGAAGGTGTTGCTCGTTCGCAACGAGACTTCTCCCGAAGATTTGCGCGGAATGATCGCTGCGGAGGGCATCCTCACGGCGAAGGGCGGAGTCAGTTCGCACGCGGCTCTTGTCGCTCGCCAGATGGGCAAGGTTTGTGTCTGCGGAGCAGCGGCATTGCAGATTGATTACGCTGCCAAGACGATGACCGTCGATGGCGCAACCTATAAGGAAGGGGATTTTCTTTCTATCAATGGGACTGCCGGCGAAGTCTATGCCGGTCAAATCCCCACTGCCGCGTCGGAAATCGTCCAAGTGCTGATTGAGAAGTCTCTGGACGCCAAAAAAAGCGAGACCTATCAAAACTTCAAAAAGTTGATGGACTGGTGCGCCAAAGTGACCCGAATGTCCGTCCGAACCAACGCGGACACCCCGGAGCAGACGGCTCATGCCGTAGCGTTCGGGGCTGTCGGCATTGGGCTATGCCGCACCGAGCACATGTTCTTTGAAGGCAATCGCATCGATGCCATGCGCGAGATGATTCTGGCGGACACAAAGGAGCACAGGCAGGAGGCGCTTCAGAAGATCCTGCCCTACCAAAGGGAAGACTTCATCGGAATATTCAAGGAATTGAAAGGATATCCGGCGACGATACGGTTCCTTGATCCTCCGCTGCATGAGTTTCTTCCTCACGACCACGCGGCGCAGAGTGCTCTGGCAAAAAAGATGGGAGTGCCGGTAGAAAAGATTCACCAGAGAGTTAAAGAATTACATGAATTTAATCCGATGCTTGGCTTCCGCGGTTGCCGATTGGGAATTGTCTATTCTGAGATTTCCGAGATGCAGTCTCGGGCCATCTTTGAAGCTGCGGCGGAGGTTCAGAAGGCGGGGATCAAAGTGAACCCGGAAGTCATGATTCCACTCGTCGGCTTTAAGAAAGAATTAGACCTGCAGGTCGAGGTCGTTCACCGGATTGCAAGCGAGGTGATGAAGGAAAAAGGTGTAAAGCTGAATTATCTGGTCGGCACGATGATCGAAGTTCCGCGTGGAGCACTCACGGCGGACGAAATCGCGCAGACGGCTGAGTTCTTCAGTTTTGGCACCAATGACTTAACGCAGACCTGTCTCGGCATGAGCCGCGACGATTCCGGCTCCTTCCTGGGGCCTTACCAGGAACTGGAGATCGTGAAGAAGAATCCATTCGCGACCATCGACCAAGCTGGCGTCGGCCAACTGATCGAAATGGCGGTGGCGAAGGGGAACAAAACTCGTCCGGGAATTAAGTTGGGCATCTGCGGCGAACACGGCGGCGATCCGGAGAGCGTCAAGTTCTGCCATCGTACGGGTTTGTCGTATGTGAGTTGCTCGCCGTTCCGAGTGCCCGTGGCGCGGCTAGCCGCAGCTCAAGCAGTGGTTGAAGAAGAGCAATCGAAGAAAAGGAAGACGAAATAGCTGAAAAGTTTGTCTAGAATAAATCGAAAGTAATACTTGGAGCCGTCGGCGTGCAGACAACTGAAGTAAAGTCTGCATTTCCGGCGGCTACTTTTTTAGGTGGGCATCTTAAAGAAAAAGTAGAGGCCCAGAAAAAAGAAAGTAATGTCCGTGGACCACGCGGCGAGAAACGGTGGCAACTGTCCCACGCCGCCCATGGCCTCAAGTAAGCGCGCGGCGGTCCAGTAAACAATTCCGATCGCGACGCCCAGGGCCACGCCGCCAATCGCGCCGCGCGTTCCGACCAGCAGCGCGAACGGAATCGCGAGCAACATACTGATCGGAGCAATGAGCGGGAAAGCCAGCTTGACGTGCCATTGCACGGTCAAGTTGGCGACGTCAAATCCAGCTTTACGCAAGCCCTCGATGTACCGGCGCAGTGAGCCCCAGCTCATCTGGGAAGCTTGGCGCACCTCGCGATTGAAATAGCTGGGTGGCTCTGAAAGTTCGGGCAAGGATGTCACAGGGAATCGCTGATAATGGGTGATGGCGCCATCGGCGAAATCGCGCACCCACCCTCCTTCCAGCACCCACACTTTCTGCGAATCGGACCACGTCGCACGAGTTGCAAAGACGCGCCGGCGCATTTGAAACGTCGCGGGGTCGAGTTCCACCACGCTGAGACCTCCGAAGAGGTTCTGCGTTGGGTCAAACAAGTCGTAGTTGTAGATCTTCTCGTCATTGCCAAAAATCCATCGCTGCGGGTGCGCGTAGGTTTGCGCCGGGCGGCCTTTGATCTGGTTGCGCAAGGCGTCTTGGCGCTGGTTGGCATAGGGAAGATAGGTTTCATCCAGGACAATCATGCTGGTGGCAAGCGCGAGGCCGGCGACAAGCAGCGGTACCGCTAGACGGTAGAGGCTAATGCCGCTGGCCTTGCAGGCCACGATTTCGTTGTTTTTGCTCATTACTCCGAGAGTCACGAGAACGGCGACCAGCGCGCCCAGCGGTGCGAGGTTATAAACCAGGAAGGGTGTCAGATAGCGGAAATAGTCCACAACAATGAGAAATGGCACCTTGTGGCGCGCAATGTCGTCGAGCAACTCGAAAAATGTGAAAGCCTCGAACAGAAAGATGAAGGCCGCCATAAGAAGTGCGAAATGAAAAAAGAAACGCCGCAAGAGATAGATGTCCATCAAGCGAGGAAAGCTGCCGCTGGTGTGAACGCCGTGCTCGTGGGGCTCCACGATACCGTTGGGAATTCGGACTGCAGCAATGGCCGCCGCGCGCGCGCGCGATTTCCGGCGGCGAAGTAGCCTGCCCCAGCTTCGAAAGCGGACCATGGGCTGCATCCAGCGGCTTTCGCCGCGGAATTGCTCCATGCGGGGAAGCAGCGCCAGTCCAAGAATCGCAAGCAGAATGTTTGCGCCCCAGATACCCAAAGATGGCGTGAGGGTGCCTTGGCGGGCGAAACCGGCGCCAATGACTGTCAGCAAATAATAGGAGGCAATAATAATGACGGCAATCAGCGAGCCGGCGGCCCGCCCGCCGCGGCGAGGCTGCGCGCCAAGCGGTACGGCAATCAGTGCGAAGGCGAGGCAGGCCACGGGAAAGGCCAGGCGGCGGTGCAGCTCGACGCGCGCCTCGCGCCAGTTGGCATCATGTGAGTTAAGCAGTTCACGCAGGGAACGTTCGGAATTACTCAGTTCCCGGGGCTGCGCCGGAACGAGCCCGTTTACTTCAAGAGGCCAGTCACTCTGCCCAAACGATGTGACCGAGTAACGGTCGGGATCTTCTCGCGAAAATTCGTGCGTGCTGCCGCCCTTTAAGTGAAGCTCCAGCTTGCCCTCTTTGGGTTCGGCAATTACAATCGCATTCTCCGCCAGGGTGAGTTGCGAGCCGTTCTCTCCTCCGGCTTCAGCGAGAAATACGCCGTGCCATTGCGTGCCACTGGCAGACACGTCGTTGACGTACAGAACCATTCTGGGGAAGCGCTCGTCAAAGACGCGGGGCTGCACTGAGAAAGATGCTTGGGAAGCGAGCAGATCGACCTCGAGGCTGCGGTATTTGTGATAAGCCATCGGGCCGAGCCAGAGCGTCATGCAAAGTGTGACGAGAGCGCCGGTGACGGCGAGAACGCCTACGGGGAGAAGAATTCGGCGCCGGCCGATACCGAGCGCGGTTAGCGCGATGATTTCGCTGTCCGCGGACATGCGGCCGAGTCCCAAGAGCACGCCAATCAGCACGGCCATGGGGAGCGTAAAGGTGAAGACGGCGGGAAAGATGCACAGAAAGAGCTCGAAGATTTGGGTGCCCGAACCGCTATGACGGACGAACAGCTCCATCAATTGAACAAGCTTGGGAACGAAAAAAACGAAAGTGAATACGGCAAGTCCGAGGAGTGCGTGACGAAAAACTTCACGAACAATATAGCGGTCGAGGATGCGCATGGCGCGAACCGTGAGTGTAGCACGGCCTCGTCAGTAGAACGGGAAAGAGAGTCGCGATGAATCGCGTGCATGTGGTGCTGTTGTGGCACATGCATCAGCCGCAGTACAGGGATCCGGAAACCGGGCGGTACGTACTGGCGTGGACGCGGCTTCATGCGCTGAAGGATTATTGGGGCATGGTGGCCATGCTCAAGGAATTCCCGAAGTTTCACGCCACCTTTAATGTGGTGCCTTCGCTTGGGATGCAACTCGAGGAATACGCCAGCGGGGAATTTGACGAGCCATGGTTCTCCCTGGCTTTCAAGCCAGCTGATGACTTAACGCGTGAAGACAAAGCTGAGATTCTGGCTCGGGCATTTCAAGTGAATCATGAACGTTTGATGTCGCGATGGCCGCGCTTTGTCGAGTTGTATGAATGGGCGCAGCCCGCCGGGGGAGCGCAGGCGCAGGTTTCTTTTACTCAGCGTGACTGGCGGGATCTTCAGTTGCTTTCACAGTTGGTTTGGATGGAGGAGACCTGGTTCGAGAAAGATTCGGTAGTCAGCCGACTCGCGAACAAAGGAAAGGAGTTTACGGAAAATGACAAAGCCGCGTTGAAGGCGAAGCAATTGGAATTGCTCGGTTTGGTCCTTCCGGAATATCGGGCCGTGGCACAGGCAGGCCAGATTGAACTCAGCACCACACCGTTCTACCATCCCATCCTTCCGCTGATCTGCGATTCGGATATTGCCCGCGTGGCTAATCCCGGCACGCCACTCCCGCGCCGCGCCTACCGCCATCCCGAAGATGCGCGCGAGCAACTTCGGCGCGCTCGCGATTATCACGAGCGCGTGTTCGGCGCGAAACCGGCAGGACTGTGGCCTTCGGAAGGCTCCGTTTCCGATCAGACTTTGACCATCGCCGCGGAGGAGGGTTTTCAGTGGTTCGGCACGGATGAAGGCGTCCTCGGCAGAACGCTGAACGCGGGTTTCTTTCGCGATGCCAAGGGTGTTCCAGCAAATGCTGAACGCTTGTATCAGCCCTTGCGCGTACAGCTTGGCGGAAATCCGATTACCGGACTCTTCCGCGACCACCATCTCTCCGATCTGATCGGTTTCGTCTACAGCCGCATGAATGGGAAGGATGCCGCCGCGGATTTGCACGGCCGTCTTCGCGAGCTTGGCGAACGCGTACAGAGTTCACAGCCCCTCACGGTTTGCCTGTTTCTGGATGGCGAAAACGCCTGGGAATACTATCCCGGGAACGGTCGCGAGTTTTTGCGCGAATTTTATGGCCGGATCCAGGGGGACCAGGATTTTCGGGCGCTCACTGCAACTGAAGCGATCGGCGCGGCTGGCGTCATCCCGACGAACGCAGGAATTTTCCCCGCCTCATGGATCAACGCGAATTTCGACGTGTGGATCGGTCACAGTGAGGACGTTGCGGCCTGGGAACTTCTCTGGGACGCCCGCGATGCCTATGGCAAGGCTTCCGACGCCTTGAAGCAGGGTCGCAGCGGCGCACCGACGGAAACCGCTCTGGCGACAGCCCTGGAATCGCTCCTGGCCGCGGAAGGAAGCGATTGGTGCTGGTGGTACGGCCCGGAACACAGTACTGCCAATGACGCGGAGTTCGATGCGCTGTATCGAAAGCATTTGACGGCCGTCTACCTGGCGCTCGGACAAGTGGCACCACAAGAGCTGGCGAAGCCTATCAAGCGTCAGCCCGAGCACGCGTTGCAGTTGGCCCCGACGGGATTTCTGAAGATTGCGGTAGACGGACGGGACACCTCCTACTTCGAGTGGCTTGGCGCCGGCCTGTACTCACCCGAACGCCGCGGCGGCGCCATGCACGGCCGCACGTTTTATCTTCATGAATTACGTTATGGTTTCGAGGAAGACAGGTTCTGCGTCCGCGTAGACCCGTTTCTCGGACTTCTAGGAGAACTTGAAGATTGCGAATTCCGGATCACCATTGGCGCGGCGGAAGAAATCAACATCGTGGTGAAACTCATGCGCGGCCACTTGCAGGAATTCGCGGTAGAGGTAGGGCGACTCTGTCTGCTCAATCCTAAAAACGTCGCCGAAGCCTCCTTTGACCGTATTCTAGAGGTTTCCATTCGCCGCAGCGAAATCGGCCTGAAAGGCCAGACCAAGCTCAAGCTCGGCGTCGCGCTCTGGCATGGAGGCTTGCCTGTGGACGTGCTTCCCGCCGAAGGTTATTTGGAAGTTCAACTCGGCGAAGACCATTCCGCGTGGCCGCCGGAAGAGACCTAGTAAATCCTCACGTAGGCTTCTGAGCCTCGGAACTTGCATCTGACGTACGTTGTACTTAAGCCCGGCCGGCCACGTGGGGCGGCGCACGCGGGTCCATTCCAATTCTCTCCTTGACAGTCTAGGAGAGTAGGCTTACATTCCTAGTTCATCTAGGAGAAGAGTGGGACAGGCTTGAGCCTGTCTCCCCCACCGCACCCATGGACAAACAACTTGACCTTCTGCAAGGCACGCTCGACATGCTCATCCTTAAGGCCGTTTCCCTGGGGCCACTCCATGGTTACGGCATTCTTCTACGCATCCAGCAAATCTCGAAAGACCGCCTGGAAATTCAACAGGGCTCGCTCTATCCCGCGCTCTACCGCCTCGAACACCAAGGCTGGATCGCCAGCGAATGGGGCGAGTCTGAGAACAAGCGCAAAGCGAAATACTACACGCTGACCGCGGCAGGGAAGCGCCGGTTGCAAGCAGAAACCGAAAATTGGAACAGCATGGCGGACGTCATGGCGGGAATCCTGGGGACCAAACCGGAGGAAGTATGACGTTTTGGAGCAAGCTCCGTTCGTGGTTCAGCGCAACGCTACGGCGTTCTCGCATGGAAAGCGAGATGGACGCGGAACTTCGTTTCCACATCGATACATATGCTGAGCATTTGATCCGCAGCGGAGTTTCAAGGGAGGAAGCAATGCGGCGAGCCCGCGTTGAATTTGGCGGAATTGAACGCGTCAAAGAGGAAGGCAGGGAGGCGCGGGGCATTAGCTTCCTCGAGCATCTCTTGCAGGATTTACGTTTCGGCGTTCGCACGATGCTCCGCTCTCCGGGCTTCACCGCTCTGGCGATTCTTTCTCTTGGCCTTGGCATTGGCGCAAACACGGCGATCTTCACCTTGATCAACGACCTAATGTTGAAGTCCCTCCCGGTGCGCGACCCGCAGCAACTTGTTTCGTTTGGCAAGGAGTATGGCGGCGGAGTTGTGGACGGCCTCAGCGGCTCGATTGACATGTTTTCGTACGAGTTTTACAAGCGACTGCAGACTCATGACGAAGCGTTTCAAGACATAACTGGCTACGCCAGTTTCACGCCACGCGTCACCGTGCGCCGCGCCAATACGCCGGGCAGTGCAGTCACCATGGCAATAAGCCATCTCGTATCCGGAAATTTTTTCAGCGTTCTCGGTGCGGAAACGATTTTGGGGAGAACGCTGGATTCGTCTGACGACAACGGCGCATCAAGCCACTTCGTCGCCGTGATCAGCTATCACTACTGGCAGCAGGCATGGTCCGGCGATCCGGACGTGATCGGCAAGGAGATGACGGTGAACGGCACCTCCTTCACAGTGGTGGGCGTCGCCGGGCCTAAGTTCTTTGGCGTGCAAATGGACAATAATCCGCCGGACATGTGGCTCCCGATCGGATTGCAGGCACAAGTGATGTTGCAGGAATCCCTGCTGGGGCCTCAGGGGCACAGCTGGATGCACATGATGGGTCGCAGCAAATCTGGCGTCACGAGACCGCGGGCGCAGGAATGGGTGACGACGCAGCTCCGCAACTACATGACGGACTACGAGGGAACGGATCTTACGCCCGAGCGCAAAGCCGAGATTCAGAAATCGTACGTGGAGCTTCTACCGGGTGCCAACGGCATTTCGAACACACGCGCCGACTACGAGCAGCCGCTGCAAATTCTGATGGGTGTTGTGATGCTGGTGTTGTTGATCGCCTGCGCCAATCTGGCTAATTTCCTGCTCGCTAAGACAGCTTCTCGTGAGCAGGAAATTTCAACGCGCCTCGCTCTCGGAGCAGGACGTTGGCGCGTGATTCGTCAAATGTTGACAGAGACGCTGCTGCTTTCGTTCTGCGGAGGCGCACTGGGTCTTCTGCTTGCCTATTGGGGCACGGCTGCATTGATTCATTTCGTCGCCGCCACCGCGGCTTACACACCATTTGACGCATCTCCCGACGCTCGAGTGCTTGCATTTAGCTTTGCCATCTCGCTCCTCACGGGAGTTCTGTTTGGTATTGGCCCTGCAATGCGCGTTTCTCGCATAGCGCTCGCAAGTGGGATCAAGGCGAACTCACGCAGCGTCGCAGGCGCAGGCACTCGCTTCGGACAACTGTTGCCGAAAATTCTTATGTCGGCGCAAGTGGCGCTGTCGCTTGTACTGCTCGTTGGAGCGGGCCTGTTCCTTCGCACGTTACGAAATCTGGATCATCAGAACTTCGGCTTCAATCGCACGAATTTGCTCGTGGTGGATTTCGACGCGCAGATCGCCGGATACAAGCCTGAACAACTGAATGGCCTTTATCGCCAAATTACCGATCGCATTGAAGCTCTGCCAGGCGTCAGGTCAGTGGCACTTTCTGGAGCGCCTCCGTTGAGTCGTGGGAGCTGGAATTGCCCGATTGCCGTGAAAGGCCGTGTTGAGCATCCGAATGACGATCTGGGAAGCACGCTCAATCGCGTCGGACCGCGCTATTTTGAAACGGTCGGCATTGCTGTCTTGCAAGGGCGTGTCATCGGGCCCGAGGACGTTGCCGGCGCTCCGAAGGCAGTGGTGATCAACGAAACGCTTGCACGCCAATTTTTCCCGAAGGGTGATGCAATCGGACAGACCGTCATCTTTTGTGATGGCTCGGAAAACAGCGAATGGGGAATTGTGGGAGTAGTAAAAGACGCTAAGTACAACGATCCGCGTGAAACGCCGCAGCGTATGGTTTATCCGGCTATATCGCAATTGACCGGCAACAACCGCTATGCAGATTGGGTTCAGGTGCGCACGGACGGCGACCCCGCGCAAATCGCGGCTGAAGTTCGAAGTACGTTCGCTCAGATTGACGGTGCCTTGCCCGTGGTGGCGATCCGCACGATCAGTGAACAGCTCGGCACTTTCACGAATCGCGAAGCGCTGATCTCTCGTCTGTCAGGTTTCTTCTCGCTTCTTGCCCTTTTGCTCGCTTGTATTGGCCTCTATGGCGTAATGACATACGGTGTCGTGCGCCGCACCAACGAGATCGGCATTCGCATGGCGCTCGGCGCGCGGGAAGGTGGAGTGCTGTGGATGGTTCTGCGGGAATCGCTCGTCGTGCTGGGAATTGGAGTGGCGGTGGGAGTGCCGGCCACTCTTGCGGCGGTGCGGCTTGTGCAGAGCGGGCTGTTCGGATTGAGCCCGTTCGATCCGCTTACGCTTTGCGTTGCAATCTGCGTAGTTTCGGCGGTTACCCTGCTGGCAGGGTATTTGCCGGCGCGGAGGGCGACAAGAGTCGATCCCATGGTGGCACTACGCTACGAATGATGGCACACACCGGTGTGGGAGTCTGTGGCATCACGCTGGAGGAAATATGAACTTTTGGAGCAGGCTCCGTTCGTGGTTCAGCGCAACGCTGTGGCGCTCCCGCATGGAAAGCGAGATGGACGCGGAGCTGCGGTTCCACATTGAGGCCTTTGCCGAAGATTTGATGCGCGGCGGCGTTTCGCGCGCGGAGGCAATGCGGCGAGCCCGCATTGAATTTGGCGGAATTGAGCCCATCAAAGAAGAAGGAAGGGAAGCGCGCGGGTTGACCTTGTTCGATTCCCTCCATCAAGACATGCGCTTTGGCCTTCGCATGTTGCGCAAGAATCCGGTTTTCTCCATGACTACGATTACCTCTTTGGCCTTGGGCATTGCCTCGGTTGTCTCGATTTTTACGGCGGCAGATGCTCTGCTTTTTCGTCCACTTCCATATCGCGATGCGAGCAAATTGGTAATGCTCTGGGAGAGCAACCGGGTTCGCCCTGACGCCTCGCACAGCGTCGTGTCCCCTGACAACTTTCTTGATTGGAAAGATCGAAACTCGGTGTTCGAGGACATGGCCGTGGTGGACGAGGGCCGATCTGTCTTTAACTATGGCGAACGAAGTGAAGAACTTCGAACACAGGGCGTCTCAGCCAATTTCTTTACCATGCTCGGCGTTCAGGCGATTAAGGGGCGGATCTTCGCGGACGAGAGCCTCGTGGATTCGCAAGGAAGCACTCTCCTGATCAGCTATCGTCTCTGGCAGGACTGGTTCGGCGGGGACCCCGGCGTGATTGGGCGGAGAGTGCTGCTGGATTCTTTTCCGCGAACTATTCTCGGAGTCATGCCAGAAGGATTCTCTTTTGGCAACCAGGAAGTGGATCTTTGGCCTTCGATGCAACTGCGTCCATCTACTCCGCACGACCGAGGTCCCAGAAACATGATCGTCGTAGCGAGACTCAAGGAAGGAATCACGGCTGGACAGGCTCAATCGCAAATGCAGGGAATCGCATCCCAGTTGGAACAGGAAGACCCGCAATTCAACAAGAACTGGACGGTAGTTGTTGAACAAATACGCGATTCGTTTGCTCGCGGCGTGAAGATTTCTCTCTTGCTGCTGTTAGGCGCTGTGAGCCTCCTCCTTGTCGTTACGTGCGCAAATGTGGCCAACCTTTTGTTGGCGCGCTATACCTCGAGGCGCTCCGAAATGGCAGTGAGAATCACTCTAGGCGCTGGGCGCGTACGGCTATTGCGACAGTTGTTGACGGAGAGCATGTTGCTCGCCCTCTTGTCAGGAGCCGCCGGACTCGCGCTCGGTCGTTGGGCACTCGCCGCGATCCTGGCGTTTGCCCCGCAATCACTAACAAGAACTGCTGGCATCGCCATCGATTGGCGCATCGTACTTTTTACGATTGGGTTGTCCTCGCTCGTGGGCATATTGTTTGGACTCGCTCCCTCCCTCTTGGCGACCGGTCCCGATGTAGTGTCTGGGCTGAAACGCAAAAGTCCGAGACGTCTTGCGGGGCGAGGCAACGCCCGTGCGTGGCTCATCGCTAGCGAGATCGCGTTATCAGTAGGGCTCCTTGTGGGCGCCAGTTTGCTCTTTCGCAGTTTTGTGAAATTGCAGAGTGTGGATTCGGGCCTCCATCCCCGGAATGTCCTTACATTTCATTTCCGCGTCATGTCGCCGCACGACACCAATCGGTTTCACGAGGCTGTCTCAGGAATCGAACATCTGCCGGGCGTTTCTTCCGTCAGCGCGATTAGCTTTCTGCCCTTCGATGAAGTGGCCGCCGTCACTCCCGTTAATATCAGCGGCAAACCCTTGGCAAAACCGGGTGAGGAAATTGCGGCAACCGTACGAACTGTGATGCCTCGTTATTTCGAGACGATTGGCATACCTATTCAGCAAGGCCGCGATTTTACTGAGCTGGACAACACCCCGCAATCGCCAATGCATTTCCTCGTGAATGAAGCCTTCGCGAGGAAGTATCTGGATGGCGAAGATCCCCTTGGGAAGACGATCAGCGTCAAGATGGCTCGTAGCAATCCGTTCGCGGACATTGTAGGGGTCGTTGGAAACGTGAGAGAGGGTTCGCTCACAGGCGAGGCAGTTCCGACCGTTTACTACGTCCATGCTCATATGCCATACGGTCAAATGACGCTAGTGGTGCGAAGCGAACGCGATCCTGAAGCACTCGTCGGGTCCGTACGAAGCACAATGCACGATCTCGACCCAACTTTGGCCGTCGCTGGCGTAAAGACGATGCAGTCAATTCTCGAAGAGACCTACGCGCGGGAACGATTCACCACTCAACTCATGGGCGCCTTTTCTGCTGCTGCGCTCCTGCTTGCCGCCGTAGGTATCTATGGAGTGATGGCCTATTCCGTGTCAGAGCGGACCAACGAGATTGGTGTCCGGTTGGCGGTAGGGGCTTCTCCTCGGCAAATTGTCGCCATGGTGCTGAGCGATGGGGCGTGGGTCGTGGCTGGCGGGTTAGCTGCTGGCACGCTGGGAGCCTTTATCCTTTCGAGGCTGCTTTCCAGCTTCCTTTTCGAGACCAGTGCTACGGATCCATTTGCATTTGCTTTCGCTCTGACGATCCTTCTACTCGTAGCGCTGGCGTCTGCCTACTTGCCGGCACGTCGAGCCATGGACGTGGAACCAATCGCGGCGCTTAAGTACGAATAATGGTGTGCATCATCGTTGGCATCTGCGACAGCAAGGTGGAGGAAGTATGAATCTCTGGATCCGGCTTCGCTCGTTGGCGGAGGCGATTTTTCATCGCACTCGCGTCGAAAGCGAGATGGACGTCGAGCTGCGTTTTCACATCGAAACCCGCGCAGAGGACTTGATGCGCAACGGCGTGCCTCGCCAGGAAGCAACGCGTCGGGCACGCATCGAGTTTGGCGGAATCGAGCGTGTGAAGGAGGAAGGCAGGGAAGCACGTGGCGCCCGACTTCTCGACGAACTGGCGCAGGATTTGCGCTATGGCGCACGAATGTTTCGCAAGAGTCCGGGCTTCACGGCCGTCGCCGTCCTCACTCTTGCCCTCGGCATTGGCGCGAACACCGCCATCTTCAGCGTCGTGAACGCCGTGCTTCTTAGCCCGTTGCCCTACGCCAATGCTCATCGTCTAGTGCTGGTCAAAGAGCTCTTGCCCAACATCAGCGCTGAGCCGTTCAACGTCTCGGGACCGGATATTGCCGAAATTCAGAAACTGAATCATGTCTTTGAAGGTGTCGGAGGATTCCGCGTCTGGACTTATGAGTTTTCCGGAAGAGGCGAGCCGGCGCGTGTCACCGCGAACCGCATAAGCAGCGATCTTTTCGATGTACTCGGTGTGCAACCGGTTGCAGGCCGGGCATTCACGCGAGAAGAAGATCAGTTCGGGCATCAGGTCGTCATCCTGAGCTACGGATTCTGGCAGCGCCAATTCGGCGGGCAACACAATGTCCTCGGACAAACGCTCAATCTGGACCGCAATACGTACACGATCGTTGGTGTGATGCCGCAGAGTTTCGTCTTTCCGCTCCCCGGAATGATGCAGGGAGTCGCGGCCGATCTCTGGGTTCCTCTAGGGCTGTCCAAGGAAGAACTGGCCGACTTCGGAGACAATTTTTCTTACACCGTGGTGGGCAAGCTGAAACCAGGAGTACAGCAGGGGCAGGTCAATGCAGACTTGCAGCTTGTCGCTCAAGGAGTTTTGGAGACGTACAAACAATGGTCGCGCGATGCCAACTCGCCGTTGGGCGACTTCCGGCTCGGCATGGTGTCCGTACCTTTGCGTGACGAAGTGACCGGCCCGCTGAAGCCCATGCTGTTGATGTTACTCGGCGCAGTGGGGTTCGTGCTGCTGATAGCGTGCGTGAACGTGGCAAACCTTCTTATGATGCGCTCCGTCGGGCGCCAAAAAGAGATGGCGGTTCGATTGGCGATTGGCGCAGGAAGATTCCGCCTGCTGCGTCAGTTCTTAGTGGAAGGTATGTTGCTCGCTTTCACAGGAGGCGGGCTCGGTTTGGCTATCGCCGTTTGGTTCAAGGAAGTCTTGGTGGCTCATATGCCCACCAATATTCCACAGTTCCATGCTGTCGAAATCGATTGGACAGTGCTGCTCTTCAGTTTCCTCCTAGTCACACTGGCGGGACTCGCCTTCATCGCTTTGCCAACTCTCTGGGCGTCGCGAACTGATTTTAATCCTGCACTTCAAGAAAGCGGCCGGGGCAATTCGCAAGGCCCGGATCATCAGCGCATGCGTTCCGCGTTTGTCATTGTCGAGGTCGCACTGTCGGTGATGTTGCTCGTGGGTGCTGGACTAATGGTGCGTAGCTTCCAGCGAGTTTTGAATACCAATCCAGGTTTTCGTCCAGAACATGTCTTGACCGCCTCAGTCGATCTGCCGCCGACGGAGTCCTACTCGCAAAACGAAAAAGTGGCAGCTTTCTACAAACAGTTGATGGAAAAGCTGCGCCAGACTCCTGGCATTGCCGCTGCGGGTGGTTCCACGGATCTGCCCCTACTCGGCGGGTGGACACACGCGTTCACTGTGGAGGGGTATCAGCCGCCTCCGGGCCCTGAACTGAGCTTGGGTAATCACTCCGTCATTTACGGAAACTATCTTCAGACTATGGGCATTCCGCTCCTTCGTGGCAGGTATTTCACCGAGCAAGACGGGCCGAAGTCCACGAGTGTGCTAATCGTGAGCGAGTCATTGGCCAAGAAATATTGGCCGGGTCAGGATCCTTTGGGCAAACGCCTCAAATGGGGACCACAGGAGTCGACAGATCCGTGGCTGACCGTGGTCGGCGTAGTGGGCGATGTGAAACAGGGTCCGCTTGAGACGGCGGCTGATGCGCACACCTACGAACCTTACGCTCAACTCGGAGTACCGTTCTCGCTTCGAATTGCGGTGCGCGGAGAGGGCAACCTAGCAGGGCTGGCGGCCGACCTACGCGCCGTCGTGTCGAGCTTGGATCGCCAACTAGCTTTGGGAAGCGTTCGAACCATGGATGAGGTGATCAGCAGGTCGACGGCGAGCCGCCGATTCAGCCTCGCGCTGCTTGGCGCTTTCGCGGCGCTGGCGCTAGTACTTGCTGCAATCGGAATCTACGCGGTGCTGGCGTACTCCGTCGCGCGGCGAACGCATGAGATCGGCGTGCGCGTGGCGCTCGGTGCGCGAAGGGGCGACGTGGTCCGTTTGGTCTTGGGTCAAGGCCTGCGGGTCACGGCAATCGGAATCGTCTTTGGCGTTGCAGGCGCTCTTGTCTTGACGCGTTTTCTTCAGAGTTTGCTCTACGAAGTGCGACCCACCGACCCTCCGACTTTTGTCGGGGCGCTTCTGCTGTTGGTCACCGTTTCGGTCGCGGCATCGTATCTCCCCGCGCGGAGAGCAGTGCGCGTGGATCCCATGGTGGCGTTGAGGTATGAATGAGGGCGCAAGACATCGCCGCGATAATGCCGAGCGATAAGCGGGAGGGACTGTGACTTTCTTGAGCCGGCTTCGGTCATGGTGGAGTGCAACACTGCGACGCTCTCGGATGGAGAGCGAGATGGACGCGGAGCTTCGTTTCCATCTTGAAGCGTTTGCCGAAGATTTGATGCGTGGCGGAGTGCCGCGAGAGCAAGCGATGCGCCGTGCGCGCATTGAGTTCGGCGGGATCGAGCGTGTGAAAGAGGAGGGGCGCGAAGCCCGGGGAGCCAAAATCATGGAAACGTTGCTGCAGGATTTGCGTTACGGCGCGCGCATGTTGCGCAAAAACCCCGGCTTCACCTGCGTTGCAGTTTTGACTCTCGCTCTCGGCATCGGCGCAAATACTGCCATTTTTAGTCTCGTCGACGGCATTCTGCTGCGTCCGCTGCCGTTCGCAGCGCCTCAAAATCTCGTCAGCATTACCGGCACCTTCCCTAAGGGCGGGTTCGTCGCCATGCGCGAGCAGGTACAGTCGCTCGATACGGCCGCGTACTTTGAAGGTCACGAGGTCAACCTCACCGGCCGCGGCGATCCTCTGCGTCTGTCCGGAGTACTCGTCTCCGCCGAATTTTTCTCGGTGTTAGGTGCACAGCCCGAGATTGGCCGCGCTTTCAATCCCGGGGAAGACGTCGCGGGGCGAGATAACTACGTTATTTTGAGCCACGCACTTTGGCAGCAGCGTTTCGGCGCCGATCCCTCGATTCTCGGCCACTCGATCGATCTCGAAGGGACGAGCCGAGAAGTCATCGGGGTGATGCCCGCGGAATTCACGTTTCCCTCTGGCAAAACTCAAGTCTGGTTGCCTCTTCACAATGATCCTAGAGACACCGTCGCGTATTGGGCTGGCGATTTCATGCCTATTATTGGCCGCCTCCGCCCTGGATCGACCATTCCTCAAGCCAGGGCCGAAATTCGTGTGTTTCAATCGCGCGTGTTCAAATTATTCCCTTGGCCCATGCCTGCTGACTGGAACGCCGATATCAGCGTCGTTGAATTGCGCAACGGCATGGTTGCTGACGTGCGCAGCCGTCTCTTCCTGCTATTGGGCGCGGTTGGTCTGATTCTTCTCATCGCTTGCGTCAACGTCGCCAATCTTGCGCTTTCCCGCGCCGCCACTCGCGAAAAAGAGATCGCGGTGCGCACGGCCATGGGCGCGGAACGTAGCCGGGTCATACGGCAACTCCTCACGGAAAGCGTTTTGCTCGCTCTCTTGGGCGGCTTACTCGGAATTTTTGTCGCCAGCGAAGGTTTGCACCTGCTAAAAGCTGCGCTCCCGGTGGATACACCTCGTCTCGTTGATGCTCATATCGATTGGCGCGTTCTCGCGTTCACCGGTGGGCTGGCAATTTTTACCGGTCTTCTATTCGGGCTTGCTCCTGCGTTGCAGTCTTCTCGAGCGGCTCTCGCCCAGTCGCTTAGTGCCGCTACGCGCGGCGCAGGCGCTTCCGTCTCACACCGTTTGCGCAGCGCACTGGCAATCGCGGAAGTCGCCTTTGCCGTGCTGCTCGTTATCGCCGCCGGTCTGCTTATGCGCAGTTTTGTGGTGCTTTCGCACGTGGATCCCGGTTTTCGGGCGGAACGCGTCCTCACGGCACGCGTCACTCCCAACCAGGCATTCTGCGGCGATCCTTCACGCTGCATCTCTTTCTACCGTGAACTGCTAGATCGCATGCAAGCCGTTCCCGGGGTCAATTCTGCGGCGGTCGTCAATACGCTGCCTCTGGGAGGCCGCGTTGCCAAGCGTTCTCTTGAAATAGAAAATGAGGTTGTCCCTCCCGGCGAGGCTATGCCACTTTTCTGGATGAACGTCGTCACGCCTGACTATCTTCGAGTTATGAAGATTCCGGTTGTCGCTGGCCGCGGATTCAAGTCTGCGGACGATTCCGGCAATCCTCCTGTGGCCTTCGTCACGGCAGCCACCGCTCGGCGTTTCTGGCCTGGCCGCAGCGCCATCGGCTCGCACATTCGTCTAAGCGGCGACAAAGATTGGCGTACCGTCGTAGGCGTCGTTTCCGACGTCCGCGCGTACGATTTGCAAAAAAATGTTCCCGATTGGATCAATGGCACTATCTACTTCCCGTATGCCACGAATGCAACGCTTGAAGGTGGCCGCGTCCCGTCCGATATGACCCTGGTCGTTCAATCCAGATTGGAGGAATCACAGCTTCAGAATGCTCTTCGGAGCACTATTGCGGGGCTCAACCCGGAAGTCCCCGCAAGTGAAGTCAGAACGATGCGCGCTGTGGTCTCTGAATCCGTTTCAACACCGGCCTCCACAACTATCCTTTTCGTTGTATTTGCTGCGCTTGCCCTGATTCTTGGCCTGATCGGCGTCTACGGCGTTCTTTCGTTTCTCGTCTCCAGGCGCACTCGCGAAATCGGCATCCGTCTCGCGCTTGGTGCGCAGAGGAGCGATGTCCTATGGCTGATCATGAAGGAAGGCGCGAAATTCTCTTTGATCGGAGTATCTCTAGGCCTCGCCTGCGCTCTTGGAATTACGCGATTGCTTGCCAGCGAACTCTACGGTGTCCGCCCTGCCGATCCGGCCACCTTTTTTGCCGCCGCTCTGCTCATGACCGCCGTCACGCTTCTGGCTTGCTACATTCCCACGCGCCGTGCCATGAACGTTGATCCCCTGGTTGCCTTGCGCAGCGAGTGATTCCTTGGAGCAGGCGCCGGCTCGTGATGAATATCTGCCGTTAAGAGCCGAGTTCCAGCAACGAACAACACCACTAGAAAAGTTTGACGGCGAGATCGCGCGGGCCCTCGCCGACAGGAATCATGGTCAGCAGGCTGTTGGTGCGTACCCGGATAATGGCAACATCTCCCGAGCCTTCGTTCACCACAATCAGCAGATTTTCATTGGGTTCATCGGGATCGAAGCGCAACACGCCAGGAGACTGTCCGGCGGTGATCGGGAACTCTTTTCCCGTGCCGGGGTCGCGAATCACGCGACGGTTTGGAATGTCCACTGGGATGATGTGCCCTGCCGCCCTGTCCGAAACATAGAGCGTGTTTCCATCGGCGCTCAGAACGCCGCGCGTGGGCGCCGAACCGAGCACCAGGTAGTCGCCGACTTCATGCGTCCACGTGTTGATGACCTGCAAACCGTGCGCCTCAGGCGAAATGACGTATAGCTCGCCGCCATCCGGCTTGAGCAGCAGGTCCGAGGGGTTCCCATCCAGTTCGAGGTTTGTTATGAGAACGCTTCTCCGCAAATCAACCACGGAGAGGCGGTGTTCCGTTCGGCTTAGAACAAACGCCAGGCTGCTGTCAGGAAGGATGGCAACTTTTTCAGGTTGTTTGACGATGCCAACCGTACTGCGAAGCGCCAGCGTTGCCGCGTCGTGAATGCCCAGCGTGGCATCGCGATGATTGAGCACCAGCACGCTCTTCCCATCGGGCGTAACGTGCGCGAGAACTGGTTCGCCTCCCGTGTGCGTCTTCGCGAGCACATTCCGTGTCTGGCAATCGATGGCTAGCAGCGTGTCCGACCCTGCCGAGGTGGTGTACAAGCGCTCGCCGTCCGGTGAAAAATCAATCGCGTAGGGAAGTGGACCTACCGGAATGCGCGCGCTCACCTGATTCACTCGCGCGTTGATCACCCAAACGTATCCGCCCGTCGAACTCACGCCCCAAATTTCCGCACGCGTCGGATGTTCGCGCATCCCGGACAATCCTGGCCCCACCTGAATGCGCGCTTCAGCGGCCAGCTTCACGAGATCGATCACGGTGACGCTCCCATCGGCGGCGGAAACATAAGCGCACAATCGCAATCCCGGCCTAAGAAAAGACGGCCGGTGCTCGCGTACCAGCTCCACTACACCCACGGTCAGCAGGATGACCAGTAATATGTACACACGGAAGTTGCGAGGCCGGGTCATGGGTCGGATGGATTGTTACATGTAGTCCGCGGAATTAGCCAGAAACCTGCGCATCGGCTAGCCCCTGAAGCGCACACAGTAGCCCCAATTCCGGCGCCGAGGGCACTTGCATTCGGCCTATGGGTTAAATACATCAGGAATGTTGGCGAGAATTCAATTCACTTCGCGGCCCAAAACCGCCGCGATTTGCCGAACCTCATCGACCAGGTGGTTGAACTCTTCCGGCAGAATCGACTGCATGCCGTCGGAAAGCGCTTTGTCCGGTTCGTGGTGCACTTCGACGAGCAATCCATCCGCGCCTACGGCAACCGCCGCGCGCGAAAGCGGCAAAACTTTGTGGCGCTTCCCAGTGCCGTGAGATGGATCGACCAGAATCGGCAAGTGACTGCGCTTCTTCACCGCAGGCACGACCGCGAGGTCCAAAGTGTTTCGCGAAAAATCGGAAAAAGTTCGAATGCCGCGCTCGCAGAGCATCACGTTGTAATTTCCCTCGGACAAAATATATTCCGCGGCCATCAAGAAATCGTCCAAAGTTGCCGACATCCCTCGTTTCAAAAGTACCGGCTTTTTCGCCCGCCCGGCGCGCTTAAGTAGAGAGAAATTCTGCATGTTCCGCGCGCCAATCTGGATTACATCGGCATATTCCTCGACCAGGTCCAGGCTCTCGTTGTCGATCGCCTCGGTAATAATCCCGAACCCATACGTCTCGCGTACCTTCGCCAAAATCTTTAACCCCGGCAAACCAAGCCCCTGAAAACTGTACGGCGAAGTCCTCGGCTTATAAGCCCCACCGCGAAACAATCTCGCCCCGCTCTTTTTCACTCGTTCCGCAATCGCGAAGCACTGTTCTTCCGTCTCCACAGCGCATGGCCCAGCCACCAGTACGATCATCTTTCCGCCAACGATCACATCTCCGGAGGGCGTCGGTATCCGCAAGACGCTGTCTTCCTCTTTCGCGTCGCGACTCACCAGCTTGTAAGGCTTGCTGACCGGAATACACTCCACCACTCCAGGCAGCGACTCCAGCACACCGAGATCGACCGCACCCTTATTTCCGGTAATTCCAATCGCCGTTCGAATCGTCCCCGGAATCGGATGCGCCTTCAGCCCCAGGCTTTCGATGCGCTCGCACACACCACGAATCTGCTCTTCCGTAGCGTGCGATTGCATGACAATCAGCATCAGCGGCTCTCCTGCGCGCTCAGTAGTCTATGAGCAATTCAGTAGTTTACGGCATGCCGCTGCAGAGCCGCAAATCAGCGAACGATTCGAATTTTACGAAAGGGAACTACCTAGGCAGGCTTTGCAGCAGCGCGTCTCATGCGGTAGAAACCTCGCGCCAGCACAATGACAAGCAGCGCGCTAAGCGCAATCGTGACAAAGTACCAAAGTTCCACGGCACCATCGACACCGGCCACATGACTCGGAATTTCAAACAAGCTCCACATGGCATCCGTTAGCACCTGCTCGTCGCCAAAAACAAAATTCGAGGTACGGTACTCCTCAAAAGCGCTCTGAAACGGCAGGAAGCTCACCAGAAACGCGCCAGATGCAACGAGCAGCGTGGTGGGAGCATAATCCGCAGCCCAGCACGCCGCTCTCCTCCAAATCGTTTTGGCATTTCGAATCCTGCCTGGCCACAGCTCCAGCAGCAAAATTCCTGCAAGCGTCGCGAACGCGGCGAGCACGCTCAAAGTGCCGAAGGCCTGCACAAAGACGGCTTCCTTTCGAAAAGCTTGCGCTCGCGCGTTCCTCGAGAGATTGAGGGCGCGTCGGCTCTCTTGAATGCGTCCCTCGATTTGCTCCAGACGCTTAGCCACTCTCTGCGCGTCTTCTGTTTTATCCGGCGCCTCATAGAGATTTGCCATTTCTTTATTCGCACTACGCGCGATCGCAAGGCCGATCAGCTTCTCGATGTCCGCGCCATTCGCATCCGCCATTCGCATCCCGAACGCATCCATGCCAGAGAGCAGACTCTCCGCGCGTTTCGAATCTCCTTCTTTCCGCGCTTTTTGCGCCTTTGCGATCTCAATCTCGGAATAGGTCCTGATGTTGAACAGACTTGGAAACGCGTGCTGCCACATTCCGTATAAAACTATCGTCGGCGGCAAAGTCCTCTCGCGATTCCACACCGTTCGCGCGAGCTGATAGTGGCGCTGGAAATAGCTGTCATAGCGCGGGGCTGTAAAAGCGCTTTCCATCAGCGCCATCCACTCCGGATTGCTCCCCAGTAGTTCGCGAGGTCCGTCTTTCTTCACTCCATGCTCGTAGAGTGGCGCAAGTCGTGGCTGGGCCAGTGCATCGGCCGTGAGCAGTTCGGGCACGGCGTTGCCAGGATCAGCCGCCCGCAATCGCGTGAGCCATTCTTCCTTCGGCGGATCCATTCTCGGTCCATGATATCTGGCGCCGTAAACCCAGATGTACTGCGGATCCAGCTCCACTGCGCGCTCCGTCCACGCGGCACCACGCGTCCGGTCTAAAGTGCTCAAGGCTGCGAACGCCAGCGTGCCGGCATCTTTTTCCTTTTCGGCACGAGCCGCAAGCTCGTCGAGCATGCGCGCATCCGAGCCCGACAGCTCGTATCCCCGCCAGCTTGAGCGTACCGTTCGAATCGCTTCGCGCCCTTCCGGCAAAATCAGCAGCAAAGCCGCCGTTGCCAGAACCGCAGCCGTAAAAACGCGCGATCGTTTCGGATGGAGTGGCGACCCTTCCGGCCCTCCGGAAAGGGAACTGCCCGCTGGAAGTTTCATCCACTTCCAAGCACTCGAAAGCACGGAACGCGTGAAGAACATGATTCCTCCTAGCGACCATCGGACCGTTTCGAACGCGTTTGCTGTCTCATCAATCTCCGCCGCAAGCGCCAGTCCCCATGCGCGATTTTCTTCTGGCCAATAGCGCACCGCGCATCCAAGCGCCCATCGCGCGAAACGTGCCGTCACCGAGCCCCTTTGCGTGGATACGCTCATGCCTGGTGCTCCGCTGCTGCCGGCTTCCAGAAGCGCCGCTCTTGCGCCTCGCGAATTTCTTCCCGAGCCCACTCGCGAGCCGTGCCGGAAAGCCGGTAAAGGTGCCGAGGCGGCCTCCCAGGAGTTTTAGCCTCTTCCCAGCGAGTTTCCAGCCAATGCAATTTCTCAAGCCGCATCAAAATCGGGTAAAGCGTTCCGGAAGGGATGCTCGTGCTTTGGCTCAAGGAATATCCGTGCTGCCATTGCCCGGGCCGGGTCAACAAAGCATCGAGCACCGTCAGAGTCTGTCTCGAAAGTCGAATCCGCACGCCCATATTGTAAGTCTACATAGGTAGATATGATTGTCAAACCGCTTTTCGCCTACACGTCCTCAACTCCTAACCTCGCCTTTCGACTTCTTTTCCGCCCGCACTCGCCTTCGGCAGCCGTTTTGCCCCGTGTGATAGAATAGTTTGTTTAAGGACAGTCTAATTTTCTCCATGGGAACGCCAGAGCAACCTCTCACTCACGTCTCCGAGTTTGATGACGAAGACGAGTATCGCCCGGAACCCGAGCCTGAGCCGCTTCCACCCACTTGGATGGATGGCAGCCTGCGTATTGGCATCCATGCGTCCATCGCGGGAAGCTACCTCAACGCGCTCGAATCCGCTCGCAAACTAGGCTGCAACGCGCTGCAAATCTTTTCCGCGAGTCCGCGCATGTGGCAGACCGGCTCTGCCCGCATCCCCGAAGTGGACGCCGCTGCCTTTCGCGCCCGCCGCGCGGAGCTCGGCCTCGGCCCGCTCGTCATTCACGCGAACTATCTGATCAATCTCGCTGCCGCTCAGCCCATGCTGCGAGTGCGCTCTATCCAGGCGTTTCACGATGAACTCGTCCGCGCCGTGGCTCTCGGCGCTGATTTTCTGGTCGTTCATCCAGGCTCGCGGGGGGAAGCCACGCCCGAGCAAGCAGTTTCCACGGTCATCGAATCCGTGAAGCAAGGCTCCAAGCGACTTTCTCTCTCCAATCTGCGCATCCTTATCGAAAATACAGCGGGCATGGGAGTTGCCGTCGGCTCGCGACTCGAAGAAGTTGCAGAGATCCTTGCTGGACTTAAAAGTGTTCCCGCAGCCGCCTGCCTGGACACCGCGCATCTCTTCGCCGCAGGCTACGACATCAAGAGCGAGACTGGCCTGACCTCGACGATCGACACAATCGACAAAACGATTGGTCTCGATCGCGTTCCCGTCTTTCACGCCAACGATTCGAAAATCTCTCTAGGCGGCCGCGTCGATCGCCACGAAAACATCGGCGAAGGCAAAATCGGCGCCGAGGCCTTTCATCGCATCTTGACTCATCCGCGCCTCGGCGCATCCTCTCCCGAGGGCTTGACGGGGCGCGCGTTCGTGCTTGAAACACCCATCGATCAACCTGGCGATGACCGCCGCAACGTGGCCAAACTGTGGGAACTCGCTGGCTTGAGCGAGCAATCCCCACCAGCTGAAAAAGGCTTTTCGATGCTGACCACCGCCATCAAGAAAGTACAAATGAAAACGGCTGCAACCGCTAAAAACGCAGAGCGCCGCAAGAAAACGCTGGAAGCGTCCGCGCCGTCTCGGTCACCCGAGCCAAAAAAGAAATCGAAGCCGGCGCCAAAAAAATCAAGCCCAGCGAGCAAATCCAAAAAAACGCGCAAGACCAAGAGGGGATAGCGAAGCGTGGTGGACTACAACCCACAAGAGATCGAAGCCAAGTGGCAAAAGCGCTGGGCCGAAGCCCGCGTATTCGAAACCGAAGCCGATTCTGCAAAGCCCAAGTATTACGTCCTCGAAATGCTTCCGTATCCCTCCGGCACGATGCACATGGGACACATGCGCAATTATGCGATCGGCGACGTCGTCGCCCGCGTCAAGCGCATGCGTGGCTTCAACGTTCTTCACCCCATGGGCTGGGACGCCTTCGGTCTGCCGGCGGAAAACGCCGCCATCAAGAACACCACGCATCCGCGCGTCTGGACCAACAACAACATCGGTGAATTTCAGCGCACTCTGCGCCGCTTCGGCTTCAGCTACGACTGGCGTCGCGAAATTTCCACCTGCGAGCCCGAATACTATCGCTGGAACCAATGGTTCTTCCTGCGCATGCTCGAACGAGGCCTCGCCTATCGCAAAAAGAGCCGCGTGAACTGGTGTCCCAAATGCTGCACCGTTCTCGCCAACGAGCAGGTCATCAATGCCGGCCATTGCTGGCGCCACGAAGATACCCTAGTCGAATCTCGCGAGCTCGAGCAATGGTTCCTCAAAACCACCGCCTACGCAGACCAACTCGTCGATGACTTGAAGGAACTCGAGGGCAGTTGGCCCGAGCGCGTCATCACTATGCAGCGCAACTGGATCGGCCGCTCGCAAGGCGCGCGGGTCAAATTCGAAATCGCCGATCTCTCCAGCGTCAAGCCCATCGAAATTTTTACGACGCGCATTGATACTATCTACGGCGCAACCGCCATCATTCTTGCTCCCACACACCCGGTAGTCGCGCGGCTCCTGCAAGGGTCGCCGGTCCGTGAGCAAGCCGAACCACAGCTAGCGCAAATGCGCCAGACGTCCGTCAAGACCGCGGACCTCGCCACAGCAGAAAAAGTTGGATTCTTCACGGGCCGCCATGCCACCAACCCATTCAGCAGCGAAAAAATCCCCATCTGGGTCGGCAACTTCGTGCTCATGGAATATGGCACCGGCGCCATCATGGCCGTGCCAGCCCACGATCAGCGCGACTTCGAGTTTTGCCGAAAATATGGTTTGCCCATTCGCGTCGTCATTCAACCAAAAGAAGGCGCTCCTCTCGTCGAAGAGAAAATGACCGCTGCATTCTCCGACGACGAGAACGGGAGGCTAGTCAATTCCGCTGCATTTAACGATCTCTCGCCAGATGAAGCCATCGCCAAAATGACCGCCTACGCGGAAAAGAAAGGCTTCGGAAAAGGCGAAATCGTTTTCCGTCTTCGCGATTGGGGCATCTCCCGCCAGCGCTACTGGGGCACCCCGATTCCCGTGGTTTATTGCCCGGAGCACGGTCTGCAGCCTGTTCCTGATAAAGATCTGCCCGTGCTGCTACCACCCAATCCCAAACTCACGGGCGAAGGGGAATCACCGCTCGCGGCGACTCCGGAATTCGTAAACACCACTTGTCCGACGTGCGGCGGCCCGGCCCGGCGCGAAACCGACACGATGGACACGTTCGTCGACTCGTCCTGGTATTTCTATCGCTACTGCGATCCTCACAACAGCGGAGCTCCCTTCGATCCCGCAAATGTCGCCTATTGGTTTCCCATTGATCAGTACATTGGCGGCATCACCCATGCCATTCTGCATCTCCTTTACTCACGCTTCTGGTGCAAAGTGATGCGCGATCTCGGTCTCGTCAAACACAACGAGCCCATCTCCAGGCTCTTCACCCAGGGCATGATCCAAAAGGGCGGCGTGACCATGTCCAAGTCGCGTGGCAACGTAGTCGGCGCCATCGACATGGCCGAAAAATATGGTGCTGATACTGGCCGCCTCTACACGCTTTTCGCGGCCCCTCCCGAAAAAGACCTGGAGTGGAGCGAGGAAAGCATTGAAGGCTCCTGGCGCTTCCTGAATCGCGTCTTCCGCCTAGTCGATAAGCATGCGCCCGCGATTCGTGAGACCAAGAACTGGAATTTCGACGCCAAGGGAATGACGGACAAAGAACGGGACCTGATCCGAGTCACTTACCAAACCATGACCAGGGTTACGCAAGATTTCGAAAAGCGATGGCACTTCAATTCTGCAATCGCCCAGATCATGGAACTGACGAACGAAATTTATCTGGCCGAGCCGCTCGAAAATGGCGTGCGCCCGGAGATTCGCAAGGAAGTCCTGCAAATCCTTACGCTGCTGCTAGCACCTATGACCCCCCATATCGCCGAAGAAATGTGGGAAATGCTCGGCAACACCGAGGGCCTCTGGAACGCATCGTGGCCAGTCCTGGCAGAATCGCAACTCGATCTGGCCAAGGACAACGAAGTCGAAATCCCGGTCCAGGTAAATGGCCGCGTACGCGCTGCACTAAAAGTCCCTGCGGGCGCAAACGAATCCGACGTGGTCGCCAAAGCCAAAGTTGATCCAGCAGTAGCACGTCACGTCGAAGGCAAGCGCATAGTAAAAGTCATCTTTGTTCCCAACAAACTCCTAAATCTGGTGGTCCAATGACCCCGCAACCTCTCCTTTGTAGTGGCGCAGCATGCTGCGCCCTGTCCGCCGAGGTCGCAAATGTAGCGCAGAGTGAAGTTTGCGGAACCCCGGATCTTATTCGTCGCTGGAGTTTCCCTTGTAGGGGAGGGGCTCGCCCCTCCCGCTTTTGCACGACCTAATTCTCCCCGAGGTGCACAATGGCAGCAGGAGCCGCAATGACGGAACAACCTCAAAAACCCAAATCCGAACTAGGTGGCGTAGTCGTCCTCGACTTCGGCGGGCAATACACACAGCTGATCGCCCGCCGCATCCGCGAACAACAAGTTTTCTCCGCGATCCTCCCGTGTACCACGACGCTTGAAGAAATCCGACAGTACGCCCCCGAAGGCTTGGTCCTTTCCGGCGGACCTAGCTCGGTCTACGACGCCGACGCGCCCAAATGCGATCCCGCCATCCTGGCGATGGGTGTTCCAGTCCTCGGCATCTGCTACGGCATGCAGTGGATCACTCACGCTCTCGGCGGCAAAGTGGAAAAAGCGGACCGCCGCGAATACGGCCGAGCTCAGCTAAAAGTAAAGTGTGAAAACGACCCCTCACCTTCTGCTCTCTTCATGGGTGTCCCGGAGTCCCTCCGCATCTGGAATAGCCACGGCGACCACGTCCGAGAAGTGCCCCCCGGCTTTCACGCCACGGGCCACACGGACAACGCCATCGCCTCGCTCGAAGATCCCCAGCGGAAAATCTACGCTGTGCAATTCCACGTAGAAGTGAACCACACCGAAAGCGGCACCGAACTTCTCCGCAACTTCCTTTTCCGCGTCTGCAATGCGCAACGCAAATGGAGCGGCTCCGCCTTCATCGAAGAAACCGTGGCATCCATTCAAGCGAAGGTCGGCCAGGGCCACGCCATCTGTGCGCTCAGCGGGGGAGTGGATTCCACCGTAGCCGCCGTTCTGGTCCACCGCGCGATGGGCGACCGCCTGACAAACATCTTCGTGAATACAGGAATGCTTCGGAAAAATGAGTTTGCCGATACTTTGGAGATGCTCCGAGATCGCCTTGGCCTCCGCGTCATCGGCATTGACGCCTCGGATCGCTTCCTGGACAAGCTACGCGGCGTCACCGACCCCGAGCAGAAGCGCAAAATCATCGGCGGGGAATTCATCGCCGTATTCGCCGAGGAAGCCCAGAAGCTCCAGCGCGGCGAGGCCCACGGCGGAATCGGCTGGTTGGTCCAGGGAACGCTCTATCCGGACGTTATCGAGTCCGTCTCTGTGAAGGGTCCCTCCGCCACCATCAAAACCCACCATAACGTCGGCGGGTTACCCGAAAACATGCCTTTTGCCCTCATCGAGCCCCTCCGCGACCTTTTCAAGGATGAGGTCCGCCGCATCGGGAAAGACCTGGGATTACCGGATGAGATTCTTTTGAAACACCCGTTTCCGGGACCAGGACTAGCTGTAAGGCTGCTTGGCGAGATCACCCGAGAACACCTCTTCACTTTGCAGGAAGCCGACGCCGTAGTAGTCGAAGAGATACGTCGCGCCGGGCTCTATAGTAAAGTTTGGCAAGCCTTTGCCGTCCTTCTGCCCGTTCGTAGCGTGGGAGTTATGGGCGACTATCGCACGTACGGCCTTACCGTCGCGGTTCGCGTTGTCGAATCCGAAGATGCCATGACCGCCGACTGGGTGCGCCTGCCAGGAGAGGTCCTCGAGCGCATTTCTACCCGCATCGTGAATGAGGTTCGTGGGGTGACCCGCGTGGTTTATGACATTAGCTCGAAGCCACCGAGCACGATTGAATGGGAGTAAGTTCCATTTTGGAACTGAACTATCATGAAGAGGGAATTGAACTTAGGGGCTAAGCGAGGACTTATCCGAGCCGCCTACTACTGAATATAGTATAAAGGCCGCGCAGGGACGGGGCGCGGCCTATCCAGGAGATACCATCACATCGACGGCTTGCTCTGAACTAAATGTCGCAGAACTAGCGGTTAGCCATTTTCTGCGCCATATACAGAATGAGCTTGCGATCGCCTTCTTCCACTTTGCCCAGCAAGCGGCGAAGCTTGTTGAGAAAGCGTGCGTCTTTACCGAGGCTGCCCCACGCGATGTCATCCGACGACTTCCGCTTGGGGAGATTCGGCAACTGCGGCGGTTCTTCACCGTCATAAAAGAGTTGATAGAGTGGGCACTCGAGAGCGCGCGCAAGTTTTTCCAGTGTTTCGATGGCCGGTACTGTATGGCCATTCTCTACACGGGAAATATAACAACGCAGCAAACCTGTTCGCTTCTCGATGTCGCCCTGGGAGAGTTTCTTTTCTTCGCGGAGTGCGCGAAGACGGTCACCTATAATCATGGCGGCATTATTCCATGTAGATAAAGGGCAAGCAAGTAGAAACTTGATACCCTAGAATTGAAACACTTGATGCAGGCAAGGGAAACGAACTCGCACGACCAGGGGAAACCAAGCTACATTAGACGTAACCAGAACGACATGCCACGCGTCCCTAAAGTAGAGCCCTTGGGGCTTCCCGCCGGTCCGGCGGGGGCCAAACCGCCTGGCGCGAAAGCGCCGGGTGCTGTGGAAGACCGGGAACTCGTCCGGCGGGCACAGGGCGAAGACCAGGAGGCTTTTGAAGAACTGCTGCGGAGGCATCAACACCGTGTCTTTGCCGTTGCCGGCGGCATCCTGCGGCGGCGTGAAGATGTGGAAGACATTGCACAGCAGGTTTTCGTAAAGGCCTATTTCTCGCTGAAGCGATTCGATCAGCGGGCGGCTTTCAGCACTTGGCTGTACAAGATCACCGTGAACGAGTGCTGGGACATGTTGCGGAAGAAAAAAGTCCGGCCACTGGTTTATGAGTCGGACCTGAGTGAAGAGCAAGCCAAGCAGGTGATCGCTGCTGAAGGGAAGAATAGCAGCGGGCCGGATATCAGCGAGAGGCTGGAAGCCCGCGAACGCGTCGAGAGGCTGATGGAAGGGCTCGACGAGCGCGACCGGCTGATGCTGATTCTGAAAGAGGTCGAAGGCTTTGCGGTGGAAGAGATTGCGCAGGTTTTGGATTTGAATGCGAACACGGTGAAGGTACGGCTTTTCCGTGCGCGGCGAAGAATAGTGAACAGAGTCCGCAAGCGCGGAGAATGATTGCGGAGTTGCAAAGCTGGGAAGATTTGGATGAACGGTTTTGATTTTCCTGGATGTGAAGATTAGATTGGTTACAGGCCATTGAAGGAGTCTTGGATGACAAATTTCCTGAACAAGCGCAAGGCAGAATGCCGCGGTTTTCAGATGCAGCTCGAGGACGCGGCCGGCGCTGCGCCGAGCGTTACGGAGCTTTCTGAACTGCTGGCTTCGACGCCCGCCGCGTTGAAGGAGCACGTAACTGCGTGCGCGGATTGCCGCACGGCGGCGGAAAATATTCTTGCGGCGCGCGCGCTGCTGACGGTGTTGCCTTCCTATGCCACGATGGCTGGGCCGTGGTTTGCTCCGCGCGTAATGGCCGCGATCGCGGCGCGCAAAGCGGAACTTGGCCGCGCCGCCGACACGTGGACTTTTCTGCCAAAACTTGCCGCGCGTCTCACTTGGGCTTCCGCCATCGCGTTGCTGTTGGCCAGCGGCTGGCTTTATCAGAAGCCCGTATCCACTGCGGCAAAACCAGTAGTTACGGACCTAACGGGTGAGCCGCTGGCGGATACGGCCACGCCATCCACGAACGATGAATTGCTTGTCAGCCTGTCGGAGAGGCGCCGATGAACGAGAGTTCCGCTAAGCAGAAAGCTGCGTTGTGGGTGATTGTTGTGTTTGTGTTTGGCGCGGCGCTCGGCGGCGTGTTTGGCTATTTTTATGGCCACCGGAATAGCGTCTCCGCGGCAGGCCCTCCTTTGAGTGAGCCGGAGCGGCGTGCGCAAAGAGTCGATCAACTGACGAAAGAACTGGGCCTGACCGAGGACCAGAGACATCAACTGGACAGCGACCTTTCGCAACTTCATGCGCAATACAAAGCGATTCACGATCAGTCTGATGCGCAGATGGAACAAGCGCGGCAGAAAGGGCGCGACCAAATTCGTTCGATTCTCACTCCGGAACAGAAACCGAAATTTGAAGAAATCCTAAGGCGCATGGACGAAGAACGAAAGCGAAACCAGCCGCCTCCTCCGCCGCGCTAGCACTGCACCCACAAATCTTAGAATTTTCTAATCCTGCGGACCTCATGGCCGCATGTATTGAAACCCATCCAGCTTCAACGCATTTCCTGCAGATTGTTCATTCACACCTTTACGATGAGTTTGCCGGTGTTGCCGCCGGTGAAGAGCATGTTGATGGCGTCGGGAGCTTTTTCGAGGCCTTCGACGACGGTTTGGCGGTCTTTTAGTTTGCCCATCATTTTCCACTTACCGAGTTCCATGGCGGCTTCGGTGAATCGGGCGCCGTAGTCGAGGACTAGAAAACCTTGTACTTTGAGGCGTTTCACAATGAGGATCCCGAGGTTGCTGGGTCCAGAGGTTTCCTTCGTGTAGCCGGAAATTAAGCCGCAGAGAGCAACGCGGCCGTGGAGGTTCATGCGGTTGAGGACGGCCTCCATGATTTCGCCCCCGACATTTTCAAAGTCGATGTCGACGCCGTTGGGCGTGGCCGCGGCGAGTTTCTCTTTCCAATCGGGATGTTTGTAGTTGATGGCGGCGTCAAAGCCTAGTTCGTCGGTCAGCCAGGCGCACTTGTCGTCTGTGCCTGCAATTCCAACGACGCGGCAGCCGTGGATCTTGCCGATTTGTCCGGCCACGCTTCCGGTTGCGCCCGCTGCGGCGGAGACGACCAGCGTCTCGCCTTTTTGTGGCTTGGCGATTTCGGTCATGCCGAAATAGGCGGTTATTCCCGTCATGCCGAGGACGCCGAGGAAGAGTGTGTCGGATACGAAGGGAATCGATGGGACTTTTTGGAAGAAGGACTTCGATTGTGGTTCGATCAGGACGTATTCCTGAAAATCTGTTAAGCCAACGATTTTGTCGCCCTTTTTGAATTGCGCGTGGCGGGATTCGATCACTTCGGCGAGGCCGGCTGAGCGCATCACGTCACCGATGGCTACGGCTGGGAGATAGCTATCGACCGCCATCCAGACCCGCATGGTGGGGTCGATCGAGAGGTATTTGACTTTGGCTAGAGCTTGGCCGTCTTGCAGCTCGGGAACGGGGGATTCGGCGAGCTGCAGGTCGCCGGGGGCTAGTAAGCCTTTGGGACGCGATTGCAATCGAAGCTGCCGGTTAATTGTTGACACTTGGCGCTCTCCAGATATTTCGGCATGCACATTAAGTTGCAGCCTGCACAGCCAAGATTCATCGCGCAGAAACCGCGCGATGGAGAAGCGTTTGGCTGTGCCGCTAACCATCCGATCGAGGACCGAGGAGCACTGCTAAGAGCACAGTCAAGAGTGACTGTGCTACTTAGAAGGGAATGTCCTCGTCGGAGATTTCTGGACCGCTGGGGGCTTGGCTGCCGCCGTAGGAGTCGTCGGCTGGAGCGGCGTGAGATTCCATATCGTCGCCTCCGGAGCGTGCTCCACCGCCGCTCGCGCCGGCTGCGGCGCCGTCACTGCGGCCACCTAACATGCGAAAATTGCTGGCGACGATTTCAAAGCTGGTGCGCTTTTGGCCTTCTTTATCTTGCCACTCGCGGGACTGGATGCGGCCTTCGATGAAGACGAGCGAGCCCTTTTTCAGATATTGCTGGGCGATTTCGGCTTGCTTGCCCCAGACAACGATTTTGTGCCACTCGGTGCGTTTTTGTTTTTCGCCGTTGCGGTCTTTGTAGGTTTCATCGGTGGCTACGGAAAAATTGGCTACGGCTTGGCCGCCGCCGGTGTAGCGGGTTTCTGGATCGCGGCCCAAGCGGCCTACTAGCATGACTTTGTTAACGGACATAAGTGTTCTCTCCCTGCGGCGCTGAAGATAGCAGAAACGGTGCGTTGAGGCAAAAAATCGCGGGTGAATAGGGAAGACTGAGTGGTGAGTAGAGGGAAAAAGAAAGAGAAAGGATAACGCAGAGACGCAGAGTTCGCGGAGCAGCGCGGAGGATTCGGGGATGCGAAGGGGCCACCCAGGGGGTATCCAGAAAATCGTGAGTAAGCGCATGAAAGAAATGGGGTTGCGGGTATTTGTGCGGGTACGCAGAGGACGCACGTCGCAAATGATGGTCGGGATGAACGGACGTTGCTGTGCGCGCACGGAGGGTTTGTTGGGAAAGAAGGGGCCCCTCTCCGTGCCGTTTTTTTTGTAACTGCGCATTCTAAAGCAGTTTAAATTCAATGTTTTGAAAGTGCGTATTCTAAACGGGTTACAGCTGTTTTTTGAGGAAGTGCGGATTCTAAAGGATTTAACACAGAGCGAGCTTAAGATCGAAAGTTTGGAGTCGAAAGGAATAGGGCAGGATGCGGAGAAGAGCGAGCGCGTCGCGAGCTTGGCACATGTTTTTCTTAACACAGAGGGCGCGGAGAGCACGGAGACGGAGGAGTTAGGGGGAAGCAGGGCGGTGCGAGCGGACTGGTGATTGAGGACCATGGGATATGGTAGCAATATGATATATGATATGTCAACTACTTTGTTGGTACCGTTCGAACGGGTTGTGGAAAAGTGGATTGGAGTGAGTAGAGAGTAGTGGGTAGTGAGTAGGCCGGAGGTTAGAAGGTTTGAAAGTTGAAGGTTTGGGATTAGAGTCGGTGAGATTTGATCGAGGGAAAGCATGAGTCAGGTGGCGGTTTGGTTTGAGCGGAAGTTTGCGTTTTCGTTTCCTGTGGAGGTGTGGCCGAATTTGTGCGCGCGGCTGCGGGGGACTCCGGCGAGGCTGGAAGAGACGCTTCGTGGGCGTACTCATGAAATTCTGACCAGGAAGGTGCAAGGGAAGTGGTCGGCTCAGGAACACGCTGGGCATTTGCTGGATCTTGAGGCGCTCTGGCTGGCGAGGGTGGAGGATTATGTGGCGGGTAGTGAGCAGCTTACCGTGGCGGATTTGAGAAATCGGAAGACGGACGAGGCGGACTACAACGCGCGGGGATTGGAAGAGATTTTGGCGAAGTTTCGCGCGGCAAGAAGGGGATTTATGAAGCGTGTGGAGGAATTGGATGCTTCGCTAATGGGTCGAGCTATTCCGCATCCGCGTTTGAAGACGCCGATGCGGCTTGTGGATCATTTGTATTTTGTGGCGGAACATGATGATCATCATTTGGCGCGGATTTGGGAATTGGTCAACGGTGTTGAGTAGAGTGAGTAGAGAATAGTGAGTGGTGGGTAGAACCAGCGAAGAGAAGACTCACCCTTGCGTGGAGCATTACCGCAAGGGGTGGGGCGCCCAAGACTAAAGGAAGGGCAAGCCACCCACCTAGCCGTCCAGCGTGTTCAAGCACTCTAGGCCCTCGCACCGACAGGAATACTTATTTGTTTGCCGACGTGTTGCGCATCGCATAAGCTGCCAGCAACGGAAGGCCGTATGACAAACATACTAAAAGCATTCGGAATCGTTTTCATTGTGAGCGCAGCCCTGTTTGGCGTGTTGAAACTGCTCGGTCTCGCCAATGCGGACAACGCCAAGCTCGCGTTGACTCCTTTTGCGGCAATTACATTGGTGTATTCCAAGCTGGAGGAAAAGGACAAGCTCCGAAAAGAACAAGGAAAGCTGCAAACTTTTTCTGACTTCTCTTTCCCGCTCTGGAAAGTGTTGCTTCTCGGCACCATCTCTGGACTCGCAATCCTTGAATTTGTTTCTGGTCTCGGAGTGGGGATCGTGGTTCTTTTAACAGCAAAAGTTGCGCCCTCCTCTGTACTGGACTTGGCACGTTTTGTCACAGCCGCATTGATACCAGTGAATTTTTACCTGATATTTGCGGTCGGAAGGTGGATTGGTGTCCGAGCGAGAGACAAGGCGTTTGTTGCGGCAGCTTTGGCTGGGGCGCTCTGTAAGCTGCTTGATTTTTGTATGACCCTCGTCGAAATGACCGCAAAAGATTTTGCGAAATTCTACGGATTCGAGAAAACGAATATCATTTCACTTCTCAAAGTGAACTTGATCGGGGTATTGATTTTTGGAGGTATTTGCGTTTTCGGATGTTGGGCTGGAAAACGTCGTCGTCAAGCGTGGTACCTGGACCACCTGCTCAAGTGCATTGCTCCGGCCTCGCGGCTCGTGATTTTGGATATTGCATACGAGGAAGCGCAGAAGGCGATGCCTGCCCCGCAATCGGCAAAATAGCCACGCCGGCGAAGTGGAGACCCACCCTTGCGTGAGGCAAAACTGCACGGGTGAGCTGATGGGGGAGAGGGAGGGCTCGAGCGGGAGCGACTGTTTATGGCTGATTGGGCAGACATAAACAGTCGTTTTGGGAGTTTGAGGGCGGGGTTTTGCGGGGAAGTAACATTAATTTCTTTAATAATCCTCGCAACCCGCTTGTAATCAGGGGCCCACGGGCTGGCCTGAGGAACAGGTTAAACCGGGCGGCAACGGCCATCCGCCTGCCTACTACATAGGCATGCAAACCGTAAACAAGCAGTCCAGCGAAATTGGAAACAAGAAACAAAAGGGCTTTTCACTTATCGAGTTGCTGATCGTCGTCGCCATCATTTTGATCATCGCGGCTATCGCAATTCCTAACCTCCTAAGGTCGCGTATGGCGGCCAACGAAGCATCAGCAGTCGGTTCGATCCGTACGATCAACACCTCTGCTGTGACGTATTCGACGACCTACCCGAACGCAGGCTTCCCGGCTACTTTGGCCTCTTTGGGCGGCGCGACACCTTGCACGGCTGTTTCGACGGCATCTTGCTTGCTCGACGCAGTTCTGGCAGGCGGCACCAAGAGCGGCTATGTGTTCGCTCTGACGACGGACGGCAATACGCCTTCGGTCGGCTATTCGGTTACCGGAACGCCAGTTACGGTTGGCACCACCGGTCAGCGCATGTTTTTCTCTGACCAGTCTGGTGTGATCCGTTATGCAGCAACAGGTGCAGGCGCAACGGCAGCTAGCCCGGCATTGCAGTAAATTCAAGCAGGTTTCGACCGGGGAACCGGTCGAGGAAGGATTCGACAGAGCTCGGGACTAAGGTCCCGGGCTCTGTTTTTTTGTGGGGGTAAGGTATTTCGCAAGGCGCGATGGGAAATGTGGAGCAGCACTCTTCAACCGCGGTTGAGTAAGGGTTAGGCGGCGGTTCGAGCGTGTTATGCGCGGCGTTAGAGAAAGGCGAAAGGCAAAGATCAGGCTGTTCTTGGGCTGCCGCGCAAGAAATGGAAAACGAGCATGACCAGGCCGATGATCAATAGGATGTGGATGAGTCCAGAGCTGACGTGAAAAGCCAGAAAGCCGAGCAACCAAAGAACGATTAGAACCAGGGCGAGAAATCCAAGCATGTTTTTTCTCCTCAAGACTTGGCGAGGAATTCGGAGTGTTTAATGCCTCGCGAAGTGCGGATGGCCGCTAACGGAAAGACCATCACGCAGGGAGATGATAGGCGGCCCGGAGAGTGGAGTCTGTACAGTTTGAAACAGGAGTTAGGGAGCGGGCGGCGGCGAGATGCTACTGGGATAGGGCCCTGTCGGGTGAGCGATTTTGAACAGACAACAGCAGGGAATACTTTTATGTTTGGCACGTTTGGGATAGCGGCTGGAAGTGTTCGAGGAAGTGGCAGCGAGCTGGAAGATTTGGGCGGATAAACTGATCGATGGAGAGGCAAATGACAACCGACAATGCGAAGAAGTGCGCTCATCCGAACTGTTCGTGCATGACAGCGTCGGGGAAATACTGCAGCGTGCAGTGTGAGACGATGGAAAAAATGCCGGACATCGAGTGCAAATGCGGGCACACGGTCTGCAAAGGAAAAATCGACTAGAAGCGACAGTCGCCTCCGAATTGTGCGAGCGATATGTGGACGAGCAATACGGAGAGATAAGGCACAATCCGGCGAAAGGCAATACGAGGCGAGTATTGTGAGTGAGTCCGATTTGCGTTATGGTCGAGAAATTCGCGTCATTGGAAAGGATTGTTATGCCCCGGGATTCCCATCAGAGAGCGGCTGAGTTTCACGAGCTTGCGGCGCATGCGCATCGTTCGGCGGCAGTGCATCACGGCAAAGAGGACCATATGACGGGCCACGAACTTTCGAAACAGGCGATGGAGCACGCGAACGTGGCGTTCCAGGCCTCGCAAGAAGCGCACCAGAAATCCAAAAAGGCGAGCGGTAAGGAATAAAGCGGCAGTTCAAAAGAGATGGGAACAGGTGCAGTGAGACCCTTAGCGGAAGATCGGCGAAGGGGCCCTTTCGTGAGTGGATCGAGCGTACGGACCGATTCTGTTCGGGTTAGGTCGTGATATCGACTGGTGCGCTGATGACGGCCTGTGGGACGCGAACACGGATTCGCGTCCCGTGAGAGGGTTCGGATTCAACGGAGAGATGGCCCCCTACCAACCGCAGCCGTTCGCGCATGCTGATCAGGCCCAGTCCAGCAGCCCGCTTTGCCGACTCGACGTCGAACCCACGGCCCGGGTCCGAAATGCAAAGTTCAATTTCCGCAGAGTGGCTCATTAATTCAACCTCGGCCTCGGTGGCTTCGCTGTGTTTCGCGACGTTCTGCAAAGCCTCCTGGGTGATGCGATAGAGACACAGCGTGATGTCTTTCGGAATTTGTCCCGGGATATCGCTGTGGAGAAACTGAACGTCGATTTTGTGCTGTGCGGAGAATTCGCTGCAAAAGCCCTTCAGAGAGGCGACCAGGCCGAGAAGTTCCAGCCTCGCGGGGTGAAGTTGATAAGACATGCTGTGGATGTCAGACGAAACTTCACTCGCCATTTGCGCGATGGTGAGGAGTTGTTGCTGGGACTGTGATGAGATCTCAGGGATGCCTCGCTTGAATTGTTCAAGGCCGATCTGGAGGACCGCCATTCTCTGACTGAGGTCGTCGTGCAACTCCCGGGCGATGCGGGTTCTCTCCTCTTCTTGGGCGGTGATCAGGCGGCCGCTCATCGCAAGGAGGGCTTCTTCGGTTAATTTCCTATCCGTGATGTCTTGAGTCGTGCCTCGAAGGTAGATGGGACGACCGCTGGCATCCAGAACGGCTTCCCCGCGGGAAGTAAGCCAGAGTCTTGTGCCGTCTAAACGTTTGGCCTCCAAGTCCAGCTCGTAGGGGATTTTTGTTCCCAGCGCTTTCTCCACGCTCTGCTTCAATCGATCCCAGCTCTCGGGAGTGAAGAATTGTTCGTGATCCCGAAAGGAAGGTGCCGGCAGTCCGGGATCGTATCCGGACATGCGATAGAGTTCTGCTGACCAGACCATGGCGTCAGAGCGAGGTTCCCAACGCCAGCTACCGGTCTGAGCCAAGCGTTGAGCTTCATTCAACTCGGTGTCTCTTTGTCGCAGGGCCTGCTCGGCATCGTTTCGCTCCTCCACAAGCGCTGCGAGGGCCATGAAAGGCGCCGCCGTGAAGAACAAGAATAATTGAAGCGACAGGATGTTGATAATCGGGCCCGGGCCGGTGAAGGGACCTCGGCCGTGGATGGCGCCCCAGATGGATACAAACGCAATGGCAATCATTGAGGTACTGACTCCGGTCGAGCCGAAGCGCAAAGTGCACCAGATGAGGAGCGGCACGAGAGAATAAAGGAGGGTGGGAAAGGTGCTACCCAGGGGAGAGGCGAAGGCGAGCTGCCCGAGAACAATTAGGACAACGAGGAGGGCTGCGGCTTCGAGGTAATGAGCAAATGGCTTTTTAGCCCAAGCGGGAATTTCTCTGGCCCAGCCTAAAGCGGCGGGCATTAGTGTGAGGAATCCGAGCGCTTCGGAAAAGAAGGCCACTTTCCAAGTCGCCCAATAGTTGGGACTGTTGGAAAGCGCGCCGAAGAAGGCTCCAACGAAGGGAGCCAGGAAAACTGCGTAGAAGGAATACTTAGCAAAGGCTTTGACACTATTAAGGCGAGGTGGGCCGTTGAATGCAACGCGCAGACACCAAGCGGCGGTGAGAATTTCTACCGCATTAGACAGAAACAGCCAGACGATGGCACGAGTCGGTGCTCCCCCTTGCAGGTCATAGAGAACAAATCCAGCCAGGCCAGCCAGCAGAAGTACCGGCCATAGCCTGCGCCGAACCAGCACCAACACGGATGCCAGAAGTACATTTCCCAGCCAAAGAGGCGAGACCATTTGCGGGTGAACGATCAGCATGCCGCCAAGTCTTCCCGCGACGTAACACAGGGCAGCCACGAGACATGCCTGGACAAGGACGCGAAGAAAGGTGTTCGGGTTTGTAGTGTTCAGCGACTGCCGACCTCGATCTGTTTCGATGACCTACCTCCGATGCGGCAGGGCCGGTCGGCGGCTCCCGTGAGTCGCGAACCAACGGCCCACCCAGGGTCAGAGCAAGATGACGTTGCTATGTTACGCGGTTATGGTGATTTTGTTGAGCGGGTCGACCGTTTTTAGTCTCATCGGCTGCTCGTTCAGCCACGTCGCATTCTGTGTTTCGGGTCATCGAAGCGAGAGGAGCCCAAGCACGCGGAAGCAACGGCACCTGTTCTTGAGAAAAACGTACCATGGAAGTCTGGCGCCAGCAAATTAACTACCTGGCATTCGGCGTCTATGACGTCATGGTTCGTATTTAACTGGAATAACATAGTGGGAGGTCGTCAAGCATGTTAGATTGGCGCCGACCGAGTGGCATGGAGTATTTGGCGCAGGTCTGCAGGCGAGCTGGTATGGGTGAAGTTCTTTGTGGCTAAGAAGGTGACTGACGGGCTTCGGATTTCGAGTTGAGGGGTTAAGGAGGAAAGGATGGATTCGATGGGCGGGGTGCTTACGGTTTTGGGCGTGTTTTTTGTGATTTTTGTTTTGGGTTTGGTGTTTGGCTCGTTCTTTACTGTGGAGACGGCGCAGGTAGCCATCGTGCAGCGGCTCGGCAAGTTCGCACGCGTTGCGGGCCCAGGACTCAATTGGAAGACGCCTTTGATTGAAACGGTCGTCCGGCGCATGAGCATGAAGGTGCAGCAGTTTGACGTGAAGGTCGAAACGAAAACGCAGGACAACGTGTTCGTGCAAATCCCCGTATCGATCCAATACAAGGTGATACCGGACTCCGTGGAAGCGGCGTTTTACAAATTGACCGATCCCGTCAAGCAGATCGAGTCTATGGTCTACAACGTGGTCCTGGGGCACGTTCCGAAAATGAAGTTGGACGACACATTCCTGAATCAGGCAGCCATCGCCAACGATTTGCGGGATAGTTTGGACGGGTCGATGAAGGAATACGGCTACTCGATCGTGAAGGTGCTGATCTCTGACATCGTGCCGGACCAAAAAGTGAAAGCAGCGATGAACGACATCAACGCCGCGCAGCGCGAACGCGAAGCTACCGTATCGCGCGCAGAAACGAACAAATTGCTGCTGGTGAAGCAGGCCGAAGCGGAGGCGGAGTCCAAGCGGCTGCAAGGCGAAGGCATCGCTAACCAACGCAAGGCCATTATTTCGGGACTAAAAGATTCCGTGGAGGACTTCGCGAAGACTGTGCCGGGCTCGACGCCTCAGGACGTGATGCAGCTCGTGCTGATGACGCAGTATTTCGACACGTTGAAGGATATCGCTGCCAACGACCGCACCAACACCGTGTTGATTCCGCATACGCCGAACACGCTGACGGATCTGTTTGGCCAGATCCGGAACGCCGTGATTACCGGGACGGAAATGACCAAGCATGATGTACCCGGGTCATTGTCTCCGAGCGATTCGCGAAAATGAGCGGGAATCCTGAGTGTTTATTCTATAGCAGTCAATAACCTTTCATGATTATGCGGGCGCAATAAAGTACTTGTGCGGAGAACGCAAACAGGTATGATGCTTCCCGTCTCCGCCACTTGGGGTCAAATTCCTTTAGTATCATAGAGAAAACAGTCTATGAACCGTGCTTTCGGCGTCCTCTCTACTGTAGTTCTGTCTTTTACGTGGCTTATGGGGGGCTGCGGTGGAGGATCGACGGGTGCGATTATCCCCCCACCTCCTCCGCCACCAGCAAATCCTGTTCCGGCAATTACGACGGTCATGCCGTCCTTCGTCCTTGCTGGTTCAGCCGACACGCCCATCACCATCACGGGCACAGGATTCATTTCCAGTTCGACGGCTCAATGGAATGGCGCGGCAGTAGCCACGACCTATAATTCGGCAACGAGTCTGAGCGCCACACTTCCAGCGGCGGACCTGACCGGAAGTTCAGCGAGTCTGATTACTGTACAGAACCCGGCGCCGGGTGGCGGAGCTTCCGCGGCGACGCCGTTTAATGTGAATAGTCCGGTGGCGGTCATCACCGCGATTTCGCCGCGGTACGTGCCGCCGGGCAGTCCGGCAACAGTCACAGTTACTGGAACGGGATTTGAATCGAACTCGGCCGTGTTGTGGAACTCGTCGGCTCGACCCACAACCTTCGTGAGCGCTACTACGTTACAGGTCGCTCTGAGCGCAGCGGATTTGCAAAACCAGGGCACGGGGTCACTAACGGTAAGCAATCCAGCACCGGCCGCGTCCACGAGTCCTGCAGCACCGCTGGTGGTCACTTCTCAGCCGGTTCCGGTGATCCAAAGCGTTAGCATTGCCAGCGCCTCGGGGCCTGGCGCGGGCTGTCCTCAGTTGCAGGTTACGATCTCGGGCCAGAACTTTGCGGCTGATGCAACAATCCAAGCAAACGGGGTGTCACTTCCGAGCAATGTGTTTACAGGGAATCCAACAATTGTTTTGAACTTTTTGCCGTTGGGCTTTGTGAGTGCGCCAGGCGCTCTTTCCTTTACAGTGACGAATCCAGACTTTGGGCCGGTCATCTCGAATCCGTTTGTGTATCCTGCGGCGAGTCCGGCGGTGCTGGCGTTATGTGCCACACCGTCCCCGACTACGGTTTATGCTGGGAGCAGTTTCTCGTTTACCGTACAGCCTTCCGAAGTAAATATAAGCGGCAATGGGACGCTGACTTTAGGAACCCTGCCTACGGGGATCACAGCCACCAGTGGGAATGTGGCACTTCCCCCGGGTGGTACGGCGCTGCACCTTCAGGCGGGCAACACCGCAGTCGCAGGCACCTACGATCTTGCCTTAAACGGCTCGGCCGGGCCGGCGACCGCTCAGGGCGATTTCAATTTCACGGTGAGCACCGGTACCGTGCCAGGCTTCAATTTCTCTCAGCCTTTGGCCACGGAAGTAGGAGTGCCCATCGGCGGATCAGGAAGTATTCAGTACCAATCCCTCGTAGGTTCGAACGGGAGCGTGGATTACGACGTTACTCCTTCGGTGAGTGGTCTACCTCCTGGAACAACGGCGACATTTTCGCCCAGTCCGTTTTCGGTAGGGCAGAGCGTTACCGTCACGCTCTCTGCAGCCAACACGGCTCCAGTGACACAAAACGCAACGGTAACACTCATCGGGACACCGTCGGCGCAGGTGTCAAACGCGACCGCCAGTTTCCTCGCGGACGTCACGCAGCCTCCTGGTTCGCTGCCAGGAAACCGCACCGACTTTGTAGCTACGGCGGGTACTCCCTATGCGGCCGCTTATGACCCCATTCACAATTTGATTTTCTCGAGCAATCCGAACTGGAATCGCGTAGACGTTATCTCGAACGCGACGCACAAGATTCTAAGAAGCGTTCCTGTGCTGTCACCGCGGGGCCTGGACATCACCCAGGACAATTCGCAGGTCTGGGTGCAATCAGGTGGGCAGAATCTTTATTCAATAAATACGGCTTCGCTGCAGGCGACAAAGTACTCACTGCCGAATCATTTGATAGGCAGCTCAGGTCTGCCTGTATCGTTTGCGGGGGACACCAATCTGCTGGCGCTCGCCGATGGAACCTTGTTTCTTTTTTATAACGATTCCGGAAGTAGTGGCGGCGGTCAGGTGGGAGTTTGGAACCCTCTAACAAATCAATTGACTGTGCTGACCAGCGGCCCGGTTACGGCATTTGAAACTCCTGTGCGAAGCGGCGACGGCACCCGCGTATATGCGGCCAATGATGCAGGCTACAAGGCGGGAATGGAGGTCTACAACACGAGCACAAAAAGCCTGAGCACGATCAACTCAGGAACTGCATATGGTTCTGTGGTGGCAGTGAACCAGAACGGGTCAGAACTCATTTTGGAAGCCGGCTTCAACAGCGGAGGAGGACTGAACATTGCACTCTATGATCAGAACCTGAACCTGCTAGGGCCTGTACCGGGGTCATTAGCAGGCTACGGGCCGCTCGCTGGTGGAGTATTGTTTAGCACCGACAACACGAAGATTTATGAGGTTGAGTCTGCATACCTTCTTACCATCGATGCTTCGACGCCTTCAAACCTGAAAGTATTGGGGACTGCGCCATCTTCAACGCGGAATGGTGTAGCGACGCCCTTCGCCATTGATTCGGGGGGAATGATTCTCGGGCTGCAAATCTACGGGATTTCGTTTGATGATTCCACGTTCTATCAGAATTACGCCGTAAACCAACCTTCTGTAGGCGGTTCTTTAATATACACATCGGCCTACGCTGGCCCCCTCGCGGGTGGCACCGTTTCCAGCGTCTACGTTTTCCCGGATCTGACTCCAGATGTGTGGTTCGGCCAAACTCGGGGTTCGGCGAGTATCTCTCAGCAGGAGCTGTCTTTTATTTCGCCACCCAGCACTGCTCCTGGGCCTGTGAACGTCAAGTTCATTTATCCGGATGGCGAACAGATGTTTGGAGCGCAGCTATTCTCGTATTCGACGTTTCCGGAATACGCCGTGCTGTCGGGCTCATCACCTAGCGGAGGTGCGCCGGCGCAGGTCATCGGCTATGGACTACCGGAGGATCCGAGCGGCGGAACTGTGAGTGTTGGAGCAAACACAGCGACCATCACGTCAGCTGTGGGACAATACCCGCCATTCAGCCCGGAACCGATCCCCTCTACGATCCTAAACTACACATTCCCACAGGGCACGCCAGGCTTAGCCGACCTCATGATCAGTACTCCAATTGGAACCGGTACTCTGCCTAAGTCGATCTACTATGCCAAGAGTGTTACCGACTACTCTTCCGCGGATACATTTTCGGCCGTTCTATTTGATGCCAAGCGGAATCAGGTTTATTTGTCGGCAGGCGACCATATCGATGTCTTCTCGACAGCTTCCAACCAGTTCGTTGCCCCTCTTGAGCCGGTGGCACAAGGATCGCAGAAACAGTTCGCCGGCCTCGCGCTAACTCCAGATGGCAGCAAGTTGCTGGCTGCGGATTTGAGTGACGGATCGCTCGCTGTCATCAATCCTGATTCCGGTCCAAGCACCTACATACCTATCGCGACCGCGGGGCCAGGCATAAATGGTTGCGAGGTTGGGCCGCTGTACGTTGCGGCAACTTCTGCCAACCAAGCGTTTGTGAGCACTGGAAGTTTGCCGGCACCAAGTTGCCCGCAATCTAATCTTACGTACATTGCCAATTTGCAGACAAAGGCTGTGGCCCCGGCGGCATGCTCGGGCGGAGTAGGTTTAGACGCAAGCGGCGACGGAAACTTCGTAATCACCGGAAATGGACCTTGCATTTATTCAGTGCAAACATCTTCCTACAATCAGGGATCCTTTCCGACCTACTACGGCTTGTTTGGTGTGGCCATGTCCGCAGATGCAAACGTCATTGGCGCAAGCCAAGTGCTGGGCGACATAAATATGAACCTGCTGGGCGCAATAGGCCTCCCAATTCCTTTTTATGGCGGCGCGACATCCCTCTCAAATCTTTTGCTGCAACCGAGATTGAACGCGTCAGGTAGTTTGTACTATTTCGCCTACCCAAACTATTTCGAGATTGTCGACGTTGCTCACGCCACATTGCGGATGCGTTTCTCGTTAACGGAAACGGTGCATGCTGTGGCATCTCCGATAGCGATTGATTCTGGCGGCCGTTTTGTATATCTCATAACGAATCAGGGTCTCACCGTCGTGGACTTGGGCGCGGCGCCGCTTTCGATCGGGCACCTCAACCCGCAGAATGCGGCACCGAATACACAGGTCGTTGTGCGGGGGAGCGGATTTGATTCCACCATTATGGCTACGGTCGGCGGAGTGGCGGCTTCTGTCAGTTTCACCGACCAGAACACACTGACCTTGACTGTTCCGGCGGCGCATTCAGGGCCTGAAGATATCGTGCTCACTCGAGGCGACGGCGAAATTTACACTCTGGAAAACGGTCTGGTACTCCCTTAGCTGGCATCGATTTGCGACAGCAAACGCGAATACGGCGTAAGCCGATAGATGATCAGGGACGAAGGGAAGTCTTGGCGGAAGATTTCTGATGGTCCGCGTTCTGATTTGTCCCCGCAAAGGGATGTTGGATTGTTTTCATTGACGGTTAAGAGGCCCGTGTGGGATATACATGGGCCGTGGGAAACCACTCCTCCCCCAACTCCGAGCACGAGAACGCACATTTCGACGCTGGCTCGCCGAGCGGCGGGCGGGCATTTTTGTGGATTGGCACCGCTACGCTGACAGGGGCGGTCGTCATGGCGATGGAATTGACCGCGTTCAGGCTGTATGCGCCGTATTTTGGGAACTCGATTTATGTTTGGGGCAGCATGATTTCGGTGGTGATGCTGGCGCTTTCCGCTGGATATAGTTTGGGCGGGTGGATTGCGGATCGAAAGCCTACCG
>Ga0210394_10000947_pt1 | contig 51107 bp, 86 predicted proteins | sample IncBWC12MmetaG_FD_160121 | JGI IMG/M metagenome (GOLD analysis project Ga0210394, IMG submission 160121) | Forest soil microbial communities from Barre Woods Harvard Forest LTER site, Petersham, Massachusetts, United States - Inc-BW-C-12-M | ecosystem: Environmental > Terrestrial > Soil >...
CGGCGATGCGCAGGTGTACGGCAATGCGCAGGTGTACGGCAATGCGTGGGAACAAACGCCGTTACAAATCCACGGTACTAAACATGTGTTGACTAATTCAGCGCACGGTCAAATTACTATCGGGTGTCACTCACATGATTTTAAGCATTGGTTGAAACATTATCGCGCTATCGGCAAAGCTAACGGTTACACGAAAGAACAAATCAAGGAATACGGCGGACATATCGCACACATTGTAAAATTCGGAAAATAACACAAACGGAGAATAGTTATGCTTGAATATCTACTAAGCTTGTACTACGCCTATAGGCATGCGCAGCTAATCACTCGCCGACTGCGAGCGTATCGGCATTGGAAACCGATTAGCAAAATTTGAAAACCAAAATCGCGTCGTGCATTTTCAAAAGCAAAATTCGATCGTGCATTTTCAAAAATAAGGAGGTGGTATGCTCGAGATTCAACTTGACAAAATGAAGCAAATTGTTCGTCAGGCCGGCGGTATCTTCGTTGGCATTCAAGAATTGGGACCAACAAGGTTAGTTCTATTCAATTCTCCACAAACCAATTCGACGCTTGCGTTGCAAGCGAAGGTTGTTTCTGTTGCAACGGTGCAGAATTGTATTGCGAAATCAAATGCAAAATTCGGAAAATAAAACTAAAAAAAAAAAAAGGAGAAATGATGCCAAGACCTAGGTGTAGCGAATGCGGACACGATATGCTAGAACACGGCACCTCTATGCCATATTATTGTTATCATGCCGAGTATGGCGATGCTGTAGATGTATGTCAGTGTTCCGGTTTTAAATACCCGATAATTATGCGAGATGCCGAAATACTCGGCGGCTACGACCCAACATAAAACCGATTTTGAAAATCTAAAAACCAAAATTTGATCGTGCATTTCGGAGGTCGAATGAAAGAGAAAAGTTTAGAAAAACAACTTGATGATCTAAACTTTGACATCACAGAAGCTCTGGTGGAACGAGGAAGGTGCTGCGGTCCTGGAGATTATCCAGAATGGGAGAAATGGCATTTGAAAGCCTTGGAATTGATTAAACAGCGAAATAAATTGGTTGCATTGCTTCCTGCCGTAACAGTTTCCGAAGATTTAGCTTGACACTAGTTGTATCAAGGTCTATACTTTTAAATAGATGAGTAGTCTTAAATCTAAAGGAGGAAGAATGCCAAGAACAGCAAGCGCGGCAGTAGCAGAAAAGGTTAACCTTTCAAAGCAAGAGCGGCTAGTCCGTTTAGCCAATAAACGTGTTCCGAAGGCAATCAAGGCGTTGCAATTGGTCGCGGCTCTCGCAAAGTATAATCCTTCAACGCCACAGGTAAACAGCATCGTGGATAGACTGAATAAAGAAATGGAGGCGGTTGTTTCTACACTTTATCCAAAGCCGGAGGAACCGGAAGAGAAAGAAACCGAGTTTGCTCTCTGACGCCGCAGGAGGCTAGAGCTTTGAGGGCGCAAGTTCCTGAAAAGGATATTATACAAGTATTTGTATAAGGATTGTGCTTGCGCCTTCTAAAAATTCAAAAAAGGTATTGAATGATAGAGACTATCGCCAAAATAACATTGCAAGAATACGCTGACAAGGTTGTTGCGGGAGAGTACAGGCAGCCACTAAAAACGGTGCAAGAAGCCGTTGCGGCAGCTGGCTGGGAGTGGGCCGATAAACCTGTTTGTTGTGGCACGCAAATTGAAGTGCGTTCGTTTATTGGCAGTGCCTACATGGGCGAATGTATGGCTTGCGGACGATTTATCGTTGATGTTTCCGGCCCGACGTTTGGGAATTCATGGGTGAATTTTCCAGATTCAACGAAGATAGAACTGAGTGTCGAACAACGATGGATCGCGGGGCAGCGCACTAAAATAGGTAAATGAATGAGCGAACCTCTAACTGGATCAGAAAGAGATGCCTTGGGCTACCTCTACGGCGGCGGTGATGAGCAAATTGAATGTCGCTCGACGGCGTGGGTAACCACTCGCTATAAGCAAAAGTGCGTCAGTGTCCTGCACAAAGGGACGATGACTATGCCTTCTCGGACACACATGATTCTTGAGCGGGCAAAAGTGGAAGGACGGTTTGGCAGTTGCTATACCTGTGAGCCTTGCATTAGGAAAGCGGAGCAGGAGCTAAATTCAAAGGAGGATTGAATGAAAGAGTTTGTACCGTTTCCTAAGATTGGTCGGCTATCTCGCAGTTGTACAATAACCGAGAAAATTGACGGGACGAATGCTTGCATCTACATTGGTGAGTCTTTACTTGAAGTTCATACTCCTGAGCAAGAACAGGAATTCCTTGTTGGCTCTAGAACCCGCTGGATTACTCCTGGAAAGAACACCGATAATTACAATTTTGCTGCTTGGGCTTATGAGCATAAAGAAGAACTGATTGCTGGTCTCGGTCCTGGTTTGCACTTTGGCGAATGGTGGGGCCTTGGTATTCAACGACGATATGGTGCAACCGAAAAGCATTTTAGTTTGTTTCAATCTGATCGGTGGAGCGATGAGCGAGGATTAAGACCGAAGTGCTGTGATGTAGTTCCGGTAATTTATCAGGGGCTTTTTACTTCAACGGCAGTTGACGAAGCCATTGAATCGTTGAAAATTAAGGGGAGCTTTGCTTCTCCTGGTTTTATGGATCCGGAAGGTGTGGTGGTCTTTCATCATGCGACTAAGCAAATGTTTAAGAAAACAATAGTTGGAGATGAGAAGCCGAAAGGCTCTAAGGAAGAGTAATCGATGCTGTTAGTTAAGGTCGTGAATATAGGAGGCGGTGAAGAGACGGCTATGTACGAAGCCGAAGTCTTCGTCAACACTAAACGCATTTGGCGCGGCAAGGTCGGTCCGCATATTCGCGGAAAAGGATGGACAAAACTTATACGACAATTGGCTACTAAAGCTGAGTTTAATCCCTGCACAGATGAAGAAAGTTCAAATCGTTGTCCTGCGTGTGATTCTGCTGTTCGGATGATTCATAAATGAAAAACGAAGATAAAGCCCGTGCAAAGCGATACAAAGATAACTACAATCTAACTATTGCAGAGTATGATATCGTTGACGATTATCAAAGCCACGTCTGCTGGTTTTGTGGAAAGCCACAACCGCCAGTAAAAGGTGTTCCTCGACGGCTCGCTGTAGAGCACTCTCATACTTCCGGTTTGGTGAGATCTCTCTGCTGTTCTCTTTGTAATAGAATGCTCGGAAAAATTGAGAATGGCTTGAAACGCGCAGGCTGGCAAATAAGCATGCTACGCAAGGTGTCAGCCTATCTGCTGTATCCATCTACGCTCCCTGTAACGATGGCCCTTGGTCATGAGGTTATAGGCTGGAAAGGGCGCTGCGGAACGAAACGCCACAAGGCGGAGATTCGTCGGACAGCAAGAAGTAGGAAGAAATGCGTTGGAAACCTATAAACCACAAAGATTTTACTGAGTGGCACCGTTGGTTTGCTTGGTATCCTGTAGCAACCGGCGAGAACGAGGAAGGTCTTGTTGTTTGGTTGGAGTATGTTGATCGTCAATTTAGATACATCCCAGAAATAGAATATAAGCGGGCGGTATATCGCTTGCTAGAATAAAATCGTGCCACCATACTGTTTACTTTTGGAGGTTTGTAAATGGGCACTACACCGCCCGTTATACCTGTTATTATATCAAAGACTAGTCTAGAGATTTGGATTATTCGTCTTGCTTTGATTGCCGCTCTTATTTTCGGGTGTATTTATGCTTTTGATTCTCTTATTGCAAACCACGATGCTGCTAAAGCCAACGCTTCTCAGATCGCTCTTGAAGCGGTCGTAAAGAGCAACGTCGATTATCAGACTAGCGCGGCTACTTTGTTTGCTCAAATAGAACAGCAAATAGTAGCGCTGGGAGCCTCAAATAAAATCCTGCAAACCGCTCAGGTTACTCGCGCTACTCAGACTGATAAGCAACAGCAGCAGGATGCTAATTTGACCGTGATTCAGGCTAGTCAGCGTCTCAACCAATTGGAGCCGAAGCAGCCTCCTGCAGTTGTAAATACTAATGGTAGTTTGATTATTGGGTTACCATTGACTCAAGCCGTCATTCAAGATTTAGATTCGATTCCTGGGCTTAAAGCCGATAACGCAGGCTTGACACAAGAGCTTGTGAACGATACAACGATCATAACGGATTTGCATACGGAGTTGAATACGGATGACGGCGAGATTACTGGCTTGAAAAGTCAAATTACTGCCCAAGACAAGGCTAGCAAAACTGAAATCGCGGCGCTAAAGTCGTCTGCCCGTAAGGGGAAACTAAAGTGGTTTGGCATTGGATTTATTGCAGGGTTCGTAGTTCGCGAAGGAATTTTACTGGGGGTGGGACGATAGAGTCGTTGAAAGAACGAAGGAGAAAGCGTTGGGAGTCGGAGTTTGTTCCTTGCTCCAAACATCCAAACCGGCGCTGCAATAAATCAATTTTTGTAGCTAATCGAACAAGAGTTTGTGGAACCTGCAAGACGAGAACAACTAGGAATAAAAAGCGTTATAATGCAACCATGAAACTAAGACTTTTCGGATACGGTCGTCTTCGTGGGATTGCGCTATTTGAACGCCTGACTGGATTTAAACTCGGAGGAAGTTAGTGGTTAAGAAACCGGTTGAGTCACCAGACGAATATTACGAAGAACTAGAGGCAATTCAAGACGGCTTCCAAGAAAAAGCATTTGAGAAGTATCGTCCAAAGTCCGAGTTTCCTGAGTTGTTTGTTACCTTGGATGATAAGTTTGAAACGATTCAGTTAGCTCCGCTGTATGATGTTCATGTAGGCAGCCGTGAGCACGACGGCGCTCTTTTTGAACGACACTTAGAATGGATTGCGAATACTCCAAACGTATTTACTTGGAATGGCGGAGATGCATTTGAGAACAAGACTCCTCACGAAGGAAACATGGGACATGATCCGTTGTCTCCAGAAGAACAACTTCTTGAGGTAACCAGACAATTCGGAAAAGTTCAACATAAGATGCTTTTTTCAATTCCAGGTAATCACGAGGATCGTACTTTTAAGCAGTCTGGTATGTCAGGAGCCAAGCGGCTAGCGGAAAATCTGCGCGTTCCTTATTTTGGAGACTATTGCTTTTGTACTATTCGGTGGAGGGGTAACAATTTCCGCATTCTCGCTCATCATGGCTCTGGCGGCGCACAGACGCCCGGAGCGCAACGCAATTCAGCTCGTAAGGATTTGGGTTGGGCAAAGCCGGATATGCTCTGGACGGGGCATTTGCATCAGCCAATGGTGGACACAGCATTCGTAGCGGATATTGATCAGAAGACTGGTCGAGCGTTCCAGCGCGATGTTTTGATCGTTATCTCCCCGAGCTATGTTAAATATTTTGGTGGTTACGCGGCGCATAAGAGGATGGCTCCGGGACTTCGTGGCCTTACTGTTGCGATCTTGAATCCAGACGGTCGGATTGATGGTAATGTGCATGCCCGAGGACGGAGACTTTAATGATCTTAGCTTTTGGAAACAAAGCACGGCAAGGAAAGAATACTGCTTGCAACGCTGTTTTAAGCTATTATGCTACTCAATCAAAGTTTCAAATTAAGAGTGTTAATTTTGCTGATGCTTTGCGTAAAGAAGTAACTACGGCTATCTCAGAGCACGGCAGCGCCAAAGAGTTTTTTAACCGAGGTTACTTTGGCGTGAGTCTTTTAAATCCGCTCGGCGTATGTATACCAGATTGGGTTGTTGCAGATCCGAATCCGGATATGGCTGATCCATTGCTTCCGTATGGCAAGCATCCGAAATTATTACAGTGGTGGGGTACGGAATATCGTCGTAAGCAATCTCCTAATTATTGGGTTGAAAGGTGGCGAGAGCAAGTTGTGGGGTTTAAAGGTATTGTAGTAACAGGGGACCTTCGATTTTTAAATGAGGCCGCTGCGGTTAAGGAACTAGGCGGATATACAATTAATGTTACATGCTTGAACAAAGATGGTACAGTGTATATTTCTTCAGATCGGCCTGCAAATCATTCTTCGGAGACTGAATTGGATGGCTATAACTGGGATTTTTTTATACGCTCAAAAAGCTCAGACCTTACTGAGAGTATGACAATTACTATAGCCGAATATATTCGGAGGTTGTAATTTAAATGAGCCGAGCTTGGATACAGACTTTTTCTAATATCAAATTTGATATATTGAATCCGAAACCAGAAATGGTTCGGATTGAGGATATCGCACACGCGTTAAGTTTGTTGTGTCGTTTTACAGGTCACACTAAATTTTTCTATAGTGTAGGGCAGCATTCATATCTTGGAAGCTTTTTGGTGCCCCCTAAAGACGGCCTGTGGTTTCTTTTGCACGATGCTAGCGAGGCTTTCCTCGGCGACGTTAGCTCTCCGCTGAAACACCTTACTCCTGCTGGCAAGGCTTATCTTTCGCTGGAGTTAAGAACTATGGAAGTGATTATCAAGCGCTTTGGCTTATCGTCTGTTGAGCCGAACAGTATTAGAAAAATTGATCGGCAGATGTTATATGCAGAAAAAGCTCTGCTAATGAAGAAGTGCAATTGGGACCGCCTTTGGTGGGGCCAACCCAAGAAAGCCCCTATAGTTATTAAAGAAATGTCTCCAAGAGAAGTGGAATTTGAGTTTTTAGATCGATATTATCAACTTAAGGAGGATTTATGACGGCAGTTGTTACTACATACCAATCAATTAATTGTGATGGTTGCGAAAAAACTCTTACATTTGAAAAGAATGAAGGGCCTCAAGCATCTCAGGATCATCCTTGGATCAATCATATGATTCTAGTTCAAACTCCTGATGGTCGGCAGTTCTCTTATTGCAGCACGCTGCATGCAATTGAGCACGGAGGAACCGGTGTCTGGAATCGTCCTGAAGAAAAGAAAGTCATCACTATGGGTAGCACGGAAGCTGTCAACCTAGCCGCCAAAGCGGCGGCGAAAGCGAAGCAGTTTACCGATCAAATCAAAGCAGGGCAGCCGGCGCAAGTAACTATTGAAAGATAGGAATCTTTGTGCCAGATTACATTCTTAGTTTTGTCGGGCATATCATTGAGGAAATCAGACCTATTGATTTTCCAACAGAAGTACGCCACGACTTTATAACTAGAGTTGAGAATGTTGAGGATCTTTTCAAAATAACAAACGATCAGTGCGCTACTTTCATTCGGCAGAGCGGTATGATCGTTTTTAAAGATCCTAATCGTGTACTGTTTTTGGAGAAGAGCGGCTCTGAGAAGAACTTGGATAATCGAATATTCGTTCCTATGCACATGATAAGCTATATTTCTACGGAGACAAAAATCATGGATTCGCCAGTTCCAGATTTGGAGGGGCCGTTCAATGCTCGTTCTTTCAATTGACTTCGAAAGTACTGGATTGAATGTAGCAGAAGATCATGTTATTGAAGTTGGCATGGCTCTTTATAGCACCGGCCAACGTAAGATTCTAGAGTCGTCTGGTTATCTTGTAAAATCAGATAAACCAATCTCGGAAGAAATTACGAAAATCACCGGTATTCATCCTTCGGCTGTTGAGAAGTTTGGCTTTGATTCTAAAGATGCTTTGCAAACTGTCATTGAGTTGATTCAAGTAGCGGATGCCGTAGCCGGTCAAAACGTAATTCAGTTTGATAAGAGAATGCTTGAGTCGTGGGGCAAGCGAGAGTCCGCGTCGATCCCGGATAAGCTCTGGCTTGATACACTAACCGATCTTCCTGGTGTAGAAGGTAAGCATCTCGGGTATATGGCAGCCGACGCCGGTTTCCTAAACCTATTCCCGCACTCCGCCTTGACAGATTGTTTAACAGTTGTTAAACTGTTAATGGGGCACGATATCGATAAGGTAGTTGAGCGAGCCAAGAGTCCGTTGGTTGTCCTGCAGGCGCATCAAGACCGAGCTAATAACGATCAAGCTAAGAAGCTTAAGTTTCGGTGGAAGCCAGAACGAAAGATCTGGTGGAAAGTTGTAAAGGAAATGGATGTTGATGAACTTGTGAAGTCGGCCCCGTTTGATATTTCAATAGAGAAGGATACTCCAGTAGAGGAGCTTTGGTATGATTAAACCTAAAAAGAAAAAGACGGTAACTGAAGCGGCGGCAGTTTTAGATGAAGTATGTCAAAATTGGAACGGGAAGGGGTCTGTTTATGCTCTTACAGTTCGTACTGCTCGCCGACAGTTTAAGGGTCCAATTTTTAATATAGCCGCTTGGTTAAAATTTAATTACGGTCCGCTATACAGTGGAGAAACTGAGGCAGATTGGATTAGAAGTGCAAAAGATGTTCTTAGAATTGCGCAAATCCGATGACCGACATTGAGTAACTATTTTCCATAATAGAGGAGCTTTTGGTATGACTGAAAAAGACGAATGGGTTACTTTTGAGAAATACCCTATTGAGTATAAACTGAATCTTATAAACCGAGTCGAGGGTTACCGAGATCAGTTAAAAGAGTTTTTAGCAGATGTTGAATTTACAGATTTGTTGGATAATCAAGGTCTGGAAATCGTCGTGCCAGATCTTGAGAAGATGGTTCACGACATTCTGAATAGCTAAAACTTAAAAATCTAAAGGAGAAACACATGCCTATCATTGCGCCAAAAACTTACGAACAGCCTAAGCCGGGTATTTATCTCGGAACCGTTATTGACGTGGTCGATCTCGGCCTTATTCAAGGCCAGAACGGGCCGTACGCAGCCCTTAGAATCTTTTGGGTGCTTGATAAGAATGATTCAAAAGGCTACCCGTTTAAAATTATGCAAACCGCTCCAGCGGTTATTAGCAGTGCTTCCAGCAAGAAGAAATCTCGTTTGACACTTCTCGCCAGTAAAGTTTTGGGTACTGATTTTTCTGGTAAGACTTTTGACTCTGAGCTTCTTATGGGAAGATCAAACCAACTTTGCGTCGAACAGAACGGGGAATACGTTAACGTGACTGGAATTCTCCCTTTCCCCGAAGGCGCGGTTGCTCCTAAAGCTCCTGCAAACTTCGTTCGAAATAAAGACATAGTAGATAAGCAGACCTTTTCTTCGGCAGCGACTCAGCCTGTTCGTGCACAAATTCCTCCGGTTGAGATTTCGGACGAAGACATTCCTTTCTAGATGAAGTTGCGGAGTAGCTCTCCGCTGATTTCAGGGGAGTAGGAAGAGCGGCTCGCTCGAAAGACGAGCACAGCAGAGTTAGATGTGAGGGAACCCTGCGGGGTATTCACATAATCCTCTGCATGTCGCAACCTATGCATCCGGCTAGCCTGAATGAGAATGACAAAAATCCGGACCAAATTTTGAGCTGTTAAGGAGCTTATGGGTTTTCGAGAAATCGTAGCTCCGCTAGTCGAGCGAGGGATCCCAGTGATCCCTCTTCGCCCTCGCACCAAAATTGCAAGCATTTCCGACTGGCAGAATCTGGCTAGTACAGATTTACAGCAAATAGAAGCTTGGGCTAAAGATCAGCCGGATGCTAACGCAGCCTGTGTTGCTCAAGCTCGCGTGGGTTCTTATTGGTTTTTTGAGATTGACCATTCAGATGTTCAAACTAGGATTAGAAAAGAAACAGGTAAATCAATTCCGCGTACGTTTGCAGTTCGCAGTTCTGCAGGTCGTGGGCATTATTACTTTAAGCAGAATGAAGCAAGTATAGCTTTAGGAAACATCGCTCAGCCCTTCGTCAAACACAGCGACTGGTCGGCTCGTATCGATCGGGAATATGTCGTCAGTCCAAAATCTCTTCATCCTCGAACTGGACTACCTTATGAACTTTTATCTGATGCTGAAATAATAGAAGCCCCGCAATGGCTTATAGACTGGCTGGCTTCTCAGAAGGTCCTGAAGCCAATCCCTGCTAATGGTCATGCAGAAGGTCCAATCATCGAAGGCGGTCGTAACAACACTCTAGCAAGCATAGCAGGCTCCTGGCGCAGCAAAGGTTTGCCACACGAACAGATTGAAGCCGGTCTCCTTCATATCAACCGGGAGCGCTGCCAGCCTGAATTGCCAGAGGAAGAAGTCCGAGTAATAGCAGCAAGTATTGCTCGATATCCTGTAGGAGAGACGATTCCGGTACTAGTTAATGGCGTACCGGCGGGAACAAAACGGCTTTGGACTCCTGGTAACACCGCAGCAGCAGTTCTAGACGAGCCTGAAGAATTACTAGCAGTTCAGCAGATTCCTTATCCGGTGTTCCCCAAATGGATCATGTCGGGGACTTCAATTTATGAAGGTTTGGTCAAGCCTGTCTGCGATGTAAACTGCAGATATGAAGAGTACATGTTTATGCCGGCGATAGCGATGATGCTCAACTACCTCGCAATGAAAGTCAAGTTTGAACATAATACAGATATGATTCCCAGTCTTTTTATAGTTCTTATAGGCCAAAAAGGGAGAATTATCAAGTCTAGTTCGGTTGAAGATGCGATTACCTATTTTCAATTCGCTGGTATTTCAGGACACGCTACTAGGCAGATGTCAAACGCGGAAGGAAAGTCCTTAGTTTTTCAAGCCGGCTCTCCCGAAGGTTTGGGCCTAGAAATGAATCGTTTGAACTGCCGAAATGCTGTGCTTTTTTATGATGAATTGAGCACACTTACGAAGAAAGCTGGCATTGAATCAAGCACGCTGACTTCTAATTTACTGACGATGTACGAATCTGGGATATTTCAAAACGCCATCAAAGGCCGAAAAGAAAGCTATTCTTTCTCTCCGGGAACATACTGTATATCGTTGATTGCCTGCAGCACTAACAAAGGATTCCTGCCTCATTGGAGCCAACTATCTAGCAAGTCATCAGGATTGGAAGATCGATTCTTCTTTTTGATGCAGCCGCAATCCTTTAAGCCGGTGACGGTGCGCCGTAGTGTTAATTTTGCTGACGGAGCTTTGAATACTCGCAAGATGATTGAACGCGCGATAGAAAAATCTGTGTTTAAGGCTGATGATTTTATCTTGACACAAGAGTTGAACAAAGGTACTATTACGAATAGGGAGGCAGGTCGGCTAGAAAAGTTCGCCCTGTACTTTGCGGTTGATCGTGGTTTGGATGAAGTTAATGGCGACTGTTTTGAGCGAGCTTTGCACCTAGTTAAGTACGAGCAAGCAGTCAAGAAGTACTTGCAGACCTATGAAGGCTCGACTAGAGAAGCTACGCTGCAAATGGAAATCGAATCGACGCTGCGCAAGAAAGGCAATCGAATGAACGTTCGGAAGCTCTTTCAAGCTGTGCACGCAGAAAGGTGGGGAAGTACTATTTGGAGTCAAGCTTATTCGGGATTGATTCGAATTGGCAAGATAAAAGAAAGTGGCGCGGGGAATAAGTCGGATCCGAAGATGGTTCAACTTTTGTGGATAACACCTGAAGACGAAGATGATTAAGTTAAAAACTTAGGAGATTAAATGAGTGAAGTTCAAACTGTGTGTATGTGTGGTGAGTGTGGTGACTCTGAGTGTTTATCTTGTGGAAACATGTCAGGAACAAAAACAGAAGATGTTGAACAGAAAAGATATATTGTTCATAGCGCAAAAATAAGTGAAAATACTGACGTTTTTTCGGATATCTTATTACTCTACGCGCCACAAGAAAGCACTGTTGTTGATATGACTTTCGGACGAGGGATGTTTTGGAAGCGAATTAATCGTCCAGATATAAAGAGAATTACATGCGATATTGCTTTTGGTGAGCCTGATTTAAAATGTGATTTTCGGAGTCTTCCGATACAAAAAGAATCTGTAGATATGGTTGTGCTTGATCCACCATATGCGACGACAAAATCAGAAACGCATACAGGAGGGAAGTGTGCCGGCGACTTTGCTTACGGACTAGCAGGCGGTACCGAGTCTAAAACAAAAACCAGTCATGATGAAAATGTAAAATTGTATGTAGAAGGCGCAGCAGAGGCACGGCGAATTCTTAAGAAAGATGGTTTTTTAGTGCTTAAAACGCAAGATGATTCTACTTTCTGGAAACATACGTTGCTAATGAACATTGCAGGTTTTACTTGCGAGGATTTGTTCATTGTAATAAACCCTAGACCGCCGATTTGGGATCCTCGATGGAAGATTCAGCATCATGCTCGAAAGAACCACTCATACTTCATAGTGCTTAAAAAGCTAAAGTTTTAGTTGGTAATGTCTATTTTCTTACATCTCGATTTTGAAACCAGAAGCCTCGTAGAGCTTCGCGGTCCGACTTCTGTAGGTCTGCATAACTATGCCAATCATCCTTCAACCGAGGTTCTTTTGCTGGCTTGGGCCTACGGAGAAGAGCCTGTTGAGTTGTGGCAGCCCCATTTAGATTCTATGCCTAATAGGCTTATTCGAGGTCTAGACGACCCCCAAACGCCTCTAATTGCGTTCAACAGTGCTTTCGAGAGATATATTTTTCAATTCGTGCTTAATAAAACGATTCCCGCTAGTCGCTTTCATGATCCCCAAGCCAGTGCCCGTTACCTGTCTCTGCCGGCTGACTTGGAAACAGTTGGAGATATTCTCGGTTTGCCAGAAGACATGAAGAAAGATAAAGTAGGAGACCGATTAATCAATTTGTTCAGTAAACCGTCGTATCCCAAGAAGAAAAAAGGAGAGCCTCGCGGAGAGGCGTTTTTTCGTGATTGGAACACGGATCCCGATGATTGGAACCTGTTTTGTGAATATTGTAAGAAGGACGTAGTTGCAGAGCGAGAAATCGCTCGTCGGCTAGAGAAACTGGAAGTCTTTCCTTTGCCAGAACGAGAGCGTAAAGTCTGGATATTTGACCAGAAGGTGAATGACCGAGGGATTCCAGTAAATGTAGATTTTGTTAAGAAAGCTTTTGATTTAGCAAATCGAGAAAAGAAGGAGTATATACAGAAGCAAAACGAATTAACTGGCTTGGAGAATTCCAACTCTAATTCACAGATGTTGGAGTGGGCTAGGACGCAGGGCTATACCGTAAACTCATTGCGCAAAGAAGCCGTTGCTGCGGCATTAAAGTACAATGAGAATCTAACTCCTGTTTGCCGAGAAGTGTTTGCAGCGCGTAAGGCGGCTTCGTCAACATCGTATAAAAAGTTGTCTAAGATTTTGCAACGTGTTTCTCCGGATGGGCGGTTGCGGAACCAGTTTATTTACATGGGCTCTTCTCGCTGCGGCCGGTGGTCCGGAGACGCGGTCCAACCACACAACATGGCTCGGCCAGATAAGCTGTTTGAAGATAAGAAGAATCTAGACCTTGCTCGAGCATTGATCGGCGAGTCAGATTATGATGGCATTAAGAAGCAGTTTGGTTCCGTTCTACTGACAGTGAAGAACTGTTTGCGTACGGCTTTTGAGGTTCAACCGGGTCGCCGGCTGAATGTGTGTGACCTGAATGCTATTGAGACTCGCGTGGCAGCTTGGCTTGCGCAGTGTCCAGGTTTGCTTAAGGTCTTTGAGGACGGCAAGGACCCGTACCTAGACTTTGCGGTTAAGATGACTCAAATTCCATACGAGAACTTAGAGCGAGATATACACTCAAAGGACCCCGCAATTAAGGCTAAAGCAAAGGATCATCGGCAAGTGGCTAAGCCTGGCGTGCTAGGCTGTGTTTATCGGTTAGGCGGCGGTCAGATGGGCAAGACTAAAAAAGGAGACCCTATTAAGACGGGGCTATGGGGCTATGCAGAAAATATGGGTGTTCTGATGAGCCAAGATAGAGCGCACGAAGTCGTCCGAATCTTTCGAGAATCTTACCCAGAAGTGCCGCAATGCTGGTATGATTTGGAGAGAGCAGTGACGGAGGTTCTTGAAGGCGGTAAGAAAGCTTGCAGAGAAGTCGGACCTGGCAATTGTCTCAAGTTTGATAAGATTTTTATGGAAGATGACCGAGTCATCCTTCGCATGCAACTGCCTAGCGGACGTTTCGTTCACTATGTAGATGCTTTTTTGGATGATTGTAGGATGCCTTGGCTAGATAGAGAAGGTAATGAGGTCTATAAGAAGACATTATTTTATTCAGGGATTGATGGCGAGACTAAACAATGGACTTCTATAAATGCTCACGGGGGGAAAACATTTGAAAACTCAGTCCAGGGTATAGCTAGGGATGTTCTAGTCGAGTCATTACTTAAGTTCGAGAATAATGCGGATCTTCCTGTGTGTTTACATGTTCACGATGAGGCGGTGTCAGAAACTGATGAAAGTCTCTTTTCTCCGGGGTTATTGGAAATGCAAATGATAATGTCTGAGACTATATACTGGGCTCCGGGGTTGCCTCTTGCTTCTGATGGGTTTGAATGCCGGTTCTATAGAAAAGGATAACTTTCTTAATTTTATGTTTAATCGTAAAAAGTATTCAAAAATATACAAAGAAAAGCTTATGAAAGAAGGTGTCTGCGTTAGCCACCCAAAGCGGCGTGCGGCTATAGGAAACAGACTTTGTCAAAAGTGTCTGGACTATCTAATCATAAGGCAAGAGAGCCATAAAAATAAGGGGGTTTGTATTGGGCATAAAGATCGGCCTGCTGTTTCAGGAAAAACCAGATGCAAAGAGTGTCTTTTGAATGGTCGCTTGTATCAACTAAAAATAAAAGGAGTACCTGCTAAAGAAGTTAAGAAGGCGAAGAAGGCTACCGTAAGTTTTAACGGGTTTTGTCAATCTTGTGGAAGTTCTGATTCTGGGTTTCAAGGTTGGTGCTTAGATCATGATCACTCTAGTAAAAAGTTTCGTGGTATTTTATGTAGTTCTTGTAATATTATTCTTGGGGCTGCTGGTGATTGTATAGACAAAATATCAGCTGCTGCGAATTATTTGGGGAGAACTTCATGGTAAAGCAGAATTTCGTTCCGATCTACGACCTCGCGAAATTGTCTGAAGAGGAACGCAATGCTTATTATTTGCGAGTCTGCGAGCATTTCAAAATTCCAGCAGATCTTAATCTCTTGGAGTTTATTTGGATGGATTCCGGCGATTCTTTGAGAAAGCTTGTACTTTACTGCAAAAAGGGCGGAACAGATATTCTTAGAGCAAATTTAGGCATTAGCGTAGATTCTATGGAAAAAGAAATAACTCCTGATCTGGTTATCTTTACTGCGAAGGGCCATGATCATACAGGACGTACCGATCTGGCCGTTGGCTCTGCTGTGATTAAGAATTTGTCAGGGCAGAAACTCGAGTACGCTATTCAAACCGCGCAGACACGGGCAACCCGTCGGCTTACTCTTCAGTTCGCAGGCGGGGGCCTTCTAGACGAATCCGAAGTCATGTCTGGGGTAGTTAATAATAATCCATTTGCAAGCCCCGCTCTGTCTCAGTTGGCGGCTCCGCCCGAAGTTCCTAAGCCTAATATGGAAAAGGGAAAAGATATTACCGAGCAGCAAGCTGCGAATGAAAAAGTTAATAAACAGATAGATTCCATCGTTGCAGCATGTCAAACTGGTGGTCCTGTGTTAGACCCAGAAACGTTACTTCCAGCGGAGTTACCTAAGCGTAGACCGGGGCCTCGTCGCAGCGTACTTAATTCTCCTCCAAACTGGCAATTAAAACCAGAAGAGGAGGTGTCACCGAGCGCCGACATTCTGGAAAGTAAGCGAACGGAGACTTTTCAAGAATTAGCCGAACAAATTACTGATCCTGTTGTATTAGAAACCGCTCAACAACTTGTCAAAAGTGATCCGCTATTACAGCATCTTCAAGAGTCTAAATCGGAACTTCCTTCGCCAAAGCAGGCAGAAGAACTTCGCCCAAAGAGCGGCGATCTTATGGAAAGTAAGCAAATCTCGGAGGAAATTAAACTTACAAAGGAACTTCAAGAGAATTTTTTAAAAACTACCATTCTTTTTGACGAGCCCGGAATTGCACAGGAGTTAAGACAGTCTTTAGGAGGTTTGCTGCCGTCACCGAAAGAGGCAGAAGAACTTCGCCCAAAGCTGTATCACTATATTGATGTTTTGACTACCGAAGGTGGTATGATTCCGTCTGAAAATATCGGAGGTGGCTACAATAAGCTAAATGCTTTTGTGCTAAAAACAAAAGGTGTAGATTTGAAGAATCTTTCAATAACTGGCTGGAATGAATTGTTTGCATTTTTTGAGGAAAATCTTATGGTTAATGGGGCTAAGGAGTTAGTAAGGCATATTGATTCGGTGGTGGAAGCTAAGTGAAGCTGAATGCCCAGCAGCAGGCTTGTGTCGATGCTATAGATGGGGTGTACGCCGTAATAGCGGGGCCTGGAAGCGGAAAAACATCCGTTTTGGTTCAAAGACATTTGAATATGTTGTCTAAGGGTATACCATCTTCCGATATCTTAAACCTGACTTTTACCCACGCGGCCGCTTCTGAGATGGCCGATCGGAGTGGGTTGTTGGATACAAAGAGGGTTTTCCGAACGTTTCATAGCTTCGCGATTGAGTTACTTAAGAAAGAAAAAGACCTCCTACCATTTAAATTGAACGATACGGTCATTCCGGTTGAGATGGAGGACTACAAGCTTTTGTTTGATTTGGTGAAGACTTATCCTACTATCAAAGATTTCAGAACTTTACAGGATAAAATATCAGAGTGGAAGCGATCAGGAGTAGAGCCAGATGAAGCGATTAAAGAAGCGGAGAGATCAAGTGACAAATTCTCGTACTTCTACTCCTTGGCATACCGCGACTATGAGTATGGGTGTCGGAATCAAGGATGGCTCGACTTTGACAGTGTTATGCAAGAAGCCGTCTGGTTGTTGGAGATGCAACCCGAAGTCGTTACCCGTCATCAACGTAAGTATATTTCAGTTGACGAATGCCAAGATACTGATGTGGTGCAATTCCGAATGCTACAACTCATATTCGATGGAAATATCTTTGTTGTAGGCGACGAAAACCAGTTAATCTACGAGTGGAGATCGGCGCAGCCAGGTAATTTAACGAATTTTTGCAAACTCTTTCCGGATGCGAAGACACTTTTTCTGGGGCAAAATTTTAGAAGTACTGGGGCAATAGTCGGGTTGTTGAAGGAGATCCTGCCAGTCGATAACGGAATCGCGTCACATATGATTACCGAACGCGAGTACGGAGAAGAGCCAGAGTACATTCGCTACATGGATTCAGAGATTGAGGCTGATCGGGTTCTAGCCGCCATTACCGATCCTCTGAATACCGCAGTTTTAGCTAGAACAAATCGACAGCTTTTTATTTACCAGCGGCTATGTGCTATGCGCGGCATTAAATACAAGATTCTTGGAAAGAAAGATTTTTTTGACCAAAATGAGATTAAAAGATTGTTGGCTTTCGCAAAGGACTCTATAGATCTTCGTCCAGCTCCTGCGGTTCTTACAGATTTGATTCAGCGGTATAGAATGCTTGAGACTTATAAGCACGCTGGCAGACCAATGGAATCAAATCCGATAGAGAACCTAAATGATTTGGTGAAGATGGCTGCTAATAAAGGAACGATTGAAGAGTTCTTGACTTGGCTTCGTAAACTGAAGTATAGTCGTCGTTCTGTTAAGGGATTAACACTCTCAACTGTCCATCAGGCAAAAGGTCGAGAATATAAACACGTTTTTGTCATCGGTGCTCACCAAGGTTCTATGCCGCACAGAGACGGAGAATTGCTAGAGGAAAAAAGGATTTTCTATGTAGCTTTAAGTCGTGCATCGGATAGGTTAACGGTGTCTTGTTCTAAAGAACCAACTATGTTCTTAAATAACCAGTTGTTTCAAATCTACACACCACCAATACAGGAGGAAAACAATGGAAGAGAAGAGATATATGTTGGTATCTGATAACGATGGCAACGACTACATCATAGCCGTGGACGATATAGAGGATTTTGATAATTGGGTAGATAATGTAGAAGAGGGAGTTTCAATAAACAAAGATTATTATGAAAACCGTCGTGTTAATACTTCCGGCTGGACCTTTACCAATCCGCAAGGATGGAGGTAATCATGATCGAAGACGGATTAATCTTTTGTGACGAATGCGGTACGTGGTTTACAGAAGATGAGTTTGATGACATATTCACAGACGAAGATGATGGTAATATTTGCCGTTCATGTATAGAGTTTCTTGAGCAAGAAGACCAAGATTTAGAAGATGAGTGTGGTGGAGAAGCGTGAAAAAGAAGTGTTCTAAATGCAGAAAAACTCGCCTTTTAAAATTTTTTAATAAAGGTTCTCGCTATCGTATGGGTGTAACCAGTTGGTGCAAAACTTGTATCGCTGACCATAATAGAACTCCAGAAGCTAAGGAGAGAAACAAACGAAAATGGATCGAGTACATATCCGATCCCACCAACAGGGAATATGAAAGAAAAAGAAGCCGAGAAAAATACTGGAGAGACCCCAAAAAGTACAAAGATCAAGTTTTACGCCGCTTGTTCGGTGTTTCATTAAAAAAGTTTCAACGAACGAAAAAGTGCCTCCTTTGTCAAAGAAAAGTTAAAAGGCTAGTTGCTGATCATAATCATAAAACAGATACGTACAGAGGCGTTCTTTGCGTTACTTGTAATCTTATGTTGGGGTGGATTGAGAGATTTCCTAATATGCTTAGAAAGATAGAGGAGTATTTGAGGAGAGGCTAAATGGCTTTCTTATACATCAATAATAAAGGCATTCCTTGGCGCAAGCATAGTTATTCTGCTGGGAATGATGCGGACCAATGCATGTTTAAGTACTACCTGCGTCGGGTGTTAGGTTGGAAACCCCGAGATGACCGAGCTGCTTTCGCCTTCGGCCGAGCACTAGAAGAAAGTGTACAAAGTTTTCATGATAACAACGGCTGCGGGGCTGTTGAGGACTTTATACAGCGTTGGGCGGTTCATAAGGACGCCAATCTGAAGTATTCCAAAATCGAAGGTGGTTGGGAGCAGTTAAATCGTGCCGGTCAGGAAATGCTTCAGTTATACGCCATTCGTCAACCAAGTCTGCCTATTCCGCTAGGGGCGGGATCAATTTTTCAACGGGAGTACGAGAAAGAGATGTTTCCCGGTGATCCTAACTATGGTGAGATTCTTGACGCTGGTAAGATAGACATTATCTCGTATGTTGATCCCAATCATCCTATGCTTCCTCCTATGGATTGGCCAGCAGAGCGAGGACCTCTACGACCTGCGCTGTATGATATGAAAACTAGTTGTTTGGACTTTCCAGATATCCCTGGTATCGCGGCGTTTGATAAACAAATTCGTCGATACTCCTTTCTTTCTGGCATTGAAACGGGCGGTCTAATTTGGTTCAAAAAATGCGGTCACGGCATCCAAAAAGGTACTAGCGTAACTTTATTAAAAAATGTCTTGACAGGGAAGTGGACTGGTGGTATTGATATCAAAGCGGGAGACGAGGCTGTGGTGGCTTATATTCAAACGCCGATAAAACCAACAAAGAAAGAGCCGGATAAACAGCCGCCGTTGTCGTTGGGTGTTTATTTGGTTCAATCTGATTACTTCATTCGGCAGATGGACGAAGTGCAAGGTCGAAGAGAGGACGGTGATTTAGATACAACTAACGAAGCTAAAGAACGAAAGTATGCTTGGCTACGAGAGAACGCTGTTCGTGTAGATGCTACGGAAGTCACCCGCCAACGCCTTCAGTTTAACGTTGGTATTATCAGCAAACAATCTGCTGAGGAAGCCGGCATGATAGCAGCTAGGCAGATAGTTCAGATTGTGAATGCTTGGAAGACGCAGACATGGATTAATAATTTCGGCGTGCGTTTTCCATGTAACGATATAACAGATCCATACTTCCGTGCTTTTGTTTTGAAGGATGAGGCGTTTAAGAAGGAAAACTTTACTCGTTCGGATGATGACTCAATTGACGAATTATTCACAGAAGAGGAACCAGAGGAGGTATAGTGCAACTCTTTGAAGGCGATTGCTTAGAAATAATGAAGCAAATACCCGACAGTTCTGTTGATATGGTTTTCTGTGATTTGCCTTACGGTGTTACTGCCCGGAATGCTTGGGACGCCGTGATTCCTTTCGCGTCTTTATGGTCAGCATACGGTCGAGTTGTGAAAGAATCTGGGGTGATGGTTTTTACCGCAACACAACCTTTCGCTTCTGCATTGGTGATGTCTAAACCAGAGTGGTTCAAGTATGAGTGGATTTGGGAAAAGACTAAAACTACAGGGTTTTTGAATGCCAAGAAGCAACCGCTTCGTAACCACGAGCAAGTTTTGGTGTTTTATCAGAAACAACCAACGTATAATCCGCAAGGCATTTCGGAGTGTAATATTCAGTGTGACCGAGGCTCTGAAGAGGGTGTAGGGACAAATTATAATACAGCTAACCCGATTTACATCCAGACACAAACAGGTTATCCTCGCAGTGTTCAAAAATTCGCTAGCGAAGGTAAGACTGTTCATCCCACACAAAAACCATTGTCTTTAGTAGAATACTTAGTTAAGACATACACCTTAGAGAGCGAGACTGTGCTTGATAACTGTATGGGCTCCGGCACTACTGGCGTAGCTTGCATTCAAACAGGCCGAGAGTTTATTGGTATAGAACAAAACCACGAGTATTTTCAAATAGCAAAAGCTAGGATAGAAAAAGCGATAAATAAAGATTTAAAGGAGGAACAATGAACTCGCCGAAGTGTCCTAACTGTTGTAGTACAAATAATCATAAACACGATACATATTGTGATGACGAACATGAAGAAGATAATTGTTTTCCTTTTTATTGCGACGATTGTGGAGAAGGATTTGAAGAAGATTACCTTGTTGAGGAGGAGCAATGATTCGCTATCTTCAATGTAAAGTTACGGGTTGTAGAGAAGAGATTGAAATAAACGAATCTATTTCAATGAATTCTCTGTTTATTTGCAAACGTCATCCCCGGTCGGATCAAGTGGAGGCCGCAGGTCGAGTTTACGACCCCGAACACGACGAAAAAGACCAACAGATTCATTTCCAAACTCATGCCTTTGACAAAAACCTTGGCTGCGGTTCTTCAGCACCGGAAGCGGAATGAACAGTAATTCTTCGATGTTTGCGGAGTTACGAAAGTCCGTAGATGGTAGCGACAACTTCATGACTGGGCATCGCATCATTAAGAGCAAAGGACGGACTCGTAATGCTAGCAGGATTGCTCCAGAGTGGGCTCGCAGCGACGTTGAGGTTAGGAAAGTTCTACTTCGGTCTTTTCCAAAGCTGGAAACTGATTCGAAGCAGAGGGGTAGAGCCGCTCGTTGGGCTTCGGTTATTCACCTCTATTTTCGGATGCAAGAAAGCTACCTTGAGATTGCACAAGAATTGGAAATCACGCCTACGGCGGTAAAGTTTTTGATTCGATCGATAAAAAGGGTCGCAGCGGGGAAAAGTGCTAATGGATCGGGGTTGCACGGTCGGAGACGAGGAGCACCCCTCAAAGGGAGACGTAATGAGCGAATATAAGTCGCAGTGCGGATGTGAAATTCATGTTGCACAGTGGACGACTAAACGAAAAATAGTTTCTGTTAAATACTGTTCTCTGCATAAATCAGCGGGGCTTCTTCTGCAATCTTTGAAATATGCTCGTTCTTTCATTCGCGGAAACGGATGCGCCGAAATTTCTTGCCCTGAGACGGTTAACGAACTAGACCGAGTAATTGCTCTTGCCGAGCGTAAAACAGGCGAAGAATAAATCGTGCCACCATACAACTTACTTTTGGAGACTCTTTTCTATTGCTGATGACCGAGGCGTTGGTATATTCTGTTACTGTACATTCCTGCCCTTTGGAACTGGGCTGGCTAACCTTTCCGACTTTGGAGTATCGTCCAGAAGGCAGTAGATTTATCATCAAAACAGACCGAGGCGTCTGGTACAGAGCTTTAGGTTTAAAGTGTTCCTGTAAGAAGACTGTTACGCGGGAGCAGGCCGACGATTTGTTGGAAACCGGACAGGCTCAACATTTGTATGATAGGTCGGTGCGGTGCGACCCAAAAAGAATTTGGATGCAACAGCAAGTGCAGGTTCCGCGAGTAGATTTAATCAGCAGGAGTGATATTGAGAGGGCCTACATCAGCGACGGAATTATGTCGGATAAGCAGAAAGAAGCTATTCAGTATATAGAAGAAGTTCACCAACTTTTTATGGAAAACAGGGCGAAATTGATTGTTCCTTTTCAGGAAAAGTGGCACGAAACGGATGGTTTGTTATTCCCCTTCGGCGCGGATCAAAGAACTCCAGGTGGTTATAAATGAATACTGCAGTTCATTTCTCTTCAGAGACGGATTTGTGGTCAACACCCCAAGATTTATTTGATGTTTTGGATGAGGAATTTTCATTTGATTGTGATGTATGTAGTACTGACGACAATGCAAAATGTCTTAAGCATTATACTAATGGTGAAGATGGGCTATTGCAAAATTGGGTTGGTAAGTGCTGGATGAATCCGCCCTATGGTCGAGAAATAGGTAAGTGGGTTAAGAAAGCATTTGATAGTGCTAAGAACGGCGCGACAGTTGTATGCTTGCTGCCAGCTCGGACGGATACAAAATGGTTTCATGATTATATTTATAATAAACACGAAATTAGGTTTATTAAAGGAAGATTAAAGTTTGGCGAGTCGAAAAACTCGGCTCCATTTCCTTCGATGATAGTTGTTATGCGAGGTCGTAATGGTTGAAAATGAGTTAGCTAAAGCCGTTCAGGACTTTAAAGAATCTCAAGAGCAGAAAACGTTTGCTGGTAGGCATCCTGAACTCGGCCGCATGATTACCTGTGTTGTCTGCGGCCTTCGGCATCGGTCCATACAAGTATGTAGGCAAAAGTTTGTTATAGAAGCCCCCGGCCCCGGCCGTCATCAGTTTGCAAAGCAGCGCTTTCATCCACATTACAGCAAACACGACCTGCAGTTAGTTCAGTTGACGCAGCAAATGTTTTCGAAAGAGGAGCCATTCTGGGGTACGCCGCTAGAGGCTATGAAGGAGGCGAGGAAGAAGGCTCAACGAATACTAACGGAGGCAAGAAAATTTAAGTCAAGGATCAAACGAATCCAGCAGCAGGAATCTCGGAGGATTAATCGTGAAAATTAGTATTAGTAAATCCCAATATTATGAATTGACAGGTTTGATACTATTAGCCACTAAACATAGCGAGCGCATTACTGAGATAATTCAAGCTATGCGTAAAATAACTGGAGAAGAAGACGAGAGCGGCCACTGTAGCGATGCTATTTATGCACCATATACTGTGGATGAATTAATTAGACGACTAAGAATAAAAGTAAGAGAGCAATAAGATCTATAAAAATAGAGGAGAATAAGATGCATAAAGAATTTGAATCTTACCGTCTTAACGAAAAAGGAAAACGTACTTTGTTTAGGGTTAAGGCTAGTTTTGATGCTCTTTTGAATGAATTAGAGGGCGCTTTGATCCCAAGCAGAGAAATGTCTATCGTTCGCACAAAACTGGAAGAGGCGTCTTTTTACGCAGCAAAGGCTTTGTCTTTGGATCACACGAATCAAGAAAATGGGTGATTTATCCAAAGTCAGCATTGGCATCAAGACATTCCTAAGAGACGCGATGCTCTGCAATGCTATCGCCGCCATTGAGGATACGATGCCAGAAGCACAGATGATCATCGCTGATGACGGTGAATATACAGATAAAAAGCTTACTATGTACGATAATATGTTTCGTAATAAAGGCCATATTATAAAATACCTGCTTTTTGACTCAGGATTTGGTGCGAAGAGTAACAGGATTGCAGAAGCGTTCTTAGATTCTGAACGGGAGTATTTACTTATTGCGAGCGATGATTTTGACTTCCGTCCGCCAGAGGTTCGGCAAGGAATTGAGAAGCTGGTAGAAGTCTTAGACAGCGATCCTGGAATCCACATCGCTAGCGGGCGTGTAAACAACCGACTGTATGAGTTTGATTTGTTAGATGAGGGCAGCACGGTTACTGAGGTTCCTGTACAGATTTCTGGCAATGAGGGGTACGTACAGTGTGATTTAACTGTGAACTATAGCCTAGTTCGTAGGGAAGTTTTTGAGAAGGTACGATGGGACGAAGGTCCAGATTCGCCCCGCATCGGAGGTGGGGAGCACGCTGGATTTTTTCTGGATTGTAAGCGAGCTGGTTTTACGACAGTTTGGGTTAATCACGTCAATATCAACGAGCAAACCAGCGTAGAAGTAGATCCCCGATACAACGCTTATAGGGCTCGAGCCCGAAGCCGAGAACGATCTTGTTTCAAAAAACGCGGCATTAAAGAATATATTTTGGGAAACGGGCAAATTGACTATCTCGAGAAAGGGGCATGAAGCACCGAGGTGTTGAAGGAGGAACGATTTATGGTGAGCCTCTGTGCCGAACATGCCATCATTCGATCTATATCAAAGGAAAGGCTGAAGGGCAAGAGATGCTGATGTGCGAATCAATAGGTTTTATGTTAAAAGCACCGCTGCCGTTTGAAGCATACGAGTGTTCTAGTTATTCAGATAAGCGCTTGCCATCTTTGCATGATATGGAAAAGACGGCTTGGATAATTCAGTCAGACGCTATTAATAACAAGATTGGTTTTGTGTCTCCAAAGCACAAAGAAGCACACAGGAAAGCTCTAGGCAGAGATGACGACTAAATTGCTCATTGCTGTGAAGAGCTGTCAACAAGATGCGGATCGCGGCTATCATGACGCGATCTTAGAGACTTGGGGCAAACGACTTTGGGAAGTAAGTAATGACGCGGATATACTTTTCTTTACGGGGAGTAATCACCCCGGCTTCACGAATTTTTGTATAGCTTATGATCTTCCCGAAACAATCTTAATGGATGTTTCCGATGATTATAATAGCTTGCCTTTCAAAACTAGAGAGATACTACGATACGTGCTGGTGCATAGGGATCACGATTACGTTTTTCTCTGCGACACGGATACCTATATCGTCCCTGACCTTCTCCTGAAGTCAGGCTTTGAGCAGTATGATTATTCGGGTCGTTTCGGAAATTCTCCGGCAATTGGTACGATGTTCCCTTATACTGATGGTCGGGGAATTCACTATGATGCCTGTCATCCTTGGGCCTCCGGCATGGGTTATTTTCTGAGCCGAAAGGCTGCTGAGATTGTAGCGGATACAGAACCGGATCTATGGGCCGAGGACATGTATGTGGGGGCCTCACTGGGGCCATATATCCAGTCTGGAGAGATTACTGCGGCCAATCTCGACATTGAGAACAAATGTTTATGGCACTTCCCGAAAAGGCTGTACGGCGGCCATCCATACGATCTTAAATTTGGTTGGATGAAGCAGATGCAGGAACAACACGGATGAGGTATTTTAAGACTGTGCTTTTACTTTTACTGCTTTTGGATGCTGTGTTGTTTATGGCGCTTATTTTGATTGGGCGAAGATAACGTAGAAGCAACACGGATGAAAGAAATAAAACAATTCTTCGGTCCTTGGCTAATAATATTTATTATGCTTATTGTCTATTGGGGCTGCAGGATATTTTTTAGGTACCCCAAATGAAAAAAAAAGGAGCTTTAATCATCGGAACCGTAATAGCTATTGGCATCGTTGTGCTAGTGTGCTATGCTGTGGCGATGTTTGTTACAGATCTTCTTTTGTATTGGCTGGGATCATGACTATTGTGCGGCTCACAGGTGGGCTCTGCAACACGATGTTTATGTACGCTTTCGGCCGTTCTTTGTCTGTAAGGAAAAATGTCTCAGTGGATTTCCACTGGTGTCGGTCAACCTGGGACTATTCTTTGGGAGCCTATAATGTAAAGCCAAATCTAGTCGAGCCGTTTGCGGGGATGAAAGTCTACAACGAGAAAAGCACGGCGCACGATCCTGAAGTTCTTAATGCTCCAGAAGAGACATATTTTAAGGGCTACTGGCAATCAGAGAAATATTTCGAAGAAGACGTAATCAGGAAAGAGTTAGTGCTGTCTCATCCTACCGAGGAGATGCTTGCTAAAGCCAAAGAAATTCGTAATTATGACAATAGCGTCTTCATCCACGTTCGGCACGGGGATTATTTGACCACACCGGAGACCAACGCCTACCACGGGGTACTACCGTACGATTACTATATACGGGCGATAGACTACATGCGAACTAAAGTGACAAACCCTGAGTTTTTCGTCTTCTCCGATGATATCGATTGGTGTAGGACAGTCGGTCTTCCTGGTACTTTCATTAATGCGGGCTTGCACGGTGATCTGTACCTAATGAGATGCTGTAAACACGCTATTATAGCGAACAGTTCCTATAGTTGGTTTGGGGCGTGGTTGGGAAAGGCTGAGATAGTAATGGTTCCGAAGCCGTGGTTTAGGGCGACGGCTTCTGGGGATATTATTCCCGAGCGGTGGAAAAGGATTTAGGCATGATAACGAATTTAACGGCAGAAGACCTCATAGCCTTTGAACGTGAAATTGCTGATTTGTTCAACGCCGGCAAGATTCGATCTGTGATCCATCTATACTCAGGTGGTGAAACTGATTTTATTCGAATCTTTCAATCGATACGAGAACAGGATTGGGTGTTGTGCGGTTGGCGCTCACACTACCAATGTTTGCTTAAGGGGGTCCCGCCGGATAAGTTAAAAGAAAAGATTATTGCTGGGCATTCTATTTCCTTGTGCTTTCCAGAGCATCGGATTTTAAGCTCCGGTATCTTTGGCGGCGTTCTGCCGATCACAGTTGGTCTTGGCATGGCGATCAAGCGTTCCGGCGAAGACGCGAAAGTTAACTGTTTCGTCGGGGACATGGGTGCAGAGAGTGGTATATTTCACGAGTGCGCTAAGTATTCACAGAACCACAATCTGCCAATTCGTTTTATAGTTGAAGATAATGGTTTATCAGTTTGTAGCGAGACTAAGAAGGTTTGGGCCTTTGACCGGCCTAGTAGTCAAACGGCTCTTAATCCTATCCATCCTAATTCAGTTGTAGATTATTTTTCCTATGAGCCCGGCCGATTTCCCCATGCGGGCAGCGGTGTCCGTGTCCCATTTTAATATGAAGTATCTTGACGAAATCATTCGGTCGATGAATTATCTGGCGGCAGATAATCGTACTCTATTTATCGGGCAGGCCGTTTTGGTTCCTGGAACTATCATGTCGCCGACGCTTGTTAATATCCATCCGGGAAAGAGAATAGAATTGCCAGTTGCAGAAGAGATGCAGATGGGAATATCTCTTGGGTTGGCATTAACTGGGATCATACCCGTCTCCATTTTCCCGCGTTGGAACTTCATGCTGCTGGCGATCGGTCAATTGGTGAATCACCTAGATAAGATCTCAGAGATGAGTGAAGGCGGTTACCGACCAAAAGTAATCATTCGCACTGGTATTGGATCTCGTAGCCCACTCAACCCTGGCCCACAACACTTAGGAGACTATACAGACGCAATGCGGCTAATGTTGACCAACATAGAGGTAATTCGCCTAGATCATCCCGATTGGATTTTTCCAGCGTATGAAAAAGCCTTGAATAGAACTGATGGTAAGAGTACAATAGTCGTAGAGTACGGTGATCTTTGCAAATGAATACTGATATCATCTTTGCCGATGCCGCTAGAGTCTTAGAGGCCGTCAACTTTGACTGCTTAGAAGGCAAGACGGTGCTGATTACCGGAGCGACCGGTTTGCTCGGCACGCATTTCTTGGCCACCTTAGCCTTGCTGAAGAAGCGAGGCATGAACATATATGCATATGCGCACTGTCACTCCCATCCTGCTAGCTATACGCAAGAAATTGCTAAAAATAGCAGAATATTGCTTCACTGTCCTATGTCAGCAGATGTTATTATTCATGCTGCCGGCTATGCTCAACCGTCTGTTTTCACGGTGGACCGAGCGGAGACTATTCGAATTAACACCGCGTGGACGGAGCAGCTTTTAGGCTATCTTCGACCTGGCGGAAAGTTTCTTTTTGTTAGTTCTAGTGAAGTTTATAGCGGCTTAACTGGTTTGGTTGATGAGTCTAAAATTGGAACAACAAATCCATACCATCCGCGATCCTGCTATATAGAAGGCAAGCGTTGTGGTGAAGCGATCTGTTACGCGCACCGCTTGTCTGGAATTGACGCCAAATCGGCTAGATTGTCCTTGACGTACGGTCCCGGTGTCCGTAAAGGTGATAAGCGGGCAATGAGTGTATTTATAGAAGAAGCGTTGAGCACAGGTAAAGTCGCTATGAAGTATCTAGGAAAAGAAAGACGAACCTTTTGTTATGTAAGTGATGCAGTCGAACTGTTGTGGCAAGTATGTTTGCACGGAACTCATCCGATATATAATATCGGGTCTCCTTTGTCTACCTCTATGCGAGAAATTGCTGATGTTATTGCTATGGAAACTCATTCGGATTTAGATTGCCCAGAAGATTATGAAGAGTTGCTAGGTTCTCCAGAAGGTGCGACGATGGCTATTGGTTTAGCGGGGTGTGAATTTAATAAGAGCCAATATGGATGGGGCGCAAGCCGATACGTGGAATTCAAAGAAGGGTTGGAGTCTACTATTGAGTGGCATCGCGGTTTGATGGAGAGTGCATGAAAAATATTACGTTGGGCCATTTAGACGTTAGTGTTCGTGGAAAAGAATACGTCAACGATGCTTTAAATACTAATCGTCTTTCTTACGGTAAGTACACAAAAAAGTTTGAACAACAGTTCGCCGATTTACACGGTTGCAAGCATGGCGTATTCATGGCAAGCGGCACATGCGCCTTACAAGTCGCGCTAGCGGCATTGAAGGAGGTCCACGGCTACCAAGACGGAGACGAGGTCCTTGTTCCAGCGACAACGTTTATAGCGACTTCCAATATTGTTATCCAGAATGGGCTAAAACCTGTATTCGTTGATGTCGATCCAGAAACCTATAATATTGATCCATACCAGATTAGTTACAGATTGACTGGCAGAACAAAAGCGATCATTCCCGTGCATCTTTTCGGCTTGCCTTGTGACTTCAAAATGCTCATGAGTCTTGCTAAGATTTATAGACTTCAGGTTTTAGAAGATTCTTGCGAAGCTGTTGGCTCAACATTTAATGGCAAACCGGTAGGAAGTTTTGGTGATCTGGCCTGCTTCAGCACATATGTGAATCATCTAGTCGTAGGAGGGGTTGGTGGTCTGGTTTTGACAAACGACGATCAATTAGCAGAAATCTCCCGTAGCCTGATGGCCCACGGTCGAGATTCAGTGTACACCAATATCGATTCCGATGACGGCTTATCTGGTGCAAAACTGCAGAATATTATCGAGCGCCGATTCCGATTTGAGCGTTTAGGGTATTCATATCGGGCGACGGAAATGGAAGCTGCTATCGCATTATCTGAGCTAGAAAGATACGAAGAGAACGTAGCAATTCGGCGCAGAAATGCTGCTCAGTTGATAAAGCTACTGGAGCCTCTGCGAGACTATATTCAGTTGCCCGTTATTCCTATAGGTTTAACGCATTCGTACATGATGTTCCCGATTGTTTGTAAACCTGGCGTAGAACGTGATAGACTTTTATTGTTTCTTGAAGAGCATCAAATAGAAACTAGATATTTATTTCCCTTGCTTTCACAACCGGTATATGCTAAGAGGTATCCCTGCTTAGCGGAGAAATATCCGGTAGCGCAGCATCTGGCTCAAAGCGGTTTCATGATCGGGATACATCAAGGCTTAGTTGAAGAAGATATAATTTACGTCTCGGACGTAATTCATGAATATTTTGGAGAGGCTTAATGTACATTTTTGACATCGACGGCACAATTGCTGACTGCTCGCACAGATTGCATTTTATCCAAAGCCAGCCGAAAGATTGGAAAGCATTTTTCGCTGCCTGTGTAGACGATAAGCCAATTGTTGAAGTAATCGAGTTAATACGCATATTAAATATTTGCGGTTTCAAAATTATGCTGGTGACAGGACGTAGCGACGAATGCCGAGATAAAACGTCCGACTGGCTTTATTCAAACGATGTTCCGTACAGCCGTATGTACATGCGTAAAGCTGGTGATCATCGGCCGGATAACGAAGTAAAGGGAGAACTGCTAGATAAACTTATACACGACTGGCGATCTTTTTCAATTCGCGGTGTGTTCGAAGATCGCAATCAAGTGATAGAGATGTACCGCAAACGTGGTTTGCGAGTGTATCAAGTTGCGGACGGGAATTTCTAAATGAAGACGCTGATCGCCGTAATTTCCTACGACGGTGACGCCTGTAACGGGAACCACCAAGCTATACGCGATACGTGGGGGAAAGACTGCCACGCTGTCGGCGCTGATCTATTCTTCTTCGTTGGCCGTCGCAGTCGTGAGTTCGTGCCGAAATCGGACGAGATTCTCGTTGAGTGGCAGGAACACCGAAAATGCTCGCACGATTGGTGGGTTGATGTTAAGGACTGCTGTGAGGATTACTGGCAAACACCGACGAAAGCAATCCTTCGTTGGTCGCTTGAAAATGGCTATGATTTTACCTTTATGATTGAAAATGATACATTTTTGATCCCTCAAACATTCATGACATCTGGATGGGTAGTCTATGATTTCTGCGGCCAATTCGAGCCTACTGATACTCCGCTAGGTGAAAAGACGAAGTACGAGGTTTATGGCGAAAATATTTACCCGTCTCCTGAGCCTGGAATCGGCTATATCATCTCTAGAAAAGCAGCTAGAATTATCGTGGAGGCACCACTTACCCATCACACCATAGGAGTGTATTCCGGGCAGATGCTCGGACCTTATATCTCCTCCGGAGAAATTCTTGCTCGCAATATGGACTTAGGTTCTTGGCATTACCGACGAGAAAAGGGAGAAGGCTATCCCGTTGGCAGTAATTGGCAGAAGGAGATGTACGAAAAATATGCAAGAGCATAAAATGTACAAAGCAGTCACTTATGGTAGTTTCCAGATTGACTTGCCAGAATTTACCTGGGGCGTGAGCGTTTCCGTGGACGTGTTTAACTTCTCTGATCAGTCGCCTTACCGGGTTTATTGGCAGACCGAACCAAACGAGATTCTGAACCACGAAGAGAAACTTATCCGGAACAGTGGTTTCTATGATTTAATTTTGTGCTGGAATTCTCAAGTGTTAAGCCAATGCGGCAACGCCGTTCTGTTTCCTCCTGGGGCCGTTTGGACCCAGGAAAGTGACACATCGCAAAAGAAGTTCGCCATCTCCTATTTGATCAGTTCTAAAACTTTATGCGGTCCTCAGAAGTATCGCCAAGATATATTTAATAGTCTCCCAGCGGTCATTGGGCCGTTAGAACTTCCAATTACGAAGTATAAATCGCCTCCTTGGCTTCCGGATAAGCGTAGCATGTTAGTCCCATTTCAATACAGCATCGTTATGGAAAATGCTATGCAAAATAACTACTTTACGGAAAAACTTAATGATTGTATGGCGACTAAAACGATTCCTATTTATTGGGGGGCACCGAACATCGGTGAATTTTATAACCCAGAAGGAATTTTATCTTGGGAAGGTACGGGAGATTTGTTTAATCTCCTTGAAAGAATCAATGAAGGCTACTATCGGTCTAGGAAAGATGCGATTGAAGAGAACTACCAGCGGGCTTTGAAGTATGCGGATCGAACTGGAAACGTAGCTCGGGCTATTATTGACTCCTGGACGCCAAAGATAGCTAGGGTTCACAGTGGGCAGCCAAACGAGAGCGGAGAACGAAGTTGAAAGTTTCAATGGTTATGCCAACTAAGAATAGAGCGAGGTATGTTCCAATAGCGATACGGTGCTTTTTGCAGCAAACGTATCCCGATAAAGAACTAATTATTATAGATGATGGTTCTGAACTGTTAACTATTCCTAATGATGATCGCATTCGATATATAAAGTTAGAAAATAATACACCAACTGGCACAAAGAGAAATATTGGAGTAGAAACAGCTAACGGGGAAATAATAGGAAATTGTGACGATGATGACTGGGCATCGTCCTATCGTCTAAGAGATCAAGTTGGAAGACTATTCACAACCGGTAAAGCAGTCACAGGTTATAACTCCACTGTGGTTTATGACGAGTCCACAGGCCTGTTATACAAGAATCTAGGAGGACCGCCCTATTTAGCGTCGGGAACAAGTCAATGTTATTGGAAAGAATGGTGGAGGAAAACTGGGGGGTTTCCCCCCGTAACTTACGGAGAGGATAGCGTATTTTCTAGAACGGCCCGCCTAGCAGACGAGTTAGCAATAGCTGATGTCGGCAAAACAATGATAGCTAGAAAGCACGCAAATAATACCGACAAGGTTCATGTAGAACGGCTTCAAAAATTGAGTGTAGAGGAGGCCCCGATAGAATTTCTTAGGGCTATTGAAAATCCCCTTCCTACTTTAGAGTATATGTATCAAAAAGATATTCAGAGCAATGAGTATGAGCGCGAGGCAGAACGACAGTGTAGTTCTCCGATGATTGATTTTAAGACTGATTGGATACCTGAAATTCAAGTTAGGTAATAAGGTTATTGTGGATATAGAAAAACGTAGGATTTATATGAAAGCTCGTAATGCAACTCCTAAAGCTAAAAAACGTAGAAAAGCTTATGCGGCGTTGCCAGAAAATATAGCGCGTATGAGAGAGTACGGTAAAGAGCGCTATAAAAGACCGGGGGTGAAGGAACGCAAGAGAGAACTCAGTAGGATTCTTTATAAAAACCCAGAAAAAAGAGTAGATAGAAAAGCTTATCTAAAGGCTAACGATGAAAAACCGCGATATAAAAACAGGAGAAAAAGGTACGACGCTAAAATTGAAAACAAAAGAAGGGCTTATATTCGGCTTCTGAAAAGGGTTTATAACGTAACAGTAGAAGAATTTGATGCCATGCTCATTGAGCAAAACGGCTGCGATGCTATAACTGGCCTTCCTCTAACCGCCGCCGTAATGGATCATGATCACACAACTAATAAAGTTCGAGCCCTTTTAAATAGGAATACCAACGTTGCTCTGGGTGTATTTGGTGATAATCCGACTTGGCTACGAGCAGCCGCAGACTATGTTGAGAAATACTCATGCGCATCTTAGTCGCGATAGAATCTTGCTGGGCGCACACATCGCGACACGCGGCGCAAGAAGAGACTTGGCTAAAAGATTTAACTGTTGACTATAGATTTTTTGTAGGATGCTTAATGAAGTTAGCTGGCTCTCTTCCTCTGAATACGACTGAATTAGCTGTTGATGATTCTTATCATGCGCTGTCAATGAAAACTCGAGAAATCTGCCGTTGGGTACTTGACAACGATTATGACTTTGTTTTTAAAACAGATACGGATACGCTAGTTTCGGCAAGAAATTTACTTGACAGCGGGTTTGAAAAGCATTACTATTATGGTGGCGAGAACGAAGACGATATGCCAGCAAGTCTTTTGGGCGTTTTTCCAAATATGCGAATTCAGTTTGCAAGCGGCGGCGCAGGCTATTGGCTTAATCGGCGAGCTGCTATGCTTGTCGCATACGGACCAACGGTAACCTCGCCAGCGGAAGATGTTTATGTGGCGGCTATCTTAAAGGCTAATGACATTACTCCGGTTTGGTCATCAGGGTATAGATGGCGACCAGGAGAAACGGTTGACAAAGACATGATTTCTTTGCATTTGTCTAGTGCTTTGCAGAAGCCGTACGAAGCTGAGCAGATGTACAAAGGCTATAAAAAGTTGAAGGATCGTGAAAATGTATGAAACTAAAATAATTGCCGATTCTGTCTGCAACGGAAATCGTCTCACTACGATGCAATTAACTCATCCGAGGATCGTACATTCGGAATTCATGACGCATTGTATGTTTGCCCGTAACGCGTCTTCAAGCCGCGCCATACCTATTAAGAAAATGATTGAACGAGTGCTAACCGATCCTTTCATCCCGATTTACTGGGGTAAGAATCAATCCGGTATGCAGGCGGCTAAAGAACTTTGCTTATATGATCAAGCTTTGGCTCGTAGTTTATGGCTGGATGCTCGAGACCAAGCGGTAAAGAATTGTGAACTTTTAGACTCTTTAGGACTTCATAAGCAGATTTGTAACCGTCTTCTAGAACCTTTTGGCTGGATTACTGTTTGTGTTACAGGCGATTCTGGCGCATGGTCTAATTATTTTGCATTGCGCTGTCATCCGGATGCTCAACCGGAGATTAAGAAACAGGCGGAGATGGCTAGGGATATTTATTTTGAATCAAAGCCAGAAGAACTAGAAATGGGAGAGTGGCACCTTCCTTATTTAACAAAGGAAGAAGAGATTAATCTCGGCTTGCAGGGTCAAACGGAAGTCAGAATTAGTATAAAAGTTTCTGTTGGCCGGTGCGCTCGTACCAGTTATTTAACTCAGGAAGGAACAAGAGATCAGCAAAAAGACATAGACCTCCATGATCGATTGGTTAATTCCACGCCGATACACGCCTCACCTCTTGAACACGTTTGTATAGCTACGGGTAACAATCAGCGCTACGGGAAATATACTGGATGGAAGAGTTATAGGCATATGATACCAGGAGAATATGTGACGAATTATGAGAGGCCGCAATGAGACCTTGGAGTAACCTAGCTGCTATCGTAGCTAGACGAACTTACTGCAGAAAAGATTCCGGCGTCCTAGAAAACTGGGACCAAGTTATAGAGCGTGTTGTTTACGGCAATGTAAAAGGACACAATGTACCAGAAGCAGAAGTAAAGGAGTTGCTTCGGCTCGGGAAAGAACGAAAAGCGGTAGTAGCCGGCAGAGGTTTATGGTTTAGTGGTACGGACGCTCACGCAAGACTAGGGGGTGTAGCGCTTAACAACTGCTGGTTTAATACTGCGAACAATTGGGAAAATTTTGTATTAACACAAGATTTGCTTATGCTTGGCGGCGGCGTCGGTATGAGCGTTGAGCAGCGTTATACTAGCAAACTTCCGAAGGTAAAAAACAATGCCACTATTCTTCACAAAGCAACAAAAGATGCCGATTTCATCGTACCCGATTCTAGAGAAGGTTGGTGCGAACTTACCTATCGGATATTGGAATCGTACTTTGTTACTGGTAAGGGATTCAGCTACTCCACCGTTTGTTTACGTGGGTATGGCGAGCCGATTAAAGGTTTTGGTGGAGTTGCCTCTGGACCATTACCCGTTATTCATTTTGTTGAATCTATCAGCCGCATTCTTTCTGGACGGAACGGTAATCATATCCGACCTATCGATGCGGCGGATATCACTACAGCAACTGGCGAAATGGTCGTGGCGGGAAATGTTCGACGCAGTGCGATCATTATTCTTGGCGATCCGTGGGACAAAGTATATCTGCAAGCTAAACGCTGGGATTTGGGACCGATCCCTACGCACCGAGATAAAGCAAACTACAGTGTGGTTTGTGATGACGTAGACGATCTTCATCCTTCCTATTGGAAGACTTTTGAAAATGGCGAAGCTTACGGGCTTGTTAACCGCAAAACTATTCGGAAATATGGTCGTATGGGGGAGTTTAAAAAAGATACCGCAGAAGGTGTCAATCCCTGCGGCGAAGCAACACTAGAGCCAAAAGAACCCTGTAATCTGCAAGAAATTGCTTTGCCAAATCTTAATGATGTTGATGAGTTTGAGCATGCAGCTCGATTGATGCACCGTTATGGTAAACGAGTTACGATGGATAAATATCATCACGAAGATATACAAGATGTTGTATATCGAAATAGGAGAGTAGGAACAGGGATAACTGGTTGCTTAATTTCGCCATTATTTTCGCCAGAAATACTAGATCGAGTTTATGCCGCGATTCAAGATGAGAATCGGTCATATTCCAAAGAACTAGGCGTTCCTGAGAGTATTCGAACAACAGTAGTAAAGCCATCCGGTACTTTGGGTAAAGCACTAGATTGTAGAGGCTTTGAAGGTATTCACGGCGGCTGGAGCCGCTATTGCATTCAAAGAGTTCGATTTTCTTCTAATGACGCTTTGATACCTTTGCTACGGGAAGCTGGGCACTATATGGAGCCAGTACTTAAACTTGATGGCAGCAGAGATCAAGGAACACTTGTGGTTGATTTTTATATAGAGACACCAAAAGGTGCGCCGGTTACTGACGAAGATTTTGATACTTGGAAACAGTTAGATGTTCTCAAGATGGCACAGAAGCACTGGGCAGACCAGGCGGTGTCTGTATCCATTTATTACAAAAGAGAGCAGATTTCCGAAATAAAGAAGTGGCTTCGTGATAATCTAGATGAAATAAAGACAATTAGTTTCCTGGCTCAGAGTGATCACGGCTATGCTCAAGCGCCAAAGGAAGCTATTAGCAAAGAACAATTTGATGTTCTATCTGCCAAGATTAAACCTATAGACACGAATTTGATCGGAGACGGTGAGCTAGAAAATCTCGAATGCGAAGGTGGTGTATGTCCAGTAAAATAAACCCATTGAGTCCTTTAAATCAGCTAAGCGTTAAAAAGTTGGACGAGCGAGCCACACTTCCAACAGTTGCTTACGCAGGTTCGGACCTCGGGTATGATGTGTATGCTTTGGAAAATGTTCTTCTGTATGGCATGCCCGTCAAAGTTCGAACAGGAATAGCCATCGCGTTGCACGGTCACGGATTCAAAGTCTTTGATCGCAGTTCGGTCTCCGCCAGAGGTATCATAACCGTTGGTGGGGTGATTGATGAAGGCTATCGTGGGGAAATTTTTGTTAACTTGCTCAACATAGCGCCGAAGATTGCATATATCAGAGCCGGCGATAAAATAGCTCAGCTGGTTCCGATGTTTCCGCAAACACATTATCCAGTTGTAGAGGTAAGCGAACTCCCTTTGGGGGATCGTGGAGATAAGGGGTATGGGAGTTCAGGGGAATAGAAATGAAAAAGACATCGCCGCGAACGAAATTTATTGTAGAGACAGATATAACAAAGTTAAAAAGTTCTGTATGGGATCTCATGCAGCTGGCATTGAGTCATGATCCCGAACACTCAAAGCAACTAAGAAATCTTGAAATGAGAGTATCGATACTAGAGCGTCAAATGGAAAGAATCGGTGCTCCGCAATACCGAAGAGTTAAATGAAGATTTGGCAAGCTCTTCTTTTGACTCTCATTATTTCTTGCGCGACGGGTCTGTTGATGGGCATATATGTTCCTGATGCTCCTAGCGTTGTAGTTTTTGTAGTGTCGGCTCTGATTGCTATTATGGCTTGGGAGTTGTTAGGAGGGCAGGAGTGAGGGCGCTTACCGATAAAGATCTTTGCAAGCTCTTCAAAGAGTACAACGAAACTCTTTTTAACAATTCAATCGATAAAAACATAAGTATTTATTTCAAGCATCTGTGGAAAACAGACGATGCCGATGGGCTTTATCTCCCTGGAGTAATCTTTATAGACTCGCATTTGAAGAGCGTACCAAAATATGCTAGAATGGTTCTTATTCATGAAATGTGCCATGCGGCACTTCCCGAGTCCTGCGTAGATCATGGCATGTTGTTTCAAGCAGAATTAGTACGGATTTTTAATCGTGGTGGGTTTGACGGGCTGCTATGAATGTTTATTTGATTTCTGATACCCATTTCAATCATACAAAGATTGCAACATATTGTGATCGGCCAGAAAACTTTACCGAAATATTGATACGAAACTGGCAAAATATTATTAAGCCAGACGATCTTGTTATCCATCTCGGCGATGTATTTATTGGAAAAGCCGAAGGTTGGTATGCCATCAAATCGGCTTTGCCGGGAAGAAAAGTTCTTGTTCGTGGAAACCACGACCGACAAAGAAGTGTTGGTTGGTGGATGTCTCACGGCTTTGAATTTGCTTGCGACGGTATGCGTTTTAGAAACTGTTGGCTTACGCACGAGCCTGATACCTCTAGAGCCGGAGGGTGTGATCTAAATATTCATGGACACCTTCATAATATTTGGCACGGATTTAATCCAGATAACGGAGAGAAGCAAACACGATTGCATCACGATTGGCAACGACTTTTTTCGGTTGAGTACACCAACTATATGCCGGTTGAATTCGATAAGTTTGTGGCACATCCTGATAGGTATCAATCTAAGGGATTGACGGAGAAACTAAATGGAATACGATGAAAATGATATTCAGTCTATGGCTCTTTGCATTTGGAAAGAAGCCCGCGGTGAATTCGCTATCGGGATGCGAGCAGTCGCTCACGTTATCAAGAATCGAGTAGGAAGTCCTGGTTTTGCGAAGACTGTCCACGACGTAGTGTATGGAAAAAATCAGTTTACTAGCATGAGCGTTTCTTCAGATCCAGAATTTAATTTAATTCCTCCTCCGAATGATGTGCAATTCGCTTATTGCTTGTCTATTTGCCCAAGAGTGCTTAGCGGAGACGATGACGACCCTACTTTTGGAGCACATTATTACGAAAACGCTAAGACGGCGACGAGCGGTTGGTTCGGGCGCGTTATCGCAGGTCTGGATGGAAACGGGACCGATGGGCACGCACTGACGGCCATTATCGGGAAACAAAAGTTTTATTTATAGAAGGAAATAACGATGGATGCAAAAGATAAAATGCCTCTAGAAGTAAGAGCCGCAATAGAAGATTTGCTGCGAATCGCCAAACTTCATAAGATAATCGTTGCTGGCTTTGCCTTTGGATCGCAGCCCTGCTTTACTAATTTTGGAAATTGTTCAAATATGGGAGACATTGAGTTGTATCTTAGACTGTGTGATTTGGCTGCGGAAAAAGTTGAATCAGGGTTAGTAGTACGCGGTACTGTGCCGCCCGTTCAGTAAGATTATGGAGGACACATGAGCGGAAAAAGTGGTAAGATAGAGCCAATTTGGAAGAAAAAGCATGGGAAGATAACTAAAGACGGTACCTTAATATGGGCTAACATAACCGGTAATAAATGATCCGAAAAATCGCCCGTGATCGGCTAGCCCGTCAAGCGTTAGCAAATTTAGCGGACATTAAAGAGGGCGTACAAGCAATACCATCAAGGGGCAAATCTCTTGTAATCCAGCCGATGCCCGAGCGGGAAAAGCGGACGTTGGGACGGCCGGCAGAGCCAGAAATTAACGTCTTAGAGGAACTAGCGAAAGTTGGGAAATATGTTCCTCCCGAGCCGCCTAAAGAGCGCTGCATTGTTTGCCAGGAACCGGTATACTTTTACGAAACGCTCGAGCCGGAACCGATTTGTTTGTGGTGTGAAAAACAAAAAGAATCGGGAACTATCGCGGAGGTCGAAAAATGGATCGTTGGGTAAAATTCTATTTCGGATGGATAGTAATCTTATTCGGGTGCATCTGTGGCTGGCTGTATTTTCACACGCAACCGTGTTTAATTCTGTATGGAGTAGGATCGCCACACGACAGCACCGATCTTTTTCTGGCTTGTGAAGATAGCAATATGGCCGCGACATTCGGCGCTCAATTCGTAGCGGTAATTTGCATTCCGATTGTAGCGCTCTTGGCACTAATTTGTGACCGGATTTTCGACTTTTTCATGCGGTTTCCAAAGAATTCCCTTGACAAGGTTTGAAATCAAGAGCAGAATTAACTTATGAACATTCAAAGTCAGTCAAAAATATATTGGGATCATCTAGTTAGCCGTAAGCGGAGCCCAATCAAGCCGACAACGGCTAAGATTTACCAAAGTTATCTGAATAAGTGGATCCTGCCAGAACTAGGCTCTCTTGAGGTCTCAGCAGTCGAAAATGGCGTGATGAAGGTTTTCGTTTCTAAGCTGGCGACTGCTGGTCTCTCAGCATCGGCTATTGAAGGCGTTACAGGCCGATTGAAAGACATCGTCTCGTCGGCTATTGATGTGAACGGAAACGAGTTGTATCCTAGGAAGTGGAATTCCGAGTTTGTAGACGCCCCTATAATTGACCCAGCGAAGCAGAAAGCTCCTACAATAACCCTTAAAAGCCTCCAGGAGGCTCTAGGACGCGCTCAAGGGCAGTTCCGGGCTCTGTATGCCCTTTTGGCTGGAAGTGGGCTTAGAATGTCTGAATCCCTTGCCTTGCAACCCGGACCAGACGACGGCAAGGGCTCTTTCTGGCTTCCCGAGCAATCCAAACTGGTTGTCCGACAGCAGCGCAAAGATGGTATCCTGCAGTCTCCCAAGACACAGGCTGGCATTCGAGAAGTTGATTTGGCTCCTGAACTGAATGCTTTTCTTTGTAACGAAACCCCCCGTCTAAAGGGGTTTTGTGACAATAACTATCTCTTCGATAATCGTCGTCTGGTGCAGGCTAGACAACATGACGGGGTTCCTGGCTACCACAGTTTTCGCCGTTTCCGTCGTACCCATCTGGAATCTCAGAACGTTCCTCGTGGTCTTTCTGACTTTTGGATGGGACATGCCGGGAAGGAAGTTTCTGACCGTTACATCAAAATTGGTCAGGATATTGAGGCACGAAAGACGTGGTGTGCGAAGGCTGGTCTGGGATTTGAATTAGGTTTTGGAGGCTGGGATGACCAAGACTGACACGCGCAAGCGGCGCAAGCCTAAGTTCCGTAAAGGCCAGCTAGTTAGGCTGGACAAGGGAGGATCGCTTCGTGAGATTCAGAAGGTTGAATTTGTTGATGGAAGGTATCGGTATTGGTTCGGCGGCATGTCGTGGGCAGAATCGTGTTTGCGCCCTCTCACCGCAACCGAGATAGGCCCTCGTGCTCGCAAGGAGAAGTGAATGGATTACGGAGGGGTACTAGCACTGATATCAGTTATTTGTGTTGCCGGTTACTGGATAGAACAGCGATTAATCTGCATTCAAAAGGAATTGGAGCGGCTAAACCACCGTGAGGAAAAATTCCGCGAGCCCCCAGGAGGATGAGATGAGTGATTATCGTAACGATGTAAAGGCCGGAAATTATGCATCACCAATGGAGCCCCAAACTACCAGTCGCGTGTACACCCAGCACGAGGTAGATGCCCAAATCGCGGCGGCGCTGGAGCAAGCGTGTAAATTATGTGAAGGTCAAGTTCAAGCATTTTCGGAAACTCTCTGCCGTACCTCGGGGTCTACTGGTAGCACCGATATTCTCAAAGCTCATCTCGCAGAAGCTGCTGGACTAGCTTATTTTATCCGAGCACTCATCACCGCTACCCAAGCCAACGCGCTCGCGGAGCATGACACCAAAGTATTTCACGATACGCTAGACGAACTTGTGCACGACGGCAGTGAATTGGTTGTAGGCGGCAAAGAGCCGGTAAGGATATTCTCAGAGAACGCGCTAGCGAAGCATGACTCCAAAGTCAATGCTGTTGCTGCTATGGAAGCTACAACTTACATAGTCACAGAGCATAAAAGAGAAATTGAACTGGTGAATCTCTACGCGCGGATGGAGGAAGCTAAACGAGTACCCGCACTTTGCAACCGAATAATCGCTGAACTGGATAGCGCCAAAGTAAAGTGGGCAGATCATAATTACGTGTGGATAGATGCTGCGAAGACAATTGTGTGGAGAGCACTTCTTGGAGACAAGTACAACGAAGAGGAAGTCCCAGAGCGCCTCGCCGCCCTCGCAGCCGAGCGGGACAAGTTGCAGAAGTCAACAGGTAATTGAATGACGAACGATCCTAATTCGCCTTCTGAAAGAATGATGGATTTCAATTTTCTGTACCGATGGTTCAAAAGTTGGTTGGTCTACTGGGAATCGCAGTTGTAATTCAAGAAGGTATTGAATGACGACCATACTGAAAGTTCTAGGAATCATAATCTTTGCTGCTTCCTACGTTGTCGCCTATTGGCTCGGATATGGAGATGGTAAAACGACCGAGTTAGAGAACAATCTTTTTGAGCGATTTGATGCGTGCCTGCGGAAGTTAGAAAAACACAATTCAAGTAGGCATTAAATAAAATGGCAAATACCGCCAAAAGCCGTTATGAGTCATGGGCAGAGACAAAAGTTCTGGGTCAAATATGGCACTGCGGAGACGAGGAATGCGATTGCTCTCAAGCGGTCATCGAACGAATTTCACCCAATACAGACGCTGGCTATCCGTGGATTCGCAGAGAGCGTTTATGGGAGGGAAAATTCTATAGCGATAGCTGGGAGAAATCGTGGATAGAAAATATGGAGCCTGCACCGGAGGACGATTTAGCGGATCATCTGGAGGAATTCAAAGCAGTCCTAGATAGGGACTATTACAACCAGTTGTAATTCAAGTAGGTTTAAATGACAAAAGACCTCAGAATTGAAATGCTACTTGCTCACCAATTCGGCGACCGACCTCGCGGAGAACGAATCCGTGCCTTGATGCAGGAAGAAGCGGTGCAGGCTTATGCTCGGCAGGTGGAGTTAATCAATACTTCGTTCTATCGTTTGTGGCAGGATTGGGGCGCTTTGAAGGAGTATAAAGTAAGCAGGAGGGGCGATGATTTGTCTACTTGAAGTTTTATTTGAACAAATGCATTTGCTTTGGCCAAAGCCAGATCGGCCAGAACAACAGGCTGCGATTCCGCCAAGTTATGTTGCGTACTGCCAAAATTGTGAACGAAATGTATATAGAACTGCTAGTTTTAGATGTGATGTCTGCGGGTCGGATGCTGTGCTGCCGCTAGAACCACAAAGGAGACTAGCATGAAAATTTATATTGTGGAAGGTACAACCAGCGACGGCGAATGTCGCGATGACTGGATTGTATGCGCGTATAAGCAACAAGACGTTGCTGATGAACATGCTAGAAAAGCAATGCTACGCGCTATGGAGATACATAAGGCTAATAAGTATTATTATTCGTCTCAAAAGTTAAACGAGTTTGATCCAGAGATGAGAATAGATTATACTGGCATAGATTATAATGTTTTTGAAGTCGAGTTGGTAGATTAGAGCCGAGGAGGAATTAATGGAAACGGAATCCGAGAAAAGGTACATGAAAGATCCGATGGCTAATACCGTAGAGGGCTTTATAAAAGGGCTTCATATTCTTTCAAGATTTATGAAAGCTGATTTAGGCACAGCGTATTTTTGCGAAGCCGAACAAGACATCATTTACATATACACAGAAGACGGCGGTCCAGCAGAAGATTCCAAAGAAGGTTTGAAATTAAGTGAACTGGGCTTTCATTATGAAGAAGAATTGTGGGCTTATTATACTTAAATAAAGTTAAACCTATGAAATTTATCTTGCTACTAATATGTTTGGTAGCCGCTGCTGTTTCAGGTGCAAATCCAGCCGACTACGACCCATATCATGACAATGATCACGATACCTATCATCTAATCGCAGCCGCGATACCCTTCGCAATGCCACAAGAGGAAGAAACTGGTACTTGGCATTCACCTCCGCCCGGTCCTAATGCGGAAGCTTGCAGGCTTGTTTGGGACAAAGGCGTGCCATGCGCCGTAGACGGGAAGTTCTACGGTAATTGGGGTGAGTTACAACCAGAGTATTGCGACAACGATCATTTCAATAAAGACGGCAAAACGCTAAAACCCGAAGCCGAAAAGTGCAAATGCAACGTTGCTATGACGACGGATCAAAAAAATTGTCCTGTAAACAATAAAGGTGAGCCAATCAAAAATATGGTTGATGGGGCGACTTGCATGGTATATTGCAGGGAGAAAACTCATTGCCATTGTGTTGATATTTGCGATATGGCTTTTGATGATAAAGCTGCTCAGCCGGCAAAGAAAGGTGGAAAATGACTTTTAATGAATGGCTAGAAAGCATAACGGATACACACGTATTGTATGAAGACCACTATCAAGGTGCGAAATTGGGTTGGGAAGCAGGTTTAGTAGAAGGCGCTCGACTCGAACGCGAACGTATTATGGAGGATGGGCTTCGTTTGCAAAAGAAATTTTAAAATAAGGTAGGAAATGAACAAATTAAATATTGATGATCTCCGGGCCACTGTTAAAACTTTAACTGGTAAAAACATTGAGCCCATTAATCACAAATCTTCTCGTGTTTGGCTTGAAAATGGGGTTGTATATTTTGAAGGCAAAATTACCGGAGCTATGCACCCGAAATCATTTTTAGACTTGTACGGAGCAGATGTTTTGAGGGGGTTAGATAAAGATGTCTCAGACGAACAACTGGAAAAGTTTATTTCTGAGTGATATTCCAAATGGCAAACAGCCGATGAGCAGTAACGCTCAATATGTTTTCTATAACGAACTACCATCGTCGAAGACAGCACCCGCAGTAGCTCTCCTACGCGAGAAGATTTCAAAATCAGATCGAGTTGCTATCCAAGAGTCTATAGCGAAAGATCCTGACAACTGGTATGTTCCGTATCATTTTTGGTTCGGAATGTCTGTAAGGAATTTACTTCGGCAAGGTGGGTTCGGAGAGGACTACTGGCCTATTTGGAACTTAGACGATATCTATGTTTTTTTGATAGAAGAGGCGGTTAAAGAGGAGGTGAATGATGGCGATAAGTTTTGACCGAGTTAAAGAAATGGCAGAAAAAGAAATTTTAGGGTCGAGTTCAATTCCTCCTGGACTTCAAACTGTCTGGCAAAGAACGGCAATACAAATTCTAACTCACTTCGGTCTTAGTATCGCAGTCTTGACTTGTGATAAGTGCGGCGGTTTTTGCGAAGAAAAATTCAACAACGGACGAGGCGCGATGGTTTGTACAAAGTGCCGTACGATAAACCACTGCCTCGGAGAGTACGAAATTTAAAGTTGAATATTAAGAAGTTGATTCAACCTAGCAGTTGCTCGCGTATGAGCATTCTCTCCGTAGAAATAGCTATCGTTGACGCCGTCTACGCAAACCACCCAACTGCCGAGATATAACTCTTTTAATTCTACGCAACGATTCCTGAATAAGACTTTTGGGGCTGGCAATGCTTTTAGCATAGCATCGCTAGCCAGCACAATTTCTTCCTCTTTCTTTTCTGGATTCTTCTTGCAGAAGTCTTCTTCTCGCTGATCTAGGTCAAGGATCCATTCAACGAATTTGCATTCGGTTTCGTACTTTTCTTTGGGAGAATGGATATGTATGATGGGCGATCGGTCTAGAACTTCCATCTGTCTCCTTCAGGACAGGTTGTTAATTATATCATCTACTTTTTGTATTCTCTCGCCTATCCAGCGCATGCACGGAACTGCCATTGAATTTCCTAATGCTTTATATCTCGGCCCGTCTGCTGTCTTGCCAGGAAGCAAGGTGTAGTCGTCGGGGAATCCTTGCAAACGTTCGTATTCTTTCGGAGTCAGACGACGAACTTGAGACTTCAATCTGAATTTATGATTTTGGGAAACGTTTACTGCTGCAGATACACCATCGGAAGAAAGCACTCTGTCGTGGCAACAGTCATGAGAATAATACTCATAGCAAACCCCCTCAGTTTGTGACTTTCGCAACGGATTGGTTACTTCTTCTTCTGCTTTAAAAGAGAAATTATCCATCCAATTAAACGCTATCGCTGGCATCACACCAGCATTTGCATGACTGTTAGTATGCCCGCCAGCTCGTAGCGTAGGAGATTTGTCTCCTGCATCTGCTCCATAATCTTTAGCCGAAAAACAAACGGCTTGAGGAATTTGCCTAGCTTCCAATGTATAACTTTTGCCATCCGTTCTAACGCCGACGCCATTAGGGCTAGAATCAGGGTTTTCACAGACAGCTCTTTCCTGAATGGCTATCAAACCGCCGTCTAAGTCAAAATCGGTGCCGAGTCCACCACCACCTTTAGTGCGTGCGCTAATTGTGGGGGCAACTCCTCCCCTCTTTTTTCTGCCCTTCGCAATATCCCCGCGCAAGCTTTCGCGCTCAAAAAGAACCGCTGCGGCGGGTCGGTAGTCTCCAATATATCCGACAACAAAGACTCGACGGCGGCGCTGGGGTACTCCAAAGTATTGAGCGTCCAGGATTCGGTAGACGAACCCATACCCGAGTTCTTGAATCGCCCCGATAAAGGAGCCAAAATCCCGTCCTCTTGAACTTGACAGGACTCCAGGGACGTTTTCCCATAGGAACCAGCGGGGCTGCTTAATATCAACCAGTCGTAGAAACTCAAGGCAGAGATTACCGCGCGGGTCAGAAAGTCCTTTTCGGAGTCCGGCGACGGAGAAGGACTGACATGGAGTTCCTCCGACGAGCAGGTCAATTTTGCTTTCTCGGAATATTGAGTCGGCATGAAGTTTAGTCATATCTCCTAAATTTGGAATATTGGGGTAATGATATTTCAGAACTTCATTAGGAAACTTTTCAATCTCAGATAGCCACGCTGCTTTCCAGCCGAGCGGATGCCACGCTACAGATGCTGCTTCAATGCCACTGCATACTGAACCGAATATCATTAAGTTCCTTTCTATTGTCCTGCTATTTTACGGATTGAAGACTTCAAAATCCTTTGCATAGCGATCATTAGGCGAAACCCGCTTCAGCATTGACCTGAGACATTCAATTCTCTCTTGAATGTTCGTACCAGCATTCATGTAAATATCAACCTTGTCGTAGCCTCGAAAGCCTTGGTGGGCGACCATAGGGCAACGCGGATATTTCACGATACCAAACGCAGCACGCATAACATGTCTAATAAGGCCGTCGTCAAGGTCGGAGGATCCTTCAAGTTCACCGAATATCCTGTTTAGGTAACCACGGCGATCGGCAAAGTAATGATCGTTGATATGTGGAACTATTTGCCGCAAGCTTTCTTTGGGAAAACAAGCTCCAGGATTCGTGTAATAATTACCAGGAAACTGGGGACGGCTACGGCCACATGTAGCAAAGTAACACCCCTCGGAAAGCTCTTTAAGACTCCACTCGAAATATCTAGGAAAGACAAGAACGTCCTCCTCGATCAAGAATATGTAATCAGCACCACTATGATAACCTTCTCGAAGCGCATGTAGAATGTTCCAACAACCCGATAAAGCCGCGACATGGGGTCCCGATCGGTGGATTTCGGCTGTCGGCAAGTAGGTGTTTCGAACAAACTCCACCTCGTCTAATCTCTGCTCGGGGCAGTTATCTAGATAAATTCTAACGTCGTCGGGTACGTTTCTTGCGTTTGTTATTGCCTGCAAAGACAAAGCGAGGAACTCGGGCCGGTGGAGCGATGGCATTACGACTACCGATCTTTTTTGGGCCACTGTTCACCCCGAAGATGTCATCCCATTTGCTTTGGCTTACGTTACCGCCGGCAGGAGGGAACGATGCTTTCGATGCGCCTGAAGCCAAACTATCTCCCTTACCCATTGTTATTCTCCTTTTTCGAATCTATTGCCTACTTGAATTTACTGCGTCCATGTGCAAGATGCAGGCTCCAGAAAAGTATTGCCCGTCTGCGCTATTGCCGACTTTGTGCTCTCGGTAGCACTGGCTGCACAGAAAGCATTTGCACATGGGGCAGCGTCGTCGGCGACTAGATTGTTCTTTGCAATCGGAGCAAGTCGTCATTCAATTACCTGCTTATTATTAATCTTTTCTATTCCAGAGCGTACTTTCTAATGATATCCTGAGTTTGCTTGCATGTCAAGAGGTTTTTACTTTTCAACCGGAGCGGCTTTCGCGGCTGTTTTAAGGGCGCCGGATATTAGATGCTCAGGAGAATTCAACCATTTGCTTATAATAGGAACGGCTGCGACCATTGGGTGCCCGCTAGCCACTGCTCCGACTCCACCAATTATATCCCCGATGCTGATCGGAGCTTGTCGGCCATACACAACAGCTCGTTTTTCAGATACTCGTTGCAATTGATTGAGCGCCCCATACTGCTTACGCAGGTCCATATGCTCGGGACCGATCTTCTCCTCAATTTTTCCGCGCATTGCATCAGCGGCATCTTGCAACATACCCATTTCTGGGTGAGCCGTAGCAACGCCAAACTGTTCTGACGGACTGAGTTTGTAAAAGTTCCGAAGTTGCTGATTAAAGTCTGTCACGGCTCGACTAGCTTCGGCAATAGGGTAGTCGCCTTTAAACGTATCAGCCCATTTGTCAATTCGTGCAGCAGTTTTTGGCTGATGTTTACGAACCGAATCATTGACGTTGTCCTTGATCGACTGAGCTATCTCATCACCTGATATTACTACTCCAGCCTTTGCCGCATCCGCAACAGCGGGGGCAATCTTACCGGTCCACAATTGATCCTTTGCATTACTGGCAGCGTCGGCCATATCCTCTGGTGTTTTAATTGGACTGATTTTATTTTGCTCAACCAGTCGAGGAAGGATTGACTCAACATTTTCCTTAAAGTATTTCTCACCCACATAAGGTTTAAGAGCCTTTTCAAGGGACTCTGCCGGGTTAAGACCTCCGGTTCCAGTAGCTCGCTGCGCCTTCTTAACCGCCCCAGGAATTTCACTGGCTGTGTCTGCCAGTCCTTTAGCACCAAGGGTGCCCTGAATAGCCCCACCGACGCGACGTTCTGTAGCCTGCTGTTCGGTCTCTCCTGGCTGTTGAGGGGTAAGTGCTTCTTTAGCACCCATCGCAGCAAATCCGGCCCCCGTACCGAGTTCTGCAGTTCGAGCAGACGCTTTAAGCAAAGGAGAGACCCCTGCAGCAGACCGAACGGCTTGAGCCCCTTCAATAGCTCCGCCGGCAAGACCCGTAACTGCCCCGCTCTTTGCCGCCTCACCAATTGGTGCTCCGTGAGCCATAGCTTGAGCCGTACCGGCCGTAGCCATGCGCATCGCGCTAGTCCCTATGTGCAAAGCTTTGGCTATTGACGGATACTTCTCAAGCATATCCGTAAGTTTGGTCGCCTGAGTCAATTTATCCGTAAGAGACAGCCCTTTTAACGCTTCGTCGCCAAGAAAGAATTCTAACACGCCTTCGCCGACTTTTCCAATGCTCTCTTGCGCTCCGTGCGCCTGAAGATAATCAGGAGATTGTAAAGGTACTTGCGGAACTGAAACTCCAGCGGCATTCAAAACCTTAGAACCGTATGCACCGATCGTATGCCCAGTATCAAGTAGTCCTTTAAGTGCTCCGACAACTGCTGGCGGAACGCCCCATTTCTCATATTCCATTAGTCCAGGAGTGCCTGTCGGCGTACCCGAAGTGGGTACGGTTGTCCCCGAATCGGAAGCAGTCGTATCAATCGGCGTAGCGTCTTCAAACCCTTTAGGCAACGGCGGAAGTCCTGAAGAGGCCGGCGCAGATTGTGCTGGCGCAGCAGACGGAATAGGCGTAGCGTTTTCGAAGCCTGGAGGAAGCGGCGGAATCTGTCCGTTACCCATTATTGACCTTTTGCTACGAGCGGTTTGCCGGTTGCGGCATCAACCCACGCACCGTTTAAGACCCCGATCTTTTGACCCGAAGGAGTTATGTGCATATTTGTAATTCCAGAAACAGTTGAAGGCTGTCCATTTTCTGGGGCTAATTGGTTAAGCACCTTTTTAGCATCCGGCATAAGAAACCGATTTTCAAAACTGGTCATGCCAGCGCCCTTGTTTACGTTCCACTGATTCTCATAAGACCCGATCTTGCTTCGCAGCAATTTAACTGTTTCGGCTGCGTTGGTTTTAAGCTGAGCAGCACCCAAATTAGCATTGAAATCTTCTTCGTTGGTACCGCGTTCTCCAACGCTACCGCCGCTAGCCAAGTAAGCTTTAGTAAGCTCAGGACCCAGCCGATGAACGATGGTGTTGAAAGTTGTAACTGGAGTCTTACCAACCTCGACACCATATCTGTTTGCAATGGAATTGAGCACTTTGACGTTTCCATTATTAAGCGCATCAATTGCATCATTCAAGACTCCAACGTGACCCAGAGCTACGTTAACGGCGTTGATTTCCTGAGAGCCCTTGCCAGTAGTAAGAGACTTGGTAAGATCGTATCTTTGTGTATTAAACTGCGGATCAGCCTGAGCGACCTCTTGATTGATACGAACCCAGTACGGAGAACGAGCCATAGTCCCGCTAGGAGACGGAGATCGACCTTCGAGAATCTGACGAACCACAGGAGCATCGTCCGGTATAGAAGAGAGATAATCGTCTCCTCTTTTAGTTCTATCTCCTGTTGGAGTCGCAGTTCCGGCCTGCAAATTCATAGCTTCTTGCCGCATAGAATTTGCAATATTTCTCTGTTCTTTGGTACCCTCGGCATTCTCTACGTGCTCCATATCCTTACTGATTTCGTCATAATCTTTTTGCGTAGCATCATCAGGCAAAGTATAAGGCTTAGGAAGCGGTTTGCCTGGATTTAGAACTTGATAACGATCAGTCAATCGTTGATTAAGTTGTGAAACCTTTTCTCCTAAAGGAGGATTCTTTTCATCACCAGCACTTTCCTTTATTAGCGCAGACCAGTTTTTCTGCCCGCCATAATATTCCGGTACTTCAATGGCAGCCTTGGGAAACTTCGCAGCTAGAGTTGGATTGCCTACAAACGTCTCGAGAGCTTTTACTGGATCCAGTCCAGGAGTCTGACCAAGTACGTGCAGCCACTCAGGACTCCGGACCAAGTTATTTGCTTCGGTCTTTTCGGCTTCGATACCCGCATCAGCTAAAGTTTTTGCCCGAGCCGCCTCGACCGTTTTGGCTCCTGCAACTTGCTGCTTGAGCCAATTCCAAGTCTGTCCGGGAATTACAGTGCCCGCAGAGATATCCTTACCAGCATATTTTTTAAAGTCAGCAACGTCCTCCGGTTCTACCGTCATCTCTTTGGGAATTCTCAAAAGAGTAAAAGTAGGCTCATAGATAGGCAAATTTGTTTTAGGATCGGTGCCGACAATTTTCTTGCCGTCTCGCAGCGGATTCATAGTCGCCGTCTTGCTGATTTCACCAGAACTAATCTTTTGCTGCAGTTCCCCCTGAGTTAAGCCGTTTGCAACTACTTCAGCAGGATCGTCTGCTTCGGTTGTTTGCCGAGCAATCTCATTTATGTCGTGCTTAGCTATTTCGTCTTGCGAAGCCCAATCCAACTGTTGAGTTACACGCTCTTGTTGAATCTTATCGTTATTGGCATGCGCTTGCAGGATATCCATCTTTGTCTTTTCATCAGCATTCTGAATAGCCTGTTGCGCAGCTTTATCAACTTGTTCTTTAGCCATCTGGCGTTGGTTATTAATATTCTTCGATGTTCCAGCAACGCCTTGAATGATCCCAGGACCGGCACCTTCTGTGCTGATATTTCCAAGATTAGCCAAAGTTCTCTGCGCAGCGCCAACTAAACTGGCTGCCCAACCCATAGGTTGTCGAGGATTAATGCCAAGTTGATCGGCTGCTTGCATTACTTTATGCCCAAATGATCCAGGAGGAGGCATATTCGGATTAGATCGGGTCTGAGAAAGCGGAATACCAGCCAAGGAAGTCTGGCCCGCAGTAGCCGAAGCGGGGTTCAAATCGGAGTCGGTAAAAGGCTGCGGCGTTGGGTTAGGGGCATTAACAAA
>Ga0210394_10000948_pt1 | contig 51064 bp, 39 predicted proteins | sample IncBWC12MmetaG_FD_160121 | JGI IMG/M metagenome (GOLD analysis project Ga0210394, IMG submission 160121) | Forest soil microbial communities from Barre Woods Harvard Forest LTER site, Petersham, Massachusetts, United States - Inc-BW-C-12-M | ecosystem: Environmental > Terrestrial > Soil >...
ATTGCCAATTGGGATTGTTGTTGCTGGGAGCCGAATCGGTGTTGGCGATCAGCGCGATCCATGACGATCCCCCATAGCCGACGGAATCGTTGATTTGATAGGCGGTGGTCGAAACCCACGTCCCGCGATTGTTCACTCCGGCTGGTCCAGAGGGTCCTTGCGGACCTACAGGACCGATTGGACCGGAAACACCTTGCGCGCCTTGTGGGCCTTCAGGGCCTTGTGGTCCGGGCGGGCCCTGCGCTCCATTGCCCAGGAACACGATGTCCAACTCAGGCGGATGGCTGGCTGCCGTATTTTCCTTGCTGTCGAAGCTCGCAGACAGAGGACTGTTGGCAACCAGCGCAATCCCGTCGTTGGCCTGAGTTCCATTGAGCCACGCGTCCACCGCCGAGGTGATATCAATGACGATGTAGTCGTGGACCTGCGACTTGGCCAGAGAAACGTTGCTGGCGATGGTCGTGCCCATGGCGGGCAACAGGTTGCCGGTGATCGTGGTCTCCGTCCACGTCCCATCAATGTAGTTAATGTTGAAACTCCCTGCCGTGCCTACCGCATTGACGTAGAGTTTCAGGCTGGCCTTGGCGATGTTGGAGCTGGTGTAGCCGGATGGAATCGCCGACAGATCGAACTGAATGTAGGCGGTCTGGGAGGCGCTTTCGACGTTGAGCGTCATAGCGCTTCCGTAGTTGGTGGTTGGAGAAGCGGTGTTAGTGTAAGCGTCGGCGCTGGGCGTAAGCTGCCCGTAGGCCGCCGTCGCCATCCATGCCAGCAGCGATAGAGCCAGAAGTGATACGAAGCGTAGCTGAGTTTTCAAGCTTTTCATAATCTCTCTCCTGAATGTCGTGACTGCCCGTTGTCAAATTTGAATTGCTGGTGCTGGGGTGCCCATTTCTCGCGTCTCTTGCGAGAAGTGGGGGCTTTTCAGCCGGCGCGAACTGCCCTTTGAAACCAGCAGGGAGCTGCAGCTCCCCGCGGTCCGGCCGCGTGGGAACCCGCACCGGGGGGCTGCCGCTCGACCGAAGTCATTGCTTCCTGCTTGGTTCGAAGTGCGCGAGCCTGGCAAGCTAGGCTCTCCGTTTTGTCGTTTTGCACGTTTTACCCCCTCGGAACGGGCCGGTGCAGCCGGAGGTGTGGCAGAAGTGTTGCTGGAAGAAACTGCCAATTCACGTGTCCGGTGCCACGCGAGCGCAGACTGCCGCAAATCGGCGCGGCGGTCAAAGGACTTGCTTGTGATTCGCGTGTGACCTGATAAATGCTTGCGCTGCAATGGGTCCCGGAAACTTGTGACTCGTTTTTTTGGGTGTGATAAACTTGCCCGCCAAAGGGGTAATCACCGTGAGGTATGGAAGCACCGGTCCTGCCTAAGCGTGTTTATCGATTCGGCCTCTTCCAGGTAGATCCAGACGGCGGGAAGTTGCTGCGCCAAGGCGTACCCGTCAGGCTGCAAGAGCAGCCTCTGCGGGTGCTGTGCCTTTTGCTGGAGCGGCGCGGCGAGGTCGTCAGCCGCGAAGAGCTGCGGCAATCTCTCTGGCCGGAAGGCACTTACGTCGAATTTGATGGCAGCCTCAATGCCGCGCTGAAGCGGTTGCGCTTTGCCCTGGGCGACGACGCCGAAAATCCCATCTTCGTTGAAACGGTTCCCAAACGCGGCTACAGGTTCATTGCGCCGGTGGAGCGCCAGCAGTCGCCTGAAATCACTGAAACTGCGACAGCGCCGGCCATGGGGAAATCCCCGGCTTCGCAGACCGCAGGCGCACGCTCTTCTTCGCGCTTGCATTTGCGATGGTGGATGGTTGCAACAACGGCTGTTGTGTTCTTAGCGGTGGGCTGGCGGTATGCCTCGAGGAGCCGGCTAGTTCCGGCGGAAACTCATAAAGTCATCGCGGTTCTGCCATTTTCTAATGAAGGGGCTGGTCCGGATTTCGATTATTTGCGATACGCGATTGCCAACGACCTGGTCACGGATCTCACCTACGCACACTTCGTAACCGTGCGCCCCTTCGCCTCGACCAGCAAGTACGGCTCGCAACCCGCCGATCCGGAGACCGTGGGAAGAGAATTGCGAGTCACGCACGTGGTAGCCGGCGGATTCCTGCTGGATAAGGACAAGCAGAATCTGCGAGTGAACCTGGAATTAGTGGATGTGGCGCAGAATCAGCCGGTGTGGCGGGAGGAGCTTACGGTATCGCCAAAAGAACTGGTTGCCCTCCACGACAAGCTGGCGCTTCGCACCGCAAAAGGGTTGCTGCCGAGCATAAACGTAGTTGGAGCTTCCGCTAGTGATGTCCCCTCGCCCCGCAACGAGCAGGCGCTCGAATTGTTCCTGCACAGCCTGAGCATTCCGCTCGATCCGCAGCCTAATCTGCTGGCCATCCAGAAGCTGGAAGAGTCGGTGGCGCTCGACGGCAATTACGCTCCCGCTTGGAGGGAACTGAGCCGCCGTTACTACATGGACTACCACTATGGCAATGGCGGCGAAGCGGCGGCGGCGAAGGCGATTGCGGCCGACAAGCGACAGTCTGAAATCGATCCGAGCTGGCCCGCCGTCTCCACCGTGACTCGCGTCGAGCGCGGCGATTTGAATGGCGCCTACGACCAGGCCACTGAGTTGCTGAAGCGCCATCTGGATGTGGAATCGTCGCATGCACAAATGAGCGTGGTTCTTCGCTATGCCGGTCTTCTCGATGCGGCCAACAAAGAGTGCGATGCCGCCGTTGCCCTCGATCCCGGCTACAACGGTTTTCGCTTTTGTGCCATGCCTCTCATTCTCCGGGGAGACTATGCGCGGGCCCAAACTTACATCCGGCTCGATGAGCACTCAGGTTTTGGCGCAATGCTGCGGATGATGATCGCGCTGCGCACTGGCGACTCTCGAACAGCTTTGGCCGAATCGAATGCAGCGGCGCAAGGGGGATTCCGATTCGCAGAGCTGGCGCACATGCAGTTAAGCCATGCGCCGGAAGCGGAAATCCGCCGGGCCGCCGGTGAGCTTGAGGCAGAACCGAGATCCTTGCGCGACCCGGAGATGCTGTACTTCAACGCCAGCGTACTGAGCTTTTGTGAGCAAAGCGACGCGGCACTCAGGCAATTGCGCAAAGCGATCACAGGAAATTATTGTTCGTATCCCGCCATGGACAAAGACCCGCTCTTCGATCCCATTCGCCAGCGCCCGGAGTTCGCAGAATTGCGGCAGGCTGCCATCCAGTGCCAGCAAAGTTTTCTGGCTCATCGCCAGCAGGTTGATGCCACACTTCAGGCGAGCCGGGTCGAGCCGAGCTTCGCCGGGCCGGGCAGGTGAGACACCTGCCCCTACGCGAGTATCGGATGACCTTCGTCACCGAAGCGTAACCCGCCGCGCATCCCACCGCGTTACAATAGAGTTAACTTCCTGAAAGGATTCACTCAGCGCGGGCTGATGCAGTTGTCTGCCGCCGTCCCGCGCCTGAAGCCTGATGTTCGGCCGCGACGAAAAAGTCTCCGCCATCCGCCTCACTGCGGTGCAATACATCATCCTCGCCATTTTTCTGGTTCTGGCTTACGGCTTGTGGCGGCTCCAGGTTGTCCAGAGCGAGTGGTACACGGCGCTGGCGGAGAAGAATCGGGTTCGCAATGTGCCCATTCTCGCGCCACGCGGCAAAATTCTGGACCGCGAAGGCCGCATCATCGTGGACAATTATCCGTCTTTCACGGCGCTGCTGTTGCGCGATTCCTCGCGCGATCTCGCCGCCGATGCCGACCTGATTGCACAGGGATTGCATCTTGACCCCAAGGAAGTGCGAGACCGCATCCGGCACTTCGCGGGCATGCCGCAATACCAGCCGATTTACCTGAAAGATGACATCACGCCGGATGAGCTGGCTTTCATCGAGGCCCACCGCAATGAGTTGCCTGAGCTGGATACCATCATGGCGCACCGCAGGCTCTATCCGCGCAACGGATTCATGGCGCACCTGATCGGCTATGTCGGCGAAGTCAGCGAAGACATGCTCAACCAGCCGCAGTGGGAGTTCTACAATCCCGGCGATGTGGTGGGGAAGTCGGGCGTGGAGCTGCAGTACAACCAGATCCTGATGGGCAGAAATGGTTCGCGCCAGGTGGTGGTGAACAGCCGCGGCAGGGAAATGGGACAACTGGCAGAGAAGCCCGCCGAGCCTGGCAAACAGCTCAAGCTCACCGTGGACATTGATCTGCAGATTGCGGCGGAAGAAGCGCTGGCGGGCAGGAATGGCGCCATCGTGGCCATGGATCCGCGCAACGGCGAGATTCTGGCGATGGCGAGCCGGCCCACGTTCGATCCCAACGATTTTGCGGTGCGGGTGTCGCGGGTGCAGTGGACGAAGCTGGTGAACGATGACGATCATCCGCTGCTGAACAAAGCCATTCAGGCGCAGCTTGCTCCCGGATCGACTTTCAAGATCATCATGGCGACTGCGGGTTTGCAGGAGGGCATCGCGCAGGAGATGCATGTAGTCTGCAATGGCGGCGCGATTTTTTACGGCCGCTACTTCAAATGTTGGGTGACGGCGGAGCATCGCACGCATGGCGTGGTCGAGATCAGCAAGGCCATTTACCAGTCTTGTGACGTGTTCTTCTATACGCTGGCGGAGAAGCTCGGCATTGACCGCATTGCGAAGTACGCTACGGAATTTGGGCTAGGGCAAAAAACGGGGATCGACCTGCCGCAGGAAGTCACCGGCGTCATGCCATCGGAAGAGTGGAAGATCCGCAACTTCAAGCAGAAGTGGTATGCCGGAGAAACGATTTCGGTCGGCATCGGGCAGGGAGCTGTGACCGTGACCCCAATTCAATTGGCGCGAGCCCTCGGCGGCATCGCCAGCGGTGGCGCCCTGGTGCGGCCGCATGTAACCAATCCCGGAGACTTGCCGCCGGGGATTATTCCAGCTTCGAATCTTCCGGACAAAATGACCGTTGCGATAGATCCCGCGAACTGGGAGATCATCACGGACGCGATGGCGGGAGTTGTGAATCCGGGAGGAACGGCTCCGAGCGCGCATTTGCAGGGCATTGATTTCGCGGGAAAAACCGGCAGCGCGCAGACCATCAGCAATGCGTTGAAAGCCAAGCTGGGCGCAAAGGGCAAAACCGACTTCAAAGATAACGGATGGTTTGTGGGAGTAGAGCCGCGCCGCAACCCGGAGATCGTAGTTTGCGCCCTGCTCGAAGAGGGCGAGCATGGATATCTCGCGGCCCGTACGGCCGCGCAAGTGATCAAAGCGTATGTGGAGAAGCAGCGCCGCCAGCCCAGCAAAGTCGCACAAGCCGGCGGGAAGGTGGAGATCGGCGCAGTGTGGAATGCACCGGATGAGGACGGATCGGGTCCGGACAGTCTGCACGGGGGCAGGTTCGTGGTTGATTTGTCACCCGAGCCTCTTGTGCTGGCTACGGCCGCTCCAGGAGTGAATTAGTGTTCGGAACGCGATGCAGAGTTTTGCCAAAGACCGACGACGAAACGACCGACGACTGACTTATGTCTCGCTACATTTCATTCCGCGATTTTGACTGGCTGCTGTTCGTCTTCGTCCTGCTTATCTGCGGGCTGGGCGTAATGGAGATTCGCAGCGCCACCATGCACACCAAGTTCGCGGGAGCGCACATTAAGCAGCTTTACTGGATCGGCGGAGGCATCGGCTGTATGTTTCTGATGAGTTTTGTCAGTTATCAGAAGCTGCTGGACGCGGTTCACTGGATGTACATTGCATCCCTCACCTCGCTGGTTGCAGTGATGATTTTCGGACAGAAGTACCTGGGCGCGCGCCGCTGGGTCAAGATGCCGGGCGGCGGACACTTCCAGCCGTCGGAGTGGGTAAAGCTCATCCTCATACTTGCCGTGGCGAAATACTTCGCCGATTTGCATCAGAGGGAGCTTTCCTGGCCGGATTTCATCAAAGCCGGCGCCATTGTCGGAGTGCCGATGCTCATGGTTCTGGTGCAGCCCGATCTCGGGACGGCTCTGACGTACATTCCCATAGCACTTATGGGTTTATTTCTGGGCGGAGTCCGCATGAAGCAGGCGTTGGCAGTGGCGCTGCTGGCGGGCATGGCCATGCCGATCGCGTGGCATGTGTTGAAGCCCTACCAGCGCGACCGGCTCACCAGCTTCATGCAGCCGGATGCCGACAGCCAGGGCTCCGGGTACCAGGTAATTCAATCACTTATTGCGGTCGGATCGGGAGGAGTCTGGGGCAGCAGCAACGGCTCACAGACCCATCTGTCGTTCCTGCCGGTGCCCCAGACCGACTTTATCTTTGCCGCTTTTGCCGAGGAACACGGATTTGTAGGCGCGCTAAGTGTGATGCTGTTATACTTTGTGGTATTGATGCGTTTGACCCAGAATGCGCAAACGGCGCCCGACCGCGCCGGCACATTCGTGGTAATGGGAGTGGTGGCTGTGCTTAGCTTCCACGTCCTGGTCAACGTGGGTATGGTGGTCGGCTTTATGCCGGTCACCGGAATACCCCTGCCGTTAATGAGTTATGGCGGTTCTTCTGTCCTGTTCATGTTTTTGGCGCTGGGCATTGTGATGAATGTGCGTATGCGCCGCTTCGTGAACTGAGAGGACGAAGAAGGCAGGAAGATGTTGCCGCATCTGCCATGTGCGGCGGAAAAAACAAGATTAATTACGATCGCCCTCGCGTAAAGAGGGCACTCACCGGCCAGAGCAGGAGTAGGCGGCCGGGCAGGATTGAAGCTAAGACGCCGTCAGGCGGGTAACGGCCCCCTCAAGGACCTGAGAAGGTTTCTGGGAGAGCGGTCACAAACCTTGGCAGGCGCGATTGCGATTAAGTGCAAAAGATTCTCAAGTTTGTGCAACGAACACGGTCCCGGAAAAATCTCCGCGGCCCCGGGCGTCCCTTACAGGGGACGGCCATCGCAACGCTCAATCCGCCTGGTCTTCGTTTCTTGCCTTTGCCTGCCTCTGTTCCGGTGAATCCCTCGACCGCTTAGCGGCGAGGGACCGGAGTCTGTATGACAAGAGAGTTGTTTGTTTCTTCCACCCCTCATGAAACCAGAGTGGGACTGGTGGAAGACGATTTACTCGCGGAAGTGTATCTGGAGCGCGAGAATGAATACACCCTGGCTGGCTCAATCTATAAAGGCCGGGTAACCCGAGTTTTGCCCGGCATGCAATCCGCCTTTGTGGAGATCGGCCTGGAGCGCGACGCGTTCCTATATGTTTCCGACTTCATGGAGCTGCAGGACGAAGACGAAGTCGAAGTCGATGAAATTCCTGCTGGCCGCAACGTAGCGGAGCAGAAGTCGTACTCGGAGCCGCACACCGGTACCCCTTTAGCTGAAAGTCCCAGTTTTGCCGCCGCTGCGCCGGAGGAGACATCTCAGGGCGCACCGCTCAGGGAAGCTGCTGAGTTGGCCGAAGGCCATGAAAGAGCCGGTGGTTCGGAGGAGCGCGAAGGCCGGGGCGATTGGCGCAGCCGGCGGCGGCGGCGCGGACGGCGCGGAGAGCGTATGCCGGAATCCAAGTTTGCCCGACCGGCTGCCGAATCGCCGCGCGAACCCTCGCGTCCGGTTCGCACTGAGCGTCCCGAATATGGGCCTCCGGCCGGGTATCAGCCCATCCTGCTTCCAGGGGAATCGATTTCCAAGTATCAGCGCCTGTCCCAAACTCAAGCACCGTCGCGACCGCGGACTGAACCCCATCCTCCGGCACGCCGTTCTGACCAACCGGTCCCGGATCTCGGGCAGGTTTTTCCCGAAGACGAACCGTTGTTCACCGCAGGAGTAACTGCTGCGCCAGACGACCATCAACCGCAAACTCCTTCGGTCGAGCAGGGTCGGGCGTTCGCCGCGGCCGCATCCGATCGCCACGAGAGCGAGAGTGCGCGCTCAGATCGCACGGATGGCGCTCCCACCTTCCCCGGCGCTGCGCAAGAGCAAGACCAGCAGCCGCGAACCGACTTCCCGACTACACTTCACACTCACCCAGACCAGATTCCATCGGCATCCACCGCCGGAACTATGGAAGAGGAAGAAATTGAGGAGGATGAGGCTGACCTCGCCCATTATGTGGAGGATCTCGAAGAAGACGCGGCCTTTGAAGAGATGGAAGAAGAGACGCGCGCGGCCGAGGATTACCGGGAAGGCGCTCCCCGCGAAATCGCTGCCTCGGGAGAATCCGCGACCGAAGCGCAACCTCTTTCTCATGGGGGCGATTCCCAGCCCGACGAGTTCGCTGCCGCGGGAGCGGAAGCTGGAGCAGGCCAGACATTAGCCGGCGGAAATCTGGCGGCTGAGGACGAAGCCGGGCCTGACGACGAGGAATCTGAGGAAGCTGAACTGGAAGAAGCTCAGGCCGAGGCCGAAGCCTTGCTTGATGCCGAAGCCCGGGGCAATGGCTCTGCCGATGCCCGGGTGGAAGTTCGAGCGGGTGCCGGAACGGCGCCTTATACCCAACGGGCTGCGCGTCCGGCTTTCGATCGCCGCAACCAGCGCGGACGCCGTGGCGGGCGCCGTTTTTCCCGCCGCAATACGCCCCAGAATATTCCGCAGATCACCGATCTGCTGAAAGAAGGCCAGGAAATTCTGGTTCAGATCGCCAAGGAGCCCATCGGAAAAAAGGGCGCGCGCATTACCAGCCACATCGCGCTCCCCGGCCGCTTCCTGGTGTACATGCCCACGGTGAACCACACCGGCGTTTCGCGCAAAATCGCTTCTGAGGAAGAGCGCCAGCGGCTGAAGCGCATCATCATCAGCGAGCGCGAAAACGGACACGGCGGCTTCATCGTGCGCACAGCTGCGCAGGGCGCGTCAGAAGATGAGTTGCGCGCCGATATTCGCTTCCTGAAGGGTCTCTGGTCCGAAATCAAGACGCGCGCCGAGACGGACAAGTCCCCGGCATTGATCTATCACGATCTCAATGTCGTCGAGCGCATCCTTCGCGACCAGGTTACGTCCGACTTCAATACCATTTGGGTGGACAACGAACAGGAGTACGAACGCATTCTGCGCTTCGCCAACCGCTTTCAACCGGCGCTGGTCAAGCGGGTCAAGCTCTACACTAAAGAGACGCCGCTTTTCGAGCAATTCGGCCTGAGCGAAGAAATCAACAAGGCGCTCAAATCAAAAGTCTGGCTCAAGAGCGGGGGCTATATCGTGATCAACCAAACCGAGGCGCTGGTGGCCATTGACGTGAACACCGGCAAGTATGTCGGCAAAACGGCGCGCCTGGAAGACACGATCGTCAAAACAAATGTTGACGCCATCAAAGAAATCGTGCGGCAAATACGCCTGCGCGATCTCGGTGGCATCATCATCATTGACTTCATTGATATGGATGAGCGCCGCAACCGCCAAAAAGTCATGCAGGCTCTGGAAGAAGCCCTGCGCGGCGATCGCGCTCCCTCCAAGGTCCTTCAGTTTAACGATTTTGGATTAGTAGCCATCACCCGCAAGCGGGTGAAGCAATCGCTCGAGCGCACCATCGGCGCGCCCTGTCCATATTGCCAATCCACCGGCTTCGTGAAGTCGGTGACTACAGTGTGCAACGAGATCTATCTCGAGATGCGGAAAATCGCCAAGCATCTGGAGCACGCGGATGTGATGCTGCGGGTGAATCCCGAGGTGGCCAAAGCGCTCAAGGCCAACAACGGCCGCGCCCTGACTGAAATGGAAGAACTCACGAAGCGCACGGTGATCGTGAAAAGCGATCCGGCCCTTCACCAGGAGCAGTTCGACATCAATTAGCTCTGGCTGCTGGCTCTTTGCTTTCTTGTCTGCGTCGCTCGCTCTTGGCAGGAGCATCTAACTTGGAAAAGCCGGCCCGCGCAACTGTCAGTTCGCTCCTGCTCCCGCGCTTTTCTTCTCCGGTGGGCCGCTCAACACCTTGACCACGAGTTCCGAGCAGTCGCTCATTTTTTGCAATGACGATCGGATGTTGGCTGCTTCGGCGCCGCTTCCACGCTGGCCAGCCAACGCAGCTACGCGGTCCGCGCTTTCAGTCACCGTACGTCCAGCTTCGAGCAGGACAATCAGCGAGTCGGCATGCAGCTTCCACAGGGAGGGCGAGTTCTCCGCGCGCTTGAGTTCCTCCAATTCCGTGGACATGCGGGCCACCACCGCGACAGTGCGCAGCAGCACGCGCGCCACCCCAGCGCGCAGGCTTTTTTCTTCCAGATAGTCGGCGCAGTAGGCTTCGGCCTCCGCTGAGGTCAGTGCCAGGTTGAAGAAGCGCATGGGGACAATCTGGCGGAACTTGGGGTCGGCGACGCGCACAAACACTCGAATCGACTCCTCGATCCTCAAAAGCTTGCTCTCTTCGGTCGAGACCTGCTGCGGGGTTACCGCCGAGCGCATGGCAGCCAGATCGAGCGTTGGCCGGGGAGCGGTCTTCCCGGGACGCGCGCTGTCCGCTTTGGCTGCCGGGTGCACCGACTGCGGCTTACGCCGCAGGGGCGGACGGTGTTCCAAAGTCTTCCTCAGCTTGGACACGCGGCGAAACTTCTCCAGGGCGCTGTCATAGTCGCTTCTCAGCAGCTCGCTTTCCTGGAAGGCGGCCACGTGGTCCACGGTTACGTCCATTCCGTCCACGGTGCCCAGAATGCTGCCACCCTGCTCTTGCAGCGCTTCGGCAAAGGTCTTGATCTCAGCGGCAGCCCGCAAAAACAAGTCGCTGAACCCCTTGCCGAAAGCGGCATTGTAGGGAGCGAGGGTCGCCAGTACGCCCGGGTGGTAGAACGAACCCTCAAACGATTGCTTGAGCTCGCGGACGCGAGGAATGATTCCGGAATCGAGCAGCGCATCGAGGTCGCGAAAACTCTCGGCCTCTTCCTTCAGCGGATCGAAACGCCGCAACAGTTGCACGTGGTCCTCGGGCAGCACCGGCACATCGGTTTCGGCCAGGATTTCAATCAACGCGATTTCGAAGGGGGAAAGCGGCAGCGAGCCATCCAGACCGTAACCGCGCGTTTCCCACTGGCCCGGAACGCGGGGGTGACGATAGAGAAAGGTGACCACAATATCGGTTTTGTCGCGATTGAGGTCCGTGAGATCTTTCTTGCGCGTAAAGTAGCGCAGCATGGCCTCGGCGATCTCCGGATCGGTTTCAGAGGTAAAGGCCAGGCGCAACATGGCCGGAGTGATGGCCAGGTCGAGCAGGCGCAGCCAGCGGTGCATTTGAGAGAGAGTTTGCAACACGTCGGCACTGCTTTCTTGCAGTGAAATCGCCTCCAACCCAGCCGGAACCGGAACCTCTCCCCCCACGGAATTCTGCAGCAGTTTCTCGTAGAAGCCCTGTACCGTGGCTAAGATGGCCAGCTCCCACTTCGGATCCTCGACCACGCTCACGCTCCCGAAAATGCCGCGCCTGGTTGCAACCTGCAACGCTAGTTAAAACCAAGCTGGCCCGGAGCACAAGAGTCTCCTAAGAGTCAGGCACCAGCCGGATAAGGACATGGCTAAACGATTGGAAGCTGCAAACTTGGGTTCCGATGGGCCGAATATCCCGGAGTCTCGAACCGTGCATCCTTAGGCAAGAATCCACCAAATCGCGGCTTCGATTCGGTGAACCCTGGAACCGAATCTGGGAGAGCCAACGAGGGGGACGCCATGGGGCCTGACCTTGAGGCCCGGCTGGACAGTGAAGGCTTTTACATCTTTTTTCCCATTGGCTGCTCGGCAATCCTCCCAGGGACCCCTGGTTCCTTTGGTAATTTGTTTATATTCATTCACTTATGGTACCTTCTCTGTTGGCAAAACAAGTGCTGTTTTCTAACGCTGGATCTCAAGCAAACGTCAACAGTTGCTGCCCCCATGTTTGGGCGATGGGCGGTATGCCAAGCGGCGCAAGCCTCCCAGACTTTTTGGGCACATATACGTTAAAAACTTTAGGAGAAACTGTCGCATGAGCGCTTCAAGTGTTCCTGATTTCGATGTGGGTATTATCGGCGGTGGGCCGGCAGGATCGAGCATGGCCGCCTATCTGGCTCGGGCCGGGGTGAATTGCGTGTTGTTTGAACGCGACATCATGCCGCGCCCGCACGTCGGCGAATCGCTGGTTCCGTCGTCGAACCGTATTTTCAAAGAGTTGGACCTGCTGCCGAAGATGGAGGAGGCCAAGTTTCCCCACAAGTACGGCGCCGCCTGGACCGCCGCGCACGGCGGCAGCGCATACGACCACAATTTTGAAGGACTGATGCGCAATGACGAAGCGGACATCACTTTCGCGGAGCGCGATCAAGGTATCGGGCAGACCTACACCTATCATGTGGACCGCAGCAAGTTTGATCTCCTGTTGTTGCAACACGCCAATGAGTACGGCGCCAAAGTGATTCAGGGCGTCGGCGTCAAGGGCGTGGACTTTTCAGATCCCGATGCCGCACACATCAAATACACCATCGGCAAGAAGGAAGAGAGCACTTCCTGCAAGATCGTGGTGGATGGCAGCGGGCGCCGCACGCTTCTGGGCAATCAGATGAAGTGGCGCATCCAGGACCCGGTGTTCGATCAGTACGCGATTCACACCTGGTTCGAAGACTACGACCGTACCGCGATGGCGTACCGCGACGGGATGAATAATTTCATTTTCATCCATTTCCTGCCGCTGACCAACACATGGGTGTGGCAGATCCCGATCACCGAAACCATTACCAGCATCGGTGTTGTCACGCAGAAGAAAAATTTCGCTCCCAAGAAAGACGAGCGGGAGAAATTTTTCTGGGATTGCGTCGGCAGCCGGCCTCCGTTGTACAACGCCTTGAAGGCATCGAAGCAGATTCGGCCATTCAAGGAAGAAGGCGACTACAGCTATGCCATGAAGCAGCTTACCGGAGACCGGTTGGTGCTGGTCGGCGACGCAGGCAGGTTCGTGGACCCGATCTTCTCGACCGGCGTCAGCATTGCCTTGACTTGCTCGCGCTATGCGCACAAGGACATTCTCAAGGCGCTCGAAACCGGCAACTTCAAGCGGGAGGCGTTTTCTGAGTACGAAGCGACCATCCGTCGTGGCACCCGCAACTGGTACAACTTCATCACCGTGTACTACCGCCTCAACGTGCTGTTCACGGCGTTCATCATGGACCCGCGCTACCGCGTGGACGTTATCAAGCTGCTGCAAGGCGACGTTTACGACGAGACCGAGCCGCCAGTGCTAACCCGCATGCGGAACATTGTGATGGAGGTGGAAAAGAACCCCAAGCACATTTGGCACAAGTTGCTCGGAGATCTTACCTCCAACGCCTTCGCGGAGGCGTCGGCGTAAGCCCGGCAATCGCGATTCAACTTTGCGAAGGAATCACGCTCCCGGTGGGAACAAAATCCCATCGGGAGTTCTGCTTTTTGGCCTTGGCAGGCGAACTGGAATGTTCGAGTAATGCTCTTGCTTTCCGCGGCTCTTTGGTCCATTCTGCTTGCTCCGGTGACGGCCAGGCGAGAGCATGATCCCGTGAGGTTCGCAGCGGTCGGTTTGTCGCGGTTTTACGCAAGCTTTTTCCGGAACTGGCCGACAGCCGGCTGAATGTTTGACTGTGTTGTCCTTTAGAAACAATCAGTTACATGCTCCAGCCGTTGGCATAATAGGTGCTTTCAAGAGGGTGGAGAAAGAGGGAAATGACATCTACAACCAGACGATTTGCCGTTTCCTATGTCTTCCTGGTGTTCTTGCCGATGATCGGACTTCTAGGGGTCCTGAGGCAGGGCCGCAGTCTGAGGGCACCCGTGTCTGTGGATGGCCGCTGGAAGCTGCAATTTGATCCGGCGCAGTTGGCGGCGTTGCCATGCGGCAAGGCGCTGGCTTCGGTCCCGGACCCCGTTTTGGCGATTTCGCAGTCAGGTGAAAGGTTCACCCTGACCACTTCGGGTGGCTTGGCGACAACATCTTCTGGCGTGATTCAAGACACCACTCTCAATGCGGCGTTACAGTCTTCCGATTCCCCCGGCAACGGCAGCGGGTGCGATGGTGATCATTCGCTTACGCTCATCGCGAAATTAGACCCCACGGCCAATCCTAAATCTCTCTCGGGGGTGCTGTCGGCGAAAGACTGTTCTGTGTGCGCGCCGGTGTCGTTCCAAGCGGTGCGAGAAACTCATTCTGAGCATAAGGCAGGCCGATAATGCCGAACCTCTTTACGCTCGTGTTGCAGATCACCGTCATATTGGCGGTTTGCCGGGTGGCCGGAAGCGTGTTTCGCAAGTTTCACCAGCCTCGGGTCGTGGGCGAGATGTTCGCAGGAGTCTTGCTCGGGCCCTCGCTGATGGGGTGGATCGCCCCTCATTTCTCGGCGTACTTGTTTCCTCCGTCGAGCCTGGGTTTCCTGAATGCACTGAGCCAAATCGGTGTAGTGGTCTTCATGTTCCTGGTGGGTTTGGGAATCAACCCCAAGGAATTGAAAAAGCACGGGCACGCCGCCGTGCTCACCAGTCACGTAAGCATCACGGCACCCTTTGTGCTGGCTGCTTTCCTTTCGTTCTATCTTTATCCCAAGCTCTCCGATGACAGCGTGACGTTTACCAGTTTTGCCCTGTTCATGGGAGCCGCCATGAGCGTTACCGCGTTCCCGGTGCTGGCGCGCATCCTGCAGGAACGGGATTGGCTGGGAAGCCGTCTGGGAACCGTCGCCATCGCCTCCGCAGCCGTGGACGATGTAACCGGCTGGTGCATTCTGGCGTACATCGTGGTATTGACTCGCTCTGCGCATAGTGCGTCTCCAATGTATGTCACCGTCGGCGGAATCATCGGTTTTGCCCTGCTGATGATTTACGGAGTCCAACGGCTGTTGCTGGGCTTCGAAAAATCGTATCGGGACAGAGGCGGACTCAGCGAAAACGCCATGGCGCTGATGCTTTTGCTGCTTCTGTGTGCAGCCTTGTGCACGGAGTGGCTCGGACTGCATCTGTTATTTGGCGCCTTCCTGATGGGTGCCATCATGCCCAAGGAGCATCATTTCGTCCGTTACGTTCTTGATCGTTTCGAGACCATCACCGTCACCCTGCTGCTGCCACTATTTTTCGCCTTCACCGGCTTGCGCACCAATATCGGTCTGGTCAAGGGCCAGGAAATGTGGATGTATTGCGGCCTGATTGTGCTGGTGGCAACCGTCGGCAAGCTGGGAGGATCCACCATTGCTGCCCGCCTGACCACCATGCCGCTGCGCGAAGCCGCTGGGTTGGGAACACTGATGAATACGCGTGGACTGATGGAGCTGGTAATTCTCGATATTGGCCTGGATATCAAAGTCATCTCGCCCGCGCTGTTCTCAATGATGGTGTTGATGGCGCTGATCACAACCTTCATGGCCACACCTCTTCTGGATGTGATTTGCCCTGACAGGTTGGTCTGGGAAGGGACCGAGAGAGCTTCGAAATGGCAGAAATCGTCAGTGCCCCAGTTAGACCTGGACGCCACCGGCGGGTCGGCAGCATAATGGCTATTGAGGCCGAAAGACCACTGGACACCAGGCAGATGTTCGTAGAAAATTACCTTGAAAGGAGTTCTATCGTGGAGTGGACCACACCGAAGTTTGAAGAAGTTTGCTTGAACTGCGAGATTAATTCCTACGCCAGCGCCGCAATGTAATCTTCAGGGATGCACATAGAAATCCTGGGCTCGGCCGCAGGTGGTGGTTTTCCGCAGTGGAATTGCACCTGCCCGAACTGCCACTCCGTGCGGGCCGGGACCTTCCGGGGGAAGAGCCGCACCCAGACTCAAGTTGCGGTAAGCAATGACGATGTTTCCTGGTTTCTGCTGAACGCCTCTCCCGATCTGCGCTTGCAGATTGAGGCTGCCCGGCCGCTTCACCCACGCTTCCCCGGACGGCATTCTCCCATCAGCGGCGTGCTGCTCACCAGCGCTGACCTTGATCAAATTACCGGACTGCTATCGCTGCGGGAATTGCACCCGTTTCGCATTTACTGCACCCCTTCACTCCGCACCATGCTGAAGGAGCACAATAGCGTTTTCGCAATGCTGAATCGCACGCCGGATCAAGTGGAATGGGTAGAGATCAAGCCGGGCCAGAGTTTTCCGCTACAGGCCATCTCCGGTAATCTCTCAGAATTGCGTTGTGAGGTATTCTCCATAGGAAGCCGTTATCCTGCTTACGTGTCCCGTGAGCAGGCAGCCGGACTAGTTCCTGAAGAGGCTTCGCTGGGGGTAATCATCGAGTCGGCATCAGGGAAACGATTGGCTTATTTACCCGCGGTGCCCGCACTTGATGAGCAGCTGCTGCGGCGAGTGGAAACCGCGGACGTGCTTCTTTTCGATGGCACGTTCTGGGGCGACGACGAATTGATTCGGGTCCAGGGAAGCGGGGCCACAGCTCACGAAATGGGCCACCTCCCAGTTTCCGGCGGCGGGAGCTTGCAGAAGCTTGCGAGCGTACGGCGGCCACGAAAGATTTTTATTCACGTGAACAATACCAATCCTATGCTCGATGAGTCCGGGCCTGAGTATCGCGAGGTGCGCGCGGCTGGCTGGGAAATCGCGGAGGATGGATGGCGACTCGATCTTTAGAAGACACTTCCATTCTCACCCCGGACGAGTTGCGATCCCGCTTGCGCCAAGTGGGCGAGGAGCGCTACCACCATCGCCATCCTTTCCACCTGATGATGCACGAAGGGAAACTAAACCGCGGACAACTGCAGGCCTGGGCCTTGAACCGCTATTACTATCAGAGCCGGATCCCGGTGAAAGATGCCATTATTCTTTCCCGCAGCACCGACCCGGATTTCCGCCGGGCATGGCGCAAACGCATCGTCGATCATGAGGGCGACCGTCAACATGAAGGCGGCATCGAACGCTGGATTCGCCTGGCCGAAGCCACGGGACTCGATCGCGACCGGGTAGTGGGTTGCGCCGAAACCCTTCCCGGCGTTCGTTATGCCGTGGATGCTTATCTCGATCTGGTCAGGAACCGCACACTACTAGAAGCGGTGGCTTCTTCGCTGACGGAAATGTTCTCCCGCGACTTGATCGCGCTGCGCATGGATCGCTTGCGGCAGCATTATCCCTGGCTTTCCGGCGGACTGGATTACTTTACAGCTCGCCTCGACCAGGCGCCGGAAGACGCGCGCTTCGCGCTGAATTGGGTGACGGCGCACGCCACAGCGCGCGCGGAACAGGAACTGGCCATCGGAGCATTGGGCGCGAAGTGCGACATTCTTTGGGCGCAGTTGGACGCAATCCATTTTGCCTATGTTCAGCCGGGATGGCCTCCGCCGGGCGCTTTCCGCATGCAGGAGCCTTGACATGCCTCGTCCTGCTGACTCCAGCCGGCCTCGTCTCGCTGCCGGCTGCCGCTGGGCAAAAAATGGCGAGGAGCCAGTTGTACTGTTCCCGGAGGGAATGATTCGCGTGCAAGGGACAGGCCAAAGCATCCTGGAACTCTGCGATGGCAAGCGCACCGTCGCTGAGATCGTTGGTGCATTGTCGGCGCGGTACGCCAACACTGATTCTGCAAGGATTCATGAAGAGGTCGGCAACTTTTTGGAAGCTTTGCAGCAGAAACGCATCGTGGACTACTAAGCATCTGGACTTTCAATGATTTCTAGCCCCCTGGCCCTCATCGCCGAGATCACTCACCGCTGCCCTCTGCATTGCGTGTATTGTTCCAACCCGCTGCAGATGATTTCAGCGAAGTCTGAACTGTCCACCGAACAGTGGATCCGGGTTTTTCAGGAAGCCGGCCAACTCGGAATTCTTCACCTGCACCTTACCGGCGGCGAGCCGCTTGCTCGCCGCGACTTAAGAGACTTAGTCGCCGCTGCTCACGGAGCTGGTCTTTACACCAACCTCATCACGTCGGGAATTGGTCTTTCCGAGCCGCTGCTGGCATCGTTGGTAGATTCGGGACTTGAGCACCTCCAGCTCAGCTTCCAGGATGCGGACGAAAAAAACGCCAACTGGATTGCGGGCGCGAAATCCCACGCCCTCAAGGTCGCTCTCGCCGAGACCATTCGCCGGTTTCGCGTCGCGTTCACGGTGAACCTGGTCGTACATCGCCAGAATCTCGACCACATCGAGGAGATGATTGCGTTCATCGAGCGAATGAATCCCGACCGCATGGAAATTGCTCACACGCAATATTACGGATGGGCTTTGCAGAATCGCGACACCTTGCTTCCCACGCTCGCGCAGGTGGATAAATGCATGAGCGCCGTCAGCGCAGCTCAAGACCGGCTCGCCGGACGCATACGAATTGATTGCGTTGCCCCCGATTACTACGCCCGTTATCCAAAAGCCTGCATGGGCGGATGGGGCCGGAAGCTGATGCTGATTGATCCCGCTGGGAATGTTTTGCCCTGCCATGCTGCGGGGGTCATTCCCGACATGCGGTTCGACAACGTCCGCGGCCATACCCTGGATTGGATTTGGAACGAGTCATCCGCCTTCCAGCGCTTTCGCGGCGAGCAGTGGATGCCGGAACCATGCCGCAGTTGCGACCGCCGCAGCGAAGATTTCGGTGGCTGCCGCTGCCAGGCCTTTCTGCTGGCAGGAGATGCGAGCTTGACCGACCCGGCGTGTTCGCTCTCGCCGCATCATCGTTTGATCGAGATCGCCACTGCCAGAGCCGATGCCCAGCGCGAACATGTTCAGTGGTCCTACAGACCGAGTCCAGAGTAGGGTTCGCGCCACAGGGGCCAAGCCCGTATGCAAAACTTTTCACACTTGACACCAGCTCCCTTTAGAAGGATATTTCCAACACCGCGTTGCGTCGCGCCCGCAGCCCGGTCGTTGCCTCACCTTAAGGCCCAATACCCTAAGGAGAACCTTCTATGAGAATCGTGCGAATGATGTTAACTTTGATGTTGCTTGTCACGTTGACTTTTTGTGCGAGCGCGTTGGGTCGCGAGGGTGCGACCTCCTCAAATGTTCCCGTTGCGGCGAAGGCAGGCATTTCCGCAGCATTGGGCCGGGATATCCCCATATATTTCGTTCATGCGGCACCCTCTGGCCTCGATGCTCAAAATCCACGGTCAGGAGTCGCGACTCACTTCACACCGCAACAGGTCGAAGTGACTAGTGGCACGTTGCGCTGGAGCATGGCCCTGCAAGGCTATGGTTATGGAGAGACTCTGAAGGCGGTGCAGGCGGTGACGCCTACAGCAGCTCTTAACCGGGTGGAATACCGGCGCGGTGCGCTGACCGAGTGGTACGTGAATGGGCCGATGGGTCTGGAACAGGGATTTACTCTGAGCGAGCCGCCAGATCAGATTCACGGTCAGCCTTTAGCCCTGGCGCTCGCGCTTCACGGAGACGTGATTCCGTCCGTCAATGAAGGCCGTGCAGGCCTGACATTGAACGACGCAAACGGCAAAGCGCGGCTCCGCTACTCGGGGTTAGAGGCTACAGATGCAACCGGTAAAGAACTGCGGAGCTGGGTCGAGCTTAGGTCTAATCAGATGTTCCTGCGGGTTGATGATGCCAGAGCGCATTACCCCATCGTCGTTGATCCGTTCGTTCAGTTGGCCGAGTTAACGACATTCGACGGGGTTGCCGGTGACGAATTTGGTATCTCAGTATCTCTTAGTGGCAGCACCGCGGTTATCGGGGCGCAGGATGCCACGATTGGCAGCAATTCCCAGCAGGGTGCGGCGTACATTTTTATCGAACCGGCGGGCGGCTGGACGACAACCTCCACCTTCACAGCCAAACTGACGGCTTCGGATGGCATAGCGGGTGACAACTTCGGTGCCGCAGCGGCCATCAGCGGTAACACGGTTGTGATAGGAGCTTGCTCGCAGAGCGGTGTTTGCAACAATGGGCCAGGGAAAGCCTACGTGTTCGTTAAGCCGGCGGGCGGTTGGGTCACGACGTCGAGCTTCAATGCCGAATTAACAGCTTCGGATGGAGTTGCGACAGATGGTTTTAGCAACTCCGTCGCGATCACCGGCAGTACCGTTGTGGTGGGTTCGCCGCAGAGTAACGGTACAACTTCCACCGGCCCAGGAAAAGCTTACGTGTTCGTCAAACCAACCGGCGGTTGGACCAGCATGACGGAGACTGCCGAGCTTACCGCGGCCGGTGGGCAGACAGGAGACGTGTTTGGTGAAGTCTCCGTGGCCAACAATGGCGCGATTGTTTTTGTTGGGGCACCGGGTACGACGGTCGGTTCCAACGCCGGGCAGGGGGCAGCTTACATCTTCCTCAGGCCAGCCAGTGGCTGGAAGACAACATCCAGGTTCAAGGCGAAGTTGACTGCTTCGAACGGTGCGGCGGGAGATAGTTTCGGTGGGTGCCAGGCTGGTTCGGTTTGCATCAGTAGCGATGGAAAAACGGTAGTGGCCGGGGCGCCAGAGCTTGGCAACGGTGGTCCCGGCAAAGCCTACGTCTTTGTCGAGCCAACAAGCGGCTGGGCCTCAACCTCAGCGTACACCGCTGAGCTAACAGCTTCGAATGGGGTAGCGAGTGACGTCTTGGGTTGGTCCGTATCGGTCAGCACCAATGGCAGCACAGTAGCGGTTGGCGCGATCGGCGTCAACTCCTTTACTGGAGCGGAGTATATCTTCGTTAAACCCAGCAGCGGCTGGAGGACAACCTCGCACTTTAATTCCGAGTTGACCCCTGCGGATGGAACGTCGGGCGACGCTTTCGGTTTCTCTTCATCGCTCAGTGGGAACAATGTCTTAGTCGGAGCGTTGAACCACCCATACGGCACGAACCCTGGTCCGGGTGCGGCTTACGTTTTTGGGCCATAGTGCGACACTTTGGGTTGGGTGTCCCGTTGTCAAGCTTTGAGTTCGGGTTTGACCGCGACTGCAGAAAGAAGCCGAGCCTACGATGGCTCGGCTTTTGTCTTTTTGACTTCTCTCGATTACCCCGGCAAGGGCCTAGCGTCCCTCCTGGCTCTGGGAATGTCTTCCCTCGGTAAAAAGATTGTCAACAGGATGTCAACGCCGCGGTTTGGCGGGGAAATGGTAGTAATCTTGTCCAGTATTCCCGCTGTGAAAGTGGGAATCGCGGAGCACGTCATGATCAGCGGGGGAGCAGTTCGGCAGCCGGCGTTTCAGCGCAACCAGGGCAGCGCAGGCATGCAGCACAAGGAATTACCGTACCTTGTTCCGGGGGCGAGCACAATGGAGCGAATACTGGTGGTGGAAGACGATCGGGCCGTCCAAAAGGCTCTGAAGCGTTTATTCGAAGCGGAGGGGTTCGCGGTTGAAATCAGCGCCGATGGAAAATCGGCGCTGGAGGCGTTCCGTGCTAATGTGCCGGCTGCCATGGTGCTTGATCTCCGCCTGCCCGCCATGTCGGGCCGCGACGTTTGCCGCGAAGTCAAGCAGAGTTCGCCCGGCCTGCCGATTATTGTGCTGAGCGCGGCCAGCGATGTTTCCGACAAAGTGCTTTTGCTTGAACTGGGCGCCGACGATTACGTTACCAAGCCCTTCAGTCCCCGTGAACTGCTGGCCCGGGTGCGCGCCGCCTTGCGGCGCACAGTTCGCACCGCGGCCGGAGAGGTGATGTCGTTCGATGGCATTAGCGTGGACTTCACCAAGATGGAAGTCGTGCGCGACGGGGAGACGGTAGTGCTGACGGCGCAGGAATTCAAGACACTGAGATTTCTGTTGCAGAATCCGGAACGCGTGATTTCGCGCGATGAGCTGTTGAACGAAGTCTGGGGATATCAGAATTATCCTTCCACCCGTACCGTGGACAATCATATTCTGAAGCTGCGCCAGAAGTTGGAGCGCGAACCGGCGAACCCGATCCACTTCCGGACCGTCCATGGTATGGGCTACAAGTTTGTGGGGTAGAACGGCCCTGGGGAATTGGTGTATTTGTAACCGGCGCGGCTTCCAGCTTCGCCGGATGATCGTTTGATGGGTCGACGGCAATTGGACAAGAGTAGTGGGAGGAGAACCAGGCGTGGTGAAACTTCGGATGCGGACCAAGTTTCTGTTGTCCATGTTGTTGATTTCCGCCGGCCTGACCTGCACCAGCCTTCTTTTGGTGCGAAGCAGCGTGCAGTCGCAGGTGAAGAAAGAGATTTTTTCGGACCTGCAGAACTCCGTCAGCACCTTTCAGAATTTCCAGCGGGAACGCGAGCTTACCCTGACCCGCTCTGCCGAGTTACTCGCGGATCTTCCCAACCTGCGGGCGCTGATGACCACGCAGCACGAAGTTACCATTCAGGATGCCTCCACTTCGCTGTGGCGGCTGGCGGGCAGCGATTTGTTCGTGCTTGCCAACCGCACCGGCCAGGTGGTGGCGCTGCACACGGCGTCGGCTGGGTTCTCGCGCGAAATGGCGCAAGAGTCACTGAACAAGTCGTTGAACCTGGAAGGGCCGCAGTGGTGGTTCGGTGGGCGGCATCTGTATCAGGTTTTCCTCAAGCCCATATATTTTGGCTCAGCCGCGGAGAATCGCCTGCTAGGTTTCTTGGTGGTCGGCTATGACATTGACGACAGTGTCGCTGCGCAGGTGAGCCGTATCGCGACGAGCCAGGTGGCTTTTTACTACGGCAACGCCATCGTCAGGAGTACGCTCAGCCCCTCGCATGAAGCGGAACTGGCCCAGCATCCCCTGTCGCCGTCCACCTCGGGAACCCCGGAGCCCGAACAGGTACAACTGGGCGACGAGCGTTTTCTGGCTGCTTCACTGGAGTTGGCGCCTGGCAAGAGCCCGTCGGTGCGCCTGAGTGTGCTCAAATCCTACGATCAGGCCACCGCGTTCTTGGATAGCCTGAACCGTTTGCTGCTGGCGCTGGGTCTGGCCACCATGGCGGGCGGCAGCGCGCTTGTATTTTTCATCTCGACCACGTTTACCCGGCCTTTGGGCAACCTGGTCGCGGGCGTTCGAGCTTTGGGCAGAGGCGATTTCACCTACCATCTCGATGCCCACGGAGGCGATGAGATCGCCGAGGTCACCGGCGCCTTCAATCGCATGCGCGACAGTTTGCTCAAGACGCAACAAGAACTGCTGGAAGCGGAACGCCTGGCCACCATTGGTCGCATGGCAAGTTCGATCTCGCATGACTTGCGCCATTCGCTTGCCGCAATCGTGGCCAATGCTGAATTCCTTTGTGAAAGCCGCCTGTCAACCGAGCAGCGTGAGGATCTTTATCAGGAAGTTCGCATCGCGGTCAACCAGATGACCGAGTTGATTGATTCCTTGTTGGAGTTTTCGCGCACCCGCGAGTCCCTGCGCCCGACCTATGGAACCGTGAAAGACGCGGTGGAACGCGTGGTGCACTCCATACAATCGCGGCCCGACTTTCATCGGGTCCAGATCACGGTCAGCCAAAAAGGGAGCAGTACCGGCTGGTTTGATTCACGAAAACTGGAGCGAGCCCTTTACAATTTGATTCTGAACGCGTGTGAAGCCGTTAACGGAAGACCCGGCCGGGTTGAAATCGAAATCCGCGAAGTAGCCAAGGGCGTGGAAATCCGCGTGGCGGATAACGGTCGAGGCATTCCGGAATCTATCAAGGGCACGCTTTTCGAGCCGTTCACCAGTTTTGGCAAGGAGAATGGCACTGGCTTGGGTCTGACCGTGGTGCAGAAGATTGTTCAGGACCATGGGGGCGATGTGGCGGTCGAAAACACCTCCCAGGACGGGACGGTGTTCGTGGTAACTTTGCCGCTGGTGTCATCATCAGTGACCGATGCCGGAGGCGCCAAGCTGGCCGCCCCACCGCTGGCTCGTACGAAGCGAGCGCCGTAGCAGTAGGGTTTTCCTTTAAGGACCCGAAGGTTGGGTCGGCAGCCTCAGAGTTCACGAAAGCAGCGTTCGATACTTCCTAAAGATCTTCTGTGGGAGGCGAATTGTGAAACAGCGCGATGGTTTGTCTAAATCAGCCCGACAATGCTCGACTCGAAAACTGCGGATGGAGGGGGATTGGATCCGAAGATCCAGTGCCTGCAGTGTGCTCCTGCTCTGGAGCACGGTCTGCGGCTGGGCGCAACAGCCCCGCCCGCCTGCGGCAGCGCAAAGTGATGCCATGGCGGCTGCCATTAACGACCTGCAGCAGCAGGTGAGCGCGCTGCGCGAGGCGGTAGCAGAGGTACGCGATGAGGCCGCGCAGTACCGCACCGAGACCGCCGAATTGAAACGCGAACTGCAGGCAACCCGCGAGCAATTGGCGACCACCGCGTCCCCCGGCGCGACCGCCAGTCCCCGCGGGACATCGTCTGCGCAGGCCGCTACTTCCGATCAAACCCTATCCTCTCCTCCGCAGGCATCGCCCGGATCCCTGGCAGACCGGGTCGCTGCGCTCGAAGACTCGGCGCAATTACTCAACGGCAAGATAGACGAGCAGTACCAGACCAAAGTTGCCAGCGCTTCCAGGTATCGAGTGCGGCTCTCGGGAATTGTGCTGATGAATCTCTTCGACAACCGGGGAACCACTGACAACCAAGACATCCCTTCGTGGGCGTCACCGACGCTAACCGGCATGTCCGATCGCAATTTCGGCGCAACCCTGCGGCAATCTGAAATTGGGCTGGAGGTATTCGGCCCGACTCTGGCCGGGGCCAAGCTATCCGGCAGTCTGCAAGCTGACTTCGCCGGGGGATTCCCCAATACCTGGAATGGGGTCAACTATGGCCAATTCCGCCTGCGCACAGCGAGCGCGCGCATGGATTGGGAGGACACATCGATTGTGGTGGGACAGGACAATCTCTTTCTCTCGCCCCTCTCGCCGAGTTCGTTTGCCTCCCTGGCAGTGCCGGCATTCAACTATGCGGGCAATCTCTGGGGATGGATTCCCCAGGTTAGGGTGGAGCACCGTTTTGATGTGGCTGACGGCCAGAGAATTACCCTGCAAGCCGGAATTCTGGATAATCTGACCGCCGACTTCCCCGCCGACTCGTACTTCCGCGCGCCGCAGGCGGGTGAGAGCTCGGGCCAGCCTGGATACGGATTTCGCACGGCGTGGGGAAGCAAGATTTTTGGTCAGGCGTTCACGCTGGGCGTGGCAGGCTACTACGGCCGTCAGTATTGGAGATTTGGTCATCACAGGGACGGCTGGGCCGGGATGACGGATTGGGAAATCCCGCTGGCTCCCCGGCTAAGTCTAAGCGGCGAGTTCTATCGCGGACGCGCTGTCGGAGGGCTGGGCGGAGGCATCAGCCAGAGCGTGCTCTATAACGGTGATCCTAGCCTGCCAACGACCGCGGTAAGCGGCCTCGATTCCATTGGCGGATGGTCGCAATTGAAACTGCGAGCCAACGCCAAGCTGGAGTTCAATGCAGGCTATGGCTTGGACAATCCAACCGCAGAAGAAGCTAGAGCTTTCGCTGCCGGCCAAGCTTATACCGGGCCTACTATGACGGAGAACCGCGGCGCCCTGGTGAATTTCATCTATCGTCCTCGCTCGAACCTGCTGTTTTCCACCGAATACCGGCATTTGAGAACGACCTATCTGGATGACAACGCTTACTCGGCTGAACAGGTGAACGTCATGATGGGGATCCTGTTTTGAGCATGCTTCGACAACTGCGTCCTGACCGCGCGCTGTGCGTTCTACTGGTCTGCAGCCTTCTTGCCTCCGCGCAGGAAGTGGCTCTCACCGCACGCGTGGCTCTAGTGGATGGAGGGAAGAAGAATCAGCCGCGCCAGGCAGGTAACGTCGTCCTTTGGCTTACGCCGCAAGGGGAGTCGACTCCAACCGCCTGGCAAGCCACCGACCCACAGCACCGCCCGCGCTTGATACAGAAGAACAAGAGCTTCAGTCCTCACATCCTGGTTGTGCCGGTAGGATCTGTCGTCGAGTTTCCCAATGAGGATCAGTTCTTTCACAATGTATTTTCACTGTTCGACGGCAAACGTTTCGATCTGGGACTCTACGAGGCCGGCACCACAAGAGATGTACGTTTCGACAAGCCCGGAATCTCCTATATCTTTTGCAATATTCATGCCGAGATGAGCGCGGTGGTGATCGCGCTGAATACTCCTTACTACGGGATATCGGACGCGCAAGGGCAGTTGATCATTTCTCATGTCCCCGTTGGCCGCTACGCGCTGCACATCTGGTACGAGGCGGCGCTGCCTGAGATGCTGAATCGCATGACCCGCGAGATCGTAGTTTCCGAGAACAACTCCACGCTCGGGCTGTTGCGCTTGCCGGCCGTGAGCACACCGCCGAGCCACAAGAATAAGTACGGCCAGGATTATCCTCCGCCGGCTCCGGATAGCTCGACCTATCAGCATCCGTGAGTGATGGGGGAGACGATCTGTGGTAATAGACTGCTTTGTTGGAGATCACTACCCCTCCCTGGCGGAGTCATCCCGAAGCCCCGCGTTTTCACCAGCGGGACAAGGGATCTCGCGGGCATCGACGCTGCACAAAAAGCAAACTACCCCACCTGCCTGGGTTTACAAACATTTGACAATTTCCAGAATTGTTCGTGACAACTGTTCTCTCGGCAGAAACTAGGCTTCGAGGAACATGAACGGGCGGTCCGCTGCTGGCCCGTTCCAGATGGTTGGTCCCGGGACCACAGTTTGTAACCAGAGGCACCGTCCATGAGCACGATGATTGGCAAGTTCTTTGAAGCGGGTTCGTGTTCGCGGACACTCCCGGAGCCTTAAAGTTTCCGCAACGCCGAGAGGGACTTTATCTCCCCGATGGAGACCGGATCCAGCCTTGCTGCTGGCCCTAATCTTCTCGTCGCGAGATCGACCGGAACATCATTGATTATTGTCAGTGGCGGCAGTTGCTTCCCCGTGTCCATAGTATTCATAAGCCGACATGGGCTTCTCGCCGTCCTTTTTCCACACCCGGTTGTCTTCTGACAATTTGCCGAGGACGCGGGCCATCTCGCGAATGTGAATAGCCACAGCGCCGCAACAGGCGCCAATGTAATTGATGCCAATCTCCCTCGCGTGCGCCGCATAATCGCCCATGTCCTTGCGCGTAAGTTGCAGCGGGTCGAGCGCCAGGGGGAATTGCGGCAGGCTGGTAAAGTCAGGTTTCTCTCTGGGAGTGCGATAAGCTACCGGCTGGCAGGCCAGATAGCCGTTCACCGCCTCGCGCATTTCTTCCATCGGCCCCAGCATATGCTCGGGCGGGCGGAGGCAATTCATGCCAACGATGTCCGCACCGGCTTCGATCAACTCTCTTGCGGCATCGGCAGCAGTTTTACCATCCGCAGTCTCGCCTTTGTTCTCAAAGCAGATCGTCACCATCACCGGCAGCCCAGTCTTTTTCGCGCGCTCGACCGCGATCAGAGCTTCTCCCAGCCAGGAAAAAGTTTCTCCGATGATGAAGTCCACGCCTTCATCCGCCTGGATGGCGAGCTGTTCGTCAAAGGTCTTGCGCACTCGGTCCGCCGCTGACGGGCTACCAGGCTCATACATCCAGGTAAGGCTCAGATTGCCCGCTACCAGGCACTTGTCGCCCGCGGCCTCGCGCGCAATGCGCACCGCGGCGCGGTTAAGATCATCAATGCGATTCTCCAAGCCGACGGTGGCCAGCTTGTCACGGCTGGCGTAAAACGTCAGCGCCTGCAGAACGTCCGCCCCGGCTTCGCGAAACTCGATATGCAGTTCGCGCAAAGCATCTGGATGAGTCAGCGCAACCTCGGGCGTGAACGGACCCGCCCGCACCCATCCCCGCTTTTCCAGTTCCAGCAAATACCCGCCGTCGCCGAGAACCGGGCCTTCCTTTAGCCGTTCGAGAATGCCTTTCTTCTTCATGCGCGCTCCTTTTATGAATAGCTGCCGTTACTCAAGCGGCAGCTCGTTTGAATCTGCCTTTCTTCCAGTCACGAATCGCCTGCTGCGCCGCATTGTGCCCGGGCGCTCCGGTCACGCCTCCGCCGGGATGAACTCCCGCTCCGCAGAGATAAAGCCCTGCAATCGGCGTGCGGTATTGCGACCACCCCGGAACTGGACGCATAAAGAAGAGTTGCTCCAGCCGAAGGTCGCCGTGGAAGATATTGCCTTCGGTCAGCCCATAGGTGCGTTCGAGATCGAGCGGCGTCAGCACTTGCCGCGCGATGATCGCACTCGGTACGTTGGGCGCATACTCCCCAATTTTCCTGACTACCCGATCTCCCAGCAACTCCCGTTTTTCATCCCAAGTGCCTTGCTTCAGGCGGTAGGGCACGTACTGCACAAAGCAAGTCAGAATGTGTTTGCCGGCTGGCGCCAGCGAATCATCGGCATTCGATGAGACCACGCAATCTACCCAGAGCTCTTCCGGAATCTCGCCAACTTTGGCAATGTCATAGCAACGCTCAGCGAACTCAAGCGATGGCACCGGCGTGTAAAACGTGCGCTCCATAGGAGTCGCACTTGCGGATGTTCCGGTGAAACGCGGTTCTTCGGCGAGGACCAGGTTCACCTTGGCACACGGGCCATCCATCTTGATGCCACGGATTGCATGCAGAAAATCCTCCGGCAGGTCGCGCGCGGGGACCATTTTCAAAAATGTCCGCTTGGGGTCGGCGTTCGAGAGCACGATGCGCCCGCGAATCTCGGTGCCATCTTCCAAAATCACTCCGCGCGCGTTTCCGCCGCGTACGTCAATCTGCGCGACCGCCGCCGACGTCCGAATTTCGACTCCGAGATTTTTCCCTGCAGCCGCTAGCGCTTGCGTGATCGAGCCCATCCCGCCCATCACATGCCCGGAGAATCCTTGCAGTTGATGCTGGCCGCCGCTGAGCAGATGGAACAGCAGGCCAATCGCCGTCCCTGGCTGATAGGGGCCGCCATGTTTGCCATATACGTTATTGGCAAGGAACAAGGTCTTGATCTTCTCGGACTGATAGTTGTGATCGAGAAACTCCCCCAGACTGCCGGTCAGAAAGGAGATCAATTGCGCGATCTCAAGGCTCGAAATCCCCCGGAAACACCGGAACATGCGAAACAAATCTCCCCAGCCGTTGATGCTGCTGGTGTCAAGCTCCGGTGGCGGCTCCAAGAAGAACGGCTGCAGATAGCGGGCCAGCTTCTTGAGCTGGTCATCAATGCGGACAAAGGTCTCCGCATCTTTCGCGCAAATCCTGCTGAACTCCGCTCGCGCCCGCTCGCGCTCCGACCACCACGGAACCACATGTCCATCCGGGAAAGGAACCTGTATCGCTGGATCGCACGGTATCATGCGCAAGCCATATTCCGCGAGCTGTAGGTCTTGAATCACCTCCGGCCGCAGCATGCTGGCTATATAAGAAGTAGTAGATACGCGGCACCCGGGAGCAATTTCCTCCGTCACGCAACAGCCACCGACAATTTCGCGCCGCTCCAGCACCAAAGTCTTCCATCCGGCCCGCGCCAGATAGGCGGCCGCGGTAAGGCCGTTATGGCCTCCGCCGACGACAATTGCGTCGTAGATCTTCGCCGAGTCAGGCAAAGCGCTTCCTATGACTATGAGTCAACTGCCCTTACTTCCAACAACCGATAAGTTAACGCAAGATGCCGAAAAATAGAATTGAAATTAGTCAGATTTTGGAATAAAGTTCTCTGACTTGAGGTCAGCTTATGAGTGGAATTGGCAGTAGTCTGGTTTCGCCGCCGCATTATCGTCAGGGTCCGCCGAGGCCGCGCTCGGAGGGCAAAAGGACCAGGATTATTGACGTTGCCATGCGTTACTTCGCGGAGCAGGGCTACCACGCTGCCCGAGTGGGGGACATTGCGGCAAGCCTGGGCATCGCCAAAGGTTCCATTTTCCAGCATTTCGGCAGCAAAGACGGCCTCTTCTTCGAGGTCTATAAGAAAGCCGTCCGCTCCTTCCCGCGCTACCTCGATGCCCCCGCTGAGGTCCGCAACGGTGGATTCTTCGAAGTCCTCCGCTACTGGCTGGCGAGCACCGAGCACCTTATCCGAGAAGACTGGATCCCTTATCGTGTTTCACTGCTGGGTAACTATGGAACCGACCTGACTCTGAAGAGGGAGATCAATCGCTTTTTCATGGCCGAGGATCCTTATGGAAACGTGCCCTTCGTGCGCTTCGGTCTGGAGCGCGGCGAGTTGCGCCGCGACATGGACCTGGAGATGATCGTCTCCATTCTGGATTGGACCATGGAACGTTTCCAGGATGCGCTGCTGACCGAGGAGCTCGACCCCGGCCTTTTCCGGCGTCACGGCGAGTCGGTGGAAAAGAAGGAAGCTCGCATCGCGCAATTTCTCGAGGTCTTGCGAAGGGCGATTGGCGCAGAGCACGGAGTTAGTTAGTGTAGCGAAAAACCAAGAGCTGGAAGCCATGTCTACCTCTGTCTCTGACATTCTCGCCCGCTACGACGACAAAGCCCCGCTGGCGGAAGCCTCGACCATTCCTGCACGCTGGTACACCGACGCCCGCATTGCCGAGCTTGAGTCCAAAACCGTTTTCAGCAAAACCTGGCAGTTGATCGGTCGCGCAGAGCAGGTCGAAAACCCGGGCCAGTTCGTGAGCACCAGGGTTGCAGGTGAGCCCGTCGTCGCAGTTCGCGGCCAAGACAGTATTCTCCGCGCGTTCTACAACGTCTGCCGCCATCACGCCGCCGCGGTGGTCACGGAACCCTGCGGTCAGGCCGCGATTTTGCACTGTCCCTACCACGGCTGGAACTACGGCCTCGACGGCTCGCTTAAGGGAATGCCTGAATTCGATGGCGTGAAGAACTTCGATCGGCAACAGAACGGCCTGGTTCCGATCAAAGTAGAGACGTGGGAGAAGTTCGTTTTTATCAACCTGGACCCAAATGCGATGTCGCTGCGAGGGTTTCTCGGCGGCCTGGTGAAGCGGGTTGCCCCGCTCGAAGTGAGTAAATTAAGCTACTTCGATTCGCGAAGTTATGACATCCACTGCAACTGGAAAGTCTTCGTGGATAACTATCTCGATGGCGGCTATCACGTTCCCCATCTTCACAAAGGCCTGAACTCGGTGCTCGATTACAAGGAGTACGCCATCGAGAACGAAGACCGGTATTGCTTGCAGTCGAGTCCCATGGTGGCCTCTGCGTCCGACGCCGCCACCGGGGCGACCCGCAAGGGCGACCGCGCCTGGTATTTCTGGCAATATCCCAACCTGATGATCAACTGCTACGCGGGTTACATGGATACGAACCTGGTATTGCCGGTAGATGTCGATCATTGCCGGGTCATTTTTGACTTCTATTTTGCCGATTTCAGCGATGCGGCTCGCGAATACAACCAGCAAAGCGTCGCCGTTGGCGCCCGCGTTCAAGAGGAAGACCTGGGCATCTGCGAAGCGGTGCAACGCGGATTGAAGTCGCGTGCCTACGGCGCCGGCAGGCTTTCGGTGCGGCGCGAGGCCGGGGAACATCTCTTCCATCGCCTGCTGGCCAAGGACTTGAAGGCTGCCGTGGGCACGACAGCCGCCGCGGCGGATTAGCCGTCAAGGAAGCTAGCTCAGTCCGCCCGTTTCTCATTCGCGAGCTCAGATGGCTCGGTTGACATGATGAAAACAACTCTTGCATGGCTGGTCGGGTTCTGGGTTTTGTGTGCATCTTCTTCCACCGCTCAAATCACAGCCATCAAAGCTGGCCGGCTGATTGATCCGGATTCCGGCACGGTCCTGAACAATCAAGTCATCCTCGTCCGTGGAAACAAGATTGAGGCAGTGGGGCAAGGCCTCGCCATCCCTGACGGTGCGAAGATCATTGATCTCTCGAAAATAACTGTGCTTCCCGGCCTGATCGACTGTCACACCCACCTGGCCGACGGCGCCGAAGATAATGGCGACCCACTTTCCTATCTGAAGAAGACTGTGGCCCAGGTTGCCCTGGAGTCGGTGCCCAATGCGCGTGCCATGCTGGAATCGGGCTTTACGACCGTGCGCGACGTGGGCGTGTACCGCGCATTGAACGACATCGCTTTGCGGGATGCGATTGCTCATGGATACGTCGAAGGCCCGCGCATGTTCGTGGCCGGCGCCTACGTGACTATTACCGGCGGGGCAGGCGCTATGACCGGCCTTGCTCCGGACATCCAGCTTCCCTGGGATTTGCGCTACGGCGAAGCCAACAGTCCGTGGGAGGTGCGGCAGGTGATCCGCAGGCTGGCGAATGACGGCGTGGATCACATCAAGATCTTATCCAGCGGCGCGGTGCTCACCCACGGCAGCAATCCCAACTCCCAGGAGTTTACGCCGGAAGAATTGCAGGCCGCGGTCGATGAAGCCAGCCATTTCGGATTGCGTGTGGCAGCCCACGCCCACTCGCCCGCGGGAATCAAGAATGCGATCCGCGCGGGCGTTGCCTCGGTCGAACATGCAACTATGATTGACGACGAAGGCATTGCTCTGGCCAAAGCGCGCGGCACCTACCTCGACATGGACATCTATGACGAAGAATGCATCCAGCAAGCGGGAAGAGAGGGCAAGATCCCGCAGGATTTCCTGCAACACGATGCTGAGTTGGGGCAGATGCAACGCGATAACTTTCGCAAGGCAGTGAAAGCGGGAGTCAAGATGGCTTTCGGCACCGACGCGGGAGTCTGCGCTTATGGGACCAGCGCGAAGCAGTTTGCATTCATGGTGAAATATGGCATGACGCCCATGCAGGCAATTCAGGCCGCTACCAGTTCTGCCGCCGATCTGCTGGGACACTCGGACGAGCTGGGTTCAATTAAAACGGGGAAGTTCGCAGATATAATCGCGGTCATTGGCGACCCTTTGCAGGATGTCACCGTCCTTGAGCACGTGCAGTTCGTAATGAAAGATGGGAGAGGTTACAAACAATAGGTTGTAGAGACGCAGCTTGCCGCGTCTTCAGCCTCCGATCACTGGTGGTCTCGCGGTATGGTTTCCTCCCATGCTTTCTGCTTTAGCGTCTTTCCGTCCTTCAACAACTCGCGCGTGTATTTGTAATAGAAGTTCCTCTGATCGGTAGTAACCGAGAGGTGATCGCGCCAGCGCAGTTCGCGTCCCTGTAATGCAAACACGCTCTCCGCTTCGCCCAGAACTGAGCTGATGTCGGGATGAGCATCATCGGCATCATAGGTCAGATGCTCGTAATCGGTTTCTTTCCCCCAGGGATACTCCGTTTCCGTTTTTCCCTGCCACTGGACTCTTGTCTTGTGATTCACTTCGTCGCGCTCCGTCGTCCAGTCTCCCGGCCAAAGCTCGCCGGTGCTGTGAATGTCTTTCCGTTCTTCGGAGGGTTGCGGCGACTGGAAAGCCGGCGGTGCAACCCCATGCACGGGCACGACCGGCAGAACCAGCTGTGAGCCGTCGCTTCCGCCAAGCTCAAGGGAAGTCGTCATGGCATACGGAGTTGGCAATACCATCGGCCATAGCGCGTTTGAGATTGCCACGCGAATGCGATGCCCTTTGGGAAAAACCCAGGATGTCAAATGCATTCCGATGTCCAGCGAATAGATCTTGCCTGGTTCAAGATCCCGAGGCTCGCTCATGGATTCTCTCTGCGCTCCGTTAAGGCCTGCTCCCGTGATCTGCGTGACGGTGCCGTCGGGAGCGACATCGGAGAGCCTTGCGAACCAATCCGCCAACGGCGCAGTCGCTGAAGCCTGCAAGAGCGCGTGAGGCCTTCCCAGGATCGCGACTCCTTCGTTCAGCGGTGCCGAATCGTAAACCAGGCTGAACGCGTCCACCGGCCGCACGTCGCTCAGCAACTCGCCCCACCAGAAACCGGCTTCCACTCCAATCGAAGGAACATATTTCAGTTGGTGAGCATCTTTCTTCGACGTGAAATCCGCCAGCGAGTGATCTGGTTGCAGAAACAGGGTGGTGGCCTTCGTCTCCGTCGGCGGCCACGCGCCCTCTTGGCGCCACTCGCCCGGAACGCTTTCCAGATTCGGATCCGGCGGGTGCCAATGCTGCATATAGATCACGAGCCGCGGATCATGCAACACGCCCGTGTCACGGCCCTTCAGCCAATAGTCCCACCAGCGAACCGCCTCTTCACGCCACTCAACGCGCGGACCGAAATCCGCGTCATTGGGGAAATTATGGTTCCACGGCCCGACGATGGCCTTAATCGGAGCCTGGGTTTGTTCCAGCATGGCAGGAATACTGTCGCGATAACCGTCCTGCAAGCCGCCAATCAGAAAACTCGGAATCCTGATCTCGCTAAGCGGATGAACCGGACTGCGCCAGAACGGCCCGTCGTGCTGATGCTTCAAGTAGAGCAGTGACCACGGCGCAGCGTCGAACCGCGGGCCGAGAACCTTCTCGTCGAGCGTGTAATCAGGAGCTCCTGTCATGCCTGGCGCCATGTCCATGTTTAACTCGAACTCGTCAATGTGCGCCATGCCGTCAATGTAGTGGATGTCATCATGAAAAAGTTCCGCGGTGGCATCCACGGCAATGATCGCCTTCAGTTCCGGCGGATGGCGCATCGCCAGTTGCAGGGAATTGAAGCCGCTCCATGAAATACCCATCATGCCCACGTTGCCGTTGGACCACGGCTGATGCGCCAGCCAGGAGATGACTTGCAAACCATCCAGCTGCTCCTGCTCGGAGTATTCGCGGCCGGTGGGAACGCCTTCGCTGGCGCCGAAGCCGCGAATGTCCACCCGCGCACAGACATAGCCGCGGCGGGCAAAGTAGGCGTAAAGCGCATAATCGCGCGCTGCCGTCGCGTCATCCTTGCGGTAAGGGTGATATTCGAGCAGAGCAGGGAACTTCCCTCCGGCTTTCGCGCCATCCGGCATGTAGAGTGTGGCGCTGAGACGGACGCCGTCTTGCATTGTGATCCGGGCGTTCTCCATGCGCACGCCGTAAATCGGCGGGGACGGCGGCTCGGCGGCAAAGCCACAGGGGATTGCCGCAACAGCAAAAATGATTAACAACCATCCCGGTTTAGTCATCTGAGTGCCCCAGCGGTTCCGCTCGATCGCAATGAGACAGAGTCTTCAACTCGTCGCAAACGGATCCTCCAATGACGGACTCTGCGGCGTGAACAGCTCCGCGCCATTTTCCGTGATGTGCATGTCATCCTCCAGCCGGATTCCAAATTCTCCCGGGATATAAATACCCGGCTCATCACTGAATGTCATGTTTGCGGCCAAGAGCGTTGTGTTCCCTCGCACCAAGTACGGCCACTCGTGCCCATCCATTCCCATGCCGTGTCCGAGGCGATGAGTGAAAAACTTGTAATCCGGTCCGTAGCCCGCATCGCTGATGACCTTGCGCGCTGCCGCATCCACGGCTTGGCATTCAATTCCCGGCCGCGCGGTTTGCAAGGCAGCGCTCTGCGTCCGGTGCACAATCTCAAATACCTTTTTCATCTTGTCGGAAGCTTTGCCGAGCACGAATGTCCGCGTAATGTCGGATGTATAGCCTTCGACTCTGCAACCATCGTCCACCATGATGATCGAGCCCTCGCGGATCACTTGCGGGGTGGCAGAGCCATGTGGAGAAGCGGAATACTCGCCAATCTGCACGGTAGCCTCGCCGGGGAATCCCAACTTCTCATATGCTGCAGCAATCAGATCCTCGACCGTCTCTTGCGTCATGCCTTCTCTTAACGCCCGATAAGTCGCTTCGTATGCGGTCAACGTCGTCTTGGCCGCGAGCCGCATCAGCGCAATTTCGTGATCGCTCTTGATGCTCCGGCATCCGGCCGTGACCGGAGTCGCGCTGGTCATGCTTACTTGCGGCGCGGCCTTGGCGATCCCATTGCTGAAAACGAATCGCACGGTCTCTTCTACGCCCAGCGCTCCGGTTGCGATGCCGCGCGCTTTCAAGCCGTCGGCCAGGCGCTGGTACGGACTCTCATCTTCCTGCCACGTGTGAACATCCGCCTGGTCGCCGTCGGAGGATTTCGCAATCTGTTCCCGCGCCCTGCCTTCCTCAAACGCGGGGCACACGTAAAAAGCTTTGCCCCTGGCCGGCAACACCATGGCAAACAGCCGCTCGCCTCCCCACCAGCGGATGCCGGTGAAATAGTTGAGCGAAGTACCCTCCATCGTCACGATCGCATCGAGCCGATTCGCTCCCATCAACTGCCGTGCTTTTTCCTGGCGCGCCCGCCGTTCGTCCACCGTGATCGCGGTCGCCTGATCCTTGAGGGATTTCAAACCGGCGATCGACGGCGGCAACGCGGAGTGTGTATCTTCGGCTTGTGCCAGCGAGGATGCGCCGAGAGCGGCGCTCGCCAGCGCGCCAGTTTGTAGAAAACCGCGTCGTGAAATCATGGAGCCTCCAAAACTCGCAAACCGGGATTATAGTTTCTCGCAGAGATTTTCGTTCAATGGAAGCCCGTTTTCAATGCGCCGGTTGCGGCCAGTGGAACGAAACCACGGTTGACGAATCCGCCGGCCGCCGCCAGTCCTACATCGAAGATTGCCAGGTCTGCTGCAAACCCAACGTGCTCCGTATTGAATACGATCTGGCCGCGCAGCAGTTTACAATCAGCGCAGAGCTGGAATGAAAAACGCGGGGGATGCGAATATAGTATTTGCCGAGTCCTCAGGAAAACAGCCGAAAGGAAGAACTTCATGGGTGCAAGCTACGCGCCGTCGGGACGAATGGTTGCTCACAACATGGTCACCACGCAGTATGAGTTGGATGGCTACCGCGTGGTTCGCACTCTGGGCGTGGTGCGCGGCATCGTCGTGCGCTCACGGTCGATTTTCGGCACTATCGGCGCCAGCCTGCAAACTGTCCTTGGCGGCAATATTACTCTGCTGACCAACTTGTGCGAGAAAACCCGGGCTGAAGCCTTTGACCTCATGCTGCAACACGCCGCCGAACTGGGCGGAAACGCCGTGGTGGCTGCGCGCTACGATGCCACAGAAGTCATGCAGGGGGTCACCGAGGTTCTGGCCTATGGCACGGCGGTAGTGGTAGAGCCGGCAAAATAGATGTTTCGAGTGCACGTCCTGGCGCGTTCTGAGCGCTAGGGTGGGATGCACACGCTCACTCCTTGTACAACCATCCCGCCACCAGCGTTGCCAGAATCGCGCCCACCCACATGTCGAGCATCCATCCCAACGGGAACATGCGATCAATGGGCGACCAGGTGGCTTGGCCGAGATTGCCGGGAAAGCCGGAAGCAAAGCCCACCAGGAACCCGATCTTCAGCGCAGATTTCGGACCGGGGCCGAGCGTAGGACGCGCCCACGCATACAAGTGCGCCAGAATGATCGCCAGAACAAACAGCAACACGATCCACATCACCACGAACATCGGATAGCGAGGCTCTTTGAGGAATTGGCCAGCCGCTTGCGCGGCCGCATAACGAGCGTCGCCGATGATGAATTTCCCATCGAGCAAGCTCCACACCACCCAGACTACGCCGCCAGCCATGCCTCCAAGCCACACCCGCCCGCGATTCACGGCCATGGGTAACCCTCCGACAGTGAGATTTTCAAACGGAAGTCAAAATGATGCCGGGAGTGTAGCACCAAAGCCCAGAAAAGTTGCAAAGAGCGGCAGCACCCACAGGAAGACTGCGGCCTCAGAACCGGGCCAGTTTGCTGGTTGGGATTCCTCATCCGTTCAGCCTACGTGTCTCCCGTTGGCCGCTTCGACGGGTTAAGCTAGATCCGATGGCAGGATCGAACTTCCGGGGCGGAGAACAGAAGATATGCGTCAGCCCGTCATGCCAACCAGCGGGCCGATCTCACTCTCATAATGCGGTGCAGATGGCATAAATACGCAGCCTATTAGTCCTTCTTTTCCAAAGAAATCAACGGAATAGCTGTATCTTCCACAGCTTCTCCACAACTAACTTCTTCCGGTATATTCACATCAGCCGCTCTCTGGCGCACAATTCCTGCGGACCCTTGTCTTCCATCCATGGCCAACCCCGGTGACTTCGCTTATACCGTCAAGCAGCAGGCCGACATCGTTCGCATTGTCGGCGACTACGTCAAGCTGAAAAAGGCCGGGGCGCAGAACTACGCGGGACTTTGCCCCTTTCACAACGAGAAAACCGCGTCTTTTGGGGTGCACATTACCAAGCAGTTCTTTCATTGCTTTGGCTGCGGCGCTTCGGGAGACGTGTTCGCCTTCGTGCAGAAGATCGAGAACATCACTTTCCCTGAAGCCGTCCGGGCCGTGGCACAGAAGCTGGGCATTCCCCTGCCCAAGACCATCTACGACAGCCCCGCCGAAGCCCGCGACGCAAAGCTGAGAAGCGTTCTGCTCGAAGTCCAGGAGCGCGCCTGCGCTTTCTTTCAGGAAAGCCTCAAGCGTCCGGAGGGAGCGTTTGCGCGGCAATATCTGGCGGGGCGCGGGTTGAACGAGGAGATGATTGCTCGCTTTCGCATTGGCTATGCGCCGGATTCGGGTTTCATTTTGCGCGACCGCCTGCGTGCAGAGTACGACGAGGAGGTTCTGCGGGAGTCGGGGTTGTTTTCGTGGAAGGAGAGCTCTCAGCCTTCAGCGGTTAGCTCTCAGCCGGGTGGCGAACCCAACGCCGATCAGGCCATGCCAACGACCAACGATGAAAGACGAACGGCTGCCGCCATCTACTCAAAGTTTCGCAGTCGGGTGATGTTTCCCATCGTGAATGAGACGGGCAGGATCATCGCCTTCACCGGGCGCACGCTTTCTACGGATGAGAAAGCCGGGCCCAAGTATTTGAACTCGCCGGAGACGGCGATTTATTCGAAGTCACGGGTGCTTTTCAATCTCAATCAGGCCAAGGAAGCCATTCGCAAATTGGACTACGCCATTCTGGTCGAGGGCCAGATGGACTGCATTTCGGTGTTCGCCGCCGGCTTTCACAATGTGATTGCCAGCTCGGGCACCGCCTTTACCGACTTGCAAGCCCGGTTGCTGGGGAGGTTCAGCAAACAAGTGGTGGTCAACTTTGATCCCGATACGGCTGGGGCTAAGGCCACCGAGCGCACTCTGGGACTGCTGGTGGAGGAGGAATTTCAAATCAAGGTGCTGACGCTGGAATCGGGATTCGATCCCGACTTGTTTATCCGGCGCAAAGGGAAAGAAGCGTACGCTGACGCGCTGAAGAAATCGCATCGTTACTTTGATTACCTGATCGAGCGGGCGCGGAGTCAGTTCCCGGTTCGCAGCGCCGAAGGGAAGGTTAAGGCAGTCAACTATCTGCTGCCGCACATTCAGCAGGTGCCAAGCCGGATTGTACGGGACGAACTGGCGCGTGAGATTGCGCAGAAACTGGGGATCGATTCGGCAGTCCTGCGCCAGGAATTGAAGCATGCGGCGGGCAGCCGGTCGGCGGGCGCGGTGAAAGCGTCAGCGGAGGCACAGGTCACGGACGCGGAAAAGATTCTTATCCGGGCGCTGGCCTCGGCGACGGAAATGCAGACTTTGGAGGAGCACTCATCTTCGCGCGACGGCGTGGAGGAAGAATTTGATCCGGCGCGGCAGGCGCGGTTTGCCCTGAGCAGTGAGCGCCTCCATGTTGGCTTGGCGACGGAGTCGCTGATCGATGCCTTGCTCAGCGCGCCAAACGCCGGCGACCTGATGGAGTTGCGGATATCTGATGGGGACCGAAACCTACTGGCAGCCATTTTGCTAAAAGAAGAAGAGGAATTGTCTGCACAAGGCGTCGAGGGAGCGGTTCGGGCCCTACGCCGTAAGCAGTTACGCCGCAGGTTCGAACAGGTGCAGAGCGAACTGATGGGCAGACGAAACCCAGACCGGACTGATTTGAGAGCGCTTTTGGAAGAAAGGGAACGCCTGAAGAAGGCCTTGAGGGACCCGGGAGGGCCGGAACCCCCAGCTGCGGCCTCGTTTTAGGCAGAAGTCGTCTTTAGGCACATCGGGCCCAAGGGGCCTTTGCAGCAGTGGGAAAGCTTGAAACTTAATGAACTGTTTTGCCATCTAAGTTATTAACGGAGCGCAACATAGGAACATTGGCGGTGGCGGATACTGCGTAAGGCATAACGGCTTGTGCTATACTCTGAAAGTTTGTGTCGGCGCTGCATTCCGCCGCTCCACGTTCCCACCGAATCTGACAACATTTTCCACGTCCTCCCATGGACGACTGAGGGTAATCCGTCTTGGCTCTTGACGACAAGTACGAAGACATTAAAAAGCTGATTGATACAGGCAAGGAGAAGGGATATCTGACCTATGACCAGGTCAATGACCTTATCCCGCACGACGTGCATTCTCCCGAGGACCTGGACGATCTGCTGACTACGATTGGCACGCAGGGAATCGACGTGCTGGAGGGGCCGAAGCTGCCCTCTGCCGCGCTCGACAAGAAGTTCGACGAAGACGAGATGGGGGAGGACGTCGAACTCGACCTCACTCCCGGCGCTCTCGAGAAAACCAACGACCCGGTGCGCATGTATCTCCGCGAAATGGGCACTGTTCCGCTGCTCACCCGCGAGGGTGAAGTTGAGATCGCAAAGCGCATTGAGCGCGGACAACTGCGGGTTTTGAAAGCCCTTTCGCGCTCTCCCATTGTGATTCATGAATTGCTGGCGATGGGCGAGGATCTGAAGAAGGGCGTCCGCTCCATCAAGGAAGTGGTCACCTTCGATGAAGAAGAAATCACCGATGAAATTCTCCAGAATCGGCTGAAGGAGTTCACCGGAAAGATTGACGATCTGGCCAAGGCTTACAAGAAGGCGTGCCAGCTCATCGAGAAGTTTGCCGCCGTCAATCAGAAGAAACAGCCGAAGCACTATCGCCGCTATCGCCTGGCACTGGCCCGGGCGGTGGTGAACGTCTCGCTCTGCGTGCGCCGGCTGGGCTTCACTTACCCCGAACGTAAGCGGCTGATTGACCGGGTCAACAAGACGGTCGAGATGATGCGCTCGCTCGACCGGCAGTCCAACAATCTGGAAAAGAAGGCCGACGCCACCCGCAGCGAGGATCAGCGGAAGGAATACCGCCGCCAGTCGCGGGCCATCCGCAGCGAACTGGAGAAGCTTGAGGCCGAAACCGGTGTCTCGTTTCAGGAACTCAAGCGCACCCAGCGGGAGATCATCCAGGGGGACATGGATGCGGAGCAGGCCAAGCGGGAGCTGATTGAAGCTAACCTGCGCCTGGTGGTCTCCATCGCCAAGAAGTACACCAACCGCGGCCTGCAATTTCTCGATCTGATTCAGGAAGGCAACATTGGCCTGATGAAAGCCGTAGACAAGTTCGAATACCGCCGTGGCTACAAGTTTTCGACCTATGCCACGTGGTGGATTCGGCAGGCGATTACTCGTGCAATCGCCGATCAGGCGCGTACGATTCGCATCCCCGTCCACATGATCGAGACCATCAACAAGCTGATCCGCACTTCGCGGCAGTTGGTGCAGGAACTTGGACGCGAACCTACGTCGGAAGAAATCGCCAAGCGGATGGATATTCCTGTCGCGAAGGTACGCAAGGTATTGAAGATTGCGCAGGAGCCGATCTCGCTCGAGACTCCGATTGGCGAAGAGGAAGATTCGCACTTGGGCGACTTCATCGAAGATCGCGCCGTGGTCTCGCCCGCAGAGGCTGTGATCAACGTGAACCTGAAGGATCAGACGGGACAGGTCTTGCGCACGCTGACGCCACGGGAAGAAAAAGTGATCAAGATGCGCTTCGGCTTGGAAGACGGCAGCGAGCACACGCTGGAGGAAGTCGGCCAGTCATTCGCCGTGACTCGCGAACGCATCCGCCAGATCGAGGCCAAAGCCCTGCGCAAGTTGCGCCATCCCTCGCGCTCGCGGAAGCTGCGGGCGTTTATGGATGGAGTGCGCGACTAACCCCACCCGTTTGTCATTCCGCGTGTAGCGCGGAATGGTTCCCGAAAGAACCTAAGCCGCGCCCCGGACGGCTGGAGCCGGTTCGCTTCTCTTGTAGCGAACATACTGAATAACCGTAAGCATTCCGCCCACAACCGCCAAGCCGATCAGTATGGCCAGAGCCGGTTCGTAGTATTGAGAAAAGAACTTTGTGATCTGCCGTCCGTAGATCGCACCTAAACCGGCAACGATGGTGTAGCGAATTCCGCGACCGAGCGCCAGCGCCCCTAAGAATTTCTTGCGGGAGTATTGCATCGCGCCAGCCGCGAGCAGGAACGGAACAAAAGGAAAAGGTGGAGGAAGCAATGCAGGAACAGCTATCGCGCCAAAACCCCAGCGCTCAAATCGCCTGTACACTTTCGCGGCTCTTCGTTTCGAGAGCTTGAGTTCCATCGCTTGTTTACCCCCCTTGCGCGCCAAGCTATAAGTAATGTAGCCGCCGATCACGGCTCCAATGGTTGCCATGAAGGCGTAATAGGGCCAGGGTTCACGATGGTGCGCGGCCAGCCAGATGGTCAGAACGTCCATGCTGCCAGTCAGGGGGATTACGGAGTTGTCCGCGATTCCCAGCAGGACTAACCCCCACCCGCCCCAGCGGTGCAACTTGGTCCAAACCGAAACGGCAAGCAGAGCCTGAATGGGTGGCAACATTCGAATCACTTAATAGTTTACGTCCCCAGCGTGGTACCGGTGCGAAATGTGCTAGATTACCGCCGGCTTGGCAGCGTCCAGGAAACGCAATGCAGGCGCCGGCGGAAGGGCGCCGCACTCCTCGGCATATCGATAAAACAACCGCAGGCCGGCGAGGCAGGCCACATCAAGCTGATAGTGGATGTTGTAAGTCAAGTAACTCTTAACATCACTCTCGTCGAGGTTTAAGCGACACGCCCAACGCTTGCTGATGCGATGGAGATTCTCCGGGGCAAGGCCGTGGTCGCGAGAATCCTGAAAAATCGCCGCCAGGTCTAGTTCTGGGGGGGCATCTTGCAAGGCTGCTTTGCGCACGGCCCAAAAGGCAAAAACAAAAGGTTGTCCGGTGAAACGAATCCATTCTTCCGCTAGATCGAGGGTTTGAAGACGAGACCGGTCGATTTTGAGTGCAGGGTCGCCAATCACCAGTGCTGCGTCATTCTGTTCCAACATGGTTTCAATGTCGGGTGCCGCAGCGGTGTACATTCTTTCTCCACCGTACCATTTGGTGAACAGAATTTTGGTCAACGCCACCGATGTCATTGAGGAATCATCGAGCGCAACTGTTTTGATCTTGTCCAAGCTGGTGCTGTCCAGGGGCAGCTTGCTGACCAGCAGAATCGAGCGCACGGCCTGGCGTGAAGCGATTGCTACTCCGGGGATGATCGCCAGATCTGGGATGCTGGCGTAAGCTGCTGCGGGGATGATGCCGATATCCGCCAATCCGTCGCGCAGGTCGGCGGCACAACGGGACGGAATGGTATAGGAAATGTCGAATGCCGAACCCACGTCGCCATGTTCGAAATCCCACATGAGGGGGGCGGTATTGAGGTACGAGATGGCCGAGATACGAAGGCGTTTCATGGTGGGAAAACTCGATTTTAACAAACTGGTTGTGTCGTCTGACCTTGACAGAGTGTTTTGGCGATGTTTAGAGTCCGCCATACTGTCTTGGAGGTTGTCGTGGCTGAAGCTGTGGCAATGCCTTGCGAAACAATAGAAACGCCCACCCTGCAGTGGCTGGCGCTGGCGCTGACACCGGGATTGGGTCCCACCAAAGCGCGCCGCGTGGTGGAGTTCTTCGGTGGCATACGCGGTGTGTTTGCTGCGACTCTTACCGAGCTGGAGGCGTCGGGTATGCAGTCAGCATCGGCGCAGTCGCTGGGAACCGGACGCTCCCTGGAACTGGCGAACCAGGAACAGGCCCGCGCAGCCGGCACTGGCATCCAAGTCATTTCGCTTGAGGACTCGGCCTATCCTGCGCAGCTAAAGCAGATTTACGATCCTCCGCTGGTTTTGTATGTGCGTGGAAATGTCGGCGCGATCTCACAGCCCGGAATTGCTCTGGTGGGCACGCGACATCCTACGCCGTACGGAACCGCGATGGCCGAACGATTGTCCTGCGACCTGGCAGCGCGCGGGCTGGTAATTTTCAGCGGCCTGGCGCGCGGAGTGGACAGCGCCGGACATCGAGGCGCAATCGCCGCGAAGCGGATGACAGTGGCCGTACTGGGAACGGGCGTGGATGTGATCTACCCGAAGGAGAACACCCGGCTGACAGAGCAGATGTTGGCGCTGGGTGGGGCCGTGATCTCTGAATTTCCCTTGAGCACATTTCCCGCACCGCAGAATTTCCCCATCCGCAACCGGATTATCAGCGGGATTTCCCTGGGGGTTCTGGTGGTGGAAGCGGCGGAATATAGCGGGACACGCATTACCGCGCGCTGCGCTCTGGAACAGAACCGGGAGGTTTTTGCGGTTCCGGGCAACGTCACCAACAAAAATTCGTGGGGGCCAAACACGTTGATCAAGCAGGGGGCCAAGCTGGTAGCGACATGGGAGGACGTTTGGGAAGAACTGCCGGCGGATGTACGACTTACGCTCCTGCCGGAGGGTGGCAATGAATCGCAAGCGGGGCAGACGGCATCATTATTCCAGGAAACCGAGCTGCCACCGCACGAAAAAAAGATTTTTGCGCTGCTGAAGGTGGATGAGGCTACTCACATTGATGAGATCGTGGAGCGGCTGCAACCGGGGCTTTCGTCGTCCGAAATTTTTGCCGCCTTGTTCGAGTTGGAGTTGGCAGGCAAGGTGAAGCAATTGCCGGGGAAGAATTTTGTAAAGAGCTTTTAGCTCTTAAGCTTTTGCCTCTTGGCTTAAACCCTTGGAGCAACGGCCCGGAGGAAGGGCAGGATGAGGAACTACAAGGATCTGCAAGTTTGGGAAAAGCCCCACGCGCTGACCATCGCCGTGTACAAGGACACGCAGCGCTTCCCAGCTGAGGAACGATTTGGATTGACGAGTCAGATTCGGCGCTCGTGTTCTTCTATTCCACGAATCTGGCGGAGGTGTGCGGCAGGAGATCAGATGGAGAGATGGCCCGCTTCGTGCAGATAGCGATGGGACCAGGCGCCGAGCTCTCTTACCACTTGTTACTGTCAAAGGAACTTGGACTGCTGAAGGTGGCGGATTATGCACGCTTGGAGTCAGAACTAAGCTCGATCATGCGCATGTTGTCTTCGTTATCGCAGATACTCAGAAACACTCGGGCTGCATAGGGTCCGAGCCAAGAGCCAGGCGCCGGCAACTTGTTGACATCATCCCATTCGTGCTAGCTTCAAAACGAAATCAAACAACTGAGGACACATTGGCAAAAGGTTTAGTCATCGTCGAATCGCCGGCTAAGGCGAAGACCATCCAGAAATATCTGGGCAAGGGCTTCACCGTCGAGGCTTCGTTGGGCCACGTCAAAGATCTGCCCAAGAGCACTTTGGGGGTGGACGTGGACAGCAATTTTGAGACGGAATACATCGTCATTCCCGGCAAAGAGAAAGTTCTCGCCAAGCTCAAGAAGCTGGCGTTGTCTGCTGATTCGATCTATCTGGCGCCTGACCCGGACCGCGAAGGCGAAGCGATCGCTGCGCATCTTGCCGAAGAACTGGGCGATGGCTCGAAGGCGAAAAAGAAGAAAAACGCCGATCAGCCGCCACGCATCCAGCGAGTGACTTTTAACGAGATTACGCAACGAGCCGTGCGCGATGCGTTCGAACATCCGCGCGCGATTGACCAGCACCTGGTGGATGCGCAACAGGCACGCCGTGTGTTGGACCGCCTGGTGGGCTACCAGGTATCGCCGCTGCTTTGGGACAAAGTGCGGCGTGGCTTGTCTGCCGGCCGGGTGCAGACTGTGGCGTTGCGTCTGATCGTCGAGCGGGAACGCGAGATCAAAGCGTTCGACAAAAAAGAATACTGGACGATTGACGCTCACCTGGCGGGGCCGAAGCCACCGGCTTTCGACGCAAGATTCCTGGGCAAAGGCGAGGAAAAGATTGAGGTCTCCACAGGCGAGGAAGCCGAGAAAATCCGTGCCGCGTTGGAGCACGCCGATTGGCTGGTGCGAACGGTGGATCGCAAAGAGCGCCGTCGCAATGCGACGCCCCCATTCACCACCAGCAAATTGCAGCAGGATTCCTCGCGCAAGCTGCGCTTCAGCGTGAAGCGCACGATGATGATCGCGCAACGGCTTTACGAGGGCGTTGAACTGGGCGAAGAAGGTTTGGTCGGCTTGATCACCTATATGCGTACCGATTCGACCCGAGTGTCCAATGAAGCCCTGGCCGAAGTGCGCGAGTACATCAAGACGCAGTATGGGGACGAGTACCTGCCGCAGAGTCCGAATACTTATAAAGAAAAGAAAGCAGCGCAGGCGGCGCATGAAGCCATCCGCCCCACATCCGCGATGCGTCATCCCGACCAGATCAAACAATATCTAAAGGAAGATGAGTACAAGGTTTACAAGCTGATCTGGCAAAGGTTTGTAGCTTCGCAAATCGTGCCCGCAGTATTCGACCAGACCACGGTGGATATTGACGCGAAGTCGGGCGCGGATACCTTCTGGTTCCGGGTAACCGGATCGGTGATGAAATTCGACGGCTTCCTCAAGGTTTACGAAGAGTCCAAGGAAGGTAAGGACGAAGAAGACGAGGAATTAAAGCACAAGCTGCCGCCGCTCGAAGCCGGCCAGAAGCTGACATTGAAGGCGCTGAAGCCGGAACAGCATTTTACCGAGCCTCCGCCGCGCTACAACGAAGCGTCGCTGGTCAAGGAACTGGAAGAATGCGGTATTGGGCGGCCTTCGACTTACTCGGCCATCTTGAGCACCATTCAGGAGCGGCAGTATGTCCAGAAGCTTGGCGGAAAGTTCGTACCCACCGAAATAGGATTGGTGGTGACCGATCTGCTGGTAGAAAATTTCCGCGACATCTTCGATGTGCAGTACACAGCCCGGCTGGAAGAAGAACTGGACGAAATCGAGGAAGGTAAAGAGAAGTGGACGGACGCGCTTGCCGAATTCTACAAGAAGTTCGAGAAGGACCTCCGCTACGCTGCCAAGCACATGGAGAACATCAAGCGGATGGAGAAGCCGACCGACGAAAAGTGCGAACGTTGCGGCTCGCCGCTGGTGATCAAGTGGGGCAAGCACGGGTCGTTCTATGCGTGCAGTTCCTACGACAAGGAAGATCCGAACAGTTGCACGTTTACCAAGGAAAACCCCATCAATCTGCCGGATTTGGATTCGGCCGACGTGCAGGAAACCACCCAGGAAGAGTATTGCGAGAACTGCGGGCGAGTCATGGTTCTGAAACGCGGGCGCTTCGGGCAGTTCATGGCGTGCACCGGTTATCCTGATTGCAAAACAACTCGCCGGCTGGATCAGGGAAAGAAAGTTCCGGACATTCCTTTAGATGAGCCTTGCCCAAAGTGCGGACGGAATCTGATGATCCGCCACGGGCGCTACGGCGAATTCACGGCTTGCAGCGGGTACCCGGACTGCAAGTTCGTGAAGCAGAATTTCATTGGGGTGAAGTGTCCGCTTTGCAAGGACGGCGATCTGGTCGAGAAGAAGGCGCGCAAGGGAAACACTTTCTATGGTTGCTCCAACTATCCCAAGTGCAAATTCACTTCGGCCAGTAGGCCCATTGCCGAAAAGTGCCCGAGCTGCGGCAATGAGTACCTGGTGGAGAAAACGCTGAAATCAGGCCCGGTCGTCGCATGTCCGAACAAGGAATGTGAATATGAACGGGCGGCGGAGCCCGCGCCGGTAGGCTGATTGGCGGTTTGCCATCAAGGAAGCGGGCCATTTAAAATCTGGCAGTAAGCAGATGCGTCTGCGCACTGAAATCTAGTCTGCTTTTACAAATTCCTGGAGGTCTTTCATGCCCAAGAAAGCAACTGCTGCCGATGCCGAAGTACTCCTCAAACTCTACGATCTGCGCCGTGAAGCTGAGATGCGCAAGGCGCGCACCTGGTGGATCACTGCGTTCAATCCACAGAGCGCCGATGATTTCCTGAAAATAGCCATGGAATGGGGCAGCCCGGAGAATAACTGGCTACGCCAGGTGATGGGTTACTGGAGCCTGGCTGCTGCGCTTGCCCTCCGCGGGGCGGTGGACCAGGATTTGTTCTTCGAGCCGAGCTTTAGCGGGGAAATGTTTCTCATCTTTGCGAAAGTAAAGCCCTACATCAAAGAGATTCGTGAAAAGTCACAGAATAACCATCTCTTCACCAACATTGAAGCTTTGATCAATGGTTCGAAGAAGGGCCGGGACTTCCTGAAATTCATGGAAGGACAGATGGCGCGGCGGCGCGAGATGATGAAGACGGCGAAAGCCAGCTAAGCAACATACTCGCGGATGTATTCGTCTTTGGTGCGCGCCAACTCGTGCACGTCGCCATCGAAGATGATGTTGCCGTCGCGCAAGATCAGGAAGCTCATGGGGACCTCGGCGCGCGCGCCGGGCGGCAGCGGCCGCATCTCGTTGGCTTTCCGGTCGAAATAATGTGTGGCCATCGTGAAAGCATCCTGCAGGCGGTGGGTGACCAGCAGGGCGCTGGTCTTGGAGACATCGCGCTGCTTCACGATGAGCTGAACGATGGTGGTGGAAGTGACGGGATCGAGCCCGCCGGTGGGGGAATCGTAGAACAGAAGCTCGGGATGTGCGATGATGGCGCGGGCAATGGCCACCCGGCGGCGCATGCCTCCGGAAAGCTCCGACGGAAACTTCTCTATTGTGCTTTCGAGTTCTACGAAGCTCAGGGCTTCGCGCACCCGCTGTTCGACTTCGTCTTCGGGGATATCTCCTTCTTCGAGCAGCCGGAAAGCGACGTTCTCCCGGACCGTCAGTGAGTCGAACAACGCGCTCTCCTGAAATACCATGCCAATCTTGCGGCGCAATTCAAACAGCGCGTCTTCCGGCATCTGAGTTACATCGTCACCCAGCACCTGAATGCGTCCTGCATCGGGCTTGAAGAGTCCCAGCGCCAGCTTCAAGAGGGTGCTCTTGCCGGAACCGGCGATGCCAAAGATCGCCTTGGTTTCTCCCCGGTTGAGATGGAAGGAAATGGCATTCAGCACGGGTTTGTCTTCGAAGCCGATGGACACGTTCTCAAAAACCAGGATGGGAGAGACTGATCCGGCAGCGGGTGTCAACGGTTGTTCGAGGGTTGTGGGAGGGGCGGACATGATTTAGCGATACCCAAAGATGCTCATGAGGAACTTTGTCGCGATCAAGTCCACCACGATGATCATGAGCGAGGATGCAACCACGGCCTGAGTAGTGGCGCGGCCTACTCCCTGTGTCCCGCCGCGCGCCGACATCCCGTAATAACAGCCCACGGTGGAGATGATGAACCCGAAGAGCAGGGGTTTCATCAATCCCATGAAAAGATCCTGGTACTGCAAAATCTGCCAGGCGGAACTCCAGTACTGGTGAAAATCGAGCCCAAGGAGCAGGCTGGCAAACAAGCCTCCGCCGGTCAGCCCCAGCAGATCAGAGATAATGGTGAGAAAAAAGAGCATGAAAACCGTGGAAACGACCCGGGGTGTTACCAGCTTCTTCATGGGATCGGTGCCCAGGGCGCGCATGGCGTCGATCTGTTCGGTCACGACCATAGATCCCAATTCGCTGGCCATGCCGGAAGCGTTTCGCCCCGCCACCATCAAGCCGGTCAGCACTGGTCCCAATTCGCGCACCATGCCAACGGAAACGAGCTGGCCCAAGAGAGAAAGAGAGCCGAACCTCTGCAAAGAGTTGGCGCTGTTCAGGGTCAAGACGGCGCCGGTGAAGCCTCCGGTCAGCACGACCACGGGCAAAGATCCGAAGCCGACCAGATCGGCTTGCTGGATCATGTCAGCGAAATAACGGGGGTGACGGAACAGGTTGACGATGGATTGCCCGGCGAGCAGGGAGTAATCCTCGACAGCCTGGAGTTTCTCTTTGGCGAACTCCGCAGGAGAGAGCAGTTCCATCTCATCGAAATATAGCAGATGAAGCTGTGAGCCAGCAGCTCTCAGTTTTCAGCTAGTCCCGGCCCTTCTTCTTGATCTCGATATTGAGGCGCTTGATTTTTTGATTGAGAGTGGATAGGGGAACGCGGAAGCGCTCGGAGGCCTCGGTTTGGTTCCAGTTTGATTTCTCCAGCATATCAATGATGATGTGCCGCTCGCATTCCTCCATGATGTCAAACAACGAGGCATCCGTGCGGTGGTCGAGCGCAGGGAATGCGGACCCGCGCCCGGCGATGTGGTCGGGGAGGAGATCGGGGCCGATCTCCGTGCCGGAGGAGAGGACAACGGCGCGCTCTACAACATTTTCCAGTTCGCGCACATTGCCCGGCCAGGAGTAGGCCAGCAGCGGGCGAAGAGCATCCGTGGTCATGCGCCGGACGGGGCGTCCGTTTTCCTGGGCGTACTTGACGAGGAAAAACTCCACCAGCAGGGGAATATCCTCCTTCCGCTGACGCAGGGGCGGAAGGTCAATGGTAATGACGTTGAGCCGGTAGAACAGATCCTCGCGGAACTTGCCATCACGAACCTGCTGCCGCAAGTCCACGTTGGTAGCGGCAATGATGCGAACGTCCACTTGCAGCTCGTGTACTCCGCCCAAGTGCATGAACTTGCGGTCCTGCAACACGCGCAGGATTTTGCTCTGTGTGTCCAGGCTCATGGTGCCGATTTCATCCAGGAAAAGCGTACCCCGGTCGGCAATTTCAAACAAACCTTTCTTGGAGGCGATGGCGCTGGTGAAGGCTCCTTTAACATGTCCGAAGAGCGTGGACTCGAGCAAATCCGGAGGCATGGAACCGGTGTTGACTGGGACGAAGGGCCGGTCACGGCGGGGCGAGTTCAGGTGAACGGCCTTGGCGATCAGCTCTTTGCCGGTGCCGCTCTCCCCTTGCAGCAGAATGGTGGAACGGCTGGGTGCCACCTGAGTCACCAAGTCAAAGATCTTGAGCATGGGCTCGCCCTTGCCCACGATGTTTTCGAAGTTGTAACGTTGTTTCAGGGCGCGCTTGAGCTGAACGTTTTCTTCCTCCGCGCGATGCCGGGCAATGGCCGCGCGAACGTCAGCAAGCAACTTCTCATTGTCCCAGGGCTTCTGAACAAAGTTGGCGGCTCCGGACTGCATGGCTTTCACCGCATTCTCCACGGTGCCGTAGGCGGTGATCATGATGACGGCGAGTGCAGGGTCGTGGGAATGAAGCTCGGCAAGAAGGTCCATGCCATCGCGGCCGGGAAGGGCGAGATCCAGGAGGACGAGGTCGAAGCTCCGCTCGCCCAGACGCGCAATACCGGCCTCGCCGGTCGGAGCGCACTCTACCTGGTAGCCCTCCAATTCCAGCAGGGTTTGCAGCGACTCCCGAATAGCGGCTTCGTCGTCAACGATCAAAACCGAGCCCAGCGATGCAGACGATATGGCCCCGGGATGATGATTCATGACGGCGACTTCAGACATTGACGGCCTTCCTGGTCAATGGAAAATCGAGATAGAAGGTGGT